>Ga0302324_100029013_pt1 | contig 10505 bp, 10 predicted proteins | sample Palsa_T0_1_FD_201949 | JGI IMG/M metagenome (GOLD analysis project Ga0302324, IMG submission 201949) | Peat permafrost microbial communities from Stordalen Mire near Abisko, Sweden - Palsa_T0_1 | ecosystem: Environmental > Terrestrial > Soil > Palsa > Peat permafrost | place: Sweden: Abisko... | reverse complement strand
GGTTGATCCGAAGGAACTCATAGCGGCCAGTCCATCCTAGCTTAGAGGCCGTTAGTCGCCCCAACCCTGAAACAACCACAAGGTGGAGTGAAACTGAGCGGTAGCGTAGGCCATGGTCTTGCCATCAGGCGCAAGGCTGAAGCGGATCGTCGGCGTCAGGTTGCTCATCGCTGCTTCCGTCGTCGGCAGCTCACGGATGGTTTTCATGGTGCCGCTCTCAGCGTCGACGGAGATCAAATCAATTTTGCCCAGCGCCGTAAGCGTGCCATACAGCGTCTTCCCGTCTTTCGAGAACGCCAGGTTCGGCACGTACTCATTCCCGGCCAGCTTCAGAAATATCCGCTTGTGGCCGCCATCGGGATCCATAAAGAAATATCCGCCCGTGTCGCGATAGGCGATCCGGTCTCCGGCAGGAGACCAGCTCGGTAGCGCTGGCATTGCCTCGCCGCCCATCGTCCCCAGTTGCTTCAGCTGCGCCACGCCATCTGTGCTGACCACGGCAAGCCCCGGCTCGCCGTTGCGATAGGTGCGAAAGACAAATTGGCTGCCATCGGGCGACCAGTCTCCTGGATATTCTCCGCCATCGTCAGTTGCATTGGTCACGCGCACTGGGGCGCCGCCGTGCACCGAAGCCATCCACAAACGCGGTACTCCCGTTGGCGGCGTGACCGAAAAAATCACGCGGCTGCCATCCGGAGAAAGCGCCGGCGCCATGAACCACTTCACCCCGCCCGGAATATCTTTCGGCGCCACCAGCCGCCAGGTCGATCCATCCGGCTCGCGGATCCAGATTTCCATGGGTCCCTGGCGATCCGTCACGTAGGTCATCCGCCCGCCCTTCGCTGCGTATTGCGGCATCAACTCCATCATCGCGGTGCTGATCAGCGGCGTCACCTCCCCGGTTGCGAGCGAGGCCGAAACGATATCAAAATCCATCTGCGTCTCGAGATAGACCATCTCCTTGCCATTCGGGGCCACTGCGGGCGACGTCTCGTAACTCGTCCCCACCGTCAGCTGGTCCATCACCTCGCTGCCGAGCTTCATCAGCCACAAGTGATATGGCCGCCCCGCCTCCGCGGTCGTCGATACCACCACTCGCTTGCCATCCGGCAGCCAACTGAAAGCCGGCGTCCCGTTCGCGTGCGGCACATTGCGAAACTCCCGCTGCGCCTTGCCGCTGTTCGCCGGATACGGCAGCGACCAGACGTAGTCGTCGCCATTCTGTCCGTCATAGGCAAGCAGCATCCGCTTGCCATCTTGTGAGAAGGTCAGGTTAGGCCCATTGAAAACAGCATTCACTGGTTCCGGCAGCGGGCCATAATCGCGCCACGGCGATCCCACCGGATCAGAAATCGTCAGGTGATAATCTCCGCCACTTTTCGTTCCCGCAAATCGCGCCAGGGTTTTGCCGTCCGGCGATAATGCGACGATCGCAGCCCATTGGTCCCGGGCCGTCAACAACGTTGTTGCCGCACCCCCGAGCCGAGAGATCACGCTGAACTTGGTATTGGTTGGATCGTCGAGCCCGCGATGGATAAAAATCAGATGCGCGCCATCCGCCGACCAGCCCAGCGGCAGATTCATTCCTGCCATCTGCGTCAGCTGCTGGGGCGTCGCCGAATCCAAATCATGCACGAACATTTCGTAGGCAGTGCCTATCTTCCCCATGTAGGCCACCGACTTGCCATCCTTGGACCACACCGCCTGGCCATAGGCTTCGACTGCGAACGGCGTAAATTTGTAGTGGTCAAGATGGCGACGCGCTGGCTTCATCCACCACGCGACTGCGCCGCCCAGGGCCAGCGCGACAAGAATCCCCGCAACCGCCGCAGCCCACGGCATCCCGCGCCCCGGCACAGCCGCGCTCGGCAGCTCACCCACACCGCCCGAAATCCTACTGCCGCTGGCAATTTCGGAGAAGTGGTCGCGCAACATGCGCAGTTGCTGATACAAATCCTTGGTCGAGTCATAGCGCTGCGCCGGATCTTTTTCGAGACAGCGCTCGACGATCCATCGCAGCGCCGTCGGCACCTTCGCGTCCAGCGGCGCCGGCTCATCGCGCACGATCGCGGCCATCGTCTCCACCGCGGAATCGCGCGCGAACGCTTGCTTGCCGCTCAGCATCTCGTAGACGATCAGGCCGAATGAAAATTGGTCGGAGCGGTAGTCCGCCTCCAGCCCCTTGGCCTGCTCGGGACTCATATAAGCCGCCGTCCCCAGCACCACGCCTGCTCCGGTCAGGTTGTCGCTGACCGCCGTCGTCAGCAGCGTCTCTTCCATCGCTGTGCCTGACCCGGTTCCCGAGCCACCGCCAAATTCTGTCTTTGTCGACACACGCGCCAGTCCGAAGTCGAGAATCTTCACCCGGCCATCACGCGTCACCATCACGTTTTCCGGCTTCAAGTCGCGGTGCACGATGCCGGCCGCATGCGCCGCCGCCATGCCGTCCGCCATCTGCGATGCAAGGTCCACGACTCGCCTCACCGGCAGGACACCGCCGCGCATGATCGCGCGCAGCGACTCACCGTCCACCAATTCGCTGACTGTGTATTCGACGCCGTCGTCGTTGCCAACTTCATACAGCGCGACAATATTGGGATGGCTCAGAGCCGCGACCGTCCGCGCCTCGCGCTCGAACCTCGCCCGCCGGTCCGCATTGTCGGCAACATCGCCGCGCAATATTTTGATGGCGACCTCGCGCCCCAGCCGGGTGTCGCGCGCGCGAAACACCTCGCCCATCCCGCCGGCCCCCAGTGGCGCGACAATTTCGTAGGGTCCCAGGCGCGTCGGACTCAGCCGGCGCGAGCCACCACCAACTCCCGCTCCACCGCTCCCCGACCCGCCAGCATTCGAACTCGGCATCCCTGCCATTCTCCACAAAAAATCAGCGCCCGCCACCACGATTCGCGCGCAATTCATCGGCGACGCAAAAATCAGCCGAGCAGACCGCGCTTCTCCACCTCGCTGCGCGCTTTCCCCAACGCCTTGTCATACTCGGCGGGGCGCGGCTCCAGCAAAGAATCAGCCACTGCTCGGCGGTATCCTCCGCGATAAATCGAATACATCACCGCCAGCGAGCTGCCCGCGCCCAGCGCAAAGCCAAAGAAAAATCCAATCATGATGTTTTCGATCGTCATCCGCCGCACGCTCCTGACTTTCAACTAGATAGTAGTTGGCCGCCATTCACCATCCCGACACTTCAGCCCACATCTCCACAGACAGCGCTTGACCCGGCTGCTACGCTGGAACATGTCGGCCCTCGGAACTCCCTCTCCGCAGCCCAGCACGCCGCCGCCACTCCTTGCCCTCGCGCCAACACCGCGCCCTCCGTCATTCCTGCTCTGCCCGCCGCCGCACTTCGGCGTCCATTACGTCATCAATCCGTGGATGAGCGGCCACGTCGGTGACACCTCCGCCGCGCTCGCCACCAGCCAGTGGAGCGCCTTTCGTGACATCCTCGCCTGCTGGGCCAGCATCGAATTGCTGCCCGCGGTTCCCGGCCTGCCCGACCTCGTCTTTACCGCGAACGCCGCAGTCCTCCGCGGCAACCGCGCCGTCCTCTCCAGCTTCCGTCACGCGGAGCGTCAGCAGGAGGAGCCGCACCTCGCCGCATGGCTCACCGCACAGGGCTTCGACGTCTTCACTCTTCCGCGCGAAATTCATTTTGAAGGCGCCGGCGACACTCTTTTCCAAAGAGGTGCCAGCATCGCGAACAATCTCCTCTGGTTCGGACACGGCGTCCGCTCCTCGATCGACGCGCTGCCCTTCCTCGAGCAACATTTAGGCGTCACCGTTCAGCCGCTCCGCCTCGCCGACAAGCGCTTCTACCACCTCGACACCTGCTTCTGCCCGCTGGACCGCGGCTACTTGCTCTACTATCCGCCCGCCTTCGTTTCCGAGAGTGTTGAGATGATCGAAGCCCTTGTTCCCGCCACGCATCGCTACGCGGTCAGCGATCTGGACGCGGAAGACTTCGCCTGCAACGCCGTAAATCTCGCCGGACAGGTCATCCTCAATCGCGCCAGCAGAGCGCTCAAGCAGTGGCTTGAAGAAAAGGGCTTCGCCGTCCACGAAACTGCGACGCCAGAATTCTTGAAAGCCGGCGGCTCTACCAAATGCATGACCCTTCGCCTCGACGAAGCGTAACCGCCGCATCTAAAGACAAATGCCCCAGGCTCCGACCCACGTCCAGTCCCACGTCGACACCATCGCGAAACACGAGCAGGAATTTCGCGCCCGGCGCACTACGGCCGAGCGCCTCGGAGATTCCGTCGCGTCACTCATCGGCAACCTGACGTTCGTCGCCGCCCATACCGGCCTGTTCTTCGCCTGGATCATCGTCAACACCATCGGCATCCCCGGCATCCCGCGCTTCGATCCGTTCCCATTCCAATTTCTCGCAGTCTGCCTCGCGCTCGAAGCCATCCTGCTGGCCAGCTTCATTCTCATGCGCCAGGCAAGACTAGGCCGCCGCGCTGACGAACGCGAGCACCTCATCTTGCAGATCCTGTTGCTGACAGAAAAAGAAATCACGGCAGTCGTACAAATGAATCGCCAGATCGCGACAAAGATCGGCTTACCCGGCGTCGCCAAGGACAAAGAGATTGAACAACTCAGCCAGCACACTTCGATCGACGAAGTCGCGCAGACGATTCAGGACAACATCTCGACGGCCAGTTAGATTTTCTTCCTCATCTTTACTCTCGGTCGTATATTCCCATCATGCCGATCGACAAAAAGGCCGCCTATCTCGCCTTCCTGAACGACCCTGACCAGCCCGCCCGCCAAGCCGAGCTGCGCACCTTCTTCGGCCCGCGCGCTGACCATTTCCTCAAGTCTTATCAACAAATCCGCGGCGCCGCCGTCCCCAGCGAAACCGGCAAAAAACCGAGCGCCTTCGCTGGACTGCCTTTTGAAGCTGCGGCCTTCTTTGTCGGCGCCTGCTGGTTTTTCTATCGCAAGATGTGGCTCTACGCCGTCATCCTCGTCGCTGTAAGCATCGGCCTCGGACTCCTGCCGTTTCCGCGCATCGGCATCCCCTTCGCCGTCGCCATCGCGTTCGCCAGCGGCCGGCTCTATATCTGGCACGCCATCACCACCATCCAGTCGCTACGCGAGCCCGACGGCACCGTATCAGAAGAAAGCCTGCGCACCGACGGCGGCGTTTCGATCCTGGCCGGAACTATCTCCGGCATTGTCTACGTCGCGCTGATCTGCCTGGCTATCTTCGCCATCATCTTCGCTGCCCGCACCGGTCAACCCATCCCGCGCTGATTGGATAGCATTGATTGATCACCCTTTCATATTGCCCCGCGGCGAGCGGTTGCCGTTTGTGTGCGCAAACAGTCACAATATGCGTGCATGACATCCTTACTGCACGACGCAACGCTCGACCCCGCAAACCGGTCTGAAACCCAGCACGCCATCCAAGCCCTGCCCGCGCGCCACATCCGCGTTCTCGGAGTACCGCTCGACCTCGGCCAGTCGCGCCGCGGCGTCGACATGGGCCCCTCCGCTGTTCGCGTTGCCGGACTTGAGGCCAAGCTCGAAGCGCTCGGCCACATCGTCGAGGATGGTGGCAATATCCCCGTCGCGATCGCCGAAACGCGCAAGGCCGGCGATGCCTCCGCGAAATATCTGAAAGAGATTACCTCCACCTGCACCACGGTTGCCGAGCAGGTCGTCGAAGCCCTCGAAGCTGGCCAGACTCCGCTCATCTTCGGTGGGGATCACTCCGTCGCTGCCGGCTCCGTCTCAGGCGTCAGCGAGTTTTATCGCCGCCAGGGCAAGAAAATCGGCCTCATCTGGATTGACGCGCACGCTGACATGAACACGCCTGCGACCTCGCCCAGCGGCAACGTCCACGGCATGCCGCTGGCCGCGTTGCTCGGACTAGGCCCGGAAACTCTCGGCCAGATTTTCGGACCGCATCCGAAAGTTCTGCCCGACAATTGCGTCATCGTCGGCGTCCGCGACATCGACCTGACCGAAAAGGAAAACATCAAGCGCGCCGGCATCACTGAAGTCTTCACCATGCGCGACATCGACGAGCGCGGCATGCGCGCGGTCATGGAAGAGGCACTGCGCGCGGCCGGACGCGGCACCGCCGGCTATCACGTCTCCCTCGACATGGATTGGATTGACCCGGAAGACGCCCCCGGCGTCGGCACCCCGGTGCGCGGCGGCTCCACTTACCGCGAAGCGCACTTGGCGATGGAAATCATCGCCGACCACGGCCGCCTGCTTTCGATGGAAGTCGTCGAAGTCAACCCCGTGATCGACGAGCACAACCGCACCGCGCACCTGGCGGTCGAGTTAGTCTGCTCCGTCTTCGGCAAGAAGATTCTGTAGGTGGCTGTGGCTGTAGGAGTCTTTGACACTTCACGCCAGTGACAGGGCCTCATCCGTCGACATGGATCTTTGCGCAGCCGTCCGGCCGCCACGCGGCTGCCGATAACAGATCAGGGCGACAATGAAAAAAGTCGCAAGCAGCAACGACGCCCAGACCGGCGATCGCAGCGCCGTCGCGATGACGAAATGCGACTGGCTGCGGACGTGGTCACCGACCAGCTGCATATAGCGATGCCACGTCCAGATGGCGGCCAACACGCTGACAATCGTCGCGGCCAGACCCCACTTCCGGTTATGCGCCCAAAGCACCGCAACCGCCGGCATCGCAATCAGCCAGAGCGCCGCGTCGTACTGGCGGTGATACACAGGAAGAAAAGTAAGCGGGCACAGCGCACCGAGTGCCAGCAGAGACGTTGCGTAGTTTTTTGGCACGCGCCACCACGCCCATCCCCACACCGCCAGCAGGACGGAACATACTGCGAGCGCAACCAGGTTTGCCCGGCGCACCGACCAGATCGCCGCGACCACCTGCAGGTTGGTCATCAGCTGCGCGTCAGGATTTTCCACGCCGATGTAATTCGAGTTGAACATCCTGGTCTCGTTGCCGTTCGCGTCATAGTGATGCTGCTGCTGCAGAACCGTGAGGCTGCTCCGCAACTGCGGCAGCCATGTTCGAGTCGCAGGCCGCATCGCACAAACTGCCAGCGTCGTGCACGTCAGCAGGATCGCGACCGCGACCGCCCGCGTCGCGAGCAGCCGCTTGAAGCCCGGCTGCAGTATCAGCCACAACGCCAGCGCGACAGCCAGTTGCGGCTTGAAGACAAATCCGATACCCAGCAGGACGGCCGCCAGCCAGGGCCACTTCTGCCGCACCGACGCCCAGAAGCAGAAGCCGACGATGCCAACTTCAACCGCAGCAGGTTGGCCCAGCATCCCCGCGATGGAACTGGCGAGCGGCAGAATGGCGATCGGAATTGCCGCGGGCAGCAGCGCAAAGTCCGAGGCGAGATCGGCCATCAGCAAACTGGTGCCGCACACACTCGCCAGCACCAGCGCCATCCACAAAACATCCATCGTGCTGATCGGCAGCGACGCCAGCGGCAGCACCACCAGGAAAGTCGTGGGCGGATATACGGAAACGCCATTCGTCCAAAGCCGCGGGTTATAGCCCCGGCCGCCGGCGGAAACAAATTCGCGATACAGCGCGTTGGGGTCGTACGGACTACATCCGTGCAGCAGGCACCGGCTGCCGGTGTAGACCGGCAAAAAATCGTGACACATTTCTACGTAGGTGTAGCGTCCGCGGATCACGATAAAACAGAAAAGGCAGCACGCGAGGATGACCAGGATCCACCCGGCGCGTTCAGACGCCGCGAAACGTCGCGTCCCCGGAGGCAAGGGGAGCGTCGATCGGTTTCCAGATGCAGACCGGCTTCCAGATAAGGATGGGCTCCCCACTGCTCCCTGTATACCAGATGGTTACCGGATTACGCATAGAGTTATCGCTGGCGAAATAGTTACTATAGGGATCGCGTGGTTACGAGCGGCCACTCCAGCGCCGCAACTCCCCTGCTTTCTGTGCTGCAGGGTCCCTGCTTCGCCATTCCGGACCTCCCACCCTCTCCGTTAGCATGTCTGTGAATGAAAAAGAAACTCCGCATTGGCATCCTCTTCGGCGGCCGCTCCGGCGAGCACGACGTCTCCCTGCTGTCCGCCGCTTCCATCTTCGAGGCCATCGACCGCAAAAAATTCGACGTCGTGCCCATCGGCATTACCCGGCAGGGCCGCTGGGTCACCGCGTCCTCCGCGCAACAGCTGCTCAGCGGAAATCAGGTCGCGGCTACGACGCTCCGCGCCGGCGATCCTGCCGCAACCGAAGCCTCCGCCATCCTCTCGCGCGGCGAGGCTGTCCTCATTCCGCCGCAGCCCGGTTCGGCTGAGAAAGGCGCGTCCTCGACTCTCGTTCCATTTGAAACAGACCGTGCACAAATAGGCTCGACGACTCCGGCTCTCCAAGTGGACGTCATCTTCCCCGTCCTGCACGGCACCTTTGGTGAAGACGGCACCGTGCAGGGCCTGCTCGAACTTGCTGGCATCCCCTACGTCGGCTCGGGAGTGCTCGGCTCCGCCGCCGGAATGGATAAAGACGTCATGAAGCGACTCTTCGCAGCAGCCGGGCTGCCCATCGTTCCGCACATCACGATTCTTCGCTCGGAGCTTGCAAAAAGCTCTCCGTCAGTTACAAAAAGGATTGAAAAGTTGCTGAAGTACCCGCTCTTCGTCAAGCCGGCAAATCTTGGCTCCTCGGTCGGCATTAGCAAAGTCCACAATCGTGCGGAGCTGGCGCCAGCCCTCGCGCTCGCCGCCGGTTATGACCGCAAGATCGTCATCGAACAAGGGGTGGAGGGTCGCGGCAAGAACTCGAAAGCCCGCGAACTTGAAGTCGCCGTCCTCGGCAATGACGACCCGCAAGCCTCCGTCGTCGGCGAGATTGTTCCCGGCAAGGAGTTTTACGATTACGAAGCCAAGTACCTCAGCGAAGGATCCGTCCCGCTGATTCCCGCGCCGATTTCAAAAGCTCAGACCAGGCAAGTCCGCGACATGGCGATCGCGGCCTTCCGCGCCTGCGACTGCTCCGGCCTCGCCCGCGTCGATTTCCTCCTCAACCCCTCCACCGGCAAACTATTTCTGAACGAAATCAACACGCTGCCCGGCTTCACTTCCATCAGCATGTATCCCAAGCTCTGGGCCGCCTCCGGCCTCGCTTACCGCGACCTCATTACCCGCCTCATCGAACTCGCCGTCGAGCGCGCCGCAGACCGCGCTCAGAACCAGTACACACGGGAATAAGTTCACTGTTTCATTTTTGCCGGCTCATTTCGACCGGAAACGCATCCCAACCCTTGCTACACTCAACTCGTCATGACTCTTCTCGACGCGCCCAAATACAATCCGACCCACGACCGCAGAGTCCGCAACCTGCTCATCACCGCCGGCGTCTCCATCGTCCTCATCGCCGTCATCGGGGTCGGCGGTTATTTACTTGGCCATGGCTGGTTTTTTGACAACTTGATGATCGAGCATCGCGCCAGCAATTTCCTGAGCGCCGTGCAGGACAATGACCTCGAGAAGGCGTTCGGCATCTGGCTCAACGATCCAGACTGGAAGCAGCATCCTCAGAACCCGAATTACGACTTCAAGCGCTTCGCCTCCGACTGGGGTCCGCAATCGGAACAAGGCCCGCTGAAGAGTTACAAGGTAGAAATCTCCAAGCGAACCGGCTCCGGCTGCATCATTCAAGTCAGGATCAATGACATGCCGAAAAAGGTCTTTCTCTGGTACGAAATCAAGACGAAAAAGCTCAGCTTCTCCCCGCTGGAACTCAGCACGCTGTGACGCGAAACTCACGAGATTAGCCGGCGATCGCAGCCAGCGTCTTTTCCAAACCGGCCGCGTCTTCGACATTCGACGTTACGCCGAGCAGCGCGCGATCGATGCCCTTTTGCAGACCGGTTAGCACGCGGCCCGGCCCAGCCTCGACGTAAGAAGTAGCGCCGGCCGCGCGCAGCGCAGCGATGCACTCCACCCACCGCACGGCGCCCGTCACCTGCCGCACCAGTGCCTCGCGCGCTTCCGCGCCAGTCGTAACGGCGCGCGCATCCACGTTGCAGATCACGGGAATCTGCGGATCGTGAAACTTCAGCTGGGCCAGGTCCGCGGCCAGACGCTCCTGTGCCGGCAACATCAGCGCGCAGTGGAACGGGGCGCTCACCTGCAGCATGACAGTTCGCTTCGCGCCCATCTCTTTTGCAATCTCGGCCGCAAGCTCCACCGCTTTCACGGTGCCAGAAATTACAATTTGTTCCGGCGAATTCAAGTTCGCAGCCGACACAACTTCGCCGGTCTCAGCTCGCGCACGTGCGCACGCCTCTTCCACCACATCGGCGGAAAGGCCAAGCACCGCCGCCATCGCGCCTTCGCCAGCTGGCACCGCCTCCTGCATGTATCGTCCGCGATTGCGCACCGTCCGCACCGCGTCGGCAAATGCGAGCGTCCCCGCCGCGATGTGCGCCGAGTACTCGCCGAGTGAATGTCCGGCCGCCATCGCCGGCCGCACGCCACGGTCCGCCAGCACTCGCGCCACCGCCACGCTG
>Ga0302324_100029012_pt1 | contig 10505 bp, 8 predicted proteins | sample Palsa_T0_1_FD_201949 | JGI IMG/M metagenome (GOLD analysis project Ga0302324, IMG submission 201949) | Peat permafrost microbial communities from Stordalen Mire near Abisko, Sweden - Palsa_T0_1 | ecosystem: Environmental > Terrestrial > Soil > Palsa > Peat permafrost | place: Sweden: Abisko... | reverse complement strand
CCGCCTCGGCCGTCGGAAAAGACCGCACCTCGGCCTCAGTAAACATCGCTTTCAGATAGGCCTCGTGCGCCGTTCCGGCGACGACTCCCACCTTTTTGCCCTCGAGCCGCTCTGGCACCACGTCGCCGATCGGGTAATCGTGGCGCGCGGCGAACCGGGCCGGCGTGCGATAATACGGATCGGTAAAGTCGGCGAGCTGCCGCGTCTCCACGGTCGGTGCGATGGAGGCGATCACCGCGTCGCCGCGATTGTCGTTAAGCGCCTCCAACAGCGACACGAATGGCCGCGCCTGGATGGTGCAGGCGACTTTGATCTCGTCGCAAATGAGCCGGGCGAGATCGACATTGAAGCCGGTCGGATTGCCATCCGGACCGGCATAGTCGAACGGCGGATAATCGAGGTCGGTGAGAAAGCGGATGCTCTGCAAGCGCGAGAGGTCCGGCCGTTCCGGCCGGCGCCGCGGATCCCAGAACCCCGGAACCGCGACGGACGGTGGCGGCTCTGCTGCTGCTGCTGCCGCTGCCGCTGCCGCGGCCGCGGCCGCGTCCGCCGCAATTGCGCTGCCTTCCTGCGCGCCGAGCACAAAGACCGCGCAGAAAAAGCCCAACAGCAGCGCCGGTGCCGCGTGCCTGGCGCGCGTTCTAGCTGATGTTCCGGCGAATCGCGTGGACAGCTTTTGGCTCTGGTGCATAGCGTCGCCCGCTTAGCGGGATCATGGCCAAAAGTCGAGGCGCGCGAAGGCTCTTACAGCCACGCGCTGACCCGCGTCAGTCGTCTCGCCGCTCGCACGCAGGTTTGACGCCCTCCAGACGCAAGTTTGCGCGGAAGAGGAGCGCCGCTTTTGGCACATGGCGAATGTCTGAGAGCGCCGATATGATGGTCCCTCACGGAAGCAAAAGCCGGCATTTTCCACATGAAGCTGCCGCCATTCGAATATTCCTGTCCCGAAAAACTCGCCGACGCAGTTGCGCTGCTGGCCGCGCATGGCGGCGAAGCCAAAGCGCTCGCCGGCGGACAAAGTCTCGTGCCGATGCTGGCGTTTCGCGTCGCCTCCCCTTCGCTGATTGTCGATCTGCGCAAGCTCGATGAGCTCCGCCGCATCGACATTTCTGAAGACGGCATTACGCTCGGCGCCACGGTACGCTGGCGCGAGATTTTGGAGAGCGCGGAGCTACGCATGGCGCATCCGCTGCTTGCCGCCGCAATCGCTCACGTTGCCCATTATCAGATCCGCAACCGCGGCACTGTCGGCGGCAGCCTCGCGCACGCGGACCCGGCCGCCGAAATGCCGTGCATTGCCGTAACCTGCGAGGCCGAAATCGGCGTCGTCGGCGCAGGCGGTGCGCGCAGCATGGCGGCGGCGGATTTCTTTCACGGCCCGCTCATGACCTCGCTTCGCGCCGACGAACTCATCCGCGACATTCGCCTGCCGGCATGGCCGGCGCAGCGCCGCTTCGGTTTTGCCGAGTTTGCCCGGCGAAGCGGCGACTTCGCTCTCGCCGGTGCGGCCGTGTTCTACGACACGGACCAGGACGGTAAAATCAGGAACGCCCACGTCGGCGCTATCGGCGCCGCCGACCGTCCGCTGCGTCTGAAATCAGCCGAAGACACGCTCAATGGTCACGTCGCCGACGAAACCGTTATCGCGGCAGTAGCGGCCGCGGGAGCGGCAGCAGCCGACCCACCGGATGATATTCACGCCAGCAGCGCCTACCGGCGCGTCCTTGTCGGCACAATGATCGAACGTGCGTTCAGGAGCGCCGCCGCGCTCGACTGAATACCACCGCATCGTCATTTCCCGGGCTTACTGGATTGGGCCGAGCCGTCGCGGCGACCTTGCCGTTCGCGCCGGCACGGCACAATTACAACAATACGGCCGCGCGCCGGGAGAAAAACCATGGATCAGATCGTGTTGAAAAAAGAGCGGCATGAAACGGCACGAGAGCGGCCCCGGCTTCCGGGCCAGGTGGTCATGGTCTTTCAAGGCGGCGGCGCCCTCGGCGCCTATCAGGGCGGCGTCTATCAGGCGCTGCATGAGGCCGGCATCGAACCGGACTGGATCGTCGGCACATCCATTGGGGCGCTCAACGGCGCCCTCATCGTCGGCAACGACGTCGCTTCGCGGCTCGAGCGCTTGCGCGAATTTTGGCGGCGGGTCGAGCAGAAGCCGTTATGGGCGGAAAGCCCATTCGGGCAAGCGATCGACCGCAGCGCGGCGTATATGATGTCGCTGTTCAACGGGGTTGCCGGATATTACGCGCCCAACCAGGCGCTCGCTTGGGGCGGGCTCAATGCTCTCGTCGGCGTCGAGCGCGCGGCCTTCTACACACTCGATGGCGTGCGCAAGACGATCGGCGATTTGGTGGATTTCAACCAGCTTAACGGCAAACATCCGCGCTTGACGGTAGGAGCCGTCAACGTTCGCACCGGCAAGATGCATTATTTCGACAGCCGCAATCAGCCGCTCACGCTCGATCACGTTCTCGCCTCCGGAGCTTTACCGCCCGGATTTCCTGCGGTCCGCATCGACGGCGATCCGTATTGGGATGGCGGCCTTTATTCCAATACGCCCATTGAAGTGGTGTTCGACGACAACCCGCGCCGCGACTCCGTGGTGTTCTCGGTGCAGATATTTCCAATCGCCGGTCCGGAGCCTGAATCGGTCATGCAGGTGCTGAGCCGCCAGATCGACATTCAATATGCAAGCCGCGCCGACAGCCAAATTCCACGGCAGGAGCACATTCACCAGCTGCGCCATATGGTGCGCGAACTGGTGCGGATGATGCCCGAGAACCTCCGCAACACGCCGGAGGTCAAGGAGATGGCCGGCTACGGTTGCGGTACGCTCATGCACATTGTGCGCATCAACGCCAATCCGGAACGCAATGACGACCTGTTGCGCGAGATCGATTTCTCGTCTCAGGGCATCGCCGATCGCTGGCAAGCCGGTTACGCCGACACCGTGCGCACGCTCAAGCGGCGGCCTTGGGAAGTGCCGATCGATCCGATGATCGGCGTCGCCGTACACGATTCCGACGCGGTCGATCCGCTGCCAAGCTTGGAAAGGGCCAGCTGACATCTGTCACTGTCCGGTCGGGGCACCGGAACATTTGACCTTCGCAGGCCGTTTTCATTTCGGGCTGATGTCAGGAACTGAAAACCATGCCTCGACCGGCATCTCGGCGAAAGACCACTGCGCGAAGATCTCAGCGGCGCAAAACGGCACCGCTTAGGAACACGCGTTACTGGTCCGGCCGCGTCACCCGCGAGAGCGACGCGCTCGATCTCGAGAAGGACGTATTCAGTGGAAGCGATCCCAAGCGTATCGCGGGTTCGCTCAAGCGCTCGGCGGAGCGGAGCCGGCGGCGCAAATCGGCGCCCTATCGGTCCGCCTTGGCGATGCTCGTGTTCTATATCAACCGCGCGGGTAAAAAATTGCCGGCGAGCCGCCGGCGCATACTAGAACGCGCCAAAACCGAGCTTAAGCGGCAATTTGGACGCGCTTAGCGGCTGTTTTCATGAATATGTCTACGAATCCAAGCTTGATCCGCGTGCGAAGGGCTGGCCATTTTACCGCGAATTAACCGTCGCCGTTAATATATTGCGGTTACTGTCCCTGGACCGGCCCCAATGGCGGCTTTCGACTTTTCCATTCGCACCCGGCTTGCCGCCTGGGCCGGCGTTGCCGTCGTCATGGTGGCCGGAATGCTCGTCGAACAGCAATACGGCGACTACTCGGCGTGGGTGCAGCGTCGCGCCGCCGACGGCCGCCAGCTTGCCGCGTTCGAGGCACTGCATGCCGCCGAAAATGTGCGCAGCATGCAGACCGAGACGCGCGAAATTCGCCTCGCCATTGCCGCGGGCGAAGTCGACCGGGCATTGAACAGGCTTAAAGCCGCTCACGCGGCGGCCGCCGGTCATATCGAGGCCGCGCTTGCCATCACGCAAGAACCCGCGGACAGCGAACGCCTCGAAAAGCTCGCCGCGTTGGTAAGAAATTACGCTGCCGTGGTCACGGAATTGGCCGCCGCGGCGAAAGAATATGGCGATACCGTCGAAAAGGTCGCGCGCAGCGGCAAGCTCGGAGACGAGATAAATTCGCTCCTCGACGTCATAACCGACACGCTGATCAACGCAGCCGCGGAACGCGAAGCGCAGGCAACCGCCGAAACTACCCGCGTGCGCCACATCAATCTCGGGATCGGCCTATTCGTCATCGCCACGCTTGCCGGCGTCGCGGTATTCGGCGCGCTTGCCATTAGCCGGCCGATCCGGCGTATCGGCGACGTGCTTTTGCAACTCGCCGCCGGCAATAGAAATGTCGCCGTGCCCTACCTCGAACGGCGCGACGAAGTCGGCGCCAATGCGCGGGCAGCGCAAAACTTCAAAGAGAAATTGACGCGTATCGCCCAATTGGAAGCCGCCGAAAGAGAGAGCACGCGGCACGCGGCCGAGCAGCGCAAGGCCGACATGCGCGCGCTGGCCGGGCAGTTCGAGACAACGGTGGCGAGCGTGGTACGCTCGGTGACCTCGTCATCGACCGAACTCGAAGCGGCGGCGGAAGCGCTCAAAACCACGGCGGCGGCCACGCGCGATTTGTCGGGTAAGGTGTTTTCCGCCTCGACGCAAGCTTCCGAAAACGTCACGTCGGTATCGGGCGCCACCGAGCGCCTCATTGGGTCGGTCGGCGAAATTCGCCGGCAGGTGGAGGAATCGACGCGGATTGCGCTGCAGGCGGTCGCACAGGCGGAAAAGACCGACTCGCGCATCACGGAGCTTGCACACGCGGCCGGCCGCATCGGCGACGTCGTCAAGCTGATCACCGACATCGCCGAGCAGACAAACCTCTTGGCGCTCAACGCTACCATCGAAGCGGCGCGCGCCGGCGAGGCCGGCCGCGGCTTCGCGGTGGTCGCCCAGGAAGTCAAAGCGCTGGCCGCGCAAACGGCCAGGGCCACCCAAGAGATCGGCGTACAGATCACGGGCGTTCAGTCGGCGACGGAAGACTCGGTCGTCATCATCAAGGAAATTGGCGCCACGATCGGGCGCATTTGGGAAATCGCCGGCGCCATCACGGCCGCGGTCACGCAACAGGCGGCAACGACACGAGAGATCGCCGAAGACGTGCACGCAGCCGCCGGCAGTGCCGCGCGCGTCAACGCCAACATTATCGAAGTCACCGACAGCACCGCAGGCATCACCGCCGCCTCCTCGCAAGTGCTCGCCTCCGCGCAAACGCTCGCACAGGACGGCAACCGCTTGTCGGCGGAAATGGAACGCTTCCTCAACGCCGTCTACGCGGCGTGATGCGGCCGTCACCAGGGCATCTGGTCCCGGCGCACACGTGATGGCCGACTAGCTCCGCGCTTTTACGCCGTTCCTTTCATTGCTAGGGTTTGACCGCGAACGCCTTGGCGCTCATCGCGGCGGCCCGGGCTGCCGCGCGAAAATGATGCGGCGTACGCAAGGGAGAACGGGTTGGCGAACATCGTGGTTGCGCATGGCGCCTGGTCGGCGGCCTGGGCGTGGAAGAAAGTGCGGCCGCTCATTGCTGCGGCCGGCCATTTGTTCTTCACACCGACCTATACCGGGCTCGGCGAGCGCGCCCATTTGGCCAGTCCGGATAACGACCTGGAAACGCACATCGCCGACGTGCTCGGCGTCATCACTTATGAGGATTTGCGCGACGTCATACTCATTGGACACAGCTACGGCGGCGTGGTGGCGAGCGGGGTCGCTGATCGCGCGCGCGACCGGGTGGCGCGGCTGATTTATCTCGATGCGTTCGTGCCGGCGAACGGTCAGGCGTTGATCGATTTCGTCCCAGAGCCCGAAAAAAGCCGCCTCCTCGACAGCGTCAAGTCCGGAGACGGCTGGCGCGTCACGCCCAATCCGACCCCGCCCGACACTTCGGCGGAAGATCTGGAATGGATCGGCAAATTCCGCATCCCGCAGTCCGCCAAATGCTTTACGCAGCCCTTGCGCCTGCAGGCCGCGCTTACTCTGCCGCGCGTCTACATCCATTGCACCCGTTTCGCCGACAAGAAGCCCTTCGCGCAATTCGACGCAGCAACAAAGGGCAAGCCCGGCTGGCGGAATTTCGACCTCGATGCGAGCCATAGCCCCAACGTCACCGCGCCCTCGGCGCTGGTGGACGTGCTGCAGATCAGTCTGGCCGGATAGGAGCTGTCACGGTCGCCGCCGCCATGCGCGCCGGCACGAACATTGGAACCTTCGCCATGGAGATCGGGTTCCCTGATAGCCAGGTGCAAGACCATAAGCGTCGCGCGCCCGCCCAGCCGGTCTTCAAGGGTTTCGATGACAGCGAAATATGTCGGCCGCAGGCTGGCGGTGATCCTGGTAGCCGACGTCGTGGGCTTCTCGCAGCTCGTTGGCCGTGACGAAGACGGCACGCTGCATCGCCTCCAACACCTACGCAATGACGTGGTGGATCCGATCATCCGCGCTCGGTCGGGCCGCATCATCAAGTCGCTCGGCGACGGCCTCCTGGCGGAGTTCGCCAGCGTCGCCGAGGCCGTGCAAGCCGCCATGGAAATCCAACGCGCGATAGCCACGCGCAACGCTCATCAGAAGCCGGAGATCTGGATAGAATTCCGCATCGGCATGCACGCCGGCGACGTGACCGTACAAGCCGACGGCGACCTGCTCGGCGAGACCGTCAATATTGCAGCTCGACTGGAGGCATTGGCCGAGCCTGGCGGCGTATGTCTGTCGGAGGACACCTACCGGCAGGTCCGTGACCGGCTGACAGAGGCCTTCGTCGATCTCGGCGAAAAAAAGCTAAAAAATATCGCGCGGCCGATCCGGGCCTATGCCACCGCCACCGCCACCGCCACCGCCACCGCCGCGACTGGCAAGCCGCCGACCGGGCAGCCGCCGCGCCAAAGCCGCGGCCGCAAGCTGCCGGACCCGATTTCCGTCCGCGCCCCCACTCTGCGCGGCAAGATCGACACCGTCGAACGAGCCCTCGCCTTTATTGACAAGAATATCGCGCCGGAATTCGCAAAACTGCCGCGCTGGTCGTTCGCGCGCGCCCTGATGGTGGAAGCCTCAAAGACCGGCAAATCGCGTGACCTCAATACCGCCGTGCGGCAATTCCGGCAGGCACTCAGCAATGAAAAATGGCTCGACGACCAGGAAGAGCCGCGCGCGCAGGAACCCGAAGAGTAGGGCCGCCAACGCGTCCGACCGCCAATTGGCAGTGAACGGTGCTCGCTACATTCGACCCATCTCAGGGGCAATCCTCGCTCTTGCGATGCCTTGCTGCTCGGCTATGCTGGTCTGACAAAAGCGCGGGCGTAGTTCAGTGGTAGAACATCAGCTTCCCAAGCTGATTACGAGGGTTCGATTCCCTTCGCCCGCTCCAAAAAATCGACGAGGCGCGCAATAAGCGGCGGAAGGGGGGAGACATGAACGAGCGGCGCAATCCGGACACCGGCTGGAGCTGGTGGTATCTGCTGTTTTTGATTCAGCTCGCCGCGGTCGTCTGGCCGGCTTTCTACAACAAAATCGAACCCACCTTCATCGGCATTCCGTTCTTCTACTGGTACCAGCTCCTCTGCGTGATCATCGGCGCAGTCTTGACGGCGATTGTCTATTTCGCCGTTGCGCACGCGCCGCGGAGCGGCTGAGCGAAGCGCCCAACTAAGAAACGGAAACTAAATCGGGGGAGGGGACGTCGTGCAGGAAATCAACTGGACCGCGCTGATTGTTTTCGTCGTCCTCTTCGTCTTCATCACCTGGCTTGGTTTCGCCGCCGCCCGCTGGCGCAGGGGCGATCTCGACCAGCTGCATGAATGGGGGCTGGGCGGCCGGCGTTTTGGCACTCTCATCACCTGGTTTCTGGTCGGCGGCGATCTGTACACCGCCTACACCTTCATCGCGGTACCGGCGCTCGCCTTCGGCGCCGGCGCGGTCGCCTTTTTCGCGGTTCCCTACACCATTCTGATCTATCCCATTCTGTTTCTGGTGTTCCCGCGGCTCTGGTACGTCTGCAATAAGCACAACTACATCACGCCCGCCGATTTCGTGCGCGGCCGCTTTGGCAATCGCTGGCTGGCGCTCGCCATCGCGGTAACCGGCCTTGTGGCGACGCTGCCTTACATCGCGCTTCAGCTCGTGGGATTGCAGGTCGTGATCGGCGCGCTGGGGGTGACCAGCACCGGATATTCCGGCGACGTGCCACTCGTCATTGCTTTCGTCATTCTCGCCGCCTTTACTTATTCCAGCGGCTTGCGGGCGCCGGCCTCGATCGCGGTGGTCAAGGATACCTTGATCTACATCACCGCCTTTGCCGCCGTCATTGTCGCACCGATTCAACTCGGCGGCTTCGGCAAGATTTTCGCCGCGATACCGGCGCAAAAGGTGTTGCTCGCAATACCTCCCGCCCATTCGACCGGGGCGTATAGCGCCTATGTGACCTTGGCGATCGGCTCAGCGCTGGCCCTGTTTCTTTATCCGCACTCCATGACCGGCATCCTGAGTGCTTCAAGCGGCCACGCCATCCGCCGCAACGCGGCGATGCTGCCGGCCTACTCGTTCATGCTCGGGCTCTTGGCGCTGCTCGGCTTCTTCGCCATCGCCGCGGGCGTCGGCGCACTCCCCGAATTCGCCGGCGGCTTTAAGCAATTCGGCACCAATTTCGCCGTTCCGGCGCTGATCTTGCACATCTTCCCGGCTTGGTTCGTCGGCGTCGCCTTCGCCGCCATCGGCATCGGCGCGCTGGTGCCGGCGGCAATCATGTCGATCGGCGCCGCTAACCTCTATACCCGCAACATCCACCGCGAGTTCATCAACAAGAACCCGACCGACAAAGAAGAAGCGCAGACGGCGAAATGGGTATCGCTGGTCGTGAAGTTCGGCGCGCTTTTGTTCATCATCTTCGCGCCGACGCAGTACGCGATACAGCTGCAGCTTCTCGGCGGCATCTGGATCATCCAGACCTTGCCGGCGATCATGCTCGGCGTTTTCACCCGCTGGTTCAACGATTGGGCGCTGTTGATTGGTTGGGCGGTCGGCACCGTCGCCGGGACGGCGATGGCGCTTTCAACAAATCTCTCGCCCACCTACACAATCGTGCTCGGCGGGTACACTTTTCCCGGCTACGCGGCGTTCTTTACCGTCGTTCTCAACCTCGTGATCGCGGTCGTGCTGACGCCGGTGTTCAACGGCCTGCGCAGCGGGGTTGCGCCGCTCGACGCCACCGCCGCGGTCGATTATCGCGCCTGACGGCGAATAAGAATCCGCCCGTCTGATGCATCCTACAGGTGCGTGACCTTTACATGCAGCAGCGCCGCGCGGCCGCCGCGCACCGCTTTGGCGCAGCGCGCAATCGCCGCCGGCACGTCTGCAGGATCGCCGACCTTCTCGGCGTAGGCTCCGAACGCCTCCGCAACTTTGCCGAATTCAACCTTCGCGGCGAGTTCAGATTCGAACTCCTTGGCCGTATTGGCCTCGCCGTCGGGGAAGACACGCAGCGTCGATTCCTTGACCGCGCCCCAGCCGGTGTTGTCGAGCACGATCGACAAAATGGGCAGTTTATATTGCTGGGCGACGGCGAAAACCGAAGTCGGATTGTTGAAATAAAAGCCGCCGTCGCCGGATATCTGTACCATCAGCCGCGACGGCGCCGCGAGCTTGGCGCCAAGCGCCATGCCGCCTGACCAGCCGAGGCCCGCACCATTGGTGTTGAAGGCGGTATTGGGCCGGCGGCGCGGGATTTGCAGCAGGACGGCGCCGGTATTGGTGACGGCTTCGTTGAAGATCATGTCTTCGTCGTCCAACACTTTGCCAAGCTCGGACATGAAGTAATGCGGGTTGATCGCGCCCTGGGTTCCCTTGTTCGCCGCGAGCTTGCCGGCATGCGCCCGGCGGCCTTCGCGGACCTTGGCGAGCCGCTCGATACGTCCGGCAGCGGCGCTCTTAAAGCGCGGGGTGGCTTTCGCCTTTAGAGCAATGAGGAGTTGATGGAGGATACGGGCGGTATTGCCCTGCATGCGCAAGTTGCCGGGGAAGGTCCACATCGGCGAGCCGCTTTTGAGCACGTCGACGTCAATATGCGCCCAAAACGAGTCTTCATTCGGCGCCACCTCGGCGGGGAACCACGGCACTTCGACATCCACCAGCAAGCCGACATCGGCCTCCGGCAGCTGCTCGTCTGCCGAGAAGCCGGCGAAGCAGGGACTCTCGTAGGAGATGTTGTTCTTCGAATTCGCTTCGTAAATCGGGATGCCGGCGAATTGCGCGACTTCATCAATCTTTTGCGCGGCGAGCACGTCATTCCCGCCATAACCGGTGATGAGGATCGGGTTTTCGGCGGCAATAAGCCGATCGGCAAGGTCGGCAATGAGCGCCGGATCGGCGCCGGCCGGCGACAGGGCGCCGAACCGTTCGCCCGGATAGCGGTGGATTTCGTCGACGCCCCAATGCTCGGTCAGCGTTTCGCGCTGCATCATCAGATAGACCGGACCGCGCGGCTCGCTCTG
>Ga0302324_100029010_pt1 | contig 10505 bp, 12 predicted proteins | sample Palsa_T0_1_FD_201949 | JGI IMG/M metagenome (GOLD analysis project Ga0302324, IMG submission 201949) | Peat permafrost microbial communities from Stordalen Mire near Abisko, Sweden - Palsa_T0_1 | ecosystem: Environmental > Terrestrial > Soil > Palsa > Peat permafrost | place: Sweden: Abisko... | reverse complement strand
AATCTTCTGTTTCACAATTGCGCGGATTTCGCCAGGCAGGCGATCAATTTCTACTATCCGAAAGCCATCCACCGCAGCTTTGGCGCCGACCTCGGCATTATGACGCCGAAACAGGCCGCAAAGTGTATGGTGCGCTATCGCAAGCGGCACCCGGATCTTCAGTTTTCGAGTTTCGTCATTTCGCAGGTTCCAGGTACGGAGCCTCGTAGCAGCGCGGTCCGCAGTGTCCTGGAATCCCTGATTAAGTCGAAGAGGTATATAGTGCCGCTCACATCGCTCGCTGTGCTGCATCCTTACCTTGGCGGAGGCCTGGCCTTGGCGTGGGTTGAGGACGGACACTTCAATCCGCGACGTGTGGCGGGCTCGGCCGTAGAACCGGAAATGATCGCTCAACAACTGCAATCGAATGGGGTGGTCTCGCCAGGCCGGCTTGTGGGAATGCCTTGATCTGCTCCTTGAGGGTGCGCGACGCAAAATTCGAGATTCTCGCAACCCGACTTGAGTCGACGGATCGCAGCATGCTTAGTTTTATCCGCGTTCATCGGCGTTCATCCGCGGCCAGAAATGCTTTGCTCCTGGCCCAGCACGAAAATCAAAACCTGGTATTGGCCGCGGATGAACGCCGATGAACGCGGATGAAAAAAGTCATATGGAGGTTGGCCTGAAGCTGACGAGAGTGTACGAACAGCGGCGCCTCTTCGCTTTGTGTCGCACACCCCTTTCTGAACCGCTTCCCTGACAGTGGTACAATCCAACAGGAACGGGGAGTCTGTGCTTCGGCACATGACGTCATAGGTCATGAAGCATTCCGGGTTGTGGCGCTTAGGGGCCCCAGCCTTCATATTCGCTTTCCTCTGCGCGGAGCTTCCCGCTGCCGGTTGGGAGAGCCCAGGGCGGCTCGATAGCAATCTCGTTGCTCCGGGAGCCATCGTGGTCGGATTCGTCGGCGGCCTGGTTCGCGGCACCAATGCAGTCCATTCCGAGGTCCAGCTTGCCACCCGTCTGCGGAAGGATTACCCGTCAGGCGTGCAAGTGAGAATGTTCGAGAATCGTCAGGGCCAGCAGGCGCGCAGGGAGATTCTGCGGCTGCTGGACGTTAACCACGATGGGAAGCTCTCGGCCGGGGAAAAGCTGGACGCCCGCATCGCCATCTATGGGCATAGTTGGGGCGCTTCGGAAACGGTGACTCTGGCGCGAGCTCTGGGGAGAGAAGGAATCCCAGTGCTGCTCACTATCCAGGTGGACAGCATCACCAAACCGGGCGAGAATGACGAGTCGATTCCGTCGAACGTGGCTCAAGCTGTGAACTTCTATCAGCGGCGTGGACTCCTCCACGGCCGGCCGCAAATTCGCGCCGCCGACGCCTCCCATACTCAGATCCTCGGAAATTTTCAATTCGACTACAAGACCAATACGGTTAATTGTGAAGGCTATCCGTGGTACGCGCGGGTCTTTATGAGACCGCACATCGAGATTGAATCAGATCCGAGCGTCTGGCGGCAAGTGGAGTCTCTGATCCGCTCGAAACTGCGTGAATAGGGGCCTCTGGTTCAAGATCGCCTCACGGATTGCAGGAGCTTTTGAGCGCGCTGGAAAACAGCCACCAGCATCTTTTCGGTCAGCTTGCCGGTGGAAGTATTCTGTTGGCTGGGATGGTAGGAGCCGATCAACGCGGGCTGCCCGGGCGCGGTTTCGAACTGGCGATCGTGCCCAAACGCAAAAGCCGAGCGGCTGCGGATCAGGCCGCGGCTCTGCAGGATGCTCAGGTAATTGTCGAACGCCACCCGGCCCAGCGCTACCACCACCTTCAGGTTCGGCAAAAGGTCCAACTCGCTTTCGAGGTAGCCGCGGCAGTTCGCGATCTCGTCGCGCGCGAGCTTATTATCGGGCGGAGCGCAATGCGCGATACCCGTAATATACGCGTTGACCAGCCGCTGGCCGTCGTCGTACGAGCGGCTTTCGGGTTGGACAGCGAAGCCGGTTTGGTGCAACACGCGATAGAGTACGTTGCCGGAAGCGTCGCCGGTGAACATGCGTCCGGTACGATTGGCGCCGTGGGCGGCGGGCGCCAGGCCGATGATCAGCAGGCCGGCGTCGGGATCGCCGAAGGATGGCACGGGTTTGCCCCAGTAATCCCAATCGCGATAGGCGCGACGCTTGACGCGCGCTACCTCGGTTGCATAAGCGATGAGCCGCGGGCAGCGCCGGCAGTGGACGATTTCATCCTGTAAAACATCCAGGGCGGTACAATTCAAGCGATGCACCTTCCTTTTCGCGTAGATGGACGCAAGGCCCTGGTTACCGGGGGAGCCAGCGGTATAGGCGAAGCTACCTGCCGGTCCTTATGTGCCGCTGGGGCGCAGGTGACGATCGCCGATGTCGACCGGCCGCGGGCCGAAGCTTTGTCGCGGGAACTGCCCGGCGCTTCCGTCCTCATACTTGATATTACCGACGAAGCCGCCGTGGAGTCTGCTTTCGCAGGCATCGAGGCACTGGATATTCTGGTCAATAATGCGGGCATCGGCCTGGTGGGCGGCGTGGAGCAGACGGACCTGGCGGATTTTCGACGGTTGTTCCGGGTGAACGTCGAGGGCATGTTCCTGGTGACGCGGGCGGCCATGCCGCTGCTGCTCGCCGCGCGGGGCGCGATCGTGAATATCGCATCGGTGGCGGGCATGGTGGGGGTCAAGAAGCGCTTTGCCTACTGCGCTACAAAAGGCGCCGTAATCGCCATGACGCGGCAGCTTGCGGTGGATTACCCCACGGAGATCCGCGTAAACTGTGTTTGTCCCGGCACGGTCGACACGCCGTTCGTGGAAGCTTACCTGGAGAAATACCACAGCCACGAAAAGGAAAAAGTACGTGGGGAGCTGAACCAGCGGCAACCCGTGGGGCGGTTGGGGCGTCCGGAGGAGATAGCCGGCATGGTGTTGTACCTGTGCTCGCCGGAAGCGGAATTCGTGAATGGAGCGGCTCTGGCCATCGATGGCGGCTGGACGGCTGCCTAAAGATGTCAGAATATTAATAAAGGAAAATGTTGACGCGATGGCGCCCGCGCGTGCACAATTAAACTATCCGGCTGCTCCGGCCGGCTCTCTAGTTATATAAAGCTTCTGGCGAAATCCCCCGCGGGTTCAAGGTTTGGGCCACGTGGCGGGTCGTGTTCGACTATGATGACGTCTCGGCATAACCTGTTTCGAATCCTCCAGTTCGCCATTGTCTTTCTGCTGGTCTCGAACGTTGTCTTTGGCGCCCAGGCGAGACGGCGCCACCATGCGGCACATCATGCCCTGCGTCATTCGGCAAGTCATACAAATGGGGCACCGCGAGTCGTGGCTTCCCACCCCGCCGGAAGTCCGCTGATCCACACGGCCGCGTATGCGCCGCAGGGTCCGGTGGTCCGGGGCGGGCCTTGGACCGAGCCGACCTATGCCGACTCGACCGTCGGCGACAAAGCGGACGGCGAGGATCTGGACGTGCGCCGGGCCGCAGTAGAAGCGCTGGGGCCATACAACGGATCGGTTGTGGTGGTGGACCCTGCTAGCGGACGGATCCTATCGATCGTGAATCAAAAACTGGCGCTCGGCAGCGGATTCCAACCATGTTCCACCATCAAAGTCTCGGTGGCGCTGGCGGCGCTTAGCGAAAAGGTGGTCGGCCGCGACGGCAAGCTCTGGCGCAGGGGCTACAACTTGACGCAGGCTCTAGCCCGCTCCAACAACTTTTACTTCGCGACGTTAGGCCAGAAGCTGGGGTTCGACAAGGTGAGCCACTACGCGCATCTTTTCGGATACGGAGAGAAGGCCGGGCTGAACATCGCCGGCGAGAACCCCGGGCGCTTTCCTTCCGCGCCTCCGAGGAACGGCGGTGTCGGTATGCTGACCAGCTTTGGCGAAGAGATCGCCCAGACGCCCCTGCAGCTTGCCGCGCTGATGTCGGCCCTGGCCAACGGCGGCACGCTCTATTACCTACAGTACCCGCGCTCGGCGCAGGACGTGAGTAGCTTTGTCCCACAGATAAAGCACCAGTTGGATATCCAGAGTCTGATTCCGCAAATCAAGCCCGGTATGCTGGCCGCCGTTGAGTACGGCACGGCGCGGCGGGCGCAACAGGACGAAGCAATTGCGGGCAAGACGGGAACCTGCACCGATAGCCACACGCATCTGGGCTGGTTCGGCTCCTTCAACGACGCCGGCAAGAACAAGCTGGTGGTGGTGGTTCTGCTAACCGGTGGAAGGCCGGCGATCGGGCCAATGGCCGCTGGAGTGGCTGGAGACGTGTACCGCAACCTCGCCCAGAAGAACTACTTCGCCGCCAGCCGCCCGACCACGCCCTCGACGCTCATTTCGACCCAGATCTGCTGCGGGCGATAGGTTGAGTTGGGTGGGACAGGCTTCCCAGCCTGTCGGGGCAGCCTTACTTGACGGATTCAACCTGATACCCCGCGGGCACCTCGAATAACGCAGGGTCCGGTTCGACGCGCCGCACTGAAGTCAATCGCTCCACCGTGTTACCCATCATTGGGTCGCTGTGCTTCTCCAGGATGGTCGCATGCAGCTCCGCCGATTCCCACCGCTCGTGAACGATCTGCAGAGGCCGGTCGTTGCCGATCTGCCCCACCGGAATCTCCGTGGTGGTCCGCGTGCCATCCACTTCTACGCCTTCCATCTCCTGCTTGCCTAGCGATTCGGCCTTTTCCTGCTGGTCCGTTTTCCGCATCGTCATCATGCCGGTGGTGACACTGAATCTGGTGTTTGATGCGGCGGATGATCCTCCATCCTTCACTATTTGCGCCGCTGGTATTTTGCTAAAGGCGATCGAGTGGGACAGCGGCATCTTGCGCGCGGTCTGCTGCCTGGTGTCGAGGACGTAGCTCACATTCGCAACCGGATCCGAAATCCAGACTTGCTCTCCGCTCTCGCGCCGGACACGGCCCTCGCCATCGCGATAGATCGTGTGGGACTCCTGGCGGTTGATGTGTGTTCCATCGCCCAAAGTCTGAGTGATTTCGGTGACGGCCTCCGCCGAATACGGCGCGCCTTTCACCACCGGTCCGATCAATCCGAACTGAGCGACACCGACAGCATCACGGATGACGACAGCCAGAGGCCCCGCAGCCACATGCACGGGTCCGTCCTCAGAAAGGATCGGGCCCTCCGTATCCGGCTTCTGCGCCAAGGCGGCACCGCACGTGATCGCTGCTATACCAATCCATATGCTCGTCTGTTTCACTTTTTTCTCCTTTCGTTTCCTTTCCCTTAAGGTACAAATCGTATGGCGCGCGCCCGGCCGTCTTCGCCGATTGCCAGATCGGCCATGATGACCTGCGTAGCGCCGGTTTGCGGCATGGCGGCGAAGGCGGACGCCGGTAGCATTACCCTCACCACCACGCCTACCTGAATCGGATCGCCGTCGTCGAGCGCCAGGAAATCATCCAGCCTTGGAAGCGGCTTCGATCTGCGGACGCGCCTGAATCTCGGCTTGACGGCCGGTGCGACCGTCCGGCTTACGATGCCTGGCGCCGACTGCACGGTTGCCTGTTTTTTCGTGACCAGCGCGGGCGCGGCGACTTGCGGACGCCGGGCCATCGTTAGCACGTCCAGCACGGCCCCCATCGCCAATACCCCCACCGCGGCCACAGCCCAGCGGACCCAAGAAGCATCTGATCCCGGTCTCTCTCGAAGGGGTAAAACGGCGGAGGTGGCGGCCACCGGATCCTCGCCCGCCAGAGCGTCCAGCAGCGCATTCACCCGCGCCGCGGTCGCTCCGACTCCCTCTAGCCGGGAGCGGCACCGGGCGCACCGTTGGAGGTGCCCTGCCACGCTATACCTCTTCGCCTCCGGCAGTTCGCCGTCCAGGTAGGCTTCGAGCGCGCCTTCACTCAGGCATCCCATCATATGTCGCCCCCAAACGCCGAGCGATAGCTCTTCTCAAATTCAGCCGCGGCGCGCGCAAGCAGCTTGCCCACCGACGCCCGATTGAGCCGCAACACATCCGCCAGCTCGACGTAAGACAACCCCGCGTTGCGCAGCAACAGCAGCCTCGCGGAAACCGGCTTGATACGGGCCAGTACCCCTTGCACGCGCACCCTCCGCTCGGCGCCGAGCATATCCGCCAACGGATCGCCGGCGCTGGATGTCCGCAGAGTCTCCGCTCCAGCCGCCTGCTCGTGGCGCCTGCGCCGCGCCGCCATACGCAGCGCATCCATCCCCAGGTTGACAGCGGTTCGATACAACCAACCTTCCAGGTTGCTGTCCGGCCGGAATAAAACGGGCCGTGACGACAACCGGCAAAACACCTCGGACGCGAGTTCTTCGGCCTTGCCCCGGTCGCCCGTAATCCGTGCGAGCAGGCTGACCAGGCGCGGATACTGGAGCCGAAAGACATCCTCCAGCGTGGCGTCTGCCGCGGCTCGCCCGTGCCGCTCGAAGCTGATCTCTTCACCGGCGTCCACTGTCATACAAACGACGCCCCGGATCGAAATGTGACAGACGCCCATGAACCACTCCGCTCTCCATAACGTATAACAAAATGATGCCGCAGAAACCCGATTCCCCGCCTCCGGCCCGCGGATTCATCGCCGATTGGGCCGTCAACCTGGTTGTGCTGCTGTTTGGAGTAACCACAATCGCGCAGCCCTTCGTGATCCCGAGTTCTTCGATGGAAGACAACCTGCTCATCGGCGACCACGTCATAGTCGATAAAATGGCTTACGCGCCGCCCGGCGCCGTCTCCAAATACCTGCTGCCCTACACGCCCGTCAAACATGGGGACATCATCGTGTTTCGATACCCGATCGATCTCAAGCAGACCCTGGTCAAACGCGCTATCGGGCTGCCCGGTGACCGCATACACATCCTGAACAAACAGGTTTATTTGAACGGCCAACCCCTCCGGGAGCCCTACAAGCATCACAAAACGGATTTCGTTCTGCCCTATCGCGATACTTTCCCCGGCTACCCTGTCGGCCAGGTCTATGAGCGCGCGATTACAATGCTCCGCAATAATGTGGTCGATGGCGAAGTGGTTGTTCCACCCGATTGCTATTTCGCCATGGGCGACAATCGCGACGTTTCGCTCGACAGCCGCTATTGGGGATTCGTCCCGCGCGACAACATTGTCGGCAAGCCCTGGCTGATCTTCTGGTCCTACGACGCGCCCGGCGAGGCATTGTCGGACGGCAACATCCATCCCGATCACATCCTCGACGTGGCTTTGCATTTCTTCACCAAGACACGCTGGCAGCGCACGTTTCAGCTGATCCGGTAGGCATTCGACGCGCCGCCCGCGCCTATTTCAAATTCGCCGCGAAGAACGGCAGCACATTTTTCTCCAGCCGCTCCGCCACCCGGTTGATGTGATCGCCCTCGTACGTCTGGTAGATGTGGCGGATGCCGTAATCGTTCAAGATCCTGTCCAGTGTCGCTACAGTCCCGCCGATGATCTGATCTTTGGTTCCGACATCCATACCGATTGCCGTGTATTGCCGCAAAGCCCAGATAGTTTGGTCGATCATCGTCAACGGCGCATTAGCTTCCCATTTAGCGATGATCCGCGGCTGCATCTCACCGTTCTGGTAGGGCAGGTCGAGAAAGAAGGGCGGATTTTTCGGATTTGGCGACCACGCCGCCGCGGAAGCAAACATGGCTTTGGTGAAGAAGTCCAAGGTGGCGACGTCCGCGGGATTGTGGATCGCTTCAGCTCGGGGATTCGGGTGTATGCTGCCTACGGCCATGCAGCACGGGCTCATCAGGTAAAGGCTCGAATAAATGCCGGGATGCTTCATCCCAATGCGAATCGCACCGTAGCCGCCCATGGAGTGCCCGGCCAGTCCCCGACCGGAAGCATAGGCAATGGTCCGGTAGTGACTGTCGACGTACTCAACCAACTCTTTGGCGACATAATCCTCCCAATCGCCCGTGGTGACCGAGTTCGAGTACATGCTTCCCTGATAGCGAGTGAACGCGTCGGGCATGACGACGATCATGTCCGTGACCCCGGCCGCCAAAGCCTTGTTGGCCACCTCGGGGACATTGACGAAATGTGGCTTGATTCCCCACCAGTGATCGACATCATCGGTGAAGCCGTGCAGCAGGTACACCACCGGATAGCGCCGTTCCGCGGTACTGTTGTAACCGGGCGGCAGGTAGACAGCTACATCCCGGTCCGGAGAGTCACCTTCCAGATTGCCTTCCAGTCCCTTACCGTGAACCGTAATGCGCTGCACGATGCCGCGCTGCGCGTCATTTTGCGCGCTTAACCCGGCTGCGACCAGAAGCGCGAGGCTGAAGACAGGTTTCATAACCGCTAGTGTAATGCCTGCCTGCCGACCAACGCGGCGGCGATCAGGCGGCCCGGAGTTTTAGACAAGTCGAAAATAGTGTCGGATAGTGTCGGATTGTGTACAAGGATCTGCGAAGACTCAAACTACCACCCCTAACCCGAGGGCATGCTACCGCAGTTGGGGTTCTGGGGTAGCGGACGTGATGTGGAGGTAAGTAGTTTGGTTTGAAGGACGAAAAAAAGTCGGCCAGAGCGTGATCGTTCAGCACGGTTTGCCTGGCGAGCGGCTGGGCGCCGAAATCCGACGCATCCGATGTGGATTTCGAGACTTTCCACGTGATTTTTCAGCCGACGTATGCCAGCAAGTATCCGCCGGCACAGGCGCTGTTCCTGCCTTCCAGGTGTGGCATATCGGCCGCGGGGGTCATGGGCTTCGGGATTTTGCGGGTGAGCGCGCCGAGGCCAGTGCCCAACCCGCCCGCCAGGATTACGGTCTGCATGCCGCCTCTCGCGGAGTGGCCGCCAGGGTGGCTTCGATGGCCAGCGCCACGGCCTCTTCGGAGTTGTAACGCGCCCGCCAGCCGAGCCGGTTGATGGCCGTGACATCCAGGCGGAAGCGCGCGACGTCACCCAGCCAGCCGCCTTCGCCCCCGGTGAACTCATAGGCAACGCGGCCGAGACCCATGGCGGTGGAGATCATGCCGGCGATGCGTTCCACGCTCAGCGAGTCGTCGCAACCGAGATTGAAGATGCGCGGGGTGGCGAGGGGGCGAAGGGGCGAGGGGGCGAAGGGGCGAGGGCGCGAGGCATGGTCGACCGCGAACAACATGGCTTCGACGCACTCCTCGGACAGCAGGTATGACTTGGCCTGTTTCCCGTTGCCCAGGATCCGGAGCCGGGTGGGATCGCGCTGGAGCCTGTCGATGAAGTCGCCGATGACAGTGCGGCCGCGTTTGCGAACTTTGGGCCCCACGACGTTGGCGAAACGGAAGATCCAGGAGTCCAGGCCAAAGAAGTGCTGGAACGCTCCGATCATGACCTCGCAGCTCAACTTGGTGGCGCCGTAGAGCGAAATGGGACGGGGCGCCTGATCCTCCGGTATGGGCTGGCGCTCGCTGATGCCGTAGACGGCGGAAGTCGATGAGAAGACCAGACGGTGTACGCCGTGGCGGCGCATGCTCTCGAGCACAAGGTAGGTACAGATGGTGTTCTGTGGGAGGTCTTTGTGGGTCGGGTCGCCGGGCACGAACTTGACGTCGGAGTCGGCGGCCAGGTGGTAGACCATGGACACGCCCTCCATGGCGGTTTCGAGCGCGGCGGGATCCAGCAGGTCTCCCTGGATGAAGTGGAAGCCAGGGTGCGGCAGCAGCGCCTCGATATATTCATATTTTCCGCTGCCTAAGTTGTCGATTACGGTGACTCGATGCCCGCGCTCGAGCAGAGCGGCGGCGAGATCCGAGCCGATGCAGCCCGCTCCGCCGGTAACTAATATACGATCATTCATAAGATTCCTAAGTTTCCGCTCCCTGACGGTGGCGGCTCGGTAGTTGGTCGCGGCTCGGTAGTTGGTCTCGGGTCGGTAAGAGCGGCGCGCTTCTGAGCCGCACGCGCAGGTTGGCTGCGTGCAGCACCAGCGTGTGAAAGCCGACGGTCAGGAATAACAATCCCAGGACTGCCAGATACATTGGCCGGCCAAGCACGACCGGCAGGCCCCGAGTGCGAAGCACGCCAGACACGCCAGAGCAGCATGGCGCGCAGATTGATCCACCCGTCGCGCCATCTTTCAGGAAACGCACCGGCACCTCGGTCCACGGCAGATCGAGGCAAACTGCTTTGAGAATCATTTCACAGGCGGATTCCCAGGATTGCGAGTCGAGCTCGATGCGCACCAGCGCGTCCCGGGTGATGCCGCGCATACCGCAATGGATCTCGGAAAAGTCCGTGGAATGGAGAACGTTGAGCATCCAGGTAGTGAGAGGCGTACTGCAGTACCGGCGGAGGGCGGGCATGGAGCGGGGCTCGATATAACCGCGAAACCGGGAACCCATGACGAACTCATATCCCTGGCGAAACTTCTCGATAAATCCGGCTAACTCGCGGAAGTCAGAAGTACAGTCGGCGTCTCCCATGAGGACATACTTACCGCGTATATAAGGAATTGCGTCGATGTAAGCGCGGCCGAGTCCGCGTTTGGGAATACGCAAGACGCGCGCGCCGTGAGC
>Ga0302324_100029008_pt1 | contig 10506 bp, 8 predicted proteins | sample Palsa_T0_1_FD_201949 | JGI IMG/M metagenome (GOLD analysis project Ga0302324, IMG submission 201949) | Peat permafrost microbial communities from Stordalen Mire near Abisko, Sweden - Palsa_T0_1 | ecosystem: Environmental > Terrestrial > Soil > Palsa > Peat permafrost | place: Sweden: Abisko... | reverse complement strand
GTCCGGGTTGAACAGGCTTGCTACCTGCCCGGAAGCCGGCTGCAGCGGAATTCCGACGTTCTGGCAAAACTTCTTATATTGATACGCGCTGACCCTCGAGGCCTGGCGAGCGATGGCATACACCTGGAGGAATGTTCGATCGACGCAGTCTTCGAAATCGGCGATGAAACGCGGATAGTTGAAAGCCGAGCGCAAGGCCGTGATGAGACTACGGGGATAATGATAGCCGTTGTGCACGCGCGCCTGATTGCCGAACGATGCGCGCGTCAGCAGGCCGCTCTCCCTTTCGAGGATGAGCAAGCGCGGGTAGCGATCCATCATCGACAGCGCGAGGCAACAGCCGAAAAACCCTCCACCGATTATGATGGCGTCGTAGAAGTCGCGACTGGGAGCGGAAGCGGACATTGGGATCTACTAACGGGTGACCGTTGCCAGCGCGGCCAATCGCTCGACTGATGCGCCGTCGGCCGGCGATTCCTTGCGGCTGCGCTCCAGTTTCAATTTTTCTTCCAGGGCTTCGACGATGGGCGCAATCCACATGGCCGACGCCGAAGCCCGAGTGTACTGGACGAAAGTCATCTGGCCGTCGCCCGACAAGGGAATGAGCATGCGGGGAAAATGCTCGATCGGCCCATCCTCGCCGCTGAACTCGAAATGTTCGCCGTCAAGATCCAAGGCGACGTAACGGAATCCCGCAGCGGCGCAGACGTCGATCACCACAGCCCAGCAATCCTTCAGATACCTGGCGTTGGATAATGCCTCTTCATATTCCTTCAGACAGATTCGCATGCGCAACATTCTGCGGAATTCTCCTGTGAAGAGAAAGTTCCTGGCAGAGGTGAACTCGACATACCCTAGCTTGCGAATACCAAAGTAAGCGCCGAAGGCGAAGAGCACGATCAACATCGTCGTAATGCGAGGGCGGACGATGGTCTGCAGAACGGCTAACGTGACCGCGAGAGCCGAGACTCCATACAAGACCAACGTCGCCTTCCGCTGCGTCATTCCCAGTGAGAGCAAACGGTGGTGGATATGGTTGTGATCGGCGTAAAAGATCGGTTGCCGCCGCAGGAATCGCCGCACTATCGAGATGGCGACATCGGCGGTGGGAACAGCGACTGCCATCAGAGGAGCAAGAGGTCCCAGACCCGCTGCCGCGTGCTGGTGCCACATCAGACCGAAACAGCCAAGCAGGAAGCCAATCAGCAAGCTGCCGCCATCTCCGAGGAAAACCGTTGCGGGGTTGAAGTTATAGTAGAGGAACCCGAGTAGCGCTCCTAACAGCGGCACGATGGCTAGCGAGAGGACCGGATGGTGATGAATTACGCCGGCCATGAGTAAGCCGGCCGCCCCCAGCAGGGCAACTCCGGAGGCTAAGCCGTCGAGTCCGTCAATGAGATTAAACGCGTTGGCGCAGAAGACCAGCCACAGGACGGTGAGCGGGAACAACCAGAAATCGAGTTCCGGATGGCCGGCGAATGGCGCGGGCCGTACTCCTGCCCAAAAGGCCCAACATGCCGCCACGATCTGGCCCGTGACTTTTTGCCATGGAGTTAACCCCCGGAAGTCGTCGAGAAGTCCAGTCGCGAAAACGATCGCCACGGCGGGCAGAAGTCTTCCCAGCAGGTGAAGGCTTGGTCCGCTCTCGGCGAGCATCTCCTTCCAAAAAGACCCGGAGATCAGCACTACCGCCAACACGAAGGTATACGTGATGGCGATTGAGATGCCTCCCACTCGTGGGATCGGCCGCACGTGCAATTTCCTGCGAGCGTCCGGCTGGTCGACCATTTCGAGAAATGCAAAGAAATCCCGAAAGATCGGCGTCAGTACCAGGGATACGGCTAACGAGCAAATACCAACGATCAGTAAGACTAGCATGGGGATCCAGGTAGTTCCAATCGACTATATTTGTTCGGCTTGAAATGGTAGCCGCGTAACTGCCGGGGCGCAGGCCGCCTCGGCAATGATATTGCAGATTCGGGCTACGCCTTGCGGAAGATCGTAGTGACCGAGAAAAGCGGTTCGTGCTCTCGCTCCGGCAGCGGCGATCTTGTCGCGGTGGGCTTCCAGATCTTTGAGCAACTCAAGCACGCCCTGGCCGTTACCGCAATCTACTTGCCAGCCGCAGCCAAAGCGGCGGATGATTTCCGCGGGTGTGGACTCGCGCGGGCCGATATAAAGGATGGGGCGCCCTGCCGCCAGCAGGCCGTAGACCTTGCTGGGAACAACCGTCCCCAAGCACGTTTCGCGTTGCGTCACCAATCCGATATCGCCCGACGCCAAATTGCCCAACATCTCATCACGGCGGCAATAGGGAGCGAACGATGTGTTGGTGATGCCGTTCCTCAGGCAGAAATCAAGAAGTTCTTTTCGGCGCGCTCCGTCGCCGACAAACTGGAAGTGGAACAGAGGGTCGCCTTTCAGCCGCTCCATCGCGTACATAATCGTGTCGATGTCATGCGGCCGGCCCAGATTCCCCGAGTACAGGACCTGCAGCGGTCCATGGCGGTGGAGAGGCAGCGGGAAGATCTTGCTACCATCCGCCCAGTTTTCAGCGACATGAATTTGCGCCGCCGGGATGCCTCGACCCATCAGCCGGCTCCGCATGCAGTCTCCAATCGCGATCACCCCGTCGGACCGCAGTCGCGACCAGTCCGCAATATGTCCCAGCAGCCGGACCATCCAGGAGTTGTGTTTCGCCAAGCCCACATCGACGAGCGCTTCAGGGAACAGGTCCATCTCCCAAATGAAGTGCTTTACACCGCGTACGCTTTTGAGCACGGCGCCAATTACGGACAGCATCGGCGGGGTTGTCAGCGTGACCACCACGTCCGCAGCCGGCGCGCGCAATCCCATCCACAGCGCGCCGAGAAAGAACGAGGCGTACGAGCAAAACCGAGCCGGCAATCCGCTCCCGAACCGGGAACATGCGATCCGATGAACCACCGCTGCCGGTTCCTCTTCGGCGGCGTCGAGCCGGGCATAGGAGCTATCTCCGCACAGAATCTCCACTTTGTGACCCTGAGCCGCCAGGAAGCGCGTCAGGTCGGTCAGATATTGACTGGTGGCTGCGCTATCCGGCCAAAAGAACTGATTGATGAAAATGATACGCATTGAAGAGCCGTGCGGGACAGGCTGAGCGTGAGGCGGGCGACTTCTACCCGGTAGACTGCTTAGAGTGTTATTGGGCCGCCGCTAATGAGCCGCCGCTCGTAATTTCGACGTTGAGTATTCGATTAGCGAATTGTGTCGCTGGATTGCCGGCATAAACCACGTAAGGTTGAAGGCTCTTGGTGGCAACCGATCCGGCCGTGAGTACGGCCCCCTCGCCGATAATCGCACCCGGCCCAACGATCGCGCGGGCGCAGATCCAGGCGCCGTCATGAACGTGGATCGGCCGCACAATCAGGCCGAACGCGGGATCCGACCAATCGTGGTTTCCCGTGCAAAGGTAAGCACCCTGCGAAACACAAACATGGCTCCCGAGGCGCACCAACGCAAGGTTATCGATCCAGCAATCCTCACCGATCCAGCAATGGTCGCCCACGCGGAGCAGCCACGGATACTTCACGCGGACCCCTGGCTTGATGACTACAGCCGTGCCGATCCCGGCTCCGAACAGACGGAGCAGCCAGCGGCGAAACGAGGAAGAGGGAAGCGCCTGGCATCGCAATAACGGAAGCCCGACAAAGAACCACAAGGCCTGTACGAGACTGGACCGCTCCGAACGATAAGTATGTTTGTACTTCGATAAGTCGATTGGCGTCGGGCTCATATTCACTCAGCCGCCTTATGTCAGCGAAAAATCTGCACACTCGACGGCTGGGGGCCACCGAGTACCCAACGGTAAACCTCGGCCATTTGCTTGCCGACCACAGGCCAGGTGAAACGGCTTGCCACAAGGGCCCGGCCGCGCTCACCCATCATATGCCGTTCCAGCGCCGACAAACCGAGTGACTCTTCGATAGCAATCTCAAGCGCGCGCTGCTCGGGTTCGACAACCCAACCACATCCGTTCTCGGCTACTTCAGGTATATTGCAGCCGCGCGTGACGATCACAGGCAGACCCATGCCCAAAGCCTCCAGTACAGCCACGCTGAAGCCTTCCGAGAATGAAGGCAGCGCAAAGACGGCCGCCATGGCGAGGGCGCTCCATTTCATCGGGCCGGCCAGCATTCCGGTGAATGTCACTTGATGGCGGATTCCGAGCTCGTCAACGAGGCCATCCAACGTTGCCCGTGTGCCCTCGAAATCGGGTCCGGCGAGTACCAGGTGCGCGTCATCGAACGAAGACGCCGAACGCGCCCAGGCGCGTACGAACATCACCAGTCCCTTCTTAGGGTGAAGGCGGCCTAGATACAACACCACGCGTTTACCTGCCAACTGCGGATACGCCTCATGGAAAAGAGCCGCCGAGACGCCTTCCGGAACGGCGACGCCACTAGGAACTACGGCGACCGGGTTCGTCAACCCGATGCGGCGATAGTCACCTACCTCGGCCTGCGTAAGCGCGCGAAGGCACGTAGCTCTTCGAAGGTTATTCGTCTCCACCAGCGTCGCGTAGACCGCTTTTTTCAGGCGCTTAGCTTGCAGAGCCCACCGCTCGAGCATGCCATGCGCCGATAGAATATAGGGGCGCCGGCAAGTGTGAGCCAGGGATGCCCCCACAGCGCAGTGCGTCTCCCAGATACCATGAATGTGGATGCCATCCGCCTTTCGGATCAGCTCCTTCAAATGGCTGCGCCGCCACGGATCGAGAGTCCAAAGAATGCGGTTCGCCGGAACGCAGGTCACATCCCAGCGCGGCCCCGCTGCGTTGTCCATTTCCAGGCTTTTACAGAAGCCCGCCACCGGACTTCGTGCGCCCTCCGCCTCTGCCGCCGCGCAGAACATCGGCAATAAGGCGGCGATCCCGCCGAATTTCGCATCCAGGTGTGAAACCACCTGTAGCCAGGACGACTGTTGGGGAAATTCAGGCGGCTGTATAGCAGGGGAAGGACACAGTGCGGACAAGACGAAGTACCTCCTCAGCCCAATTACGCGGCGAATATCGGGAAACCAACTCTTCGGAGCGCCGGCCCGCGAATGCGCGCTCTTGCGAGCCCCATCGATCAACCCGCCAAAGAGAATCCGTTAGTTCCTCTTCATGATCTGCGTCGAAGATAAAACCGTTCATGCCATGCGCGACCAGATCGCTGGCGCAGCCGCAGCGGTTCGAGACGATAACAGGCAGACCGGCAGCCAGAGCCTCATTCACCACCAGGCCCCAGGGTTCCTGGCGGCTTGGCAACACAAACGCATGCGCGAACGCGTAGTAAGGCAAAATTTCCGCCGTCGATTTCAGACCGGCAAACCGGACGCACGGCCCCAAACCAGCCTCCTCGACTTGCCTTTCGAGGCGACGGCGTAGCGGCCCATCGCCGACTAGAACCAACGAAGATTGTGCGCCGCGATTGCGCGCTGCCGCGAACGTGCGAACCAGCGCTTCCAGATTCTTTTCCGGCGCCAGCCTTCCGACATAAAGGAAATAGCGATCCGGCAGTTGGAACTGCGCAGGAGTCTCCGTCCTCCTCGAGCGGGCCGCACCGTCGCGGAAAAAGTCATTGTCCACGACGTCGTAGAAGCGGCCGATGCGCGAAGCGGGGAACTTCAGTTCCCCGAGATACGCGACGTGGCGGCTGCCTCCCGCAATCGCGGCGTCGAATAGTGTACGAATGAGATGGCTTTTAGCCGCTTCCTTCCACCAGACACGCTCGTGATCGCCTTGTGTTGTCTCGGTCATTAGAATGGCTTTACGATTGCGGCGTTTGGCCCAGACTGCAGCGGCGAGCGCCGGAGCTGTGTAATAGCCGGGAATGAGAACTACTTCGGGGTCGAGTTCGTCGAGTTTTCGCCAAAGCAGTTGGGCCATGCGGCTCTGTTTTGCCTCCGACCAGCCGGCCGCCGGCAGCAGTGTCTCGATCGGTAGGTCGCCGCGGTCCGCCGAGCGAAAGACCATGTCCTGGTGGACCCCGGACCCACCCACCAATTCCAACCCCGAGACCCGGCCCCTCATGGAAGGATGTTCCGCCAGAGCCCGAAAGCGAGCCACGTGATAGGCATACCAGTCAATCCAGATAACCGACAACAGTTGTGACATGGTTATCCGTCGTAGGAGACTTCGAGCGGGGCAGGCGCCGGCCAAGTCGCAGGCTTGCGATACGCCACACGCCAGGTCAGCCATATGGGCAGCGACATCAGCAAGAAACGAAATATCACAGCCTCCATGGTTTGCATGACCAGGTAAACCGATAGCGCCGCCACTACGATATATTGGGCGACCCAGGGACCGCCGTGCAATTGCGCATTCCGCCAGAACCGGCCGTAAAGGCGGCCGAGCAACCATAGTGTGGGCATGCTGAACCACCGGAACTCCACCCACAGATCCGCGATGAATCCCGGAGCTGCTCCGTCGGCTCCGGCCCAGCCCAGCGTTTCCGTGAGGCCCTCCGCCGTGCCGGCATTATGGGTCAGCTCAGGCAACCCAAAGTCCTCGTACTTGGTGGGCCAGACTGCGCTTGGAATGGGCCGGATCAGCACTTCCGCCAGATACCGCTTTCCTGCGAAGAATTTGAGCGTCTGTTCGGCGCTTAACATCGAGCCCGCGCCATAAATATACTCGTTACCTGTGTCGGGGCGTTCCACGATGTCGGTGACCTCGGTGGTAAGCTCACTATCGGAGCCCATGTAGATAGCGCCACGGTTGGAAACCAGGAACAACATGAGCGCTCCCACCAGCAACCCTGCACCTGCCGTCAATAAGAGAGGCGGGCGAGTGCCCCGGTTCAGATACCAAGTCATCGCCAGGACTACTGCGATCATGAACGTCGGTCCGCGCCGGGAAGTGTACCAAGCCTGGATTATCCACGGAGCGATGAAGAGCGCTAACAGCAGCAAACTGCTGATGCGCACCCTCCACAACGCGATCGCCATCGCGACCAAAAGAAAGCCCGGGTACATCAGTAACGTGCCGTCGCGGATATACCCGCTGTCGTCCCAACCGCCACTGTAGGCTCGGCTGAAGGCTTCGCGCAGACCTCCCACGTTGACGATGCTGATGGACCAGGCCAGCAGTCCGGCCATCCCTGTGATCGTCCCGCCCCACAACAGCGCCCTTCCCACTCTCTCGGTTTGCTTGCCGGAAATCGCCGTGCGGGGTATCCGGCAGCCTACGCTTAGGCATCCCAACACAAAGCACAGGACGCCCAGCGTGTTCCAGAACTGAACAAATACCAGTTGGTCCCTCTGAAAATACCCATCCAGTCCTCCGCTCGCGTCCAGTTTAAGCGGCATCCAGCCGTACAGAAAGATCAACATTGGCGAGAGGAAGATAAGCGGATGGAAGACATCGCGGCTACCCGCATAGGCATAGAGCGCCCCGGCAAGAGCGATTACTATCGTCGTCCAGAGCAGGAAATCAAACATAGGAGTGGGAAAGCTCCGTTTGGGAGTTGCCCAATATGCCGCCTACCACATCGCCAATGCCGGCGCGGAAGCGAGCCCAAGTGAATTCCTCCGCACGGCGTCTGGCCGCTACACCCATATCCGTCAGCCGCTCCGGATGCAACAGAAACTCCTCGATGCACGCGGCAATCTCAGTGGAGGACCCGGGTTTAACAATAAAGCCCTCCACACCAGGACGGATCAAGTCGCGCGCCGCAGTTCGCGTCGTGCTCACCACCGGGAGTCCGCAAGCCATCGCTTCGAGCAAGACGTGGCCGAACCCTTCCGCAAGGGACGGAAAGACAAACAAATCCGCGGTCTGATAAGCGTCGAGTAAGGCCTCGGCGCTCACCGAAGGCCGTATATCGACGCGCCCCCGGAGGCCTTCGAATAGTCTGAGATCGTCCACGACGCGACCGCACACCACTAATTCCACTCGATCCGCGGGCAACCGCTTGAGCGCATCGAGCAGGTACTTGATGCCCTTTCGCTGGTTGATCGTTCCCACGAACAATAAGCGCAGGCGCCGTCGCGCTCCCGATTGTACGCGCCGCGCCGGGCAGGGGCGAAATCGTTCCAGGTCGGCTCCGTAGGGTACCACCTGAATGCGCCCGGCCGGCACTCCGGATTCGATTAGCGTCTCGCGCGTGAATGAAGAGGCCGCGATCCAGTGCTCAGCCATGCCGGTCTCTGCCGTCAGCCGGTCGAAGTCTTCCCGTGGCAACGCCAACTCCCACTCTTTATTCAACGATTCGGCGCACTCGGGATTAAGATCGCGTTCGCCTTCCAGGATTTCGCGCATACGTGTCGGATGCGGATGCAGTTGAAACAAAATGCGCGGCCGATTTCCTGAGTACTCCGAGAAGGCGCTTTGACCGTAATAGCTGTAGCTGAGGAGCGCCGCTCCCCGGGCGGTCGCCAATCTCCCCGCCCGTCTTCCGAGGCGGGTGTCGGACCAGCGGATCGCGCGCCGCTGCCATTCGAAGGGAGCGCACCGCAGCTTGCTCATTGCGAGCGAGTACAGACCGCTAGCCCAGCACAGGGAAACTCGTCGGGATGTTGCCGGATCCGACCATCGTTGCCGTAGCGCGTGGGACGCGAATCCGGGAAGGCTCGTCTCGATACGATGCGCCAACGAACGGTCCGAAGGCCAATACAGGTCGGTGACCAGCGCCTCCAAAAGCCCGCGTTCGGCCAGCGCCCGGGCCACCTGGTACCCATCGCGCGCTCCTCGATGAACCACTACTGTCTTTACCTGTTCCACTTCTCTTCTCTTCTACTAGCGGCGCGGGATAGCCACGATATCCGCCCCGCGGCCACATGCGGATAAGTGTCCGGCGGCGGATATGGTCTCGAGTTGCTCGACGGTCAACACCGCTCCCACTTTTCCATCTCTCTCAAGCTCGTGTGGTTCGTAACCGCTCGACAGCAGCCGGTTGTGGAGGGCAGCGACACTCGAGCCTGCCCGCTGGAGCGCATGTGGACAGGTTTCGAGGACGATCATCGAAATTCTGCCATGCCGGAGACATTCCTGCGCGCCGTCAAGAACGTACGGCTCCAGACCTTCCGTATCCATCTTGAGAAAGTCGATCTGTTTAATCTCATGCTCCGCGCAGTAGCGATCGAGAGTAGTCATGGGAACGAGTTGCACTGTATCGCCCGAGCCATTCTTCTTGGAATTGAGACGCACGTGGTTAGTGGCAGGAGAACCCGGCTCTAATTGCAATTCCACCGTGCCGTTGGTTGGCCCGACGGCGACGCAGTTCAGCTTGACAGCGCCTCGCGCGCTGGGATTCGAATCGATGTTCGCCTTGAGTTTCGCGAAGGTCCGCGCAGAAGGCTCGAAGGAGTGTACCTGCGAAAATCCCCTCCCGGCCAGTTCCGCCGTGAAGAGTCCCAAATGCGCGCCGATATCCATAGCAATTGGCAGTGGCGATGTTGTGCTCCTCAGACAGCCATCAATCAGCCGGCGCAGGGCTATAGAGACTCCGTCGTGAAAGTCCCAGTAATCGGAAAAACTAATCCAGCCCTTGATGTCGGTATTGGCGCATAAGACTGCCGGTCCCTCGCCGTGGCGCAACGACGACCACAGCCAGCGCGAATACGCGACAGGCATGCCTGGAGTAGACACCAGACGCGTCACATTTCGAACGATAGAAGACATAAGCGTTAGCCACTAAATTGTTGGTCTCCCGAGCGCCAGGCGTTAACTGGAACGAGCCGCTATAGGAGATCGAGGAAATGGCGGTTCAACGTGGCCGCCGCCTTCGCCCACGTGAACTGTCTGGACCGGATTCGGCCACGTTCACGGAGCGATTCTCGTAGACGCGAATCCTTGAGCACAGCTTCGACCGCCTCTACATGGGCGTCGGCCGAGTCGCGCGGCGCCAGGATGGCCGCATCGCCTGCCACTTCGGGCAACGACGAACAATCGCTGGTCACCACGGGCGCACCGCACGCCATTGCCTCAAGTACTGGGATTCCGAAGCCCTCGTAGCGGCTAGGGTACCAGACTGCCTCGCAGGCATGATAGAGCGAGCAGAGGGCCTCGTCATCGGCGAAACCCAGTTGCTTGATCGATGCAACAGTTCTCGCGCGCGCGGCGAAATCCGGTTCGGAATGGCCGACGACTATCAGGAGCAGCTCCGGAAACCGCTCCCGCAGTCTGGGCCAAGCCTCAAGAATGAGCGCGGCGTTCTTGCGGAAGCAAAGACCACCTGGAACCAGCACGAAAGGAACATTTCGCAGACCCGCACGCTCCAGGTATTCCTGACCGTCTGCGCTTACCGGTTCGAAGAATCTCGCCGACGCTGCGTTATGTACCACTCGTATACGTGAGCGGATCGAGGGGACGAAGTCCGCCAACCGCTCCGCCGAAAAATTGGAAACCGTATGGACCAGGTCTGCCTTGCGCGACAGAGTCGCATAGAGAAAACGCCACTTCAGCCGCTGCCGGAATGTGGACCAGCCTGGGGAGTGCGCTTCGCGCTCGAAGTACGCGGCATCGTGAACGGTCGCCACCAG
>Ga0302324_100029007_pt1 | contig 10506 bp, 10 predicted proteins | sample Palsa_T0_1_FD_201949 | JGI IMG/M metagenome (GOLD analysis project Ga0302324, IMG submission 201949) | Peat permafrost microbial communities from Stordalen Mire near Abisko, Sweden - Palsa_T0_1 | ecosystem: Environmental > Terrestrial > Soil > Palsa > Peat permafrost | place: Sweden: Abisko... | reverse complement strand
TACCTCACGCGGGTCAACGGCGGCAAGCTGCCCAGCACGACGGCGACGGAGAACGCCACCACGGCCAAGCTGAACAAGGCCAGCTGCGTGGCGGCCAAATCGCTGAACATATCCGTCAACCCGCAGTTCGGCCGGCTGGACTACAGCGGGTTCACGATCGTGGCCGCGCCCGCCACGGTGACCCGGGCGGAAGGGCCGGCCAAGGCGGCGTCGACGGCGGGGCTGACGCCGGCTTGCTGATCGTCCTGGCCACCAGTTCCCGGGTGGCCCCCGGCCTGCTCGGCTGGGACGCCTGGGAGGCGCTGCGGTCAGCTCGCGTCGTGCTGGCGCCGTCCGGGCATCCTGCGCTGCCTGCCCTCGAGCAGGCGGGGATTTCCTGCCGGGCAGGGAAGACGCTGGCTGACGCCTCGACTGAGGCTGGGTCCGGCGGCACCGTCGTCTGGCTTCCGATGCCGGGCGACGTCGCTGACTTGCCTGGCGGGGCGACGCTGCTGCGCGGCTCGGCCGATCTGCCGGGGGCCCACCTGATCGACCTGGTGGAGACCATGGACCGGCTGCGTACCGGCTGCCCGTGGGACGCCAGGCAGACCCACGCCTCGCTCGCGCCGAACCTGCTCGGGGAACCGTACGAGGCGCTCGAGGCGCTCGAGTCCGGCGATGCGGAGGCGTTCTGCGAGGAGCTCGGGGACGTGCTGCTGCAGGTCGTGTTCCACGCCCGCATCGCGGCCGAGCGCGACGACGGCACCTCGTTCACCGTCGACGATGTCGCGGACGGGATCGTGGCCAAGCTGGTGCGGCGGCACCCGCACGTGTTCGGCGACGTGGCGGTGTCCGGTGCGGATGAGGTCACGCGCAACTGGGACGACATCAAGCGGGAAGAGAAAAGAGCGAAGGCCGAACGGCTCGGGCTGCCCGCGAGCGGGGCAGTGGCGCCTTCGGCGCTGGACGGCGTGCCGTTCGGGCAGCCTGCGCTGGCGCTGGCCGCGGAGCTGCAGCGCCGGGCGGCGCGCGCTGGGGTGCCGGAGGAACTGGCCGAGCTTGACGCTGGAGCGGACTCCGGTGCGCCGGCTGGCTCGCGAGCGGACATCGGCCGGGAGCTGTTCCGGTTGGTCGCGAAGGCCCGCGCGGCGGGGTGTGATCCTGAGACGGAGCTGCGTGCCGCGGCGCGCCGCTACGTCGCTCTCGTGACCGCCTGGGAACGCTCGTAAGCATCGATTTCTTTTTCAGCTATCACGCTTCCGCTGTGCCTTCTTGATGCTAAGGCCTGAGTCGTCGGCGGCTTGAGGTCAATATTTGTCACGTTAGGTCACGATCAGCAGCGTTAAGCCCCCGGATCCGGGGATTTACGCCGATTCCCGGAATATCTAGGTTAACTATGCAGGACAACACGGACAATGCCGTACAACTTGTCCTGAGCTCTCGAGCGTAAGTGCGAGGGTTGCCAGAGTGTTGATCACGGGTCTGCGTTGGTGACGGAACGTAAGCGGCCGAAATTCCTGGCTGGTAGCGGGCGCCGCCCGGCAACGACAGGTCTCGGGTTGTGCCGGAGCGGACCCTTCTTCACTGAACGTGACATTGTTGGCACGCTCAGCTGATCGCTTCAGTAGCATTTCAGGTGCATTCTGGTTGCTACCTGGTTGTTTGTTCGGTTTTTTAGTAGTTCCCTGGTCCTTGAGACGTAAGGTAGTCGTAAGATTCAGAAGCGGTTGTCACGATAAGTAGCCATCTAAACGCGTAAACCAGGATGTTTGACTAGACGTCTCTTATGTGGAAGAACTCAGGTGAACGCGACTGAGTGGGAGCGTGGGAAGTGCCGAGCGTGCTTGGTGCTACCCATGGGGGGTGGGTGCACATGGTTAATGTCACTACACGTGACGGTTTTGATCGGTCGACGTCTGGGCGGCTGTCCTCCTGGGCCAAGAACCAGCTGAGCGAGGCAGCCCTCGGGGCCGGAGTCACCGGATTGCGATGTGAGCGTTATCGCGGACTGACGGTGACTGGTGCCGACGCGGTTCGCCCGAACGAACGCGCTGAAATGACCGGCGTGCCGGTCTACGGCGAACTCGATGATGGCACGGCATTCAGGAACGACAAGCTCCGGACAAGCCGAGCGTCTCCGGCCTGTGGAAGGTCAACAGTCGGCCGGACCTAGTGCGCGGACAAGGGGCTAATTACTAGCCGCCTTCGACGCGAGGCGCAACCATTTTTTCCGTACCTTAGGCGAAGTTTCCTATTACCTACTAAATCTACCTGATAACTAGGCTCTGTTACCCGGGACCGTGGCAGCGCCGTGAACAACGCAATCGGCTACATGTCTATTTTGGGGAGAGCGAGTGACGACGATACTGGAGAAAGGCTACAGCCCCGATGTCGCAAGCCTGGTGCGACGCGCCGCAGAGGGGGACCGGCAAGCATGGGAAGGCCTAGTCGTCCAGTACGCCAGGCTCATCTGGTCCATCACGGTGGACTTCAAGCTGACAGAGAGCGACGCATCCGACGTCGTCCAGACGACCTGGCTCCGCTTGCTCCAGCACATTGACCGGATAGAACACCCGGATCGGGTGGGCTCCTGGCTGGCTGCGACCGCGCGGAACGAGTGCTTGCGCAGCCTGGCGGCGCGCAAGAGGGTGGTGGTCGTCGACCACGATGACGTCGAACTCGGTAGCGCGGTGGCGCACGCGCCAGAAATTGACGAGCGTCTTCTCGCCGACGAGCGGGACCAGGTCGTTCGCGACGCCCTCTCCCGGCTGCCCCGGCGCTGGCAGCGGCTGCTAGAGATGCTTATGGCCGATCCGCCGGCCTCCTACGCGGACATATCCGATGAGCTCGGGCTGCCCATCGGCAGCATCGGGCCCACCCGGGGACGGTGCCTGGCCCAGCTGCGCGTTCTATTGCAAGCTTCCTGAGCTCTTAAGCATCATGAGCCGAGCTTGTCCGCATCCACCCAGTGGCCACCAGCGGCCTCGACTTCCGGAAAGGCGCGACGGACTTCGGCCATCAGGTCCGCTACGAACAGCAGCACTGCATCCGGCCGGCGCTCGAGGAGTTGCGCCGGGCCGATGACGGGAATATCGGTGCCGGGCATACGCAGGCCTTGCTTGGCAGGTGAGGCGTCAACCACCGCAGGCAAGAGCGTGCTGTCAACATTCGCCTGGCGCAGCAGGGCTACTGCCCGGGATGCGGCGCCATATCCGAGGACGGCAGATCCGGCTGATCGTTCGGCCAGGAGCCAGTCATGCAAGACCTTAGCGTGAGTCAGTACCTTGTGCTGGAGGCCCAAGAAGGCGCTCGTATCGCAGACTCCAACGCGGGCGTCGTCCGCGAGCAGCGACCTGACCATGGCGTCGGGCTCGCCGTACCCGCTTGCGTCCCGGCTCGCGGCCAGCAGTACGGTACCGTCGTAAAGATCGAATCGCCAGGCCGTGGTCGGGCTGAAGCCCACCTCAGCCAGCATCGCGGTCAGTGCGGCCGTCGAGTAGTACGCATAATGCCCGTGCCTGAGCGCGTTCCACTGCCCGCACCGCAGGATGGTGTTCAGGGAGTGATACTGCACGAGCAGCACTCCGCCGGGGGCCAGGCGGGCCGCTCGCTCGGCGAGCGCCCCGGACTGATCCGCGGCGTGCATCAGGCCGAAGCAGTCAAGGATCACATCCGCCTGCTCACCGTCGCCGACGTGTACGAGGCCCCGCTGGGCAAGTATGCCCAGCCAGGACCCGCCGTGCGGGCTGCCGTACTCGGCTACCGTGGCCCGTTCAGGCAGCAACCCCGCCGAGGCGACCCGTGCTACGGCGTCAGCCGCCTGGGCGACGAGCGCGGCCGGCTCGGCGCCACGGGGTTCCTCCGGCACGGTGGGATCGGCCAGCAGCTGGGCGAGGCCGCACGATGAACACAACCACATCTGCAGTGGGTAGGTTGGGTCTGGACCCCGGTCGTCCTGCCGCGGGAAGTAGTCACAGGCGGGCTGGTCTCCCAGGTCCAGCACAACATGACCATCCGGTCTCCGGCAGGCCCGGCACGTGTTCCCGTCCATGTCCACCTTTGTCCCGAGGCCGCTCTACTAGCTTGGTTGTCGATGTTAGCCAGAATCTCACTGGCCGGGAATTAGGGGGAACCTCATTGCATCAGTGCCGTCTGTGCGGCGCGCGGCTCATGCGTACGTTCGTTGACCTGGGGATGTCCCCACTGTGCGAGAGCTACGTGGCCGAAGATCGACTGGACGAGGCTGAGATCTTCTACCCACTGCATGTTCGCATCTGTGAAGTCTGCTTGCTGGTCCAGCTCCCGGCGTACGTCTCCGGTGAGGAGATCTTCTCCGACTACGCCTACTTCTCCTCGTATTCCGATTCGTGGGTGGCGCACGCCAGGCGCTACGCGCACGCGATGATCGACCGACTGCGCCTGACCTCCGCCAGCCTGGTCACCGAAGTGGCTAGCAATGACGGCTACCTGTTGCAGCACTTCCGGGCTGAGGGCATCCCGGTGCTCGGTGTCGAACCGGCTGCGAACGTCGCCATGGCCGCGCGCTCGCGGGGCATCCATACGGAAGTGCAGTTTCTCGGCGCCGCCACCGGCCAGGAGATCGCGCGACACCACGGCCGCGCGGATTTGGTGGTGGCCAACAATGTCTTCGCCCACGTACCGGACATCCGGGATTTCGCGGCAGGCTTGCGGGCGCTGGTCAAGGATCAAGGCACCCTGACGCTGGAGTTCCCGCACCTCAAGCGCCTGATCGAGGAGCGCCAGTACGACACCATCTATCACGAGCATTTCTCCTATCTGTCCCTGCTCACGTCATCACGTGCGCTTGCTACCGCGGGGTTGCGGGTGGTCGATGTCGAGGAGCTGGATACGCACGGCGGTTCGCTGCGCCTCTACGCTCAGCCCGAGGAGAACGGCGGCGAACCGACCGCTCGGGTCAAGGCCGTCCTAGCGGCAGAAGAGACGGCCGGGCTGCACACCGTCGCGGGTCATGAGGGTTTCGCGCATGCGGTGGCGCGAATCAAGAACGACCTTCTCGGCTTCTTGCTGACGGCAGCCAGGGAAGGCAAGTCCGTCGCCGGCTACGGCGCCCCGGGCAAGGGAAACACGCTTCTCAACCACTGCGGTATCCGCGCGGATCTTCTCACGTATACCGTGGACAGGAACCCGCTGAAGCAGGGGAAGTTCCTCCCCGGTAGCCGTATACCGATCTACCCGCCGGACCGGCTTGCCGAGACGCGGCCAGATTACGTGCTCGTTTTGCCGTGGAACCTGCGAGAGGAGATCAGCCAGCAGCTCACCTACGTCCGGGCCTGGGGCGGAAGACTTGTGTTCCCGGTTCCCGTGCTTGATGTCGTTTGATGAGGTGAGGTTTTCATGAAGGTCGTTCTCTTCTGCGGTGGTCTGGGCATGCGGATGCGCGACGAGACTACGAGCAGTCCCAAGCCGATGGCGATGATCGGGGAGCGCCCGATGCTCTGGCACGTCATGCGCTATTACGCGCATTTCGGGCATACCGATTTCGTTCTGTGTCTCGGTTACGGGGCCTCCTCGGTCAAGGATTTCTTCCTGAACTACGACGAGACGCGGTCCAATGATTTCGTCCTGGAAGGTAACGCCGGCAAGGTCGAGCTCTTCAAGACCGACATATCCGACTGGCGGATTACCTTCGTCGACACTGGATTGCATTCTCCGATCGGAGAGCGACTTCGCCGGGTCCGGCGCTTCGTCGAAGACGAGCCGGTATTCATGGCCAACTACGCGGACGTCTTCACCAACGCGCCGCTGCCGGACATGATCGCGCGGCTGGAGGCAAGCGACGCCATGGCCAGCCTGCTCGCGGTGCCCTTGCAGTCATCCCATCACGTGGTCGACGTGGGCGAGAACGGGCTCATAACCCGGGTAACGCCCGTCCGCGACCTGCTGCAATGGGAGAACGGCGGTTATTTTGTGTTCCGGCCGGAAATTTTCATGCACCTCAGGGAAGGCGAGGACCTAGTCGAGGACGCGCTCATCCGGCTGGTGGCGCAAAGACGAGTCCTGGCCTACACCTACAAGGGGTACTGGTCGCCGGCCGACACGGTGAAGGAACGCTCCCTGCTTGAGGAGATGTACCAGCGGGGGAACTGCCCCTGGATGATCTGGGATCCAGAGCGTTCTGGCCAGTCGAAGGAATCCTGGACGGCCTCTGGGCAGGCCGCTGCGACCCCGTTGGAGAGATGGCGGTAGGTATGCTCCCTCTGCAACTGAGCGCTCCGCCGGGCCGCCCATTGTCGTTGCTGGCAGTAGGCGCGCACCCCGACGACATAGAAATCGGGGCGGGAGGCACGCTGCTGAGCCTGGCGGGGAGCCGGCTGCGGGTCCGGTACGTGGTGTTGACCGGTACGGCCGGGCGTCAGGAGGAGGCCCGTAACGCCGCTCGTGCCTTTCTGCCTGGTGCCGATCTCGACGTAGAGCTGTTCGACCTCCCCGAAGGCAGGCTCCCCGCGGAATGGGGAAGGGTGAAGGAGATCCTCGAGGCGGTGGCGGCCTCGGGTCCGCCCGACGTGATCCTCGCCCCTTCGTCGCTTGACGCCCATCAAGATCACCGTACGATCGGCGAGATCGTGCCCACCGTCTTCCGCGACCAGGTCTTCCTCGCGTACGAGATCCCTAAGTGGGACGGTGACCTCGGCCGCCCCTCGGTCTACTTCCCGCTATCGGCCGACGTCGCCCGGCGCAAGGTCGAACTGCTGCACAAGTGCTTCCCGTCGCAGCGTGGTCGTGACTGGTGGGACGATGAAGTATTCCTGGGGCTTGCGCGGCTGCGCGGCATGGAGTGCCGGGCTCGGTACGCTGAAGCATTCAGCTGCGCGAAGTCCGTGCTTACGGTAGCCCGCTGACCTGGCGGTGCCAGGAACCTGTGACCGACCGGGTGTCAGATGTATCAGGGAACGCATGTCCCAGGTCTCCTGTAGGGATCGGTACCGGACGGGTCTAAGGCCGACGCCTGTCTCGCCAACTGGAGTGGGTATGCGTACAGCTGGTACAACGGCATGAAAAGCTTCACCGCGTCGAACACGTACGTGTCGGCGGTGCACGACCTGATCCCGGGCGGCGCCCACACGTACGCCAAGGGAGACGACCAGTACCCGGAGGGCATGGCGCCGGTCATCGAGCGCGGAGCCGGATGTCGCGTCTGGGATATTGACGGCAACGAGTACGTTGAGTTCGGCAGCGGACTGCGTTCGAACCTGCTGGGACACGGGTTCGAGCCCGTGCTGCGGGCGGTGCGCGGGTGGCTGGCGGACGGCGTCAACTTTGTCCGCCCGCACCGTATCGAACTTGAGGCCGCGGAACGCCTGATCGAGCTCATCCCGAGCGCCGAAATGGTCAAGTTCGGCCTCAATGGCTCCGATGCCACCACCGCAGCGTTGCGCTTGGCGCGCGCTTATACAGGCCGTGAAATGGTTGCTGTATGCGGGGACCAGCCGTTCTTCTCTACCGACGACTGGTTTATCGTGACCACGCCCATGTCTGCCGGGATCCCTGAAGCGGCTAGGCACCTCACCGTTCAGTTCGCATACAACGACCTAGCGGATCTTGGACGCCTGTTTGACGCCTATCCGGGCCAGATCGCCGCAGTGGTCATGGAGGCCGAGACGGTCCAGCCGCCGGCTCCGGGCTATTTCGACGGCCTGCGCCGCCTGTGCGACCGCAACGGGGCACTTCTCATCCTGGACGAGATGATCACCGGGTTCCGCTGGCACGAGCGCGGGGCCCAGTTCGTCCACGGTATCGAACCGGACCTGTGCACGTTCGGCAAGGGTATCGGGAACGGATTCCCCGTCTCAGCCCTGGCCGGCCGCCGGGACGTGATGCGCCTCGGCGGGTTTGTCGACGATGCCGACCGGGTCTTCCTGCTATCTCAGACCGCGGGCGCTCAGCCCTGGGCCCTGGCGGCCATGCTGGCCGTCATCGACAGTTGCCAGCGGGAGCAGATCTCCGAGCGCCTCCACCAGATCGGCGGCGAGCTGCGCCGCGGGATCGAGAAGGTTGTTGCCGATCATGGGCTCAGCTCGTATTTCCAGGTCCGGGGACGGGACTGCAATCTGACTTACCTGGCCCGCGACCGGGCCGGGCAGCCCAGTCAGGCTTTCCGGACACTGGTGCTGCAGGAACTTATAGACAGTGGGATTCTCGCGCCGTCGTTCGTGGTGTGCGCCGCCCATGACCCGGCGGCCATCCAGCAGACCATCGATGCGGTCGCCAATCTGATGCCGGTATACCAGCGCGCCCTGGAGTCGGGCGTCGATCAGGTACTTCGCGGTCGGCCAGTCAGGCCCGCCGTACGCGCTCGCGGATGAAGGAGTCGGTACCGTGTCGATCCGAACCAAGTTGGCCAAGCCTGTTAACGACGCGCTCCGCCCGTTGCGCGTACAACTCGTGCCTGGCACTTCGCCGGACCCAGCGATCAAAGACTACATCCCGGCCCGCAAGACCATCGCCGCGTCACAGCGGGCCGGGCTTTCGGTCGGCGCCTACATCGACAGGACATTCGCCCAGCCGGGCGCGACGCCGCAGACGGTCCAGGCGATGCTTAAGCTCGCGGATCTAGGTGACAAGTGCGGCACGGTGTGCGAGATCGGGGCCGGGTCGGGGCGCTTCGCCGAAGAGGTCATCGCTGCGCTTAGTCCGGACCGCTATGAAGTCTACGAGACGGCGAGCGATTGGCTGCCCTGGCTGAGGAAGCTGCCGAACGCCGTGATCCAGGAGTGCGAGGGTCGCACGCTGTCCCAGACCCCCGATAGCTCGGTGGATCTCGTGCATGCCCACAAGCTCTTCGTCTACTGTGAGTTCTTTACCACGGCGGGATATCTGGAAGAGATGGCCCGGGTGACGCGTCCGGGCGGTGCCGTGGCATTCGATATCGTGACCGAGGAATGCCTGGACGACGAGACGATCCGGGAATGGGTCAAAGTGTCCTCGTTCTACCGTCCTGTCCCCCGCGAGTGGGCGGTCGAGTTCATGCGGCGCCGCGGTTTCACGCTACGCGGCTCACACTTCTCGCCGCTGCCGCCCGGAACCGCGGAGCTCCTGGTCTTCCGCCGCGAGTAAGGCTTGCCGTGACTCGTGCCGGAAGAGCACTGCGGACAGTTCCGCGAGCTGGGCTTGGACCAGCGGCGCCTTAGCTGCGTTGCCTTCGGTGATCGCCTGGCGTAGCCGCGTCGCGTCGTTTTCCAGGTCCGTGAGCTGCTTGATGAGCTGTTCCAGGTCCAGGGAGTTGATCGATTGACAGTACTCGGCCAGCCCGGTGCCGGCCATCAGTACCGCGTTCTTTTCCCCATAGCCGATGGAAATGGTGGGCTTGGACAGCATCAGCGCGCATATCACGTTGTGGTAGCGGGTGGCGACGACGAGACCGGCTGACGCCATGGCCAGCGCCAGGTCCGTGAAGGTCACGACGGGTTCGGCGACGACCCAGGCCGGGTCGAGATCGGGCCGGCAGGCCCGGAGGTCAGCCAGGATCTCCTCGACCACGTTCTGGTCGGCGTTGTTCGTGTCGCCGACGAACAGGCGCACCCGGCGGCCGTGGTCGACCAGCCACCGGGTGAAGGACTTCATTTGCTCGACGTAGCAGGCATGGATCTCGTCGGATCGGCCGTGGTCGTTGTTGCCGTAGTAGTCGATCAGGCCGACGCCGACGGTCATCTCGCCGCCGGGGCCGGCCGGCGGCATGGGCAGGCCGAACGCGAGGTCGGGGTACACACGGTCCCGGCTAGTGTCCAGACCCTGTTGCCGCATCGCGTCGCGCGAGAGCTCGTCGCGGTAGGAACGGTAGAACGCCATCCGGGCCGCGGCGGTGAACAGCCAGCGGGTCAGCCGCTCCTCGGCGACGTTCGCCCCTACGCTGACGAGCGCGACCTTGGTCCGGAAGAGCCGCCCGGACGCGCACAGCACGAACATGTCGTAGGGCGCCTGCCATGGCCGCACCGGGAGGGTGGTCTCGAGCACCCCCATCCCCGGGACGATCACCACCTCGTGACGGCGAACCCAGCAGGCAATCCGGATCGTGTCGGCCGTCTTGCCCAGGGACCTGCGCAGCACTCTCGCCGCACCTGAGGCCTGGCGCCCTTCGAGCGGCCGCCAGCGCAGCGGGATGGTCAGGAGGTGGTAGCGGTCCTTGACCGTCTCCGGAGCCGAGCACATGGCGTCCAGGATCGCCCGGGGCTGATGGGCACTGAGGTACTGGAGCATCGCCTCCAGCGAGGCGTCGTTCCCGATATTCCCCGAGCCCAGGTGACCGAACAATCCCACCCGGGGACGGCGATGGGCGTCCCGCGTACGCTCGCCGGAGAGTCGGTACCTGCTCACAGTGGCTTCCTCTTCCGTGCAGGCATTCAAGCGCCTGTGGCTGCGCTTCCGGGTCCCACCAGCACAGGAGCCGTGACCGCGTGACTTTGATACATGCGCAGATCGCACGGTCACCGATAGATCGTGCCGTCGGGCCGCATGAGCCGTTTGCCGACTTCCGTTACTATGCGTCAT
>Ga0302324_100029006_pt1 | contig 10506 bp, 9 predicted proteins | sample Palsa_T0_1_FD_201949 | JGI IMG/M metagenome (GOLD analysis project Ga0302324, IMG submission 201949) | Peat permafrost microbial communities from Stordalen Mire near Abisko, Sweden - Palsa_T0_1 | ecosystem: Environmental > Terrestrial > Soil > Palsa > Peat permafrost | place: Sweden: Abisko... | reverse complement strand
AGGTAGACAAAGCCGGTTTCGGCGACATACTGAAGCTCGGGCGACAGGAATCCGCTCACCACCGCCATTGCCCCTAGGATCACGACGAGAGCGAGCGGGACCCACACCGCCCGGAGCCAGCTAAGCCACCGGGCGTCCGCATCCTGCGCGGACGTCACGCGCGCTCCTCGATGAGGCCGGCTCCCATTAGGCCTTGGGGGCGCACGACCAAGAGGAGGAAGACGATCGCGAAGACAAACGCCTGGTTGTAAGGCGCTGCCCCTGACGGTAGGGCTACCTGGAAGATAACCGTAGCCACCCCGAGCGCGAAACCTCCTGCCACTGCTCCGACCAAGCTACCCATGCCGCCGATGACCGTGGCGACGAAGCCCACGATAGCGGGCTGAAGGCCGGACGTCGGGGTAAGCGAGCCGGACTGGGCCGTCACGAGGAACGACACGGCCGCCGCTAGCCCACCGCTGATGGCAAATGCCACCGCAATCACCCGATTGGCACGTACGCCCAACATCCGTGCCATCCTGAAATTTTCGGTCGCGGCGCGGAGCTCGACGCCGGTCCGCGTGTTGCGGAGAAACGCAGCTACGAGACCCAGGAGCCCGAGGCTAACGCCGATCGTCACCACGGCAAGCTTATTGACCTGCGCGCCGCCGATACTAAAGCTACGGAGCAATGACGCGCCGAATGCGACGCCCTGCGTCTGCGCGCCGGCGATCATGATTAGTACATTCTGCAGGAATGAACTTACTGCGAACGACGTCACGAGCAAGGTTGCCATGTTCGCTTCGCGGATTGGCCGGAACGCGACACGCTCCGTGGCCACGGCCAGCAGCGCTATGACAATGACGGTTATCGCCACGACGACCGGCCAAGACGAAGAGCCGAGGAGAAGTATCATGTATCCGCCGAGCGTGATGAACGCCGTTTGCGCAAAGTTGATCAGGCGCATCACCCCAAAGATCAGCGCGATTCCGAGCGCAGCAAGCCCGTCCAGCCCACCCTGGCTGAGCGCATCGATGCCATAAGTGATGACGTGCGTCACGAGGGGCGCTCTGAAGCGACGCCGAGGTACGTCTCGAGGAGGTTCGTGTCAGCGGCCGCCTCAGAGTCTTCGATCTCGCGCGCCACTTTCCCCTTGTTCAAGACATAGGTGCGGTCGGCCACCTCGATCGTTCTCGTAGCATTCTGCTCAATGAGGAGAATGGTCGTCCCGGCCTCATGCAGCTCGCTCAGCCAGGCAAACATCTCATCGATCACCAGCGGAGCAAGGCCTAGCGATGGTTCATCGAGCATCAGGAGCTTTGGCCGTGCCATCAACGCGCGCGCGATGGCGAGTTGCTGCTGCTCACCGCCGGAGAGCTTTCCCGCGAGCTTCGATCCCGCCGCCTTGAGCACCGGAAAGCGCGCGAAGACGCGCTCGAGATCCTCATCTACCTGTGCCCGGTCGCGCCGCGTGGTCGCGCCGAGCACGAGGTTCTCCAGCACTGTGAGACGCGTAAATATCTGACGCCCCTCCGGCACCACCGACACACCCCAGTCGACAATCCGTTCGGGGCGCACTCCGATGAGGGACCGCTCGCCGAAGGCTACTGCGCCGGACGTTGCAGGGACAACGCCGGCTATGCAGTTCACGAGCGTGCTTTTACCGGCGCCGTTGGGACCAACCAGGCCGACCATCTCGCCCTCTCGGACTTCGATGGACACGCCATGGAGCGCCGCGATCCGTCCGTAGCTCACATTCAGATCACTAATTGTGAGCGTTGGCACTGCGCTTGCTAGCTCCTAGATATGCTTCGATCACTTGTTGGTTACGTTGAATCTCTGCCGGCGTGCCCTCGGCGATCGTGCGCCCATAATTGAGGACGTGAATTCGCTCGCACAGAGGCATGATCACCCCCATGTCATGTTCAATCACCATGACACCGCACCCGAACTCGTCACGAACCCACCGGATGGCGCCGACTAGGTCGCGGCTCTCGTCCTCGTCGAGACCGGCAGCCGGTTCGTCTAGCAAGAGAAGGTCTGGCTGGGTGGCGAGCGCCCGCAGGAGGCCGACGACGCGCCGCTGACCGTGCGAAAGGTTGACGGCCGAGCTTGATCCCAGGGCGGAGAATCCCACACGATCTACCAGCGCCCGCGCCTCCTTGCGCGCGACCCGGCGACTCTTTCCGCATCCTACGGCTCCAGCTTCGACGTTCTCGAGCACGGACAGCTGACCGAAGACTCGTGCACCCTGAAACGTCCTCGTCACGCCACGCCTAACCAGGACCTCGGCCTTGGTGGCCGTCACATCGTCGTCCCCGAGCCAGATTTTCCCTTCACTCAGGCGTTGAAAGCCGCTGATGACGTTCACGATCGTCGTCTTGCCGGCTCCGTTCGGTCCGATGAGGCCGAGAAGCTCGCCCTTCTTCAGGCTGAGATCGACGTCTGACAACGCCACCAGGTTCCCGAACCGGACCGTCACCCGCTCCGTACGGATTACGGTGGCCATACGAGAGCGGGTGAGGTCGGTGTCGGTGTGTCCACTGACTAGAGATTTGGCGCAACGGCGAGGGCTAGAATGTGACCTTGGGTGGCTTCGGAGGTGCGATCGTCTGCAGATACTTGGTCTTGCCGTTCTGGATCTGCATGATCTCCATCGGACGCGTGAGGGTGATGTGCAGGTTGGGGACGCTGAACGTGGTCGGTCCGACGATCAGCGGTACGTTCGTGAACTTGTCGAGCTCCGCCGCGACCTTCGCGGTGTCCAGCGAGCCCGCCTCTTCGACTGCCTTCGCATAAGCCTGAATCACCGCGTAGCCGGTCAGGAGGTTTGAGTTCTCTGGGAGAGCTCCCTTGTTTGCGTCCCGCCAGCGCACGACAAGCTTGTTGACGGCAGGGTTCGGGTCATCCCCGTAGATCGAACCGTAGTCGGTGAAGTAGAAATTCGAGAGATTCGGACTGAGGCTCTTCCAATAATTGCCGTCCCAGGAGTTGGAGCCAAAGATCGCGCCCTTATATCCGGAAGCACGAAGCTGTCTCAGCACCGCACCACCGTCGAAGGCGTTGAACGCGAGTAGAGCGCACTGGGGCGTCGGCTTGAGTGCGAGGAACTTGTCGACGACAGCGGGCGCATTCAACCCGGCCTGGGTGAAGGACGAGGACCCGACGATCTTGCCACCGGCAAGGGGGAAGCCCTGCTGCCACCCGGAGGCGACGCCGATGAAGTACGCAAGGTCGGTGTCCGTGAAGAGGTAGCCCGTCTTACAGCCCTTGGTCTTGACCGCGTACTGCGACTCGATCATTCCCTCTGACTGGGCGGCGTCGGCCATCGTATAGGCGAGCGGACCGATTCCCTTCGGGCCAAACTGTGGGGCTGCAGCGCACGTGGAGAAGGCGATCTCGTTGTGCGATTGTGCAGTTATCGCCGCGGGCGCACCCGTGTCGTAGTCGCAGCTGACGATCACCATCTGGGCTCCTTCGTCAAGAACCTGCAATGCCGCGCGGGTTCCGTCGCTCGGAACGGAGTGCATGTCGACGACCACCAGCTTGAGCTTCCGGCCGAGTACGCCGCCCTGCTTATTGATGTCGGCAATCGCCAGGCGCTCCGCCGTCAGCGGCGGCTCGTCGAACGGCGCCAAATCGCCGCTCTCAGCGATCGCCGCGCCGATGACAATCGGCCCCTTGCTCGCGGTGGTGCTCGTGGACGAGCTGCCGCACGCGGCAACGCCCACAGGCACCAGGGCAGCCAAGGCGAGCGGGCGCGCCCACCTGCCGAGCGACATCAGGACGTGGCGTGCAACGTTGGACCTCCGTCGAAGCATGGCGCTCTCCTCTGTTCTTTTCGCCGCTTACCCGTGCAACTGAATCTACGATCCATACAGCGACGAGGCGAGGTTAGAGGAGACCCAGCTTGGTGTCAAGAAGAAACCAATGAGACGCTAATCCTCTTGGGAGAGGCTTCGAATCGGATGGCCAGATCGTGGACATGCAGCCCATATCACGAGGAGAGAATATAGCTTTGCCCTTCCACTGCTGGTCGCGTAGGGCTACGCACGCGAATTGTCCCCGGGAGAGGCCACGCGGCGGTGGCTCGTCGTGTCATCTGCGGCAGCCGGCGGCCGCCCTGCGTACGATTTCAGCACCGCGCTGTCTTTGGTTTCTCCTTGACACCAAGCTAGGTCTCCTCATAGACTGACGCTTTGCGCTTCGCCGTCGACACTGGAGGCACTTTCACCGACCTTGTCGTGGACGACGGCAGCGGCGCATTGTGCCTTTGCAAGAGCCCGACTACGCCCGACGATCCGATCCGTGGGGTGCTTGACGTACTTGACGTAGCGGCCCGCGACCGCGGCATCCCACGAAGCGACCTGCTCGCGCGCGGGGAGCTTCTGATCCACGGAACCACTCGAGCGATCAACGCGATCCTCACCGGAGTCACTGCCACTACTGCCTTCCTCACCACCTCCGGTCACCCGGACATCCTGCTGTATCGCGAGGGCGGGCGAACCGAGCCCTTCAACTTCACTCGCGCATACCCGGAGCCGTACGTGCCTCGCGCCCTCACCTATCAGGTTCCGGAACGCGTCGGTGCTGACGGAGCGATTGTGCGGTCGCTCGACGAAGACGCAGTCATGCGGATCATCGAGCAGCTCCGGAGCAAGGAGGTCGAAGCCGTCGCCGTCTGTCTTCTGTGGTCGATCATCAACCCGACTCACGAGCTGCGCGTCGGTGAGCTACTCGAGCAGCATTTACCCAACGTCCCATGCACGCTATCCCACAGGCTGAATCCGTCGTTGCGAGAGTACAGGCGGGCATCCTCGGCCGCCATCGACGCATCGCTCAAGCCGGTTATGACGGATTACCTAACGGGTCTGGAAGCGCGACTAGCCGATGCCGGATTCCGAGGCCGTGTGCTCGTGGTCACCTCGGCGGGAGGTGTTCTGGACGGGAAGACCGTCGGGCGGTCGCCGATCCACACGATCGGTTCTGGACCGGCCATGGCACCAGTCGCCGGTCGCCACTACGCCGAGGTCGACGCAGGTGCATCGACCGCCGTGGTGGCCGACACCGGTGGGACTAGCTTTGACGTCAGCTTGGTCCGGCGCGGCCGAATTCCGTGGACGCGCGAGACCTGGCTCGGCGTGCCCTACTTCGGTCACATGACCGGTTTCCCGTCAGTGGATGTCAAGAGCATCGGGGCGGGAGGCGGAAGTATCGCCTGGGTCGACGAGGGTGGCCTGCTCCACGTCGGGCCGCAGAGCGCAGGCTCCGTGCCGGGACCGGCTTGCTACGGCCAGGGCGGGAAGCTCCCGACGGTCACCGACAGCTGCGTAGTCCTCGGCTACCTCGATCCAGATTTCTTCTTGGGCGGTGCGATGCGACTCGATCGCGACAAGGCCTGCGAGTCGATCGAGCAGCACGTTGGTGGCCCGCTGCAGCTCGACGTGATCGAGGCAGCGGCCGCGATTCTGCGCCTGACAACCGAGCACATGGTGCGGGCGATCGAGGAGATCACGCTCAACCAGGGCCTCGATCCAAGCGCGGCCGTGCTCGTCGGCGGAGGCGGCGCCGCGGGGTTCAACGCGGTCGCGATCGCGCGCCAGCTGGGATGCCCGCAGGTGGTTATTCCCGCGGTTGGCGCGGTTCTCAGCGCCGCGGGTGCCCTCATGTCCGACCTCGTGGCAGACTTCGCCGCCGCACTGTTCACCACGAGTGGAGACTTTGATTTCGCGGGAGTCAACGCGATCCTCGACCGGCTCGAGCAGCAGTGTCAGGCGTTTGCCGACGGGCCTGGCTCCTCGGCCATCGAGTCGGGCTTCGAGTTCACTGCGGAGGCTCGTTACCCCCATCAGATCTGGGAACTGGAGGTGCCGTTGCCCGTAGCTCGCTTCGGCTCAGCGGAGGATGTCGAGCAACTACGCGACGCTTTCCACGCAGTTCACGCCGACGTGTTCGCGGTCGCCGACCCGGACTCTCCGATTGAAATTATCGGGTGGCGTGCTCGTGTCCGGTCACGCCTTTGGGCGTCAGAGCACCCTGTGATCACGTCTGGCCCAAGCTCGCCAGAGCCGAACGCTGTCCGGCGGGCGTACTTTCCCGGTGTCGGCCTCGTCGACGCCACAGTTCTGCGCGTCCCCGAGGTCGAGCCTGGTGTCGTCATCAGTGGCCCGGCGATCTTCGAATCTGCGTCGACGACAGTCGTCGTCGATGCAGATGCCTCAGCGGTGAGGACCGCCTCGGGGAGCCTGCTGATCAATCCATCGGAGAGCACAAAGCCCGCCACAGACTTCGGGCGCCTCGCGCACCCGGAGAAAGGAGTGCGACATGTCACCAACCCTGCTTAGCCGCGCCGAGATGGAAGCGCGTATCGCTCGATTCGATGATTTACGTCCGGCGCCCGGCGCCTACTTGGACAACGGGCTGCCGGGACACTGCCGAGACACGCTGAACATCATCGGGACCGCCGTGGGTCGCAACGACCCCGACGCGGTGCACCCGCTTGGATCTGCAGAGCTCACGTTCGGGATGCAGCGAGCAGAGCCGGGCAATGGTCCGGGCTTGCACAGCCATGAGGCTGTCGAGGTGTTTGTCATCCTCGCGGGTCGCTGGCGCGCCTACTGGATCGATCAAGATGGAGAGGGGGAGGCGGAGCTCGCACCGTTCGACACCATTTCCGTTCCCGCTGGCGTGTGGCGGGGGCTCGAGGTGATCGGCGATCAGACCGGGGTCATCTGCGCCGCGCGCGATCGTGCGGACGGCGGCGGGCTCACCTGGCACCCGAGTGTTATCGAAGCGGCCGAGAGTGCCGGCCGTGTGCTCAGGGACGGCCGCGTGGTAACCGTCCCGTAACCGGGGCGCCAGCGTAGAAAGGAGCTCCGAGATGGCTCGTGTGACTAAAGCTGCGTTCGCGGGCACGGCGTCTGCTCGGCCTCCGGCCGGGCCTTACTCACCCGCGATCAGGGCCGGGGAGTTCGTCTTCGTCTCGGGCCAGCTTCCGGTCGATCCGACGACGGGCGTGATGCGAGAGGGCGACATCGAGAGCCAGACGGCTCAGGTTCTGGATAACCTCGCGGGCGTCCTCGAGGCAGCAGGATCGAGCCTCGAGAAGCTCGTGAAGACGACGGTGTACCTGTTGAGCCGCAGCGAATGGGAAGCGATGAACCGGGTCTATGCCAAGTACGTCGGCGCGGTGCCGCCGGCGCGGTGCGCCGTCGTGGTCCCAGAGATGGCACCGGGCGCTCGGGTCGAGATCGACGCCATCGCGCACGTGTGAGCGCGTAGACACGTGACGGGAGAGCTGTCGCCACGCGCACGCGCCATTCTGGCGGCTGCTGTTGAACGCCTGATTCCCTCCGATGAAACGAGCCCGGGGGCCAGGGAGGCGTGCGTGGCGCGCTACATCGAGCGGTCCCTTTCAGGGCCGCTCGAGCCCTGCCTGGCGACCTACGAGGACGGCCTGGCCGCGCTCGATCGCGACGCTCGGGCAGAGTTCAACCGCGGGTTCCTCGAGCTTGGGGCGGAGCTGCAAGACCGCATCCTCGCGCGGGCCGAGCTCGGACTGCCCTCATCCTCGACGTCTGACGTGGCCGAGTTCTTTGAGCTCCTGCGCACGCACGTGATCGAGGGGATGTTCGGCGATCCGCGTCACGGTGGCAACGCGGGCCTCGTGGGATGGCGACTCATCGGCTATTCGGGGCCACGCCTGTCGGTCGTAGCAGACGATCAGCAGCTCGACACGCCGTCGGACCCCGAAATCAAGTCGATCGATGACATTGAGTTCTTCGTACAGGCGCGCCATCGATCGCGATGAGCGAAACCCTTCCTGAACGAGATGTCGTGGTGATTGGCCTCGGTGCTGCGGGTGGCTTGGCGGCGACCCTGCTTGCCGACGCCGGGCTGGAGGTCGTGGGAATCGAGGCCGGGCCTCGCCATCGCCGTCAAGAGTATGTGCCTGACGAGATCGAGCACGAGAGCCGTAACGTACTTGGGGCGGCGAAGGCGAACCACGAGATACCGACAGTGCGGAGAACATCGACCGAAGAGGCTCGTCCCGCCAAGGGCACGCGTGGGCTGGTGATGATGAATGGACTCGACGGGTCCAAGGTTCATTCGACGAATATCAGCTGGCGGCTGTTGCCCTGGAACTTCAAGAGCCGGTCCTACACCGTGGAGCGCTACGGGGCGGGAGCGATACCCCGAGACTCGAGCCTCGTCGACTGGCCACTGACCTACGAGGACCTCGCCCCCTACTACCAGAGCGTCGAAGAGCGCTACGGCGTCTCCGGCAAGGCAGGCAACATACGAGGTCACATCGATAACGGCGGCAACCCGTTCGAGGGACCGCGCAGCGGCGAGTATCCGCTTCCTCCGCTACGCCGCACCGGGTACCTGGACGTCATGAGCGACGCTGCGCGGAGCCTTGGCTGGCATCCGTTCCCGACACCGGCCTCGATCCGCTCGGAGGAGTACAACGGTCTGGCGGCGTGTGAGTACTGCGGCTTTTGCTCCTGGAACGGATGCTGGGCCGATGCCAAGGGCCTGCCCTCACTGCACGGACTGCTGGAGGCCGAAGCTCACGGCACGATGACCACGCTGTGTGACGCGCGGGCGACCGAGATCCTCGTCGACCGCGAGGGCCGTGCCTCGGGCGTCGCCTTCATCCGCAACGGCCGTGCGTTTGTGCAGCCGGCACGCGTCGTGGTGCTTGCGACGTACACCTACGAAAACGTCCGCCTGCTCCTGCTGTCAAAGTCGCCAGGCTTCCCCCGCGGCTTAGGGAACAACAACGGCCAGGTCGGCCGCCATTTCATGACCCACAGCTTCCCGATGAGCTTCGGCGTCTTTCCGGGGCGGACGCTCAACCGATGGGGTGGAGCAGGCGCGCAGGCCACGGGAATCGACAACTTCGACGGTGACAACTTCGACCACACCGGAGCGGGCTTCATCGGTGGCGCCATGCTGATGGCACCGGCAGAGAACAAGACGATCGTCAATGCGATCTGGAGCGCGCCCTCCGTGCCGCGCTGGGGTTCGGAGTGGAAGCGTTGGTTCGCGACGCACGCGGGCTCGATCGGATGGGTCTGGACCATCCCCGACGCGCTGCCGTACGAACACAATTTCCTCGATCTCGATCCCGTCGTCCGCGACCCAGACGGCGTGCCGGTGGTGCGGTGCACCTACGATTTCGCTGAGAACGAGCGTCTCCAATGTGCGTTCTTGCTCGCGCGCGCGGCCGAGTGGCTCGCCGAGGCCGGGGCCAGCGAGTGCTGGCACGTGCCGGCCGAGCCGGCGCCGGTCAGCACGCACGCGTACGGGGGCACGAGAATGGGCGACGACGCGGCGTGTTCCGTGGTCGATAGCTGGGGCCTGGCGCACGAGGTCCCGAATCTCGTGATTCTCGGCGCCTCCTGCTTCCCAACCGCGGGCGGGGTCAACCCTACGGAAACCGTCGAGGCGCTCGTCATCCGAACGACCGCTCACCTCGTCCAAGAGAAGCTGCGATGAGCGTCGCACGCCGCATGCTCGCCGTACTAGTTCGCCGTGTCAACTCTGCATACGGGAGGTGTCTGTGAGTACTTCTGGCAGGTCGTCGGCGTCCGCCGATGCGAAGGTCCGGATGGTCGTGGCGATCAACCGACTCGAAGCAGTCGTCAGGATCATGATGAACACGGTCCTCCGTACAGGTCGCTCAGGTGTACTGAATACCGCGAGAGACCTGTCTTGCTGCATCGTCACGGCTGACGCACAGCTCGTGGTCTCAGCGGAAAGCATTGCGGTTCATGTCCTCAGAGGCCCGGATCTCATGGCCGAGGCGATGATGGAGCTGCACCCCGATCTGCGGCCGGGGGACGCCTTTCTCCACAACTCGCCCTACCACGGCAATTCACACGCAGCCGATCACACCATCATGATTCCGGTGTTCGATGGAGCCGGAGTGCACCGCTTTACCGTTGTGTCCAAGACGCATCAAGCTGACTGCGGTAGCTCCCAGCCAACGACCTACATGGCCTCTGCCCGTGATGTCTATGAGGAGGGAGCGTTGATCTTCCCTGCGGTGAAGATCCAGGAGAACTACGAAAACTGCTGGGACATCATTCGCATGTGCCGCGAGCGCATCAGGGTCCCAGATCAGTGGTGGGGTGATTTCCTGGCTTCACTTGGCGGTGCGCGGATTGGCGAGCGAGAGGTCACGAAGATCGGCGAGGACATAGGCTGGGATGCGCTCGATGGCTATGTGCGTGGGTGGTTGGACTACAGCGAGGAGCGGATGGCGAGCGTCGTGGGCCGGCTGCCGCGAGCCACGGTACGGGCATCGACGGCACACGATCCGATTCCGCAGATCCCGACCGGCCTACCGCTGAGCATCGAGATAGCCGTAGATCCTGATCAGGGCGTGATCGACGTCGATCTGCGAGACAACATCGATTGCCAGCCGTGCGGCCTGAACCTCAGCCGCGGGATCGCGGAGTCCTGCGTGCTGATCGGACTCTTCAACAGCATTGGTCACCAGGTTCCCGGCAATGCCGG
>Ga0302324_100029005_pt1 | contig 10506 bp, 10 predicted proteins | sample Palsa_T0_1_FD_201949 | JGI IMG/M metagenome (GOLD analysis project Ga0302324, IMG submission 201949) | Peat permafrost microbial communities from Stordalen Mire near Abisko, Sweden - Palsa_T0_1 | ecosystem: Environmental > Terrestrial > Soil > Palsa > Peat permafrost | place: Sweden: Abisko... | reverse complement strand
AGCCACTGTAATCGCAGGCGAGATCAAAGTCCTCATGGTGGAGTAATGGAACACCGGCACATGGAAGCGGGGAAAGCCCGAGGGAATCCCGCCAAACCGCGTGCCGATGGTCTCAACCGGCAGGTGCGCGAAGTACACCACCAGGGTCGCCCCAACCAGGGCAACGATGTAGCCGGGGATGCGCGGCAGAAAATGGCGAATGAGCAGGATCACCAACAGCGCGGAGCAGGAGAGCACCGTCGTGGTGAGAGAAGCCGTGCGCACATGCGCCAGCACCACCCGCATGCGCCCCACAAAATCTCCGGGAACCGGCCCCGTCTGCAGTCCGAAGAAATCTTTGATCTGGGTGCTGGCGATGAGGATGGCGATGCCGTTGGTGAAACCCACGATCACCGGGCGGGGGATGAACTTGACCGCAGCTCCCAGGCCGGTGGCTCCCAGCGCAATCAGCAGGCAGCCGGCCATGATGGTGCACACCAGCAGGCCATCGAACCCATAGCGCGCCAGGATGCCGGCAACAATAACGACAAAGGCGCCCGTCGGGCCGGCAACCTGGGTACGCGAACCACCCAGCGCGGAGACCGCGAATCCCGCCACCACCGCGGTGTAGAGACCAGCCTCCGGCGGCGCACCAGAAGCGATGGCAAACGCCATCGAAAGCGGCAGCGCCACCAGGCCCACGGTGATCCCAGCCGTAACGTCAGCGCCGAGTTTTCTCCCGCTGTAGTGGGCCAGGGCAGGTATTGACTTTGGTGTCCACGCGGTAAGGTTCAAGCCGTTCTCTCTTACTGCGTCTTGATTCGGTCACTGACCCGCTTGGCCAGCTTCCCAATCTCGTCTACGTCCTTGATCGCGTCCATTGAGACCTTATCGCCCTTTTGCACTTGTTGCTTGAGGGCGGTGGCCAACTGCACCAGGCGGGCGGCGTCGCTGTAGACCTGTTTCTGGTGTTCTTCCCGCAGCCGCTTCAGTTGCCGCGCCTGCAACTCCCGGGGCACATAAGACGGGTCATCGGGCATGCGGCGGTCCGGTTGATCAATGGGCAGAGCCGACGTTGGAGCAGCCGTAGTGAACTGCGGTGCAGCAAAGCCCAGGCCGGCGGCGATCGCTACGAAAGCAACGACGAACAAAACCAGTCCCACGGTCCGCGAACCGGTGCTTGAAAAGTCCCTCACTTCAACCTCACATCTCACTGGCATCGTGCACTTACGGTTTGCTTTGCATCACTTGCCCCCGGTCTTTCATCCTTTCCTTGAGCGCTTTGGCTAGTTTTAGCACCTCATCGGCCTTACGCACGGCGGTCAACGATAAGGTGTTGCTGCCGGCTTTATCGAGCTCCGTTTTTAGCTCCTCCGTCAACTGCAGCAAATGAGACGTGTCGATCTGGAGCTGCCGTTCTTCCGGGTCGGAGGAGAGCGGAGGTTCCGGCTGCTTAACTTGAATCGGCTGGCTGGCTGGAGCGGGCGATTCGACCTGAGCCGGCGGACGAGGCTCGAGCGGAGGAGCCGGCGCCGGCGCCGGATGGGACTCGACCGCCGGACTGGGCGCTGCCGGTTGCCCGATCTCCGCCGGAGGGTGGAATTCCGCCGGCTCAGCATCGTCCGTGTCCTGATTATTTTGCTGGGTGTTTTGGCTATTCGGCGGTGCCTGCGATTGGCCTGGGGCGCCGGCCGTTAGGGCCAAACACATCCCCAGCGCCACCGCAACTGCCCATCGCTCGCGTAGCATCATAGGGTGCCAGTGTACGCCACCCTTTTGCCAATTGCCTCCCTCCTTCGACACGCCGAGCCCACCTCTTCGTTTGTCCGCAGCCTCAACCAGGAGTGGCTCTCCGACGTGCAGGAATTTCTCCACGTAGGTCTGCCCAAACTGCTGTTCATTGCCCTCTACGCCTGGGTGCTGATCCTGATCGTCAACTTCATCACCAGCCGGGTGATCAAGGTGGCCGAGCGCCGCGACAGCGTGGGAGCGGCGCGCGGGGCCCAGGTGCGGACCCTGGCCTCGGTCATCCGCGCCACCGGCATCGGCATTGTCGCCTTCCTCGCCTTTTTGCAGATTATGGAGAATGTTCTCCACTTCAACCTGGGTCCGTTGCTGGCCAGCGCGGGAGTCGCCGGCGTAGCCATCGGTCTGGCCGCTCAGACCATCGTGAAGGACGTGCTGAACGGCATCCTGATCCTGATTGAGGACCAGTACAACGTGGGCGACGTGGTAACGCTGGCGGGGATGACCGGCACAGTCGATTCCATGACCCTGCGCAAGACCCAGGTGCGCGGCTTTGACGGCACCCTTTACATCATTCCCAACAGCCAGATCACCAATGTAGCCAACCAGAGCCGCGACTACTCGGTGAGCACTCTGAATGTGTCGGTTGATTTTTCCGCCAATCCCGACCAGGTGATCCCGTTATTGAAGAAGATCGCGTTGGAAGTGCGCAACGAGCCGGCGTTCCGGGATGCATTCGTCGCCGATCCGCAGGTATTCGGGGTGGATTCGATTAAGGGAACCGAGGTGATTTACCCCATCCAGATCAGGACACTGCCGCGCAAGCAATTCGACGCCATGCGTGAGATGCAGCGCCGCATCCGCCTGGCGCTGGAGGAGCACAACCTGCTACCGGGAAGTCCCTACCGCATTACCAGTGGCGCGGGACAACTGGGAACCGCGGCGCGCGAGGCGGACGCAGCAAAAGCTCCCGATCCCACCACGGCCAAGCCCAACGAGACCAATCCGTTTACCGGCGAGTAATTAAGAAATCAACAATTCAAGCAACTCCTGGGGCCCCGAAACCGGCGCCAGGCAGGACGCTCCCTTGCACACCACCGCCACACTCCGATCCAGCTTCAGATGAGGCAATGTTTCCGCCAGCAGTGGCGGCAACCCCTCCGCAACCTGGGCCCCGCTCAGGCGGATCACGCTCTTGTTCACCGCGTACCCTACCGTCGCCGCGGCCTCCAATTCATCCGCGACCGCATCTTCGCCCATCACCACCACCTGCACCGGCGGCAGCAACAGCCGTTCCAGCGCCAGCCCATAGGTCCCGGCGTACAGCCCGAAGTGGCTCACCACGCCGGCGAACGCCTGCAACGTGTCCGCGGCCTTCTCCCGCAAATCCGCGCGGCCGTTCAGCGCTTCCAACCGCAGCAACGCGGCGGCAGCGGAAGGATTCCCCGCCGGCACCGGCGAATCCTGCAACGGCTTTCGCCGTGCCGTCAATACCCCCAGCAACTCCCTGCCATGCGATGGATTGACCGCGGCATCGAAAAATCCCCCTCCGCTGGTGTCATAAAACTCGCGCGTCATGCGCTCGGCCAGATCGAGAGCCGCCTGGTAATACTTCATCGCACCTGTGGCCAACCAGCCATCCAGGCAGGCATGGGTCAGAAAGGCGTAATCGTCGAGCATCCCCGCCACCCATTTTGTTTCGCCGCTGCCGCTATAAGAAATCACGTGCGCCAGGCCGCGCTCCGGATCGAGTCCCTCACCCAACAACCGGTCCAGGGTCCGCAGCGCGAACGCCTTGGCTTCTGGTAAGCGCAACACCTGCGCTGCTTCGAGATACGCAGAAACAGCCAGCGCATTCCAGTTGGTGTAAATCGTCGTATCGATGAAAGGAGTAGGCCGCTCCCCGCGCGCCGCCAGCATGCGCGCCTGCGCTCGCGACAGCAGCTCCGCAGCGGCAGACTTGCCCGCGCGCGCCGCCACCGCCTCCAGCGTGTGCTTCACATGCAGCACATTCTTCGCCGGATTGTGGTGCATGTCTCCCAGGTCGCCGATGTCGTAGTAAGCCGCGGCAATTTCCATCTCTTCCGGGCTAAGCACTGCCGCGGCCTCCGCCCGCGTCCAGGTAAAGTAATCGCCGTCGTCGTCTAAGTTGATATCCGCATCCTGCGAGGCATAGAACCCGCCTCGCTCGCGGTCGGTAAGCGACGCATCCATCCAGCGGATGATGTCTCTCGCCACCCGCGCCATCTCCGGATCGACAAAACTCTGGAACGCGTGCACGTAATTCTTCAGCAGCTCGGCATTGTCGTACAGCATCTTCTCGAAATGCGGAACCACCCACGCCTGGTCCACGGAGTAGCGATGAAACCCGCCGCCCAGATGGTCGTAGACTCCTCCGCGAGCCATTTTTTCAAGTGTCACCGTGGCCGCCTCGCGCGCCGCCTGGTTGCCGGTACGTGCGGCCACATCCAGCAGCAGATCGATGGCCGAAGGATGAGCAAACTTGGGCTGGGAGCCAAACCCGCCGTGGTGGCGATCGAATTTCTCCAGAGCTGACGAAACCATCTTCTCCACGATGTCCAGGTTGAGGGTCCCCGACTGCCCGGCAAAATTCTCGTTGTGCTCGATCGCTTCCACCACGCTGCCCGCCGACTCCAATACCTCGTCGCGGCGCGTCTTCCACGCGTCCGCCATGGTGAGCAGCACGCGCGCAAACCCCGGCCTGCCATAGCGATCGTCGCGGGGGAAATAGGTTCCCCCAAAGAACGGCTTGCCAGCGGGAGTGAGCACGGCCGTCAACGGCCACCCATTCTGTCCGCTGATGGCAGAAACCGCAGCCTGGTAGCGTGTATCCACGTCGGGACGCTCGTCGCGGTCCACCTTCACCGCGATGAAATGCTGGTTGATCACGTCGGCCAGTTCGGGATCCTCATAACTTTCCCGATCCATCACGTGGCACCAGTGGCACCACACTGCGCCGATATCCAGCAGGATCGGCTTATCTTCTTGAGCGGCTCGCGCAAAGGCCTCCGCACCCCACTCGTGCCAGGCCACCGGCTGGTGCATCGCAGAACGCAAATAAGAGGAGGAAGCTGCAGCCAGCGAGTTGAGAGTTTCCGGATGAGTCATCTATGCTTCAGTCTACCGATTCACCAGCCAGGCGCAGCGCCTCCCGCTCCGAGCGGGTCCACCCGCATGCCCCTGCCACAAAGGATCGGGTGCCCCATCCTTCGCGCTTTCTGCGAAGGGTGGGATTGGCAGACGTTGCGGGGAAGTGCGTCGGAGGGAAGAGCAGTCGCATCCCACCCTTCGCGAACAACGCGAAGGATGGGGCACCCGATCCTTTGTGGCAGGGCAAGAAATACTCGCCGCTACCACGCGCCATTTTCAACTTCCTGGGCGGGTTGCTGCCGCGAGCCGCCGCTTGGCCAGCGCCGAGTAGACCCAAACCACCCCCAGGGCGAAGCTGATGGCAAAAAAATCAGGCGCGGTAAAGAAGAACGCACGCGCGGCCTCGGGGTGACGCAAATCGTAGATGTTCAACAACCCCATGCGCTCGTAGATGGCCAGCAACGCGGCCACAGGCGCTCCCACGATCAGCAGGCCGCGCCAGCGCACAATCCAGCGCGGCGGTATCAGCAGGAAACACGGCAGCATCAGGGGCACAAATCCTGCCATGCCCATGAACAGGCTGAAGCCGCCCCAAACCACCAAGCCTTCCCCGATCGCATGAGGAAGGTGGCGAGCGTCGCCATCCACATAGCGCCAGGCGAGCGATAGCTCGAAGGGAAAGCTGATCAGCCAACCCACCAGCCAGCCCAGTCCTCCCGCCACCATCGCGTATTTGAGCCGGAGTCGCCAGCCAAACGTATTCATTTATCGAGCAAGCCGCTGGGCCAGGTCGAAGTACAAATCCACCGCCTCCAGCAGTTCCCGCTTGGCAATCTTTTCAAACGGAGTATGCGCCACATGGATCGTACCCGGCCCCAGCAACAGAGGCTCCCCCCAGTTGCTCAGCGCGGGAATGTCGGTGGTGAAGGCAGCCACCATGGTCTCGATTCCCTCCACCTGGCGCATGCGGATGAACGGAATCTCCAGCGTGAACTCCACCTCAGCCAGGCCGGCGACCGCCTGTTCGATAGCCAGGCGGGTTTGCTCCGAAGGACCCACCAGCCGGACCAGCACCTGGGCCACGGCGGAATCCGCAATCACATTGGGCGCGTGACCGCCCGTGATGAGCCCGATGTTCAGCGTGCTCGGGCCAATGCCCTCGACCGTGGGCAGCTCAACCGCCAGCAGCCGTTCCAGGGCCAGCACCAGTTTGTGTACTGCGCTGTCCCCCAACTCCGGATACGCAGAATGAGCCATCTTTCCGTGGGCGCGAATTTCCGCGCGTAGTGTTCCCTTGGAAGCCAGGGCCAGCCGGTTCTCAGTGGGCTCGCCGTTGATCAAAAAGCGGCTGCCCTTGGGCTCCAGATTCGCCACCTTCGCCCCAGCGGAGTCGCGCTCCTCCCCCACCACGAACAGCAGCCCAACCGCCACGCCCGCATCTCGCAGGCGCTCGGCCGCGGCCACCTGCGCGGCAATAATCCCTTTGGCATCGCAGCTGCCTCGGCCGTAAAGGTAGAGGTCGTCCTCACTGCTGGGAATGAAGGGCGGCACGGTATCCATATGGGTAGAAAGCACAACGTCGGGACGTTGGCCGGTGCCGGCATACACGTTGAAGCGGGGGCCGCTGTAGTGGGAACCTCTGTAGGGGGTTTGGGCCGGCTGCGGAACCGCGGTCCGCTCCACCGTAAAGCCTCGCTCACGCAGAAAGCCGTCGAGATATTCCCCCACCGCTCCCTCGTTATAGGTGAGCGATTCAATGTCGACCAGGCGGCGCGTCAGGTGCAGAGGATCGAGGGGCTCCATCGTTGTTCAGGATAACCGAGAGGGGATAAATCCATTACGATACGGCCATGAACTCTTCCCTGCTGCGCAGTGTGGACAACCTGCGCGGACCGGCGGGCCGGATCGAAGCGCTGCTCAACCTTGGCCGGCAGGATGCGCCCTACTCTGCCGTGGTATGCCACCCTCACCCGCTCTTCGGCGGGACCATGCACAACAAGGTGGTGTATCACGCCATGAAAACCTTCCAGAGCTTTGGGCTGCCAGTGCTGCGTTTTAATTTCCGCGGCGCCGGCCTGAGCGAGGGAGCCCATGACAACGGACACGGGGAGCGGGACGACCTGCGCGCGGCGCTTGACTGGATGCAGCAGGAATACGGCCGCCCCATTCTCTTCGCAGGATTTTCCTTCGGCTCCAGCGTAGGCTTGCGTGTCTGCTGCGGTGATCCGCGGGTCATCGGGATGGCCGCGCTGGGGCTGCCGGTGAGTGCCGGCGGGCGGGAATACCACTACACCTTCCTCTCCGCCTGCAGCCAGCCCAAAGTATTTATCAGCGGAACCGAGGATCAGTATGGGCCCAGGGCGGCGATCGAAGCCGTGGTCGCCGGCGCAACTCCGCCGGCGAAACTGGTATTGATCGAGGGCGCGGACCATTTCTTCGCCGGCAAGCTGGAGCAGATGCAGCTGGCCTTGCATGCCTGGATGGAAGAACATTTTCTCCATGACTCCCCATGAGGCAGCGCGCAGCATCTTCCACGGCGCGCTGGCCGCGTCGAGCATTCCTGCTGCCTTCGACCGCAAGGTCCACTGGGACGCGCTTCAGTTGGATCAATACGACAGGATCCATGCCATCGCTGTGGGCAAAGCAGCCTTGCCCATGCTGGAGACGTTCGTGTCGCGTTTGCCATACCCGTTGGCAGGGGGAGTGTGCTGCGGGCCGTTGCTCCCCTCTGCCCGGATGAGTGGCATCGATTATTACGCCGGCGGCCATCCCTTGCCCAACCAGGATTCGTTTCGCTCCGCGCAGGCGGCGCTACAGTTGCTGCAGAGCGCAGGCCCGCGGGATTTCATTTTCTTTCTCATCAGTGGCGGCGGATCCGCCATGTTCGAGCTCCCGCTGGACTCCAACATCAGGCTCGAGGAAACCCAGGTCCTTTACCAGGCGCTGGTCGGTTCGGGAGGCACGATTGCGGAGATCAACACCGTGCGTAAGCACTTCTCCGCGGTCAAAGGCGGACGTCTGGCGGCCGCTGCTCCGGGTTCCGGCCGATGTTCCTTGTTGGTGTCGGATGTAGCGCCTCGTTATCTGGATGCGTTAGCCTCCGGCCTCACGCTGCCTGACTCCTCCACAGTGGCGGAATGCCGCGAAATCCTCGATCGTTATGGACTTCGGGAGCGCTTTCCCGAGAGGGTGCGCGCCTGGTTCGATGATCCGGCTTTACCCGAAACACCATCGCTGGCGGATGGCCGTGTGGAAGTCCTTCTCTCCAGTGACGATCTGCTCGACGCCGCCCGGGCGGTGGCCCTTTCGTTCCACTACGAAGTAGTGATAGACAACACCTGTGACGATTGGGATTCGAGCGATGCGGCCCGTTATCTGCTGGGCCGCTTCGCTGAACTAAGCAGCAAGCATACGAAGTTTTGCCTGTTATCGGGCGGCGAAGTAACGGTACGTTTGAGCCGCGACCACGGCGAAGGTGGCCGCAACCAGCAATTTGCTCTGGCCTGCGCGCTTTCGGGACGGGATGTAGTTGTGCTCAGTGCCGGCAGTGACGGTATTGATGGCAACAGCCCCGCGGCGGGCGCGATTGCCGACGCAACCACGCTCAGCAGGGCGAACGCTCTGGGCATCGATGCGCACTCTGCGCTTGCCCGCTTTGACGCCTACCCACTCTTCACCGCCCTGGGCGACACCCTGATCACCGGGCCAACCCACAACAACCTGCGCGATCTAAGAATCCTGCTGAGTCCGTAGCAACTGCAGATCCCTCCACGTTCCTGCGGAGTAGCCGCTCCTAATTCGTTCCATCAAGTCGCCATCCTTCCGGTGAGCAACCGCTCTCCCCTTGTCATCCCGACCGGAGCTCCGCAGGAGCGTAGTGGATCTGCAGTCTTTGCGGAAGCAACAAACCATTTCCCAATTGTGTGCTGCCTTAAAAAAAGCATGAACAGTAGACGGCATAGCGGAATATATATACAAGGACCCATGTTGAGACCGTCGGCAGACTGCGCGTACGAAGTATCGTTCACGGCGAGTTCCCCCGCTCGATCGGTCGACAAAAAGTCCGAGTGTGAAGAGGAGGTTATTCACCTCTTCGGGCTGCTCCGCAATCCTCTGCTCCGCTACGTGATTTCCCTTGGCCTGTCCCTGCACGACGGAGAAGAGATTATCCAGGAGGTTTTCCTGGCGCTTTTCCGCCATTTGCAGATGGGAAAATCGCGGCAGAACCTTCGCGGATGGGTCTTTCGTGTAGCCCACAACCTGGCTTTAAAGCAGCGAGCTGCCAACAAAAAAGCGCAGACGATGTTGGATTCTGACGAAGCAGTGGCCCGCCGGCAGCCGGACACCGCTCCTAACCCGGAGCAGCAAGCGGCCGGCAACCAACGTTGGCAACGGATGCAAGCCGTTCTGAGGGTGCTCCCGGAGCAGGACCGCTCTTGTCTCTACCTACGAGCTGAGGGTCTTCGCTACCGTGAGATAGCGGCCGCTCTGGGAATTTCGCTAGGCTCCGTATCGATCGCGCTGGCGCGCTCTCTGGCCCGAATGAAACCCGTGGATGAAGGATAGTGCCTATGTTTAAAGAGCCGGATCACCTGTCAGACGAAGATATTCTGCTCGTTCTCGATGGAGAAAGTTCGCGAAAGCTTGCCAGGAGCGCCCAGGCGCATCTGGCTGCATGCTGGGAGTGCCGCTCGCGCATGGGGGAACTGGAAGGGACGATTGGGGCCTTCGTCTCCCTTCATCGGCGCACCCTCGGCCGGGAATTAGACCGGGAATTACCGGATCCCAAAGTGCCAACTGCTTTGCTCAGGGCAAGGCTGGCTGAAGCAGCCGCCGGGAAATCCGGCTCGCACTTTTTTCGACTGCCTATTTTTGCTCGCGCCTTCGTCTACCTCTGCGCAGCCGTCTTCGTCGCCGCAGGCCTGCTTTTTTTCAAACATCCTCAGTCGCACCCATTCACGTTGGCCGATCGGACAGTTCCGGACCCCAGGTTAACGCCCGGCGCCACACGAACGGTCAGTCTCGGGGATGTATGCTCCATGCCCCATGAAGAGGTGGTGCGCGATGTGTCAGGCCCCTTGCGTCAGCAGGTCTTTCGTGAATACGGGATCGTCAATCCTCGGTCTGAGGATTATGAGGTTGATTATTTAATCGCGCCGGGACTGGGTGGTACGGAGGACATCCGTAATCTGTGGCCGCAGCCCGCTACGTCCTCCACCTGGAATGCCCACAAGAAAGATGCGCTGGAAGAGCGGCTGCATCAATTGGTGTGTGATGGCCAACTGGATCTTTTCACGGCACAAAAAGCCATCGCGACCGACTGGATCGCGGCCTACGAAAAATACTGCCAATCTGATACGTTCGCGGGTGCTCCTGTGGCGCGCCTGCCGCGACAGGGTGCGGGGCTAAAGATTCTGCGTGAAGGTGGCAGTGTCATTTAAGGACCGCAACAAAATAGTCCCGCAGAGCCTGCCCTGAGCTTGTCGAACGGGGACGGCACAGCCTGTAACCCGGCACGTCAGTGCGCGGGTAGGCTAAGGGTTAGAGGCGAGTCCCGGAGGGACGACACATCCCGGCTGACGCCGTGCCCTTCCAGACCGACTTCTCACAGGGGACAACTATACGGGCTGCGCAAAAGCTCTGTTTTGTATCAGGGCACGACTTTAGTCG
>Ga0302324_100029003_pt1 | contig 10507 bp, 10 predicted proteins | sample Palsa_T0_1_FD_201949 | JGI IMG/M metagenome (GOLD analysis project Ga0302324, IMG submission 201949) | Peat permafrost microbial communities from Stordalen Mire near Abisko, Sweden - Palsa_T0_1 | ecosystem: Environmental > Terrestrial > Soil > Palsa > Peat permafrost | place: Sweden: Abisko... | reverse complement strand
GAAGGCCTGGAACGGTGTAAGGCGCGCCATCTCGACGTCTGGCCGCTGCTTGAGGCTCGTGACGTGCTGACCGACTCGATGCGCGGCCGCAGCTCGACCTGGACCAGAATCCGGCTGAACCTGGAGCACGTGCCCTTGGACCAGCGTCCGCCGCAGGAGCCGCTCGAGGTCGACTACGACCCCTGGGCCGGTGTTGACTTCTCCCCCGATGACGGCGGGAGCGGGGGCCGCCCCTCGGCCTCTGCGCCTTAGCGTGAAACACAGGGTGATAATTCGTCACGCCCCTGTAACATCCGTCGCCACGGCCGGGGTTATCGTGCTGGCATGCTGATCTCCCCGCATGAGCAGGAGCGCCTGCTGATCCACGTGGCGGCGGGACTCGCCCGGGAGCGCCGGGCGCGCGGGCTGCGGCTGAACTACCCCGAGGCGGTCGCGCTGATCACGTCGTTCCTGCTCGAGGGGGCCAGGGACGGGCGGCCGGTCGTCGAGCTGATGACCACCGGGCGGACCGTGCTCAGCCGGGACGACGTGATGGACGGGGTGCCCGAGATGCTGACCGAGGTCCAGGTCGAGGCGACCTTCCCCGACGGCACCAAGCTCGTTACCGTACACGAGCCGATCCCATGAGCTCAGCCAGCATAATCCCTGGTGAGATCCTGCCGGGCGAGGGTCCGGTCACGCTGAACGCCGGGCGGCCGGTGCTGACGCTGGTGGTCGCGAACACCGGCGACCGGCCGGTTCAGGTCGGGTCGCACTTCCACTTCGCGCAGGCCAACGCGGCGCTGCGGTTCGACCGGGATCTTGCCTGGGGCTGCCGGCTGAACGTCCCGGCCGGCACCGCGGTGCGGTTCGAGCCTGGCGTCGAGCGCGAGGTCTCGCTGGTGCCGCTGGCCGGCCGGCGGGTGGTGCCGGGCCTGCAGATCGGCGGGCGGCGGCTGGCGGGTTCTGCCGCGGAGTCCGGCGCCGGTTCTGGTGCGGATTTGGATGCGGAGGAGCCTGGTGAGTGAGCTCAGCCGGGAGCGGTACGCGCTGCTGTACGGGCCGACGGCGGGCGACCGGATCAGGCTGGCCGACACCTCGCTGCTGATCGAGGTCGAGCGGGACCTGTGCGCCGGCGGCGACGAGGCCGTGTTCGGCGGCGGGAAGGTCATCCGCGAGTCGATGGGGCAGTCCGTGGCCAGTCGTGCCTCAGGGACGCCCGATCTGGTCATTACCGGCGCGGTGATCCTCGATCACTGGGGCATCGTCAAGGCCGACGTCGGCGTCCGCGACGGACGGATCACCGCGGTTGGCAAGGCCGGCAACCCCGACATTATGAGCGGCGTGCACCCGGACCTGGTGATCGGCCCGTCGACCGAGGTGATGGCGGGCAACGGGCTGATCCTGACCGCCGGCGGCATCGACTGCCATGTGCACATGATCTCGCCCACGCAGCTGCCCGAGGCGCTCGGCGGCGGCATCACCACGCTGATCGGCGGCGGTACCGGCCCGGCCGAGGGCACCAAGGCCACCACGGTCACCCCGGGCGCGTGGAACCTGGCGCGGATGCTCGAGGCGACCGACGCCTGGCCAGTGAACATCGTGCTGCTCGGCAAAGGCAACACGGTCTCTGAAGAGGCGCTGTGGGAGCAGCTGCGGGCCGGCGCGGCGGGGTTCAAGCTGCACGAGGACTGGGGCACGACGCCGGCCGCGATCGACGCCTGCCTTTCCGTGTCGCTGGCGGCCGGGGTGATGACGGCCATTCACACCGACACGCTCAACGAGGCCGGGTTCGTCGAGGACACGCTGGCCGCGATCGCCGGGCGGCCGATCCACGCCTACCACACCGAGGGGGCAGGCGGCGGGCACGCGCCCGACATCATCACGGTCGCCTCGCAGCCGAACATCCTGCCGTCATCGACCAACCCGACCCGGCCGCACACGGTCAACACCGTCGACGAGCACCTTGACATGCTCATGGTCTGCCATCACCTGAACCCGGCCGTGCCCGAGGACCTGGCGTTCGCGGAGTCGCGGATCCGCCCGTCGACCATCGCCGCCGAGGACATCCTGCACGACATGGGGGCGATCTCCATGATCGGCTCGGACTCCCAGGCGATGGGACGGATCGGGGAGGTCGTGATCCGGACCTGGCAGACCGCGCACGCGATGAAGGAACGGCGCGGCGCGCTGGGCGGCTACGGCTCGGTGGCCTCTGACGACGGCGGCGCGCGGGGCGCGGACAACGCGCGGGCGCGGCGCTATATCGCCAAGTACACGATCTGCCCGGCGATCGCGCACGGGCTCGACGCGCACATCGGCTCGGTCGAGCCGGGCAAGCTGGCGGACCTGGTGCTCTGGCACCCCGCGTTCTTCGGCGTGCGGCCGCACGTCGTGCTCAAGGGCGGGTTCATCGCCTGGGCGGCGATGGGCGACGCCAACGCGTCGATCCCTACCCCGCAACCGGTCCTGCCCCGGCCGATGTGGGGCGCCTACGGGAAGGTACCCGCGCGAACGTCGCTGACGTTCGTCTCCCCCGCCGCGCTTGAGGCCGGCCTGGCCGACAGGCTCGGCCTCGACCGCGATCTTGTCCCGGTGGCCGACGTGTCCGGCCGGGGCAAGGCGGACCTGGTGAACAACGACGCCAGGCCGGACATCGCGGTCGACCCCGACACGTTCACGGTCCGCATCAACGGCGAGCCGGTCGAGGCCGCCCCGGCCGCCGAGCTTCCGATGGCCCAGCGCTACTTCCTGTTCTGATGATGAACCGCCAGCGCGCAACGTGCGCATTCGGGCTCGCCGCGCCCGACCTGCTCGCGCTGGCCGGCCTCAATGCGCACTGGGGCCATTGGATCTGGGACCGCCGCGTCGTGTGTGACGCCCGGGTGGTGGGTGACGCCCTCCGTACTGGCGCTGTGGCCCGCTGCGCTCATCAGGTCATGGCGTCGTGGCCCATAGCGCCAATAGGTTCAGCGCGATGGGCCACTGCGCCAACGGGGACATGGCGTCGTGGCCCGCAGCGCCAATCGGGCCGGGCGACGACGGGGCCGGGCCTCAGTCTGTTCCGGGAGGCGTGATGAGCGTCCCGGCGCTGCTGCTGTCGGACTCGCGGTTTCCGGCTGGGGGGCACGCGCACTCTGGCGGAGTTGAGCCGGCGGTGACCGCGGGGACCGTGACCGACCTGGCCTCGCTTGAGGCGTTTCTCCGGGGGCGGCTGCGGACGGCCGGGCTGGTCGCGGCCGGGCTCGCTGCCGCCGCGTGCGCACGCGCACGACGTGACGTCTGGGACGGGATTGTCGTATGGGGTTTGCTTGACGCCGAGGCGGATGCGCGCACTCCGTCGCCGGCGCAGCGGTCCGCGTCGCGGCGGCAGGGGCGGGCGCTGCTGCGGGCGGCCCGGGTGACGTGGCCGGACGACGGCGGCCTGGCCGGGTTGGCGGCGTCCGATGCCGCAACCGCCCGTTCGGCCGGGGGCACCGCTAGCGACCGCGCGGCCGGAGACGCCCCCGGCGACCGCGCGGCGGGGGGCACCGCTGGCATCCGCGCGGCGGGGGGCGGCGCCAGCGCGGGGTACCGGGGCGGCCCGCATCATGCGGTGGTGCTCGGGGCGGCCGCGGCGGCGGCCGGGTGCGATGCGGGAGACGCGGCCCGGATCGCGGCTTACCAGTCGGTGGCCGGGGCGGCCAGCGCGGCTGTGCGGCTGCTCGCCCTTGATCCGATGCTCGCCACCGCCGTGCTGGCCCGGCTCACGGGCGACGTCGACCAGATCGCCGAGCGCGCGGCCGCGGCTGCGAACGGCCCGCTCGAGGAGTTGCCCTGTCCGTCCGCTCCGGCCCTCGACCTGCTGGCCGAAGCACACATCCGAGCGGAGGTGAGACTCTTTGAGTCTTGACCACGACCATGGTTCCGGTGCCCACGAGCACGGGACGCACGACCACCCGGTAGCGCCGCTCGCCGGGCGGGCGCTGCGGATCGGCATCGGCGGCCCGGTCGGCAGCGGCAAGACCGCGCTGGTGGCCGCGCTCTGCCGGGCGCTGCGGGACGAGTTCAACCTCGCGGTGGTGACCAACGACATCTACACGACCGAGGACGCCGACTTCCTGCAACGGGCGGGGGTGCTCGACCCCGACCGGATCACCCCGGTCCGCACCGGGTGCTGCCCGCACACCGCGATCCGCGACGACATCGCGGCCAACCTGGACGCGGTCGAGGATCTGGAGGCGCGCTTCGGCGGGCTCGACCTGGTACTGGTGGAGAGCGGCGGCGACAACCTCACCGCGACGTTCTCGCGCGGCCTGGCCGACCAGCAGATCTTCGTGCTCGACGTGTCCGGCGGCGACAAGGTGCCGCGTAAGGGCGGCCCCGGGGTCACGTTCTCCGACCTGCTGGTGATCAACAAGACCGACCTGGCGCCGCTGGTCGGGGCGTCGCTCGAGGTCATGGCGCGGGACGCGTCGGCGGTGCGGGAGGGACGGCCGGTCCTGTTCACCTCGCTACGCGAAGACCCGCTGGCGGCCGCGGTCGCCGACTGGGTGCGGGCCGCCGTCCGGTCGCCGTCCTTCCGCTAGCCCGAACGGACCCGTGATTCCACTGGAGCCCACATTGCCCCCGGCCTTGGCCGACCCGGCAGGTGCGATGGCAAAGATGATGGACTGTTGTGAACACCCCGGTGTACACAACGGTCCACTATCAGGCCGGCGAGGCGGCTCGGCGGCAGCATCGGCGTCGATTGGGCCATCGGCCGGGCGGCCTGCCGCCGCCGCGGCCGGCGTCGAATCCGACAGTCGCGGCGGGCTGGTACGGAATCGGATCAGCGCCTCGGCCGAGATCGTGGCGGTTGCCGGGACTGGCGGGGTAACGCGGCTGCCGGTGCTGGCGTCGCGGGTGCCGCTGGTGTTGCGGCGGACGCCCGACGCGGTTTACCTGGTGGGCGGGGCGGCCGGACCGATTGGCGGGGATGAGCTGGCCTTGCGGATCTCGGTCGGCGCGGGGGCGTTCCTGCGGGTGCGGACGGCGGCCGCGTCGATCGCGCTGCCCGGGCCGGACGGGCTTGAGTCGGTCCTGCGGATAACGGTCGACGTCGGAGCCGGGGCGCGGCTTGAGTATCTGCCTGAACCGGTCGTGGTGTCGGCCGGGGCGCGGCACGCGACGATCATCCGGGTGACGCTGGCCGAGGGCGCGTCGCTCCTGCTCCGAGACGAGCTGCTGCTGGGGCGGCACGGCGAGACGGGCGGGGCGGCCCGGTCCGTGCTGAACGTTGACTACGCGGGGCGGCCGCTGCTGCGGCAGTCACTAGAGGTATCGGGCGCGGATGCGGCGACGATGGGGCCGGCCGTGCTGGCCGGCCACCGGGCGGTCGGGACGGCGCTCTGGGTCGATCCGGCCGCCGATGCGGCGGTCACGACGGACGCGGCGGTCACGACGGACGCGGCGGTCACGACGGACGCGGCGGTCACGACGGACGCGGCGGTCACGACGGACGCGGCGGCGGTAGCCGTCATGCCGTTGGCCGGGCCGGGGATCCTGGTCACGGCGCTGGCCGATGACGCGGTGGCCCTCCGCCGGTGCCTGTCGGCGACGCCATCGACCCGAACCCCGACCTGTCAGCTACGCCACCGACCCCAATAGGGCCTGTCAACGGCGTAGGTGACAGGCGGCCGATCCTGTCGGTGGCGTAGGCGACCGGGGCGCGGGGCGTCGGTGCGTGGGCGACCGGGGGGAGACGATTTTGGGGTTAGAACTGGGACTTTAGGGTTTCGATCTCGCGGGTGTGGGCGCGGAGTTGTTCGAAGGCGGGGCGTTCGCGGATACGGGCCAGGGCCCAGCGGACGGCCTCGGCCCGGCTGCTGGCGATGCCCACGGTGATCAGCATGTCCAGGGTCTCCAGGTCCTCGTGGCCGAGCCTGGCCATGACCGGGGTGAGGCCGGGGCCGCCGGCCCCCGGACCGGCCGGGCCCTGGCCCAGCTGGATGACCGGTCGGGGCTTTCCCCCGGCCGGCATGTCGGTCGTGAACTGGAGGGTCACCCGCGTCGGGAGCCGGTCGAGTTCGCTCCTGAGCTCGTGCAGGGCCTCGCGGTGCCCGTCGTGGAACGCGTCGAACGCCCGCCGTCGCTCCGGTTCGTCGTCCGGCGCCTCGATGATCACCCGGGCCAGCAGCTGCCCCGGCTCGATCTCGGGCTCGTCGCCGTACTGGAGCACCTCGATCCGCTCGATCGGCGCGCCGGGAAAGCGCTCGTTTACCTTCTGGGTGAACTGCTCGCGGATGCGCGCGAGCTCGGCTTCTTCCATGACTGCCTCACTTCGGAGTTACGTGTGTAATCAGCGTAACTCGCGTTTCTCGGGCAATCAACGGAGTTGTCGGGCGGGTGGTCAGGCCGGGATGGCGGCCTTGGCGGTGGTGGAGGGGAGGCCGACCGGGCCCGGGCGGACGTGCAGCAGGCGGCCGGCCAGGGGCTGCGCCGCGAGCTGCTCGTCGGTGAGGCCGACCCGGGCGCTGGTGATGTAGAGGTCGGCGAGGTCCGGGCCGCCGAAGGCGCAGCTGGTGGGCTGGGAGACCGGGACCGGGAGCACGGCGTCGGGCTGGCCCTCGGGGGTGAACCGGCGCAGCGCGCTGCCGCCCCACATCGCCACCCACACGCAGCCGTCCGCGTCCACCGTCAGCCCGTCGGGGACGCCTTCGGCCTCGGACAGGTCGGCGAAGGCCCGGCGGGCGAACGCCTCGCCGGTCGCCGGGTCGTAGTCGAACACGTCGACTCGGCGCAGCGGCGAGTCCGCGTAGTACATCCGCGAGCCGTCCGGCGACCAGCCGAGTCCGTTGGACACGGTCACGTTCTTGACCACCGGGTTCAGCCTGCCGCCGGCGTCGAGCCGGTACAGCTCGCCCAGCGGCGCGGCCTCGGCCGTGTGCATCGACCCCGCCCAGACCCGGCCCGCGGGGTCCACCCCGGCGTCGTTGAATCGGATGTCTTCCCTGGCGGGCGCCTCGGCGATGGTCCTGGCGACCCACTGGCCGCCCCGCTCGGCCGGGAAGAGCAACGTCAGCGCGGCGCCGCCGGCGATGAGGATGCCGCCGCCGACGGCGGGGAACGCGGCCGACACCGGGCCCGGCGAGTCGGTGACCGTCTCCCCGGCGGGGAAGTAGGTCCGGTGCAGCCGCGCGCCCTCGATATCCACCCACAGCAGGCAGTCGTCCTCGGGTACCCAGTACGGGCCCTCGCCGAGCGCCGCCGTCACGTCTCCGACCGGCTCGACCACCGCCGCCACGTCAACCGTCATCATCGAGATCGCCTCCGCACTCTGCCGCTACCGGCCTCATTGACAGGCAGAGATTAACTCACGTCTACCCAGCTGAGGGCGTGACGCCACCCAGGCACTCAGTGATGGCCGGAGAGTCACCCGCGGCCGTTCGGGCAAATGGCTGTGGCTGGCTTAGTTTTTCAGGACCCGCAGGGCCGCGGCGAGAATCTCGGCCCGGTCAGCGGGCTCGAGCGGACCGCCGCTGAGCTGCACCGCGGCCAGGGTCGCGGCCTTGACGACCGCGAGCGCGGCGTTCGCGCGGATCAGCGCCGCGCGATCGGGGTCGGGGCCGGCCACCGCGGCCACCGTCTCCTCGGTGATCGTCTGCGAGGAGCGGGGCAGCTGCGCGTCGACCATCGCCAGCGCGGCCGGGTCGCGGTCGAAGATGAGGGCGAGGTCGCGGGAGTCGGCGGTGATGTCGATGATCGCGCCGAGCAGGTCCTCCGGGGTGGCGCCGTCCGGGGCGTCCAGGCTGTCGAGCAGCCGGGTGTAGCCGGTGAGCGGCCCCGCGAGCAGGCCGCCGAGGATCGCCGACTTGGACGGGAAGTGGTAGTAGAGCGCGGCCGTGGTGGTGCCGAGCTCGCGGGCGATATCGGCGATGCTCGTCCCGGTGTAGCCCTGCCGCGCGAACAGGTCGGCCGCGATGGCGAGGATCCGCTGCCTGGTGTCGGGCTGACTGCTGTCGTGCGGCTTCGCCATGAGGTAACCGTATCACTTGCTTATCGATCAGTAAGTCGCTAGCGTTTGCTTACTAATCGATAAGTAAGGAGATGTTGATGACCACTGCGATGACGACTCCAGCGGCCTTCGTGTGGACACGGCGGCACGTGCTCGCGCTCATCGTGCTGTGCCTGGCGGCGCTGCTCGACACCGTGGACGTCACCGTCGTCAACGTCGCGATGCCCGCGATCAGGGAGTCGCTGCACTTCTCCGAGAGCGGACTGTCGTGGATGGTGAACGCCTATATGGTGCCGTTCGGCGGGTTCCTGCTCCTCGGCGGGCGCGCCGGGGACCTGCTCGGACGGCGCCGGGTGCTGGTCGCCGGGACGGCGGCGTTCGCGCTGGCGTCGCTGGGATCCGCGCTGGCGCCGTCGGCCGGCGTCATGGTCGGGACCAGGGCGGCCGAGGGGCTCGCGGCCGCGTTCGTCGTACCGATGACGCTGGCCCTGCTCAGCGCCGTGTTCCCGGCCGGGCCGGGGCGCAACCGGGCGTTCGCGGTCTGGGGCGGCGTATCGGCGGCGGCGGGAACGCTCGGGCTTGTCCTCGGCGGGGTGCTCGTTACCGCGGTCGGCTGGCGGTGGATCTTCCTGGTCAACATCCCCGTCGGCGCGCTCGTGGTGGCGGCGGCGCTGCGGCTGCTGCCCGCTGACGGTCCCCGGTCTGTTACCGGGCGGGGCGGCTTCGACGTGGGCGGGGCGCTGAGCGTGACCACCGGGACGAGCCTGCTCGCGTACGCGGTGGTGCAGACCGGGAGCCAGCCGTGGGGGTCCGCCCGCACGATCGCGCTGCTGTCCGTCGCGATCGCGCTGATCGGTTACTTCGTGGTGCACGAGCGGTTCGTCGCCCGGTCGCCGCTGATGCCGCTGGCGTTGTGGCGGAGCCGGTCCGTGGCCGGCGCCAACATCGTGTCGGCGCTGGTGGCCAGCGCGCTGTTCGCGGTCTTCTACTCCACGACCCTCTACATGCAGCAGGTGCTGGACTACTCGGCGCTGCGGACCGGGCTCGCGTACGTTCCGTTCGGGCTCTCGATTCTGGTCGCCGCCTCGTTGGCGCCGGCCCTGGTATCGCTCGTCGGGATCCGCCTGACGACGATCGCGGGGGCGCTGACGTCGGTTATCGGGTTCGCGCTGCTGGCCCGCATCCCGGCCGACGGGCAGCTACTGACCGACATCATCGCGCCGACCGTCGTGGTCGGGCTCGGCGGCGGGCTGATGATCGTGCCCACCTCGATCGCGGCGATGTCCGGCGCGGCCTCCGCCGGTCACGGGGTCGCCTCGGCGCTGCTCAACGTCAGCCGCCAACTCGGCGGCGCGCTTGGGCTGGCCGTCATCTCGACCGTCGTCGCGAGCGTCAGCGCGGCCTCGGCCGGCGCCGGGCACGGGTTGCCGGCCGCGCTCACGACCGGGTTCCGGGCCGGGTTCGTGATCAGCGCCGCGCTGGTCGGTGTGAGCGTTCTCACCGCCGCGACGCTGCTGCGCGAGCAGGGCCGGGGGCAGTCGGTCAACCTGGTTGAACTGCAGGCCGGCTAGCGCCGGCTATGGCCGGCGGGCGCTGGACTGGCTACATCGATTACATACGATGGGCGGTGGTGGTCTCCCTCTGGGGGCCGGGGAGGAGCAGTCTCGATGCCCGGTGTTCTTGATGCTCGTGAGCGTGACGAGGCGATACGGAAGCTGGCCGCGGGGCCGCTCGACATCCTGGTGATCGGCGGCGGGATAACCGGCGCCGGGGCCGCCCTCGATGCGGCGTCGCGTGGCCTTCGGGTCGGCCTGGTCGAGTCCCGCGACCTGGCGGCGGGCACCTCGAGCCGGTCGAGCAAGCTCATCCACGGCGGCCTCCGCTACCTCGAGCAGGGTGACTTCAAGCTCGTCAAGGAGGCCCTGCGGGAACGCGACCTGCTGGTCAGCAGGCTCGCGCCGCACCTGGTGCGGCCGGTGCCGTTCCTCTACCCGCTCTACCGGAAGGTGGTAGAGCGGCCGTACGTCGGCGCGGGGCTGGTGATCTACGACGCCCTGGAGGGCATCAAGCGGCCCGTCCCGCACCACCGGCACCTGACCATCCGCGGCGCGCTGCGCCGGGCCCCGGCGCTGCGGCCCGACCGGCTGGCGGGCGCCATGCTGTACTACGACGCCCAGGTCGACGACGCGCGGTACACGGTCACGGTCGCGCGGACCGCCGTGCGGCACGGCGCGACCGTGCTTACCCGCGCGAGCGCGGTGTCGCTGCTGCGGGACGGCTCGCGGGTGACCGGCGCGCGGGTCCGGGATGAGGAGAGCGGGCGGACGTTCGACGTGGCGGCGACGTCGACTGTCGTCTGCGCGGGGGTCTGGTCGGACCCGGTGTTCGCGGCCAGCGGCGTGCGCGCGGGCTATCAGGTCCGGATGTCCAAGGGCGTGCACCTGGTCATGCCCCGGTCGGCGATCGAATCCGAGACCGGCATGATCATCCGGACCAGCAAGAGCGTGCTCTTCTTCATCCCGACCGGCGACCGGTGGATCGTCGGCACCACCG
>Ga0302324_100028998_pt1 | contig 10508 bp, 10 predicted proteins | sample Palsa_T0_1_FD_201949 | JGI IMG/M metagenome (GOLD analysis project Ga0302324, IMG submission 201949) | Peat permafrost microbial communities from Stordalen Mire near Abisko, Sweden - Palsa_T0_1 | ecosystem: Environmental > Terrestrial > Soil > Palsa > Peat permafrost | place: Sweden: Abisko... | reverse complement strand
AGTACCGGTGGACACCACGAGAGTAATGCCCCGGCATGGGGATCTACGGTAAGATTAACCTTCAACCGCGGTGCGGATTGAGCCCTATGGCCGTGACCCGCAATTTGAACCGCAATTCCCAGCCGGAAGATGTGTTGTCGGTGGTGAAACACCGGCCGTACGCGTTGCCCAAACGTCCCTGGACAATGATGCAGCGCTGGAACGATCTGCTGTTTGCCCACTGGCCAATCCCCGCAGCCAAGCTGGAACCGCTACTCCCCAGCGGCCTGCAGGTGGACACTTTCGACCAGTCCGGCTGGGTGGGCGTCGTGCCTTTCTGGATGGACCGGATTCAATTGCGCGGGGTGCCGCGGATTCCGGGAGCCAGCCGCTTTCCCGAATTGAATTTGAGGACCTATGTGCGAGAACGAAACACCAATCGCGCCGGGGTCTATTTCTTCTGCCTGGAGGCTTCCAACCCGCTCGCGGTCATCCTAGCCAAAGCGGTCTTTCATCTGCCGTATCATTGGGCCCGGCTTTCGATCCGGGTGCGCGGGGATCGGGAATTTACCTATCAGAGCGAACGCATTCTGAGCGCCAAACCAGTGCGGTTCCGGGCGCACTATCGCGGCCTGGGTACGCTCCGAAATATGGACCAGAGCCGCCCGGGGACGATCGAGCACTTTCTCACCGAGCGCTATTGCCTGTTCACCACCAATCGCAGCGGACAACTGCTGCGCGGTGACATCCACCACATGCCTTGGCCGCTCGAGGCCGCGGAAGCGGAGATCGAGTGGAACGATCTTCCCGCCACCTACGGCATTGAAATTCCCTCCACGCCGCCCCTGTTGCATTACTCACGCGAGCTTGTAGTCTACCTATGGTCGTTGGACAAGGTATGGGGCAAGCTGCCCGTACTGGAAGCGGCCGGGGTACGCACCGCGGAGATCGTCTAGTTTGGAAAATTTGGAAGGCAAAACAGCATTTGTTACCGGAGCATCCCAGGGGATCGGTCGCGCTTGCGCGCTGGCCCTTGCAAAGATGGGCGCAAGCGTCGCCTTGGCCGCGCGCAATGAGGCCGGCCTCGTAGGTGTAGCAGCGGAAATTGTTGCCGCCGGAGGGCAGGCCCGGACTTTCGTCATGGATGTTTCTGACGAAATTTCCATTCAGATCGCCGCCAAAGCCGCCATCGCCCACTTCGGCAGCGTGGACATTCTGGTAAACAATGCGGGCATTACCCGGGACACTCTGCTGCTGCGCATGAAGCGCGCCGATTGGGACGCAGTGATAAGTACAAATCTTACCGGCGTTTTTCTGGTCACCCAGGCCCTGTTAAACCCCATGTTGCGCGCCCGTTGGGGACGAATTATCAACATCACCAGCGTGGTGGGACGCACCGGCCAGGCGGGACAGGCCAACTATGCAGCGAGCAAAGCCGGGCTAATCGGATTCACCTTATCGATGGCGCGTGAAGTGGCGTCGCGCTCGATCACCGTCAATGCGGTGGCGCCGGGGTACATCGAAACCGCGATGACCGCCGTGCTGGACGACAAGCAGCGCCAGGCGATGCTGGGCCATATTCCCTTGGGGCGGCCCGGCACTGACCAGGAAGTAGCTCATGCGGTGGCATTTCTTGCCTCGCCTCAAGCCGGTTACATTACCGGACATGTGCTGGATGTAAACGGCGGCCTTTTCATGAATTAATAATCCCGTTTCGGAAAAGATTTGAAGCCTTGGTTGCGGAAAATGCTTGCTACCGGTCTCGTCAACGTGTTAACTATGCTGCCAACACCTCTTATTGCAGCGTCGATTTGCGTCTTGGTTCTATCAGGGTGAAAGTGTGAGCAAAGGTCAGAAGATATGAAGATAGGGATCACCATTCGGGGCTACCGGTTGCAGAAAGGTCTGTCACAGGGCGATATCGAGAAACGGACCGGCCTGTTGCGTTGTTATCTGTCCAGGGTAGAGAACGGGCACACCGTTCCTTCGTTGGACACGCTGGCTAAAATTGCTCAGGCCTTGGATATCCCACTGGCGCAGTTCTTCGCGGAAGACTCGCTGGGACGGGAGATGAACACGCAGAAGTTGACGGATGATGAACTGCGGTTTCTCACCCAGATACGGCGTTATGCGACCAACCTGAATGACAGCGACCGCAAGTTGCTGTTGGCCATGGTGAAGAAGTTTGCGGCGACCGCGGTGCGTTAGTTCCCGTTCAAGCCAGTGTTTTTGAAGGGTACGGGCTTCACAGGCTGCGCAAAAACTCCATGTCTTGTATCAGGGCCTGACTTTACAGGCTTGCGGAAAGAGTCCTGCTTTGTATCAGGGCACGACTTTAGCCGGGCCGTAAAGGATTGAAAATAAATTGGGCTTTAGCCCCTGAGGTACGTCTTTCTCATCCGTCTTTCTCATCCGGGGCAAAGGGCGCAGGGGCTAAAGCCCATCTATATTTGGCCGCTTATGGCCCGACTGAAGTCGTGCCCTGATACAAAACACGAGTTTTTCCGCAGCCTCTAATGTCGTGCCCTGATACAAAGCAGGACTCTTTCCGCAGCCTGTAAAGCCCGTACACTTCAAGAACACGCAGCTGCTCTGGTTCCCTTCTAGCGCCAGAACGAGGCAATTCCAAAGGCGAATACCAGCAGCAGCACGGACATGCTGCCGTAGGCTGCCCAGGAGCGGAACGCGTATTGGCTCCTCGCGGCGCCTATTCTGGGCACTAACGGTGCTCCCAGTGCGAGGCCACAGAGAAAGCCTCCCAGGTGCGCCATGTTGTCGATCTGAATGCTGGTGCGCAACACCATCGTGGTACCCCCGATGACGAAATTGAGTAGCGCAAAATAGATCACGCTCCTGCGCAAACGGCGAACTTCCTCCGGAGCTACGGGCAGCAACCTTGCCTTGAGCAGCAGGATGAGGACGCCGGCGATTCCAAAAACCGCGCCCGAGGCGCCGGCGCCGACAATTTGGGGGTGCACCGCCACGCTGAGCAGATTTCCTGCAATACCCGTGAGCACATACACGGCAACCACCCCGGCCGGCCCCAGGAGCGGCTCGCCCAGCAACCCTAAATTCCATAAACACCACATATTCGTCGCCAGGTGCAGGATGCCGACGTGCACAAAGGCAGCCGTGAGCAGACGCCACCACTGCCCCGCCAGCACGTAGCCGCCGAAATTTGCTCCCCAGCGGACCAGGTCGTACACCGTCGGGTTGGTGGCGGAAACGCCGCGTAACACCATGGCCAAATAGACGGCGCAGTTAATCCCAACCAGCGTGTATGTGGCTGGAGCAGAAGCCCAACGGGTATTGCCTGCGCCTTTGGGTCGATTCGGGGGCAGCGGGCCCGGATCCCGGTCGTAGCCCCTGCCTTCTGGCGGCAGAATCTCTGGTGGGGCTTGAGGTGGTCTGCTTCCGGGCCAATTGGACGCCATAGGCCTACGCTATCCTGAGCGAGGGTCCCTGACAAATCCTCCCGATGGGTCATCACAAATGGGTGGTCCGCAGTGGGCTGCCGTTTCATCTCATGATGTATGGAGCGTTCGAGTGGAATATAAGCAAGTGAAGCGGGCGCTGTTGAGTGTCACCGACAAGACAGGCCTGGTGGAGTTCGCCCGGCAACTGGGCGCCATGAATGTTGAATTGATTTCCACCGGCGGTACCGCGCGGATTTTGCGCGATGCCGGGCTTGTGGTTCGCGACGTTTCCGACCTCACTGGCTTTCCCGAAATGTTGGACGGGAGAGTGAAAACCCTTCATCCCAAGGTTCACGGGGGGATCCTTCATCTTCGCAGTAGCGTAGAGCACCGGGCCGCCGTGGCCGCCCAGGGAATTGAACCTATCGACATGGTCGTTGTGAACCTTTACGCCTTCCAGGAAACGGCGCGCAAACCGGGCGCCTCCTTCGGCGAACTGGTCGAGAACATCGACATCGGCGGCCCTTCCATGGTCCGTTCCGCAGCCAAAAACTTCGAAGACGTCGCGGTCGTGACCGCAACGGCAGAGTACGAGCCCTTGGCCGCCGAGATGCAGGCGCACCAGGGGGCGCTTTCACTCGAAACCCGTTGGAGGCTGGCCCGGGCAGCATTCGCCCTGACGGCCAGCTACGACTCAGCCATCGCCATGACTTTCAACAAGATTGCCGCCGAACGGCAGAGCGCGCCGGGCACGGAAGACGCCACCGCGCCCGCTTTTCCGTCCACCTTGCTCCTGGCGTATGCCAAGACGACGGACCTGCGGTACGGCGAAAACCCGCACCAGGGCGCGGCGCTCTACGCGGATGGCACCGGTACAGGCATCGCCGGGGCCGAACAACTACAAGGCAAAGAACTTAGTTACAACAACCTGGTGGATCTCGAGGCCGCCTGGGAACTGGTGCAGGAGTTTACCCAACCAGCGGTTGCCATCATCAAGCACAGCAACCCCTGCGGAGCGGCCATTGCCTCCTCCGTGGTAGAGGCCTATCAGAAAGCGCTGGCATCGGATCCGGTTTCGGCCTTTGGCAGCGTCATCGGCGTCAATCGCGAGGTGGACGAGGCTTTAGCAGAGGAGATCAGCAAGCTCTTTGTCGAGGCCATTGCTGCTCCCTCCTTCAGCGAGGGGGCAAGGGTCAGGCTGAGTGCCCGCAAGAATTTGCGCCTGCTGGTGGTAAAGCCTGCGATTTTTGCCAAGGTGGTCAAGCAAATTTCCGGGGGCCTACTGCTGCAGGAGGCCGATGACGAAGATTTCGCGGAGCTCAAGGTGGTATCGGTGCGCCAGCCGACGGGGGAAGAAATGGAGGCGCTTCTGTTTGCCTGGAGAGTGGCCAAGCATGTCAAGTCGAATGCCGTGGTCTATGCGCGCGATGGCCAGACGATCGGTGTGGGAGCGGGCCAGATGAGCCGGGTGGATGCGGCAAAATTCGGCGCCATGAAAGCGGTGCTGCCTTTGGCCGGCTGCGTGGCCGCCTCGGACGCATTCTTTCCCTTTGCCGACGGGCTGGAGGCCGTAGCCTCCGCCGGAGCAAAAGCCGTCATTCAACCGGGCGGTTCGGTGCGCGACCAGGAAGTGATTGACGCGGCCAACAGGCTGGATGTGGCCATGGTTTTTACGGGAACGCGACACTTCCGGCATTAGCGGGTTTCGCTAGAGGAAGTGCCGTCCTGGGCACCGGAGCGGCCCGGGAGAAGGAAAATAGTCTAAAATCAGGGATGGTGGATCAGGTGAATACGAGGCTCGGGCAGCACTTTTGTACGACGACAAAGGTAACGGCCGGGCTGGAGCGAACGAAATGGGCAGTGCCGCATTTTTTAGCGCGGCGTTACAATCACAAAAATGCGGGTTCCTCTGCACCGCGTTTATGACTGCCTGCGTCAGTTCTAATAGAACTGACGCCCGGGCATAGGAACTCCTATTGATGACCATCAAGGTTAAGCTTCTTCTCCCCTTCCAGATTCGCCCTGGGGCCTTCTCCTCCTTAGCGCTCAGTTGTGCCCTGATCGCCGTGCCTCTTTGTGCCCAGCAGAAGCCGGCGCCGACCACCCAGACTCCGGCGGCCGCCCAGAAACCCGATCGCGCTGCAGCTTACTACCATTTCGGCCTGGCCCACATGTACGAGGATATGGCCACCAATTACGGCCGCCCGGAGTACGCGACCCGTGCCATCGAAGAGTACAAGCTGGCGCTCGACGCCGATCCTAGCTCCAAGTATTTAAACGGGGGCTTGGCTGAGCTTTACCTGCGCACTGGCCGCGTCCGCGACGCCGTATTGGCAGCCCAGGAGATCCTCAAGACCGAGCCGAACAACCTGGAGGCGCACAAGCTTCTGGGCCGCGTCTACTTGCAGTCATTGGGCAATGTGCAAAATGGCGGTCCTTCGGAGAAGGTGCTGCAGCTGGCTATCGACGAATACTCCAAAATTGTGCAGTTACAGGCCAACGATATCGAGAGCCGCCTGCTGCTGGGACAGCTTTACACGTTGGCCCACGACACACCCCACGCGGAAGAGCAGTTCAAAGCGGCGGAGCGCATCGACCCCAGCTCAGAAGATGTGGTGCTCAATCTGGCTCGGCTGTACGGCGATTCCGGTGACACGACGCACGCCATTGCCGTCCTCAACGCGGTTCCTGAAGACGACCGCACCGCTAAAATGGACTACGCGCTGGGCATGAGCTATGACCAGCTCAAGGACAACAAGAAAGCCATCGATGCCTACAGCAAGGCGTTCGAGATGGAGCCGGACAACCTCGATGCGGAGCGCGGCCTGGCGCAGGCGCTTCTCAACGACAATCAGTTGGGCCCGGCGCTGAAGCACTTTGAGACGATTTCAGCCGCCGACCCGCAGGATGCACAAACCTACACCCGGGTCGCCGAGATCGAGCGCCGCCAAGGTCACTACGAACAGGCGCTGGCCACGCTGAAGAAGGCTAAGGCCCTAGCCTCGGACTCGCTCGAAATCGGCTTTAATGAAGCCCTGATCGACGATTCGCTCGGCCACTATGACGATTCGGTGCAGGCGTTGCAGGGTCTGGTGAAGCAGACCAGCCATCCTGACGGGCAATATTCCGACGCGGAGAAGAACAATCGCTCCATCTTCCTGGACCGGCTGGCGAATGTGTATCGCGAGCAGGATAAGACGGAGCAGGCAGTCCAGACCTACCAACAGCTGATCGCCATGGGTGGGGAGTACGCCGAGCGTGGGTACCAGGGGCAGGTGGATTCCTACCGCGACGGCAAGCAATACGACAAGGCAACGCAAGTGGCGCAACAGGCCGCATCCGCCATGCCGAAGGACAAGACGATCCAGTTGATGCTGGCCGGGCAGCTGGCCGACACCGGCAAGGTGGAAGAAGGCATCAAGCTGGCCAGGGCGCAACTGCGCGGGAACTCCAGCGACCGCGAGGTCAACCTGGCGCTGGCCCAGATGTACACCCGCCTTCGCCGCTGGAAGGAGGCATCGGATGAGATCGATGCCGCGGATGCTTTCTCCACCAAACCCGACGACAAAATTTATATTTACTTTCTGCGCGGAGCGCTCGATGAGCGGCAAAAGCGCTTCGACTCCTCTGAAGAGCAGTTCCGCAAGATCCTGGCCATCGATAGTAACAACGGCATGACCCTGAATTATCTGGGCTACATGCTGGCGGATCGCGGTGTGAAGCTCGACGACGCGTTGTCCATGGTGCAGAAGGCGGTGCAGTTGGATCCGCAGAACGGCGCGTATCTGGATTCGCTCGGGTGGGTTTACTTCAAGATGGGGCAGTATGCGCTGGCCGAAGCCAACCTGCGCAAGGCAACCGAACGCATCTCCAAGGATCCCCAGGTACACGACCACCTGGGAGAGCTTTATGAGAAGACGGGCCGGCTGAAGATGGCCGCCTCCCAGTGGGAGCAGAGCCTCCAGGAGTATGCCCGCACCGTGCCCGCCGACGCCGAGCCCGGCGACGTTAACAAGGTGCAGAAGAAGCTGGATACGGCCCGAGTCAAGCTGGCGAAGGAAGAATCGGCTGGCGCCAGCCCGAAACAGTAGGTGCTGGCCGGCTGCAGAGTCGCCGGCGACGCGGGCAGCCTACTGACCCAGCGGGAGCATCCCGAACCGGCCCATTCTTACCGCAGTCCCTTCCAGCGCGACCGGGCGCGGGTGATCCATGCCCGCGCTTTTCGCCGCCTCGCCGGAAAAACCCAGGTCTTCACCCACCGTTATTCCGATCACTTTCGCAGCCGCCTCACGCACACGATGGAAGTGGCGCAGATTGCCCGCGCCATAGCGAGCGCGCTCGGGTTGAACGAGGACCTGACCGAAGCGCTGGCGCTGGTACACGACATTGGCCACCCGCCCTTTGGTCATTCCGGCGAACACGCGTTGGATCAGGCACTGCGGGAATTTGGACTGAGTTTCGACCACAATCTGCATGCCCTGCGAATGGTCGAATACTTCGAAGTGCGTTATGCCGCATTCCGAGGGTTGAATCTTACCCTCGGTGTGCGCGAGGGCATCGTCAAGCACTCGCGCAGTTATTCCCTGGTCGAACATCCGGAACTCCGTACGTATTTTCTTGATCAGCAACCGCCGCTGGAGGCGCAGTTGATCGACCTTGCCGACGAGATTGCGTATCTTACCGCGGACATGGATGACGGCATGGAGGCGGGGATGCTGCAACCGGAGGTCTTGCGCCAGCACGTGCGTATTTTCGATCAATCGATGCGCGCGGTGGAGCAGGAGTATCCCAGCGCACCCAAGAATTTGCTCTCCAACGAAGCCTTGAAAAAGATGCTGAATACCATGGTGGGCGATCTAATCCGGGAAACGGTGCGCCGGGTGAACGCGGCAGGAGTGGCCACGCTCGAGGATGTTCGGCGCTCGCCGGAGCGGCTGGTGGCGTTTTCTGCCGAGGTCGAAGAACTCCGGCGAGAGGCCAAGGAACACCTGTACACCACGCTCTACAGCCGCGAGGAGCTTCAGCGGGACCTGCAGGACGCGGAAACGGTGGTTCGCAACTTGTTCAGCTGCTGGGTAAACGATCCGTCACGGTTACCGGCCGCGAACCAATCGCAGATTGCCAGCCAGGGCGTGGCTCGCGCAGTTGCCGATTATATTGCTGCGATGACGGATAACTACATCCTGCGGCAGTATGCGGACTGGCTTAAAGATCGATGATCTGCTCCGGGCTCAGGCGGCCGGCGAGCAGATCGCGGAAGGCGGCGAGGTTGCCGCAGAATCTTCCCAGCCGGTCTATGTAGGCTTCCGGGGCAAGACTTCGCAGCAGGTTCTTGAGACAGGGGCCGACGATCACCTTGAAAACCAGGGACCAGGGAAAGGTTCCTTTGCGGGCCAGGTAAATGGGATTGGCCACTTGGGCGTATCCCATGCGTACTCCGCTCATGCGGCCGACTTTGGCGCTGAGGTGAACGCCGCAGGCGTTTGAGATGCGGACGATCGCCCCGAAACGAGCCAGCTGGCGGGATATGTCCCAATCTTCATAGCAGCCATAGAGGGGAAGGGTTTCATCGAAGCGCAGGTTGTGCTTTCGAATTGGGGCCATGCGCAGACACATATTGCAGCCGTAGACGAAGAAGAGGGGGGTAATTTGCTGCTCTCCGTAGGGACCGGTGTGGCCGGCAACGATCGATTTGGCGTGGGCTACGGTGAGTCCGGGGCCCTTTATGTCGTTTGCCAGCAGCGTCCCGGTGGAGGCCACGACGTCCGGATGGTTTAGGAAGAAATGCTCGGTAGTGGCTACGTATTGCGGGTCGGGAAAGAAATCATCGTCGATAAAAAGTAGAAGATCGCTATCGGCAGCTTGGGTGAGGATCGCATTGCGTTGCCGGGTTAGGCCTAGCGGTGTGCGGAGGAACGACGCTTGTGGGAACTGTTGAGGCGCATCTCCCACGTCTTCGGGTTCTGCGTAGGAGACCAGAATCTGGTCGGGGGGCCTTTCTTGTTTCGCCAAAAAGGTAATTGTCTCGGACAGTATTGTGGCTCTTCCGCAGGTAGCAATACCAACCACCAGCCTTGTTTGGCTTTTCATGCCATCAAGATTAACGGGAGTGGGAAGAGATGGTCTACTCGGAGAGTAGGCCCGCAGGCCGAGCGGAACCACTCCGCTGCTTTTCACACCTTCGTACCACAGCGGAGCAGCGTGGCTTTACATTATGATTAATTGATGAAGGTATTGGTCTATTCCGCGTCATGGTGCCGCGATTGCCGCGAAGCCAAACGGTTCCTTGAGAAGCACCAGATCACGTACACCGAAATTGACATCGAGAGCACTCCGGGCGCGGCCGAGGAAGTGGTTCGGCATGTGGGCAAGCGGGCCATCCCTCAGTTCGTTCTCGATGGAAAATGGGTCCAGCCTTACCGTCCTGGGCAAGGCTTTCTCCACCGGGAAATGGCTGAACTCTTCGGCGTCGGCTAAGAAACCGACGCCACGTCGCCATCCAATGGTCCCGGGTCGTTCAGAATGGTGCGCGCGTCCTCCTCGTCTCTCGGGCTCACCTGGAGCTGTAATCCGCCGAGGCCGCTGCCGTAAAGCATGGCAGCATTCTCTCCCACCAAAAAGCTAGTGATACCGGCCGAGTCCAGCCGCGTCTTGGCCAAGTCTGCCTCCAATGCGTCGCGATATCGTTCAATGGTGACCAGTTCCGGTTCTTCTTCCATAGATCGTTCCTCCCTAAGTCGTGAGATGCACCAACGATAGAATAGTCCGTTAAAGCACTGGAGGTTTTGGTTGATCGCTCGGTACACTCGTCCGGCCATGGGCCGCATCTGGAGTGAGGAAAATAAATACGGAACGTGGCTGGAGGTCGAAGCCACCGCCTCCGAGGTCCTGGCCGAGGCGGGCATCGTACCCCGCTCCGCCGCGCAGGCGATCCGCGCCTCGGGAGAAATCGACGTTGCCCGCATTCAGGAAATCGAAGCTGAGGTAAAGCACGACGTCATCGCATTCACCACCGCGGTCGCGGAAAAGGTCGGCCCGGAATCCCGCTGGCTGCACTACGGCCTCACCTCGACCGACGTCGTCGACACCGCGCAGGCGTTGCAAATTAAGGAG
>Ga0302324_100028996_pt1 | contig 10508 bp, 15 predicted proteins | sample Palsa_T0_1_FD_201949 | JGI IMG/M metagenome (GOLD analysis project Ga0302324, IMG submission 201949) | Peat permafrost microbial communities from Stordalen Mire near Abisko, Sweden - Palsa_T0_1 | ecosystem: Environmental > Terrestrial > Soil > Palsa > Peat permafrost | place: Sweden: Abisko... | reverse complement strand
CTGAGTACCCACTGAATCGTTGTGGGTTGTCCTGTCCGGCTTCGCCAGCCAATGTCCAAAATCGAACGCCAATGGTACCCTTTGCGGCCGCCTGACACAGCCCGGGCTACAGCGCCGCCGTTACGAGCGCAGCGATCCCGAATTCTGGCGGCAAATCTCCAATCGGCTGTTTCATTTGGCAATAACCTGCCTCCGCGCTTATTAGCAAGTTCTTCACCAGATACGTATTTACAAATTTCCCTAACCGGGGGACAATTCTGAGTGCAGTTTAGGCAGTTCTGGGGGAGGGCTGCCTTCGAGGCGCTCTGCGGGTGACCGTAGGGCGCCTTCTGATTTTGACGCGGTAAACTTCCTGCCGCGATTGCCGCGCCTGCGACACTTACCTGCGTTTCTTGATGGCGATTGCCGCGCCGGCCGCACGGACCGCCCCGTTGCGTCCCTCTGGAACCCCGCTGCATCCAATGTGCTATCGGGATGTTACGATTATGAATGGGCCCGCCGCTGCCTGGTGGGGCTGGTAAGAAGTGTCCCGCAGGAGGAAGAATGGCAAGTGACGCAATCGTAGAAGTGACAGATGCAAATTTTGATCAGCTGGTGCTGAAGTCGGAGCAGCCGGTGATCGTGGATTTCTGGGCAACCTGGTGCGGCCCATGCCGTGCCTTGGCGCCCATCGTGGATGAGGTGGCGCAGAGCTACACTGGCCGGGTGACGGTCGGCAAGATGGACGTGGACAAGAATGCTGCCACTCCACAACGCTACGGGGTCCGCGGTATCCCCACCCTGTTGGTCTTCAAAGACGGACAGGTGAAGGAGCAGATTGTGGGCTACGTTTCCCGCGATGTGATCGAGAAAGCGCTGGACAAGAACCTGTAATTGAAGGATTTGACAGGGCGCGGCTTCGGCCGCGCCTTTTTTTTTCATCCTTGCAGCTTGAACTCTGCATCTCGTGATTTGTCATCACGAGGAGGGCTTCAGCCCGACGAGGGATCTGCTTTTCCGAGGTTTTCAGCAAACTGTTCGGTTCGCGTCTTTTCTAACGTCCACGACATTTTGAAAACAGCAATAACGCCGAAATGGGCTGACGTCGCCGCCAGCCCACCTCAGCGATCTCACGGCTACCCCCAGCCGCTCGATGCTTAATCGCCGATCGGATCATCGATCCGGGCCCGGGCCGTTCTGGGCATCCGGCGGAATGATTCTGTCGGGAACTGTAACTGTAGTAGGCCCGACGGTCTTGGCAGCGGGTCCGACAGTCTGGGCCGTGGGATCAGTAGTCGCATTGGGAGCAACGCGAGTGGGATTCTTCCCGGTGGTGTTTGCATTGGGGAGCACACCAGCATGCGGCATACTGATCGCGTTAGGGCTTGTTATGGCATTGGGGGACACCGGACCGACGTTCGGGATTCTTGCGCTCGTCCCTACGCCTCCGATAGCATGACCGCGCTGCGCGAAGCTCACGCTGGTCAGCAATCCCAGCAGCATCCCACAAACGAGTACCTGTTTCATACCTTGTTCCTCCACTACGTCCAGTATTGTTCGCCGCCAGTCGAGGTTTTCGACGACTTGTAGCGGGTGCCTGGCTGGGGCACACATAGGTTAGATGCAAGGATCGTGCCAGAAGCGAGGCGATTGAAAACATTCGGGTTATGCGGCGGCCTCTACGTCTGACCGTGAAAGTTTGGCCGGATAAGAGGTCAAGTTTTCCCGGCAATCGCGAGGATGGCCTTGGGCAGAATTGATAGTAGCACAACGCCCGAATGCTGAATGAAGCTTGAACCTAGTGAGATCTTGGTGAACCCGTGGACTAGCCCTGACCCCTGTTCGCAAGGGCCCGCCTTCAGTATTTTCGCAACACTCCAATCACCCTCCCCTGCACTTGCACCGATGCGGCGGGGACAATGATGGGCTTCATGGCGGCATTCGATGGTTGCAGCCGGACCTTGTTGCCCTCCACGTAGATGCGTTTCAGCGTGGCATCGCTGCCGCCCACCAGGGCCACAACAATCTCGCCGTCACGCGCCGAGTTGGCCTTCTCTACCAGGACGTAGTCGCCGTCGAGGATATGTTCGTCCTGCATGCTCTCGCCTTTCACTTGCAGCACGTAGACTTCTTTGGAGCGGGTAAAATCGGAAAGCGAAATCGACTCCGGATTTTCCACCGCCTCCAGCGGCTGGCCGGCGGCGATGCGGCCCAGCAACGGCAGGCTCATATTGTTTTCCGCGGCAGCGGCTGCGGCCACTGCCAGCGATTGCTTCATCAGCCCGCGCGGCTTCAGCAGATCGATGGAGCGGCTGCGATTGTAGTCGCGGCGCAGCAGCCCCTTCTGTTCGAGGTTGGTGATGTGCTTGTGGACCGTGGCCAGCGAGCTTAGGCCAAGACCTTCGGCGATCTCCTCGAACGACGGCGAGTAGCCGTGCGTGTCCACGAAGTTGGAGATGAAGTCATACACTTGTTTCTGGCGGCGAGTTAGAGCCATGACCTGGGCTGGACCTCCAGCCCAATTGTTAGCGAATAAAAGGCGAATGTCAACAATAACGTCGCAAGAATACTCTCGGCGAACCGTTTCCTACTTTGGTTCCGCGCCAGTCGCCTTGTAGGAATCGTCGAGCTTAGGCAAACTAGTGGGCACTGCAATTTTGAAGTCGGAGAGGAAGCAAGATGCGCGTCAAGAATCTGGTGTTGTTGCTGCTTTGCGTTCTGGCGCCGGCCATGCTGGGCGCCGACGTCATGGACTCGGCCTCCAACGGTTTCACCATCAAGATTGCGACCGTCATTCACGCCGGGCCAGCCGACATCTACGATCACCTGGTGCATCACGTCGGCGACTGGTGGAGTTCAGACCACACCTACTCCCAAGATGCGCACAACCTGTCGATCGACGACAAGCCCATGGGCTGCTTCTGTGAGAAGCTGCCCAACAATGGGGGCGTCCGTCATGCTGAGGTGATCATGGTAATGCCCGACAAGATGCTGGTCATGTCGGGAGCATTCGGTCCGCTGCAACGCTTCGGCGCCTCCGGCACGCTGACCTTTGTGTTGATGCCTCTGCACAACGATACGAGGCTCGAAGTCACCTATGCCGTTGTCGGATATCTTCCCGATGGGCTGAACACTTGGGCGGGGCCGGTGGACAAGGTGCTGACCGAACAAGTCACCCGGCTGAAGAGTTACGTGGAAACCGGGAGCGCAGGTGCCGCTGCCGCCAAGAAGCCGCAGTAAGCCCGGCGACCGTCAAGCAAGCTCTGGTCAAGTGGTTCTTCGAAGGGGACCTTCAGGCCGTCTGTGAATGCCGCAATAGCGATGCGGCTTTAGCCGCTGAGGGACTTCGCCTTGACTTGATCAGGATTTTCCTTTGACTTGCGGCAGTGAAGTGGGGAAGCTTCAGAAACGAGCGCCGGAGGCGCGAAATAGTCTAGCCCAGCACGCAGCTGGAGTGCTGGGTAGAATGGAAATTTTAATCCGAGTCCCGTGGGGACGGCAGGGTTCTCATCGGCCGTTTCGACGAGCGCACCTGTTCTTGGCTCAGCTGCCCGACATTATTCAAGCGAGCGTCATCGCCCCATCAGCGCGACACGATGTCGCTCAGCGCCCATTCGATGCGGTCCACCTCGTCACGAATCACCCGGATCGCCTGCTGATGCCCGGGATGTGGCACCGGCGCTATCGCTTCCACCGCGTGCCGGATCTTGTGGTTCCGGTCCCAGATCAAGTTGATTCGGGCCGAGGTTTCCATGCGATGTTGGTAGATTCTCTTGGCTACCTTCGTTGTCATCCACGCGAAGGCCAAGCCAAACAACATTTCGATGGGAAGACGGTCGGTGGCTCCATCGAAATCGAAAAACGCCAGCCGATAGACAGCTTCGCCGAGGCCGAGGGAAGCGAATATCACTCCCAGCCCAATTAATCCGAGGGTCAGACGGTCAATCCTGCGGAGTTCCAGAGACGGTTCATTGTTGCTACGGTTTTGCGTGACTGACATTTGACTCCCCCCAGCGATAGGTGTGATCCAAAGCTCCATTGTGCTACGTAACCCGCTGTCCGCTCAACCTCAATTATGTGTGTCCGCTAGCACCAAAGGGGACGAGGGAGGCCCATAGTTTCACCCTGCTCACCGCAAGCGCAATCTTGGGTGCCAGCGCGATTCGAAAAACGTAGGAACCAATCCGCGCCAGCAAATACGGAACCTGCGCGACTTACTTTGAAGCAATCGTGCTGGCCGAAGGAACTCCCGTAACGGAATGATCCTCGGGCGAACGTCCAGGCCATGGGCTCTGTAAACGGCACCCAACCCAGACTTAATCGAATGCTCTGACGGCCGCAGTCTCGTCGTCCTTCACGTCAAAAACCGTGTAGAGCTTGGTGATCTGGAGCAGATCGTGCACTTTCTTGGTCAAGTTCAGCAGCTTCAATTCGCCGCCCTGGTTGCGTACCGAAGTAAAGGCACTAACCAACTCGCCGATGCCTGAGCTGTCGATGTAGCTGATGTCGCCCAGGTTCAACAGGATTTTCTTGTGCCCCTTGGCCAGCAAGTCCTTGACGGTCTCGCGCAAAGTCGAGCTGCCCTCGCCCAGTTTGATGCGTCCGCTCAGGTCTACCACGATAACGTCCTCTACCTGTCGAACACTTGCCTTCATGCTCACGTGGAAGCCTCCTGGCGGTCCATGCTTTCTGGGTCCGCTTCATTTAACGGGTCAACGCCATTCTAGTTCCAAACGGCGACTTAAGGAAATGTTAACCACCTCCGCTGCGACATCCACACAAATTCTAGACTTGGATCGCACTTGATCTGTGATCCTCGAAGATCGCGACGCGATCGGTGTCTCTGAAGAACTGAGCAAATGTGAACAGACCCGACGGTGGGACAGTGCATTAATCATGGAGTAATGAAAACTGTGTATACCCTCGTCCACGCGGAGACCAACCATCGAAGTCGCCACTGAAACGGCGGTAGCCGATCGACAATCGGCAAGAGGAGAACTTATGCGTATCAGCGTCATTCTTTCGCTGTTATTGGCAGTAGCAATGCCATTCGTGCCGACGGCATCGGTGGCGCAGGTCGGCGTAGCCATTACTGTCGCGCCGCCGGCGCTGCCCGTCTACGACCAGCCTCTTTGCCCTGGCGACGGCTATATCTGGACGCCTGGCTACTGGGCTTGGGCTGATGGCGGCTATTACTGGGTCCCGGGCACATGGGTACTGGCTCCCGAAGTCGGCTTCCTCTGGACTCCGGGCTATTGGGGTTGGGGCGGCGGCGGATTTCTTTTCTATCAAGGCTACTGGGGTCCGTATGTCGGTTTCTATGGCGGGATCAACTATGGCTACGGCTACTTCGGTCGTGGTTATGAGGGCGGACGCTGGAACAACGGGCATTTTTACTACAACACCACTGTGAACAACGTGAACGTCAACTCCATCCACAACGTTTACAACACCAGAGTGAACGAGGGCGAGGTCAACCACGTCAGCTACAACGGCGGCAACGGCGGGATTAACGCTCGTGCCACGTCTCAGGAAGAGGCTGCGGCTAACGAGAGACATATTCCGCCCGTAGCCGCTCAGACTCAACATGCGTGGGCCGCCCAAAATAACCCCCAGCAACGCTATTCTGCGAATCACGGAATCCCGTCAGTTGCTGCGACTCCCAGCGCTAACATGGCGGTCCATCCTAAGGACCTGCCGCCTGTCGATCGACCTGCTGCACCCAACACGGGTAACGCCAAGCAGGACCAGAAGTACCAGCAGCAGCAGGACAAGCTGGTCGCGAAGCAGAACCAGGATCGGCAGAAACTCCAGCAGCAGCAGGACAAGGAACATCAGCAGCTGGCAAAACAGCAGTCCAACGAAGCAAAAACGCAGCAGGCGGAGCAGCGACACCAGCAACAGACTCAGCAAATGCAGCAGGGCCACACCCAGCAGATGCAGCAGATGCAGCAGAGACAGCAGCCGGCTGGCGGTGGCGGCGGCGGATCTCACAGCAGCGGCGGAGGCGCGCATCACTAAGCGAGTTTCGTTCTGTTTTCCGAAGTCCGGCGACGGCCAACGTTGAAAGTCGCTTTACTTTCCGATGCAGAACCTAGTTAATCCCTGTAGGCGCCTGATCAGAAACATGGTTACGGCCGCACTGGATGGCCGGTGGACGTACTGGTGGACACAAGCCCATCTCAATAATACGGCCATCTTCTGTCAGGGGCTACCCGCAGTCTTGACTTATGCCTTCAGATCCATCACCAACGGCTGAAAGGCCGCTTGGTACTGGCGTTATCTCCCTGGGGTGTTAGCGCCGGCTTAAAAGGGAGCCAGTCTGGCCGGTTTGAGGGTGGGCCAGGCGGCCGCCAAGTAGCCCGGAGGCACACTACGACTCCGACTGCGTGAGCCAAAGGACAGCAGTCACGGTGCCGAGTTTATTCCCTGCCACACAGGCTGCTATTTCAGGAGTGACCCTCCTGCGCCGTCCGCTAATGCCGGAACTGCGGAATCGCGGTTGTGCTTGGTGTCGCTCTTGACCGACTCGATGACCAGGTACAGTTTGTCCGCGCTGTTGACCTTGCCCGACACGCAGTAGTATTCGCCTGGGGCGATGGTGTGGGTTCTGGTGAAGTCGTACAGGCGGTAGATCCGGCGGGTAGAGTGGTCTTGCATGAGAAACACGACACAGGTTCGAGATTCCATACGGGACAGCAAGAGCAGATGATTGGCGCTGATGACAAACATGGGGTGAGGATGTTTCAACCCACAGCACGGTATACGCGAAACCGTGACCAGCAAGCAAGAGGATTTAGAAACTGGGTAGTGTCCTATTAGGGAGTTGCTGTGGTTAGGGCGTACAATTTCTGGCCGTGTCCCCTCGTCTTCTGCGATTGTGGCGTCAAGTGGCGGCCGCGACGACTTCCGCTGGTGACTTCTTCGGCGCGGTTTTCTTTGGGCCAAAGTTTGCCAGGATCGCCGTCGAGTTTTTTACTGAGGCAGCAGTCTTGGTCGCTGTGTTTCCAATTCTCGACACGATTATCGGGCACGGCAGGGTAACACGATCATTGGCGTTCGGAATCGCTGGGCTCGTTCTGTTTTTTCTGTTCTTGGCCGGTATAATAGCTAGGCTCGCGGGGGATTAGGATTATGCTTACGGCAACAATTGGATTGGTAGCGTTGTCGTGCGTTGTTGCGCTGTTCGGAATACTGTCCGCGAGAAATGAGGCTAAACTGTCTCGCTCGAAAAAATTTTCTGAGCGAAGTGACGGCCCTTCATCCGATGAACCGAACCCCGCAGAAAATCAGACCCAAAAAACAAGTCCTGAAATGTTCAACGCCCTTGGCGGTTCCGGTCAGCTTAGGCCTAATCACAAATAAGCTCTTTTAGCGACCACTGATGATCGGTGATTTTGCTCTCCATTGCGGGTGTCACGCGAAGCGTCTTGTGCATCCGGCAGAAGTTGTAGAACGCAAACCAAAGCGCGTAAGCGTATTTTAGGTTCGCCCATTTCTTGCTGAAAGCATTCGTGAGTCGCGTCATGCGGCGCATCCCCATTCGAATCGAAAGGTTCTGTCTTTCGATGTGTGACGTGCAAATCCGCTCATACTCAGGCATTCCGATTCTCGGGATAACCTGGACATCAACAACCTCCGCTGGCGAATAACGCTGCTCGCCGTCCCGAGCAGACCGCGTAGACTTTTTGCATCTGGGCATAGTCAATGTCGATGCCAAAGCTGCGCTCTATTGCGTTCGGGTATGGAGGAAAGGCGTCTGTAGTCATTTGGAATCGTCCCGTGGTCGCGTCTTTCAGTTTTTCCATGAACAGCCGCGTATCGTGCGCTGTGCGCCGTCCCAGATGCCACGCAAGAATCAGCTTCGTGTTGCGCTCCATACCGACGAAGCAATAAGCGTCTCCGAGCAAATCGGTGTCGATGGTTTTGTTCTTTTCCTTCATGCCGACCCAGCCCCAAATTTCGTCGCATTCCACGTCTCTGACACGAATGCCGCGAATATGCTTGTCCAACAGTGCCTCGGCTTTGTGGCCTGCCACTTCCAACAGCGCCAAGATCGTATCGCGATGTACGCCGACGATTCTTTCAGTGCTGCGTACCGAATTTCCTTCGAGCAGTAGTTGCAGACAGAGCAACGCGCGATCTAAGGGCAGGCGCATGTCTCCGAGAGGACGCGGGCCTGGGTCTGTGAATGTGCGGGAACACTGGCGACAGCGGAAGCGTTGATGGCCTGCTTTGTTTTTGCCGAACCTCTTGCATTCAGTTTGGCAATTGTGACATGTCATTTCAGCCTTGCTTTCTTCTGGCAACCGGCTAAAATGACAGCGGGTGCAAACCCTGCCTTTGGCCGCAAACCCAGAGGCAAATCCCGACTCGCAGTTACCAGCTACGGGTTGGGCGTTTAGTAAGCGGTGGAGCTAGTCGGGATTGAACCGGCGACGGACCTGCCTGTCACAGCGATGGCCGTCTCCCCGTGGATAGCCCCACAAAGTCCGAGGCCAACGGATTCATGCAACACATTGAATTCGCTGGCCTTTTTCTTCATGTCGTATATCATAAAAAAGTGATATTGCCATGTCAAGAGAAAAACGTTGACACATAATAAAAAAGTGATAGAGTTTCCTCAGTCCAAGTTTACATCTTGGGCATTCGAGGATTTTGTCTATCCCAACCGAACTAACCCTGTCGAGTCATGGTGCGAACAGCAGACGGACGAGGTTCAAGAAATCCTCAATTCCGCGCTGAAGGATATGGCGAAAACCGAAAGTCACCTTAACTGGACAACTTGGCGAAGGTTCTTGCGTGGTGAAGCCCGGAAGCATCGAATCTGGGAGATGGGATTTTACGCCGAGGGTCGGCAGTACCGAATATTCGGTGTTTTTGCAGGCAGTAAGGTTGTAATTCTTCTGGCAGGTTGCTACCACAAGGGCAAGGTCTACGAACCCCACGACGCAATTGAAACAGCCATAAAACGCGCTAAGGCGCTCAAGGAAGGAACAGGCACGACAAATGCGAGACAGATCAGCTCTGATCTCTAAACTCTTGCGGGAGCGCAAATCTCGCGAGTCCTATATTCGTTCAAAGTTGAACGTATTGTTGCCATCGCAAATACGAGGACTCAGGCTGCGCCGCGAGATGAAGCAGGAAGAATTGGGGAACGAAGCCGAAATGAAACAGTCCCGAATTTCGGCTATGGAACGACCTGGAGAGGTCAGCTTCAACATTGAAACGCTTATTCGTTTGGCGGCAGCATTGCGAGTCGGCCTAAGAGTAGAATTCGTACCGTTCAGTGACATGCTCACTTGGGAGAACGGATTTTCGCAAGATAGCTTTAGTCCCACTCCAATTGAGAATGACGCAGATTTTATTCAACCAGAAGTCGCACGAGGCAAGGTTGACAACATTTCCGCAAACACTGCGTTGCGAGGCTCTGGGGCTATCACAGAAAGAATCGAAGAATTCAGGCCGCCTAGAATTCCGCCTACGCAGTTTCACGACCCGATGTTGCCGGAGGGATGGAATGAAGCTATCAGCCGTAACGCTCGCCCGTGTGCTGGCATTCGTTGAAACGTTCGATCTAAACCCACATGGAACCGTGTTCTATCCCGATCTTGTAGCCAAACTTGTGGAGAAGTGTCGGTTTCAGAAGTATCCCCAAACCATACAGGATTTCGACGAGCAGAAAGGAGTCGAGTTCCTGAGTGGCGTTTGGGATCGGGTCAATGTGGAAAAACTCACGATCTATACGAATGGCATTTTATTGGATACCCGCGTTTCTACGGCAATCTCTGAGGGGGTGTTGGCGGAGGCGCTTGATTGGGCTAAGCAGTTTGGAATTAAATACGAAGCTGGGATGATTAAGCGCAGGGGATATCTCAGCAGCTTCACGTTTCATAGCGACGTTCCGTTGCTAGGGGCAACCCAAGCAACGTCCAAGTTGGCCCAGTCAGTAACACAGATTACTCAAGGGCGTATGAACTTGAACGTCATGTACGAGCCCAGTCGGCTCGATTTCGATTTTGAGCGGACGCTCACACAACAAATCCCCATCGCTCCGCTTACGATTCAACGAAGGGCCACCACGCCATTCTCTGAGAACAAATACTTTACAGAGGCTCCGTTGAGGTCGGAAGAACACTTCCAACTCATTGAGCAATTCGAGCGGGACGTTATTGCTGAACTTCCGGCGGCGATTCTAGCGCCTTGAGGACGACATTTAGGCCAGCAACTCTCCGTTAGGACACTACCAGAAACTGCTGTAGAGTTCGTACCGCGTCCCCGCCAACAGGGGCTCTCTCTGGTGGCTCACTGGCTCCGGCCTAAACCGGCGACAATGGCATCGTTTTTCGCTGGCGCTGACACCTGGGGCGAGTCCCTGCTCGTATCGCCGTCGAAGCACTCGCAATCGCGCGGTTTCTCACCCCCACAAGCAGGACAGGAAACACCACCCGGGCTTCATCCTTCGTCTCGCGTTTGCGGGTCATGGCAATCTCGGTTTTCATCCACTCAGGCAGATGCAAACGAGCAAT
>Ga0302324_100028993_pt1 | contig 10509 bp, 9 predicted proteins | sample Palsa_T0_1_FD_201949 | JGI IMG/M metagenome (GOLD analysis project Ga0302324, IMG submission 201949) | Peat permafrost microbial communities from Stordalen Mire near Abisko, Sweden - Palsa_T0_1 | ecosystem: Environmental > Terrestrial > Soil > Palsa > Peat permafrost | place: Sweden: Abisko... | reverse complement strand
ACAGCCATAGGACTCCCGCCTCTCGAGGGACAACTTCGCTCCATCAATCAACGCACTCTTTCACGTCTGATCCGCAAAAGCTCTGAGCATTTCCGCCAATTGGCGCCGGCCACGATGAATCCAAGTCTTAACCTGCGGAATGCTGGCCCCAAGTGTTTCGGCGATCTGGGCATAGGACATCTTCTCATATTCGCACAGCACCAAGGCGGCGCGGAAATTTTCCGGCAACCGCTCAATGGCGCGTCTGACCTGAAGCACTGCCTCGCCTTCGAGCATATGCCGGCTGGGCGACTGGGATGGGCCAAGATCACCCGCGTCATCCGGCAAAACAGACATGCGCGGCTGACGCAAAATGCGTAAGGCCTCATTCACAACCGTACGCCGCATCAGACCGCCAGCCTCGCGCCAATCATATCGGTCGCGATGCTGGTACAGGTTCATAAATGCCTGCTGCACCACATCTTCGGGCGATGCACGGTTCCCCACGATCGCCCTGGCGATCGCGAGCAGTCTCCGTGAATGCAACTGCACGGCACGCTCGAAAAGCTCGTTAGTGCTCTCGGCAGCCGCAGGTTGCCGCCCGTTCTCATCCATTGACACGCGCTGACTCCAGCAAAGTTACAGCCTTGCAGGCCTATAGTTGTATCTTATCGGTCGTCCACCGCTTTGTCGCGGAACGGCATTTATACGCAAAGGAAACAGTCCTATGAGTACCAACAAGATGCCTCGTCGGTCGCTTGGTAAAACCGGCCTTTCCGTCTCCGCCATGGGCCTGGGCTGCATGGGGATGTCCGAATTCTATGGCAAACGCGATGATGAACAATCCATCCGCGTCATTCATCGCAGCATAGATCTCGGCATGGATTTTCTCGACACAGCCGACATGTACGGCATCGGCGCCAACGAGGAACTCGTCGGCCATGCCATCCGCGACCGACGGGAAAAAGTCGTGCTGGCCACCAAATTCGGGAACGTGCGCGGGGCCGATGGCAGCTTCAAGGGCGTCAATGGAAAACCCGAATATGTCCGCTCGGCCTGCGAGGCAAGCCTTAAACGACTGGGCGTCAGCGTGATTGATCTTTACTATCAGCACCGCGTCGATCCCAATACGCCGATTGAGGAAACCGTCGGGGCGATGGCTGAACTCGTGCGGCAGGGAAAGGTGCGATTTCTCGGTCTCTCCGAAGCCTCCGCACAGACGCTTCGCCGAGCGATGAAGGTCCATCCTATCGCGGCCCTGCAATCGGAATATTCGTTATGGACGCGGGACGTGGAAAGCGAGATTCTTCCCGCCTGCCATGAACTGGGCATCGGCTTCGTCGCCTACAGCCCCCTTGGCAGAGGTTTCCTGACCGGTCAGTTCAAGAAACCCGACGATCTTCCTGCCAATGATCGCCGTGCGGCGTTTCCCCGATTTCAGGGCGAGAATTTCCAAAAGAATCTGGACCTGGTCAAAAAGATCGAGGCAATGGCAACCCGAAAGAAGTGCAAGCCGTCCCAATTGGCGTTGGCTTGGGTGCTCGCTCAGGGGCAGGATGTCGTCCCGATCCCCGGAACGAAAAAGTTGACCTATCTGGAGGAGAACGCGGGCGCGGCTTACGTCGCGCTCACCGATTCTGAATTGCGGGAGATTGATGAGGCTATTCCTCACGGCATCGCGACCGGCGAGCGATATCCTGAAGAGGCGATGCGGGCCGTAAACCGTTGATTTTCCCCTACTGCTGCTGCTGCTGGACTTCCTGCTGTTCGGCCAGCACGCGCAGAGCGGCAGCGCCGGTTGGGTATGCCGGAACTTCAAGTGATTGCATGCGCTCCGCGGCCAGTTCCGAGGGAATGACTGAGAGCACATCGCTCTTGACGGAAACATCGATCGTCTCGGTCGCATTTCCGCGAAAAACGCCCCGATTGGGCGGCACGTCGCGAAAATCGCGGCCGACGGCCACCTTCACGAAGTTACCGCCAATCACGCAGCGATTGGCGGCGTCGAATCCCACCCAGCCGGCGGAGGGGAAAAGCAGCTCGCACCAGGCGTGCGTCTGGGTGTATCCGCGATATTTTTCCGCGTCGGGATGGATAAATCCACTGACGTAGCGCGCGGGAATTTTCAAATGCCGGGCCAGTCCGATCATCAGATGCGTGAAATCCTGGCAGACGCCGTAACCCGTCGCGAGAATATCCGAAATCGGGCTGGCGGCGTTGGTGATTCCCTTCTTGTAGGTGAATTTTTCGTCGATGAGATGGAGTATTCGCAGGGCGAGTTCGCCGGCGCTGATGCCGTCGCGGGGCGAGAGGAGTTTCGCCAGATCGTGAAGCTGCGGGCAATCGATGATCGGACCGCCGAATCCGAGAAAGTCGTAGGTGGTGTAATCGTACGCCTCCGGGGGAATCGGCCATACATCTCGAAACCGCTCTGGCTCTTTGCGCGGCCGGTCCGTTTCGACGACGCTGGTCGCGATGATGGAAATTTCCCGGTGAAACATGTTGACGCTGAAGGAATGAACCGTGTTCCCGAGCCAGTCGAAATAGCTGCTGACCGTGGTCTGCGGGCCGATCGCCAGATCGAAGGAGAGGCGATGCTGATCCTGTTCCTGGCGCGGGACCATTCTCAGTTCCATGATCGATTCGCTGATGAAATCGCTGTATCGAAGTTCGGTTTGATGGGTGATTCTCAGAAGCATGGACGAAAGCCTTTTTCCCGTTAGTGCATGAAATAGGATTGCTGAACGGCCACGGCAGCCTCGTGCACGGTCGTCTGGATTCGCTGGAGATAGTTGGCGATTCCCTCGGACAGAATTTCGCCAAGCTCGGCGTATTCAAGCTGTGCGTCGAGTCGGCCGAGGATTCGCTCGGTGGGGTCGATCGCGTTGCCGCGGGCGCCGGCGCGGATGGCGCTGATGGCCGACAGCGCGCCCGACACGCTGAAGCGGATGCTGCGGGGGAAACTCCGCTCCAGAATCAAAAATCCCGCCACGCGGGTTGGTTCCATGTCGCCGAGATAGTGCCGCCGATAGGCTTCGATCGAACAGCAGCTCCGCAGCACCGCCATCCAGTGCAGGTTGCGCAGGGTGCTGTCGAAAATCTGTTCGTTGGATTTAAGAATGTCATATTTCGTCTGGATGACCCGGCAGGTGACGTCGGTGCGCTCGAGATATTTTGCCAATTGAGTGAACAGCCAGCGTTGATCGTGCGCCAGGGTTTGATCGGTCAGGCCCTGGAAGAGCATGGATCCCGTCATCACCGAGCGGTACAGATCATCGGGTGATTCATCGAATCGGCCGGGGGCGTCATCGCCGCGAAGGGACCAGTAGAGGGTGTTGAGGTTTTCCCACATCTCGGATGAGATGTTCTCGCGTATCCCCCGCGCGTTCTCGCGGGCGCGGGTCAAACAGTTCAAAATGCTGTTCGGATTATCGGCGTTCACGGTCAGAAACTGTCCAACCCGCTGCGCCAAATCCGGCCCATCGGGAAGCTCCGGCGAGCGCAAAATGGTGAGCAGGCTTTGCCATTGCCGGGCCTGCAGCGCGGGGGCTAAATCGCCGACGTCGATCAGCAAATTGGAATTCACGAGCAGGAGGCGAGCCACATGCTCGGCACGCTCGACATAGCGCGCCATCCAATACATCGCATCGGCATCGCGCGCCAGCATGGGCCGATCCGGCTTGGAGGTGGAAGTCGAAACCCCCGACGCTAGGAACGGGGCCGGCACGTTTACGGAAATTGGTTCCTGGGCAATTGACATCTTTTTTATTCGTCTTCCAGGACCCAGGTGTCCTTGCTGCCGCCTCCCTGGCTGCTGTTGACCACGAGGCTTCCCTTACGCAGCGCGACACGCGTCAGCCCGCCGGGCATTACGATCACCTTTTGGCCATGGATAATATACGGCCGCAGGTCCACCCGTCGGCCTTCGAAGTGATCGTCGACCAGGCTGGGATGCTGGCTGAGCTGAATGACCGGCTGGGCGATGAAGTTGCGCGGATCGTCCGCGATCTTCTCGGCGAACTTTTTGCGTTCCTCGGACGTGGACTGATGTCCCATCAGCATTCCATATCCGCCGGATTCGTTCGTGCTCTTGACGACAAGCTCGTCCAGATGCTCCAGCACATATTTGCGATCCGAATCATTGGCGCAAATGTAGGTTTTTACGTTGGGCAAAATCGGGTCCTGCCCCATGTAAAACTTGATCATATCGGGCACATACGGATAGATCGCCTTGTCATCCGCCACGCCGGTCCCCACGGCATTGGCCAAGGCCAGATTGCCGACGCGGTAGACGTTCATCAGCCCCGGCACGCCCAGTACGCTGTCGGGCCGGAAGCACAGTGGGTCGAGGAAATCGTCATCCACCCGCCGATAGAGCACATCGACCCGGCGCAAACCCGCGGTTGTGCGCATGTAGAGGAATCCCTTATCGACGACGAGATCGCGCCCTTCGACCAGCTCAACGCCCATTTGCCGGGCAAGAAAGCTATGCTCAAAATAGGCTGAGTTGTAAATGCCGGGCGTGAGGATGGCGATCCCCGCATCATCGACGTGATGAGGCGCGATGTGTTTCAGGCACTGCAGAAGATTAAACGGATAATCTTCGATCGCCCGCACGCGATAAGCGCTGAACAGGGATGGGAAAACGCGCTTCATCACCGCCCGATTTTCCAGAACGTAGCTCACGCCGCTGGGTGTGCGGCCGTTGTCCTCCAGGACGTAGTATTTGCCCTCCTTGTCGCGGATCAGATCGGTCCCGCAAATGTGAATATAAATGTCGCGCGGCACTTTCACCCCGAACATCTCGCGGCGGAACATCTTGGCGCCGTAGATCAATTCGGGGGGAATAACACGCTCCCTCAAAATGCGCTGGCCGTGATAAATGTCCTGACAGAAAAGGTTGAGGGCGGTGATGCGCTGGATCAGGCCGCGCTCAATCAGGTCCCATTCATCCGCCGGGACGATGCGCGGGACCAGATCGAATGGAAAAATCTTTTCCACGCCGCGGGTGTCGCTGTAAACGGTAAAGGTGATCCCCTGGTTGCGGAATAGAACGTCGGTGACTCTTCGGCGTTTCTCGAACGCGGCCTGGCCCAGGACCTTGAGCCTGCTGAGCAAAGGAGAATAGTGCTTGCGAGGCCGACCATCCGACGAGAAAACCTCGTCAAAGAGACCGTCAACCTCATAATTGTCAAACATCGCCGGGATCCGATCTCCCGCGCCCAAACTCCGCCGGCGCTGATTCTAAGGAATGACACAACTCAGGCAAGCGTATTCTACGATTGTGCTGCGCCCCGCGACAGGTCCAGGGCGATTGCCGGCCGCTTCGTCGGTTGCATTCTCGCCGGTAACGGGGAAAATACGCGGATTCGCATGGAGCGACGGAGCTCTTCAAGGAATGGTTTTAGAGGAGCGGCATGTTATTGACAAAGCACGAGGGAACCGCGTTTCAGAATCAGACCGTCTACATCAGCGGCCAGGCGTTAATCCGCTGCACGTTTACGGCCTGTACACTGGTACTGCGCGAAACCGTCTACTATCTCGAAGGTTGTACGTTCGATCGCTGCAACTGGCATGTTGACCGCGTCCTGATGTGGGGAAGTCCGGAATCCGTGCAGGAAGTGAAAGCACTCGTTGAGCTGATTGAAGGCGTGCAAAAGCAGCAGGCTGCGGTCGGGGGCGGTGGCGTCATCGACCGGACCCCGTTCGTCGGTGCAAGTTCCAGGGAAGTGGTCTCGCCGCAGACGTAGTTGTCCATCGGCGAACCCGGCGACCTTCGGTCGCCCGCTAAATATCTTGCCCGTCGATTCATCCTCTATATGGCACTAGAATCCCCTGTGAGCGAGCATCGCCCTTTCGTTCGGTTTCTGATCGCCGCGATGGTGCTGTGCGTGGTAATCGGCACCGGGCCGTCGGCGCTGGCGCTGCAGCCGGATGAGATTCTTCTTATCACCAATAAGAATTCCGGCGACAGCCAGACGCTCGCGCAGCTTTATTGTCAGCTTCGCAATGTGCCGGCCGATCAGATCGTGTCGCTCGACTTGCCCGCAGACGAGGAGATGTCGTTCGAAACTTACGAGACCGGCGTGGTCGGACCCGTGCGGCAATTCCTCACCGATCATCGACTCAAAACGAAGATCAAATGTCTCCTGACATTTTACGGCGTGCCGTTCAGGATCCGTGCCAAGCAAAACACCCCGGCCGAAGACCTCGAGCTGGGAGAGCTGAGGGATGTCCGATCCGCGGCCGGGGATGAACTGCAAAAGACCGTCGAGCGGCTTGAGACCTTGACTACGAGTGTTGAACCGACCTTTTCGCCAAATCCGGGAAATTCGGTTAACAATCTTCTGGCCCGCGCGAATGCGGCTGCACTCGCGGTGAGTTCAAAGCTCTCGGCCATTACCGATGCCGCCAAACGGCTGGATGTTCAGGGACAGTTCCTGAAATTGCTCGAAGCCATGGGGGGTGACACGGAACTTGATAACTGGCTAAAGCCCACTCCACACGGTGAATCGACCGGAAAGGAGCAGGAGAACTCGCCGCGGCAGCAACTCCACCAGGATGTGATGGATGCCAGGGTGGAGATTCAGAAATTGCAGGCGATCCGTTGGGATGCAACTGCGCGCAGCCAGCTTCGGCAATTCAGTCGAGCACATTTTGGCGTGGTCGGGCTGCTCCGCGTTGTGGAGGCCCAGATTTCATATTTGACCCCCGGCGATACGGCCTCCGCCACTGACAACGAACTGGCGCTGCTGTGGCTGGATTATTATCCCCGGCAGCATTGGCTGGGGAATCCGCTGAATCTGATGTTCGGCGGGCGAGCGAGCAACGTGCTGATGGTGATGAGACTTGACGGGCCCGATCCGGCAACCGTCGAGCGCATGATGCGCACGAGCGTTCAGGTCGAGAAAACCGGTCTCAACGGCGTCATCGCCATCGACGCCCGCGGAATCGCCCCCATCGACGACAAGGGAAACATCAGTGCCTATGGAGAATTCGACGAGACGTTGCGTCATCTGGCGTTGGTGCTGCGAACCAAAACCCGGTTGAAGATCGTCCTCGACGATCAGGACATCGTTTTCCCGCCTCATTTCGTAAAAAATGTCGCCTGCTACTGCGGCTGGTACAGCGTCGCCAATTACATTCCCGGATGCGATTTCAATCCGGGAGCGGTGGGGTATCACATTGCCAGCTATGAAATGGTCACGCTTCACACGGCTTCTTCGCGCTGGGTGAGAGGGTTGCTGATCGATGGCGTAGTCGCGACGCTCGGGGCCGTCGCCGAGCCGACTCTGGCGGCTTTTCCCAAGCCGGATGAATTCTTCCCCCTGCTGCTGACCGGCAAACTTACCTTGGCGGAGGTTTATTGGAAAACCAATCCCATGACCAGTTGGATGATAAGCTTTATCGGAGACCCGCTTTATACGCCGTATAAGCTGCATCCGGCCATGGCCATTGAGGATCTTCCACCGCTGCTGCGCAAGGCATTGCAGTGACACAAATTGCAATCGCGCGGCAAGCACGCATCAATTCAAGTCGTACCGATAATCTACCGATATGTCTGCTATGGCCGTTCAGATCATTTGCCCCAATCTGCAATGCCGGAAAATATTGTCAGTGCCGGACGAGGTGCGCGGCAAGCAGGTTAAATGTCAGCATTGCCAGACGACTGTCCGCGTGCCGGAGCTTCGCCAGCCTGTCGTCGCGACCAAGCTGAAAAAGTAATCACTTCCCGCGGCCTCAGGCGAGGCTCATTCGCTTCACGTTTCTCAAACTGATTTCCAAACTTTCGAACGGATCGCGCTGACAGATGTCCTGCTCGATAATGTGCCATTCAACCCCCGCCTGGCGGCACGCGCGCAAGATCGCCGGCCAATTCAGATTGCCCTCCCCCACCTCTGCCATCAGCTGCTTGCCGTCCGCGCCCATGGCCATGTCTTTCAGATGAACACATGGAATTCGGCCAGAGACTCGCTCGATCCATGCCGCCGGATCGCCGCCGCCATGCTGAATCCAATAGGTGTCGATCTCCATCCAAATCTCGGGGGAGAAATGATCGAGCAGGATTTGCAACGCGACGTTTCCGTCAAATCGAGCGAGTTCGTGACTGTGATTGTGGTAGCCGAGACGAATACCGGATCCGCGAAATTTCTCCGCCGCGTCATTGAACCCGCGCGCAAAATCCAGCCAATCGGCCGGGGCGGGATTTTGGGGGAAGAAGCCGCCGATTGCCGCATATTTGCAGCCCCAGAGGTTTTGTTCGTCGATCACCTGGGCCGTCTCATCCCGCATCCGTTCCAGCGAAACATGGGTCGCGCAACAAATCAGCCCCTCGCCGCTTAAAATCCGCGCGAGTTCCTTCGCGTCGATCTTGCCCAACGCGGAAATCTGAACGGCGTCATATCCCATCTTCTTCACGCGCCCCAGCGTGGTGGCGATGCCCGCCGGCGTCTTGGTGAACTCGCGCAACGTATACATCTGGGCTGCGATGGTCGTCATGGTAAACCTGTCCGCCGAAACCTCCGATAAACTTCCGGAGCTTTGGTATTTTTTGGCATCGGCGCGAATTGCCTGCTAACATACCATGACTCGACCGCGCAGCGAACCGAAACACGAAAGGATCGCAAACTTCGATGACCTATTGTCTTGGAATCGTCACGAAATCCGGCCTGGTGATGGCTTCCGACTCGCGGACCAATGCCGGATATGACCAGGTCAACACCTGCCGGAAAATGTATACCTTCGTCAAGGAAGGTGAGCGCGTGTTCGTCCTGCTCGCCAGCGGCAGCCTGTCGTGCACCCAGTCGGTCATCACTCTGCTCAAACGCGACTTCGATCGGGGTGAGGGCCTTGCCAAGGCGCTCTCCATGTACGATGCCGCCCGGATCATCGGCAACGAAATTCGCCATGTCGCGGAACTGGATCGCCCGGCCCTGGAGCGCGACGATTACAAATTCAACGTTCATTTCCTCGTCGGCGGTCAGGTTGTCGGCGAGCCGCCGTCGCTTTTTCTGATTTATCCGCAGGGGAATCCGCTGCAGGCCACCGAGGAATCCCCGTATTTGCAGATCGGCGAAACGAAATATGGCCGGCCGATTCTCGATCGCGGGATTCGTTTTGAAAAAACCACCCTTGAGGAAGCCGCGAAATATGCGCTGCTGTCTCTCGATTCCACGATGAAATCCAATGTGACGGTCGGACCCCCGATCGATCTGCTGGCGTATGAAACGGATCATCTGGCGATCACGCATCAGCGCCGTTTCATGGCCGATGATGCGGACCTGGTCAAAATCGCGATGCGATGGCAACAGGCGCTGCGCGTCGCCGTGGCCCGGCTGCCGAATATTCGCTTCTCCATCACCAAGGCCGCGGAAAAGACGCAGGAATCGATCCAATTGGTCGAAGCCCCCGCCCCCGAGCCGGCGCCGGAATTGCAGCCGCAACTGGACACGCGCTCGCGCTCGGCCGGCGCGTCCATGGAAAGTTAGCTGCGCCTCGCACATCCCGTTTGGCCGCGTCGCTGGCGACGCGCGTTTTCCCCATTGTGAATTACCATCCGAGTTTCCCAAATGTCCGACCACTCCCCCCTCATCCGCAAGCTCGAAGAAATGCGCGAGCGATATGATTCGCTTCAGGTCTCCATGAGCGATCCGGCCGTCCAGGCCAATTCGCAGAAACTCGTGGCCGTCAGCAAAGAATCCGGCAAGCTGGATCCGGTGGTTGCCCGCTACCTGGAATACAGGAAAATCCTCGGCAACATCGCGGAACTTCAGGAAATGGCCGGAAGCCCGGCGGAATCCGAGATGGCCCAACTGGCCGCCGAGGAGTTGCCGGCAACCCGCCGACGGGCGGCGGAGCTGCTCGAATCGCTCAAAGACGAACTCGTCGCCGCGGAGGACAACGCGGTCGATTCCTTCTTCCTCGAAATCCGCGCCGGGACGGGCGGAGAGGAAGCCGGTCTTTTCGTCCGCGATCTTTACGAGATGTATCGCAAGTACTCTGAATCCAAGTCTTATCGTTTTGATGTGAGCGATTTTTCGCCGACCGATCGCGGCGGATTCAAGGAGGTCATCGTCAATATCCGCGGCCGGGGCGCTTATCGCCATCTGCGTTTCGAGGGAGGCGGGCATCGCGTGCAACGAGTCCCGGAAACCGAAGCCCAGGGCCGCATTCATACCAGCGCCGCCACCGTCGCGGTTCTTCCCGAATTGCCGGATGTGAAGATTGAAATCAATCCCAAAGATGTCGAGGAATTCGGCTGCCGCGGCGGCGGTCCCGGCGGGCAAAACGTCAACAAGGTTGAAACCGGCTGGCGAATCATGCACAAACCCACCGGCATTCAATTCAAAATGACGGAACACAAAAGTCAGACCCAGAACAAGGAACGCGCCTGGGCGCTGCTGCGCGCCACGCTCTACGAAGCCGAGCAGGCGAAGCAGCATGCCGCGCTGACCAGCGCCCGCAAAGCGATGATGGGCAGCGGCGACCGCAGCCAGCGCATCCGAACCTACAATTTCCCACAGAACCGCT
>Ga0302324_100028992_pt1 | contig 10509 bp, 8 predicted proteins | sample Palsa_T0_1_FD_201949 | JGI IMG/M metagenome (GOLD analysis project Ga0302324, IMG submission 201949) | Peat permafrost microbial communities from Stordalen Mire near Abisko, Sweden - Palsa_T0_1 | ecosystem: Environmental > Terrestrial > Soil > Palsa > Peat permafrost | place: Sweden: Abisko... | reverse complement strand
GCTCCTCCCCCACCCGCTCCGACAAGTGACGCGCAACGCGCTCCGCCTGGCGGCGCGTATTGACGAAGACCAGCGTCGTGCGGTGCTCGCGCACGAGCTCGGCGAGGCGATCGTAGACCTGGCCCCACACCTCGCCCGACATGACTGCTTCGAGCGGCGCCGGCGGCACCTCGAGCGCGAGGTCGCGCCGCCGCGAGTGACCGGCATCGACGATGCTGCAATCCCGCGCCGCGCCGGCTTCGGCGGCACAATCCGCCCCGGCCCCGGCGGCACCATCCGTGCCGGTGCGCTCTCCGACCAAAAAGCGCGCCACCTCCTCGATGGGCTTTTGCGTCGCCGACAATCCGATGCGCGTCAGCGGGCGGCCGGCAAGTCGGCGGCCGGCCAGGTCCTCGAGGCGCTCGAGCGAAAGCGCAAGATGCGCGCCGCGCTTGTTGCCCGCGATGGCGTGAATCTCATCGACGATCACGGTGCGGCAGGTCGAGAGCATGTCTCGCCCCGAAACCGAGGTGAGCAGGATGTAAAGCGACTCGGGCGTGGTCACCAGAATGTGCGGGGGGGTGCGCCGCATGCGAGCGCGCTCGCCTTGCGGCATATCCCCGGTGCGCACCATGGCTCGGATCGGCACCTCGGGAAGCCCGAGCGCCGCGAGCTCCGCGGCGATCCCCTCGATGGGCGCCTGGAGATTGCGCTGAATGTCGTTCGACAGGGCCTTCAATGGCGAGACATAGACGATGCGCGTCTCGTCGGGCAACGCGCCCTCGATCCCTTCCCTGACGAGCTGGTCCATCGCGGCGAGGAATGCCGCGAACGTCTTGCCCGACCCCGTTGGGGCCGCCACCAGCACGTTGCGTCCCGACTGGATCGCCGGCCACGCCTGGACCTGCGCCGGGGTCGGCGCATCGAAGGTCCGCGTGAACCAAGAGGCGACCGCGGGATGAAAGGAATCGAGAGCGCTCACCATCGAGTTATTGGCCCTCGAGGTTCTTCTTCAAGGTCGACAGGCCCGCCTGATAGACACCCGTGATCGTGTCCGTCGCGGCCTTGTCGTTCGCGTTGTCGCCCGGGCTCGCACTCTCGTCCTTGCGCTTGAAGCGGCCGGACCAGGTCACCGTCGACTTGCCTTTGCCTCTGGATTTTACGGTGAATATGGAGGTGTAATGGCTGACCGGCAATACGCTCTCGACGATCTGGTATCGGAACGTGCGGGCGGCGGGGGTGTAGGACAGGAGCTTCTCCTTGACCGTCCCTCCGTCCTTCAGCGTCAACAGGCGCACCGCGCCGACGGTGTTGTTCTGACCTTCGACGATCTCATCCTTGGCCACGGGCGGCAGCCAGGTATTCAACTGATCGAAATTCTTCGCCGCGTCCCAGACCTTGCCCGCGGAGGCCTGAATGTCGACCGTTTGGGAGACGTGCAGCCACGGTGCGGCCGCGTGGACTTCACCCGCGGCAATCGACAAGACGGACGCGAGTGCGATTGCATTGATTATTTTCATTTCATCTCCTTGATTGTTTTCCCTCATGTGCCCGTAGCGGCCGAGGGCCGCAGCCAGCGAGCCGCCAGCGGGGGTATCAGCAGCAGGCTCACCAGAGTAGAGGATACCAGGCCTCCCAGTATAACGACCGCCATGGGACCTTCGATCTCGTGACCCGGCTGGTGCAGCTGCAGCGCTACTGGCAGGAGCGCGAGCGCCGTGAGCAGAGCCGTCAACAGCACCGGCGTCAAGCGCTCCTCAGCGCCGCGCAGAGAGGTCGCGAGATTCCAGGGCTGGTGCTCCTCGGCCACCAAGTGGTCATAGTGCGACACCAAGAGGATGGTGTTGCGGGCGGCCATGCCGAACAGCGCGACGAATCCCACCATGGCCCCGAGCGTGAGAGTTCCGCCGGTGACGGCGACGGCAATCACGCCGCCGATCAAAGTGCTCGGCAGCGCGAGCAGCACCAGCAGCACATGGCGTGAGGAGCCGAAAGCGAGCGCGAGCAACAGTACGATCAGAACGAAGGCCGCCGCGGAGTGCAGCAGCAGCTCGCGCGCGGCCGCCGCCTGGGCCTCGGCCGCCCCGCCATAGCGCAGATACACCCCGGCCGGCAGCGGCACCTTATCGGTCAACGCCTTGCGCGCCGCACGGGCAAAGCCGACTTGATCGGCGCCCGTCGGCGTGGCGACGACGATCTGGCGGCGCAGGCCGTCCTCGTGATTGACGAGGCTCCGCGCGAGCTCGGTCGTGATCTTGGCGACCGCCGACAGGCGCGTCACCGCGCCGTCCCGTCCCCGCAGCAACAGCGCGCCGACCGACTGCGGATCGGCCCCGGCCCCGGCGATGCGCACGGCCACGGGAACGCTGCGGTCCGCCTGCTTGAGCTCCGCCGCCACCGTGCCGTGATAAGCCGCATTCAGAGTCTCGAGCACGTCCGCCGCCTGCAAGCCGTTCGCGGCCAGCTGCTCGGGCTCGAGCTCCACGTGCAACTCGACCTCGCGTGGCGGCACGGTCAGGCGCACGTTGCCGCTCCCCGGAAGGTGCTGCAGCACGTCCACGATCTCGGCGCCGACCCGGTCGTCGGCGTCGAGATCCGAGCCGATTACGCTGATGGAGAACGCTGCCGATTCCCCCGACAAAGTCTCGCCGATGCGCTCGGCCAGAACGGAATAAATCTCGACCAGCTGGTTCGGATAGTCGTCGAACACGTCGCGGATGGCGGCATCGATCTCGGCGGCGTTGCGTAGCTTCGGATCGATCTGCACCTCGAACTCGCTCTTGTTGGGCGCATCGGGGTCCTGGCCGTTCTCCGCCCGGCCGATCTGCTCCGCGACGCTCTTGACGCCCGGAATGGCCATGAGACCCTTCGAGATCTGCGTGCCTACCCGTGCAGTCTCGGTCAGCGAGATACCGGCGCGGAGCGATGCGTGAGCGATCAAGTAATTCTCGCGAAAATCCGGCAGAAGGCGCGCGCCCAGTAGCGGCAGGAACACCACTCCCGCGATGCCCGTCGCCGCGACGATGGCGATGAGCGCGCGCGGACGCTCGTGCAGCCATGCGATGGCGCGCAGCTGGCCGCGCTTGCAATACTGCAGGAACTGCGCCTCGGGCCTGGGCTGGTGCCGCGCCATGATGAGCACACTCATCGCCGGCGTCGCGCTCATCGCGACGAGGAGCGAGAGTCCGACCGCCAGCAAAAACGAGATGGACAGCGGCCGGAAGAAAGCGCCCTGCAATCCCGACATCATCAGGATAGGCAAGAAGGCGACGGCCACGGCGGCGGTCGCGTAGAACACCGGGCGCCGCACTTCGAGCGATGCGCCGATGAACAGCGCGACCAGATCGACCTCGGGTCCGGACACGCGCCGGCGGCGCAGGATGTTCTCGACGTCGATGACGGCGTCGTCGACCACCACGCCGAGGGCGACCACGAGCCCGCCCAGGGTCATGGTGTTCAGGGAAAATCCCACGGCCTGCAGGATCCAGACGGTGGTCAACAAGGCGAGCGGGATGGCGCTGAAGGACACCAGCGCGCCGCGCCAATCGCGCAGTGTCAGGAGCAGCAGCCCTACGACGAGCACCGTGCCGATCAGGAGCGAGTTGCGCAGCTTCTCGATCGCGCTCTCGATGAAACTCGCAGGGCGCAGCAGCGCCGGATGGTATTGGACTCCCTGTTTGGCGAGCGCCGGAGCGAGCGCATCCAGCCGCTCCTCGAGCGCGCGCGTCACATCGAGCGTATTCGCGCCGAACTGCGTCGAGGTCTCGACGAGAATTCCGGGCTTGCCCGCAATCAGGGCATCGCCGAAGCGCGGCTCGGCGCCATCACGCACCAGGGCGACATCCTCGAGGCGCACGGGCAAGCCTCCGTGCACGCCGACGACGGCGCTGCCGAGAGCCTCGAGCGTGGCGCCTGGCGCCTGGGTACGGATCACGATTCGCTGAGTCGGAGTCTCAAGATAGCCCCCGCCGACGAGCGTGGTCGTACGCTTCGCGGTCGCTATCACATCATCCAGCGTGAGACCCGCCGCAGCGAGCTTGATCGGGTCCACCTGGATCTCGCGCTCGCGCACGGCCCCGCCAAAAATCTGCGCCTGCGCAACGCCTGGCACGGCGAGAATCTGCGGCTTCACGATCCATTGAACGATGTCGCGCAATTCCACGGCCGACAGCCGGTCGCTGGTGTACCCGAAGTGCACGAGGTATTCCATCGAGGAACTCAAGGGCGACAGGAGCGGTGCGCCGGTTCCCTCGGGCAACACACCGGCGGTCTCGGCGAGGCGCTCCGTCACCACCTGGCGCTGCCGATAGGGATCTCCGGTGCGGTCGAACACCACCTGCATGGCCGACAGCCCCTGGCTCGAGGTCGAGCGCACGGTTTTCACGTTCTCAGTGCCGGCAAGAAGTTCCTCGAGGGGCCGCGTGACCAGCGCCTCGACTTGCGTCGCATCGAGGCCGGGCGCCTCCGTCTGCACCAGCACGTGCGGCGGAGCGAAATCCGGAAACACATCGAAGCGCGCCGAGAGCAGCGCCGCCAAGCCCAGCAGGGCGATCAAACACGCGAGCGCGGTCACGATGCGCGGATGCCCGAGCGAGGCGCGAACAATGGCGGCGAGCATGCTCGGGGCTAGTCCTCGTCCTCATCATCGGCAGCGCGCGCACCGACCCCCTCGAGCCCCCACAAGACTCCGGCGCCGTGCACGACGATCTCGTCGTCGTCGTCGACCCCATGCACCAGCCACCCGTCCCCATAGGGCATGAGCAGTGTCACCTTCACCGTCAGGTAGCGCGTCTTTTCCTTGGCCGTTCGCGCAGCGATCTGCTTGTAGACGTACGCGCCGTTCTCGTCGTAAAGAATCGCCTCGCGAGGCAGCAGCATTCCGGCGCGCTCGCCGCCATAGAGCCACACCGGGATCCGCGCCCCGGCGGCGAGGCCGAGCGGCGGATGATCGATCTGGAGCAAGAGGCCCGCGCTCTGCGACTCGCTGAACTGCGCGAGCGGCCCGAGCACGCGGCCGGGGACCTCGATGCCGTCCACATCGAGCACCGCGCGCGCCGGCAGCGCGCCCACGATATGCCGTCCGGGCAAATCGGCTCGCACCAGGAGGCTCTGTCCGGAAGTGACGGTCTCCAGCTGCTTTTGCCGTAGCGCCGGCGATTCCTTTGCGAGCGGGCCCCAATGCTGTGCAAAGCGCACGGCGGCAAGATCCGCCTCGGCACGCGCCTTGGCTTCCTCGGCCTGCGCCGTCTCGAGCATCTTGAGCGAGGTGCCCGCCTCGGCCTTGTACAGGCCCCGCAATCGAGAAGCCTCCGCCGAGACCGCTTGCTGCTGCGCCTGGGCAACCGCCCGGTCGCTCTCATCGGACTCGAGGCTCGTGGCGTCGAGCACTACTCCGAGCGCGCTCGTGCGCTCCGGTGCTGTCGCGGCCACGGGATGAGCGACTTCAAGATTGACGGCGCGTTGCTGCTCGGCGCTGAGCGCAGGGGCCCCCGAAGCATCCGCGGGCGGGGGCGCGTCGTCATCACCGGCGAAGGCGAGGGAGCAAAGGATCGCGGAGCATGCGAATTGCAATGCGCGCTTCGTCCGGTCCTTCATCCGCTCGTTCCCGTGAGGGTCGGGAAAAACTCCCGTTCGCGATGATACTCGGTCACATCGTGCGATCAAACCAAGGCATAATTGCCCGATGCGCGCACTCAAGCGTTTGCCCGCCGCCCTTGCCGCCCTCGCCGCTGTCTCGCTCTGTCCGTGCATCCACGCGAACGCACAGGGCCAGGGTTCTGCCATGACCGGAGCCCCGCGACCCGAAGGCATCTGGAAGGCCGTCGTGCCGCCGACCGCCATGAAGGCCGAGTTCGACGGCTTCGATCCCATCGGCATCGCGGCCGGCGCCCGCATCAAGGCCGATTGCTCCATCAACTGGGTCAATCCGGACGATGGCGCGCGCTATTGCTTCTCGAGCGGCACCTCGCTCGAGTTCTTTCTGGACAACCCGCACGCGAGAATTGCCCGCGCGCGCGAGGCGTGGCGCAAGTTGAACGGCCGGCCTCGGGCCTAATCAGATGGCAAACGAATCCGCGACGATGCGCCGATACCACGACGCGGCGTTTCGCGCCTCCTCGTGCGCGCTCGCCGCGCCCGCGCCTTGCACCTCGGGCAGCGACTCGAGCACGCCGTCGTGCATCTCGAAGCGAGCGCGAATGGCCAGCGCCCGATCCCGCGCGAGCAGGCTGTAGCAAACGCTGTCCATCCCAGGCAGCTGCTGCGCCGCGCCATCGAACGCCGCGGCAATGGCCCGCGCACACTGCCGCGCCTGCGCGTGCGCCGCGGATGCGGCCTTCGGCATGGGATCTGCGATGCAGGCATCGCCGATCACGTGCACGCCCGGCACGAGCGTCGACTCGAACGTCGAAGGCTCGACCGGACACCAGCCGTGATCCGACGCGAGCCCCGCCTGGACGGCGATCGCCGCGGGCGCCTGCGGCGGAATGATGTTGATCACATCGGCGCGCTGCGCGCCGCGCGAGCCGTAGAGAGTCATGCGCTCGGGATCCACTCGCTCGAGCGCCCCGCCGAGGGTCACCGGGATCCACTCGATGGTGCCGGGATAGAGCTCCTGCCATGCGGCGCTGAAGGCGTCCTGGCGCGGGAAATGATTATTGGCGTCGAAGATGATCACTTTCGCGCGGGGCGCCCGTCGCGCAAGGTACGCCGCCATGAGACTCGCGCGCTCGAAGGGGCCCGGCGGGCAGCGCATGGGGCCCGCCGGCACGCTGATGGCGACCACGCCTCCCGGCCGCAACGCCTCGAGTTGCGCCGCGAGCAGGAGGGTCTGCGCGCCCGCTTGCCAGGCGTGCGGCATGCGCAGTGCGGCGCTCTCGGAGTAGCCCTGCGGGTGCCCCCACAGGAAGCGGATTCCCGCAGCGAGCACCAGCCTGTCGTAAGCAAGCGCCGCTCCGTTCTGCAGCCGTGCCTGCCGGCCCTCGGCATCGATGGCGACGACCGTGTCGCGGACGAGGTGCACACCGGCGCGCGCGAGCCCGGAGCGCGACACGGTGATGGAGCTCATTGCGCGCAACCCCGCGATGACGCTGTTGCTCATGGGACAAGTGACATAGTGCGGATCTGGATCCACGAGCAGCACCTCGAGCGCGGGCTTCAAGGCGCGCAGCTCGAGCGCACACGCGGCGCCGGCGAAGCCGCCGCCCACCACGACGACCCGGGCCGCGCCAGGCCGGGCGGCGCCGGCGACGCTGCCGCGCGCGCGGGTGCCGAGCGCCGCCGCGGCGGAGGCCGCGGCGCTCGCCGCGATAAACGCGCGGCGGGTCACTTTTCCCACTCGAGCTCCTCGTAGGCGCGCGCGACGTTGCGCGGGTGCACCTCTTGCCAGAGTAGCCATCCGGACTTCTGGTCAGCGCCAACGTGCAGCATCGCGTCCTGCTGGGACTTGCCTGCGGAGAGCTCGCGCCGTACGCCCTGAAGCAGGGACTCGAGATAGACCCGCTCGCGCGCGAACGCCTCGCCAGGGTGCGCCGTGGGCGGACCATGCCCCGGCACGACGAGCTTTACGTGGTGCTCCGCCAGCCGATCGACGGCGTCGATCCAGCCCACGAGGCTTCCGTCGAGCGCCGGCAGGCGCTCGACGAACAATAAATCGCCGGTCCATAAAGTCGAAGTCTTCTGGTCGTACACCGTGAGATCGCAGTCGGTGTGCGCGGTGGGCCATGCGTGCAACGTCAATTGTCTTTGCCCGAGATCGAGCGTGAGCTCCGCATCCACCAGCCGGTCCGGACCGATGACCTCGTCGGGCTCGGCCGGTGCGTCGAGATCTTGCGCATATTCCTTCACGAAGTAGGGCCGGCTGCGGACAATCGCCGGCGCGAGCGCCGCGTGGCCGACGAAGCTCGCACCGTCGTCCTTGAAGGCCCGGTTTCCGAGCACGTGGTCGACGTGCACGTGAGTGTTGATGACGTAGCAGATCGGCAAGGCCGTGCGTCGCCGAATGGCGGCGCGCAACGCGCGCCCGATTCGCACCGAGCCGCCCGTATCGATGACGGCGACGCACCGGCTGCCGACGATGAAGCCGATGTTGGCGATGTCATCGTGGCCGGGTGCATCGAGCGGCAATTGCGCGCCGCGGTGCACGTAAACGCCGGCCGCGAGCTCCTCGACCGCAAGCGCATCACCCTCGCCCGCACCATCCAGCAGAACCGTCGCTGCCAAGAGAGCCGTCGCGAGCAGTGCGCGGAACGCGATCGGCCGGTCAGCGCCGCCCATTCGCCGGTGCAGGAAGCTCCGTCGCGGCAGTGCGCGGGCTCGAGGTGCTCGCGGTGAAATGCGCCTGGGTGACCGAGTCGACGGCGTCCACCGTCACGGGTGCCGGCAGGCTCTGATCGGAGCCGATGCGCAAGGTCGGATTCTCGCTCACTGAAATGCCGGTCTCCGCATCGAGCAGTGCCCGGCCGCCCGCCTCGATGCGAATGTGCGAAATGTAGTGCGCCGGAATGTTGTCGCCCGTGCGCGGATCGATCTGAAATCCGGAGCTGTTGGGATGGCGGATGCTCACGAGCAGCGACTTCGCATCCTCTCCCGGGCGCAGGCGGACTTCGCCGAGCGTGCCGCCTGCCGCCGCGCTCGGCGGGACCGAGCAGCCGCCGCTCGCTTTCACCCAGGCGCTGCGCATCTCGAGCCCGCCGTCTGACTTTTCGGCCACCGCACGAACCGAGGTGAAGCGATCGATACGCACCCGCAAGTCGATCTGCGTAACCGGCGGATCACCGAGCTCGAAGGTCGCGACCAGCGGCGAGGGGTTGTTGTCGACGAATACCCGCACGCGCTTGATCCGGGCGGCTGGATCGTCCGCGAAACGCAGCGTGAGGGGCGTCGCGGCAGGGTCGGGCGTATTGCTCGGGACCTCGAGACTCATGTAAGTCTCATCGACCAGTCCCATGGGCCTGTTGCCATAATATTTTGCCCGCAGGAAATCCCACATGGCGCCCGAAGGCTGTTGATCGTCCGCAAGTGAGCTCCCCGCGGCAACGAGCAAAATCGCGCCGCAGGCAACAGCGCAGGCGCGTAACGCGGTCACAGCAGCGGCTCCATACCGCGAGTTTACTCGAATTCGAAGGGGGCCGTCCCTGGCCCCCTTCGGTCTCGTTTGCAATCGCGCGGGGCCATCCCTGGCCCGCAGCGATTCGAATCAGAAGAACAAGATTGCGCCGGCGATGATGTCCTTCTCCTTCGCTTCGTTGTCGTTCCAGGCCTTCGCCTCGGTGTTGCTGTATTCTCCCACCAGGGTCAAGCTCTTCGTGAGGCTGTAGTAGAGGCCGAACACCTCCGATTCGTTTTTGTGAACGAGATTACTCGTCGACAGTCCGGTGAGGGGATCGTAGGTGCCTGCCTCCTCGTCGCTCGCGAGCTTGAGCTGCGAGATGCCATAGCTCACGCCGATCTTCAGGCGGTCGATCTTGTACGTCAGCTGGGCATAGCCGCCGTCCGACTCGCGCAATTGGCCGGTGTCGGAGGTCGCGAGAATGTACAAGCCGGTGGTGCCGAGGCCCCTGCCATAGTAGGCATATGCGACGGCTTCGAAGCCTGCAGCGTCGACCTTGACGCCGCCGTCGAAGCCGGTGCCGTGCACGTGGTTTCGGATCCCGAGCGCGATGTTCTCGGATACGCAGAAAGGGACTCCCGTGGTGACCGCAGGACACGTGGTGGGGGCATTGGCATCCTGCGTAACGCCGTTGAACCACGCCTTGCCGGAGACCGGCCCGTTCTTGGGATCACCGAACGCATAAGAGATACCGGCCTGCCACTCCGGCGAGTTGTGCGCCGTGTAGGCACCGTCGTCCAACGGCGTAAAGAGGCCGGCCGATGCGGTGAATCCCATCAAATTGGGTGTCGTATAGGTAATCTGCGGCAACCAGTCGGTGTAGATGTAGCCGATTCCGATGCGGCCGAGACTGGTGTTGCCGGGCGCTGCGTTGCCCCCGCTCGATCCGACACCGAGCAAGGTCATGTCGTCGAGGATGGCGTCCTTGCCGAATATGCCGATATCGCGACCCATTTTCACGGTGCCCCAGCTGGCATCTCCGAAAGTCAGGAATTCCTGACGAGCATCGATGCCGGGCGTCTGCAGGGCACTCGGGAGCCCTGCGCCGTTGACGCCTGCGGCGGCGGAGCTGTTGATGCCGGGGTACAGGCCGATCGTCGCGCTGATGTCGATATTGTCCTGGCGAGTGCTCACGCTGAACACGAAAGCCGCGGGCAACAATCCGTTGCGCACGGAGGTGGCGTTATCGCCGGTGCACGCGAGGCCGCCGGCGACCGCGGTATCATCTCCATGGTCGCAATTGGCATTGACATAAAACGCGTTGATGTTGCCGGAAAAATCGATCTTCCAATCACCGGCTTCGACATCGACTCCGGCCAACGCCTGCGTGAACGGACCCAGCCAGCACGCGGCGCCGATAGCGATGGCACATTTGATTCGAGCTTTCATACAACCACTCCCTCCATTACGAGTTTCGACTC
>Ga0302324_100028991_pt1 | contig 10509 bp, 8 predicted proteins | sample Palsa_T0_1_FD_201949 | JGI IMG/M metagenome (GOLD analysis project Ga0302324, IMG submission 201949) | Peat permafrost microbial communities from Stordalen Mire near Abisko, Sweden - Palsa_T0_1 | ecosystem: Environmental > Terrestrial > Soil > Palsa > Peat permafrost | place: Sweden: Abisko... | reverse complement strand
GCTGGCGCTGCTTTTTTTCTTCACCACCTACTTGGATCGCGTCTTTCACAATAGCTTCCTGGTTCTGATCCTGGGCTTCCTGTTCTTGCCGCTCACTACGTTGGCTTATGCGTGGATGGTCAATAGCGGCGTGCCGGTGGCCGGTGTCAATTTGGCCTATTTGATGATCGCGGCGATCCTCGACCTTAGCCTGGTGGGGGGCGGATACCACCGGCATCGGGCCAGTTGACAAGGCTCTCAGCGTGGTACACTAAACGAGTTGAATGAATCCACGATACTTTCCTATGTTATTGATTCTAAAGCCTCAGTTCAAGTAGACCAACTATCTCTTTAGTTTTCAGCAGCTTCCAAATTTAAGGGTTCCCCCGAGCCAAAAGTCGACTAGCGACAGCAAGGAAAGGAAAGAAAACTCCATGAAGGATATTCTTTTGTTCGCAGGTTTGATGGTGCTGCCGAGCAGCGTAAGTCGGCAGCAGCACGCCGCGACAGCCGTCATTCCGAGCGATCCCCGGTTACGACGCCTTGAAGAATTCTTCGCCAAACGCGATTGCCCTTTGCGAACGGCGGCCGCCGATTTCTTGATCGCCGCGGATCAAAACGCGCTGGATTGGCGTTTGCTGCCCAGCATCTCGATCATTGAATCGAGCGGAGGCAAGGATTACAGGAAGAACAACGTATTCGGATGGGACTCCTGCCGCGAAGGCTTCTCCTCGGTTCGGGCGGGAATTCATTTCGTGGCGGCGCAATTGTCCCAAGCCAAGCAATACCGAGACAAGACGTTGGAGATGAAGCTTCGAACCTATAACCCGAATCCGGATTATCCGCTCAAAGTGAAAGCCGTGATGCGCGCGCTGGCGCCCAACCCCGCGGCAAAGCTCGCTCCACAGGCAAACTGACACTAATTGGCTGCGAGGGAATGATCGAGTTAGCGCTATACGACAAGCGGCGCGCACTTTTCATCTCAGTCCGTTAGCAAATGCAGCGCAACGATCGCGAGCACGCCTCCGGCCGTCACTGTAGCTCCCGCGATCATCAGCGTCACCAAGTGCCTACGGATAGCAGCGAGCATATCCCGCGCGGTCTGTCGCAGTTCAACGTCAGCGCTCCAACTGCGCAGGAGCGCGCCGCACCCGATGACCAGTACGGTCAACGGCAGAGCGATAAGTAGTCCCCAGAGACCGATGCGTGGCCGCAGCGCGTACCACGAAACGATCAGCTCAGCCGTATGCGCAGGCTCGTATTGCAGCGGCTGCAGGTTGCGCACAAACAGCGCTGTCATGAAGAGGGCGGCCGGGAAAATGAGCAACAATTCCGCGGCGGCGATGGAACGCCTCAGCTTTTTCATGGGTACTTTATATCACCAAGTACTCGCCGTGAACAAGTGCCTAGGTGATCCGCGATCCGTCAGAGCCCCATCCGCTCCAATTTGCGGTAGAGCGTCTTTCGTTCGATGCCCAGGATCTTCGCGGCGCGGCTCTTGTTGCCGCCGGTAGCCGATAAGACGCGCCGGATCTGGTCGGATTCGATGTCCGCCAATGCGTCGCTGGAGATATCGCGAGGCTCGGTCAGCTCGATGGCTTCGCGCACGGCTGTATCGTCAATCTTTCCTTGCGGCGCCAGGATGCAGAGCCGCTCCAGCATATGTTGCAACTGGCGAACGTTGCCCGGCCAGCTATAGTTCTCCAGGACCCGCAGCCCCGATTCGGTGAGCCGCGCCTGCTGGCCGTAGCGCTCGTTATACTTCTTCAGAAAATAATGCGACAGCAGCGGCACGTCACCGCGCCGATCCACCAAAGGCGGAAGAACGACGCGAACCACGTTGAGACGATACCAGAGATCCTCGCGGAATTTTCCCGTCTCCACCATCTTCTGTAAATCGCGATTGGTGGCGGCCACCACGCGCACGTCGACCTTTTTTCCGCGCGCCGAACCCAACGGCCGGATTTCTTTTTCCTGAAGGAATCGCAACAAATTGAGTTGAAAACCAAGTTCCAGATCGCCGATTTCGTCCAAAAAGACCGTGCCGTTATTGGCGGCCTCGAAGACGCCCATTCGATCGCGGTCGGCGCCCGTGTACGCGCCCTTCAGCGCGCCGAACAGTTCGCTTTCGATCAGCGACGGCGCGATGGAGCCGCAATCCACAGGAACGAATGCCTGCTGCGCCCGATCGCTATGGTGGTGGATCATGCGCGCGATCATTTCTTTCCCCGTGCCGGTCTCGCCCTCGATCAACACGGTCGCATTGGTGGGCGCCACCAGAGATATGGTCTTGTAAATCTCCACCATTTTGGGCGAGCTGCCGATCATTTCGCTTTCCGGCAGATCGTCGATCGCGGATTCCATCTCGTTGTCCTGCGGGATCAGCGTAGCCTCGGCGCGCTTCACCGTATCCAGCATGCGGTCCAGTTCGAACGGCTTAGCGATGTAATCGAACGCGCCGCCCTGGGTCGCTTTCATGACCGTTTCCATGGTGCCGCGCGCGGTCATTAGAATCACGGCGCACTCGGGATTCTTCTCCCGAGCGGTGGCCAGCACGTCCAATCCCGTTCGTTCGTCCACATAAATATCCGAAATGACAATGGGATAAGCGTCGTTACGCAGGCATTCCATCGCCTCGCGCGTGGAGGAAACCGCGTCCACCGCGTACCCCTCCAGCTCCAGAAATGTCGTGATGGTGGTTCTTACGGAACTATCGTCTTCTACCACTAACAAACGTTGCACAGCGTCGATTCCTATTTCTAGACTGACACAGTGGGGGCCTGAGACGCACGCGAGCAGGCCGGCAGCACCACCGTAAAGCACGAGCCTTGGCCCGGCGCGCTGGTCACCTCGATTTTTCCGCCGTGATGGCGAACAATCTGATCGACGATGGATAAGCCGATTCCGGTTCCCGCTTCTCCGGATTCTTCCGCGCGCTTAGTTCGATAAAACCGCTGGAAAATCTGGCGCAATTCCTTGGAATCCATTCCGATGCCCTGATCCTGGACGGAAAGCCGCAATCGGTCGCCTTGAACCCGGCAAGCCACCGTGACTCGGGTATCCGGCTCGGAATATTTCACCGAGTTCGTCAGCAGGTTGAACACGGCGTATTCCATCAACTCGCGGTCGCCTTCCACCGCGCCCTCGAGATCTCCAATCGCAATGTGTATGTGCTTTCTCTCGGCCAGCGGGCCGGCGCGCTGCAGGCACGCTTCCACAATCTGGCGCACCGAAAAGGGTTCGCGCCGCAATTCCATCTGCCCGTCGGAAAGTCGCTCGATGTCGAGGAAGGTCTGGATCATGCGGGCCAAGCGTTTGGATTCCTGGTTGATCATGTCTGCCAGCTGTTTGCGCTTGTCTTCGTTTAAGTTGTAGCGGCCCATCAGTTCGCTCGAACCCTGGATGGCCGTGAGCGGCGTCCGCATCTCATGCGTGACGAAATGGATCGCCTGCTGGTAGCGCTGACGGTCGGTTTCGGATTGGCGAAGCTGTCGCCGCACCACGAAATGTTGATAACTGGCGGCGGTGGCGCAGGTCAGCCAAGCGGATGCAAACGGCGCGAAGTACGGGAACACGATGCCATGTTGAAAAAACACGTAGGGCGCGAGGTGCGCGGAAATTAAGAGCGCGGCGGCGCTTAGATATGCCGGCCAGCCGGACAGGAATCCGAAAATCAGACCGGCAATGGCGCCAATGAGCAGGCACAGCGCGAGTACTGCGAGATCGGAAGCGCTGGTCAGAAATTGCCCGAGTTCCAGCGTTTCAAAAAGCTGCGCGTGTACTTCGACCCCCGGCCTTTCTCCCCAGGGCGTCTTGACGCGGTCGCGAACCGCCGTCATGGACGTCACGCCCAGGAACACGATCTTACCCGCAAGCGCGTCGGCCAGTTTCGGGTTTTGCGCCAGGTCGTTCAAGGACACCTCCGGAATGGGATCCTCGGTGAAGAGCACTCGCAACAATCGATTGCCTTGGCTCGTTCGCGGCGCGGGAATCAATTCGTTTCCAATCTGAAGGTCTTCCGGGGACTCGACGATTCGCTGGCCGCGCACCAAGCGAAAGGCCTCCAAGGCCAAAGCCCAATAGCGTTTCGCTGGAGTGCGCTCCTCGAGCGCGATCTGTCGCGTAGTGCCGTCGGGCGACAGTTCGTCGGCCTTATCGTGCCCGACGCCGGCCGCGTGCTTCAGGAAGCGAGGCAGCGGATCCTGCCATTGTCCGTTGGCGAGATCCGTCGCCAAGACCAAGTTCTTCGTTGCTAACATGGCACCTTCCAGGCGTCCGTCCTCGGCCTCGTCGGTTTGGTCGGTGAGGATCAAGTCGATCACCACCGCGCGGGGATGAGCCGTCGCGAGCAGTTCCAGCGCCGTCGCGAGCATTTTTCTATATTCGCGAACTCCCCCCATCGCCGTGAGCGACGCGTCGTCGATCGCCAGAATCACCGACTGCGTGGCCGCGCGCGGTGGAGGATGAAGGCGGAACATCCAGTCGTAGGCTGCGTCGTCGATCTGGGTGGCTAAAGCGGTCCATCCGGAGACGATCGCGACCGCGAGGGCCGCGGCGAGGATCGCGGCGTATCCGAAGGTTTGTCTATTTGGCGTCAGCTTATTTAACGACGGCCTTCTCAATCTCGTCAGGCTCCTTGGGCAGCGCCGCGCTCAGAACCTTGGCGCCGTTTTCGGTCACCAGCACCACATCCTCGATCCGTACGCCGATGCCTTCCTCGGCGACGTAGATTCCCGGCTCCACCGTAACCACCATCCCGGCTTCGAGAGGCCCGTCGATATTGGGGTCGTGTACGTCGATACCCACCTGGTGGCCGATCCCGTGCACGAAGTATTTTCCGAGGCCCGCCCCGTGCAGGTCCTTGCCGTGCGCGTCCATATAATCCTTGGCGACTTTGGTGAGCGTGTCGCCGGGGCCCGCTAAGCGAGCGCCCGGTTTCAGCGCGGCGATCGCCGCTTTCTGTGCCGCCAGAACTAGTTCGTAGATCTCGCGCTGGCGGGGCGAAAAGGAGCCGCCCACGGGCAGGGTCCGCGTGATGTCGCTCGCGTAGCTGTCGCATTCCGCCGCCGCGTCGATCACCACCACTTCTCCGCGATCCATCTGCCGCTGATTGGACGAATAATGCAGCACCGTACTGTTCGGCCCGGAGCCGACGATGGTTGAATAAGCGGGGCCGTCGCATCCGTTTTCGAGAAACGTCTCCTCATAGGACGCCGCGATCTGATATTCGCGCGCGCCGGGGACGATGCGCTTCCAGGCCGCCCGATGCGCCGCGATGCTGACATCGGTGGCATGCTGAATGGCCGCGAGTTCCGCCGGCGATTTTTTCACGCGCAGCTTGGTGATCTCGACGGCGGCGTCGGATACCTGCCGGAAGGGATAGCGCGCCTCAAGCCCTTGCGTGGATGGCTGACTCGGGAGCGCATACAGGTTCTCGTGCGCGTCCAGAGCCTTGTCCAATTCGGCTTCGAACTTTTCGACCGGCAAGACCCGCTCGAACCCCGTGGCGCCCTTCGCGCCCGCATCCTCCGCTGACCAACGCCGGCCTTGGTAGCGCTCCGCGTGTTCGTCATGACGGGGAAGAAAAAGGATTTCCTCGGTGGGCGTCACCAGCAGCCGGGCGCCGGGTTCGCTCCAACCGGTAAGGTAATAGAAATTCGCTTCGGGGGTGATTCGAAAAACTTCGTCCCGCCCCTCGGTGTGGGCGAACAGCACCAAAACGCCATCCAACGATTTGCGTAGATTCGCTCGCCGCGTCCGGTATTCTTCCGGCGGGAACTTGGCGGCCGCCAACGCGACCATCAGCAGGAACAAAGCCGGAAGTCTACGCGCCATGTCCAAACTTTAGCAGCTTCGGCTTTGAAAGGAGAACTGTCCGGCGTCTTGAGTCTCAACGCCGGACAGCCAGTTGTTCAGAAGCCCGAGCTTGCACTCTGGCCCCTGGCAGTTTTGACTTTCGGCGTGGCAAGGTACCCGACCACTTCGTTCTTCTTCACTTGATTGATTACGATTTCGTACGGCTGGTGATTCCCCGACACGTACAATTGCACCGGCTCATTGATGGTGCGGTCCTTCTTCTCCACGATCTTGTCGTCGGAGTACACCGCCAGCGTGAAGCGGCTCTGCTTGGGATCGGCCTTCTTCAATTCCAGCCGGATATCCCCGACCTTTTGCGGAGTCTTGGCCTTGGCCAAGTGGAATTCGAAGTAGTTGCGCTCACCCAGTTCCTTCAGCGTCGCCAGCTCCTTGCCATTGGTGGCGATGTCGCCGCTCATCACTCCCATATCGCCCACCACTCGCTTCAGCTCCGAGCCGGTCTTTTCGACATCGCTCGAAACCTGATCCAGTTTGACGCTGGTGTCGGCGAGCTTGGTGCTCGTATCTTGCAATTTGGAACTCGCGTCTTCCAGCTTGGCACTGGTATCCTGCTTCAAGTCGGAAAGCTGGTTCACTACGTCCTGATGCTTCTGCTCCAAGGCTTGCGACAGTTGAGAACTGCTGCGCTTCACTTCCGATCGTGCCTGCCGAAGCGTCGCGTCCGTGGCGCCCTGCAACTGATTCCTGAGATCGGTCAGGCGTTGCTGGTCCACGTCGAAGCCGGCCGCGGTCGAATCGCTGAGCTTGGCCATCTGGCCCTGCATGGTTCCTTCGATCCGAGCCATTTCACGGGACATGTTGTCGTTCTTCACCAGCTGATAGACATTTCCGGCGAGCGCGAGCGCCATCCCGATAAACAGCAACCACAGGATGCCGGTATACGAGCCCGTCTGAGGATTCTTGGATGACTCACTGAAATCATTTACGGACATATTGGATTCTCCTTCTTCGCGACGGCCGGTTAACTGCGTTACAACCCTTTCCGACCTTGCGCGCTATAGGAGCAAGGCGGTGCCCGTTCCCGCCCTGTTCTGCAGATTACTGCGGTCTAGCACTGTCTGCAACGAGTTAGCATCGGGAGGCAAAAATGACCGGATCGAGTACTGTGTGAAATGTTTACCGGGTGACACGCGTCAAGTGGAGCGTCTTGCATCCGATAAGAATAGGGAGGTCTCTAGGAGAAGCATGCCCACCCCATCCGACGTTCCGCAGACGAGCCCCGACGACATTCGCAGCCCCGCCTTCCGGCGTGCTTTGGACGCAGTTCCAACGGGCCTGATCGCTGTGGAGCCATCGGGAGCGATTGCTTTCCTCAACTCAACGGCCGAGCGCATGTTCTTGTATGAGCGCAATCAATGGCAGAACCAGATGATCGAAACATTGGTGCCCGCCGTATACAGGGCGGAGCACTCGGCGCGAGCGGCCGCATTTCTCCGAGCTCCGGCCCACCGCCCGATGGGCATGGGAAGGGACCTTATGGCGCTCCGCAGGGACGGGACCGAGTTCCCAGTAGAGATCGGACTGAGTCCTCTGCCCACCAGCGGCGGCGCCTGGACAATCGCTTCTGTCGTTGATCTGAGCGAACGGAAACGTCTCGAGTTAGAAGTCCGGGAATCCCACGAACGTGTCCATGCCTATTGGGAAGCCGCTTCCGAGGGTTTGATCACTGTGGATGCATCCGGCATCATTGAAATGGTAAACGAAGCGATCCAACGAATTTTCGGCTACAACCGATTGGAACTTGTGGGACAGCCGCTGGAGCTTATCATCCCCGAAAATCGGCGCTGCGCACATGCGGAAAAGCGCGAGCGTTACTTTGAGCAACCAACGCTGCGCCCCATGGGTGTGGGACAAGATCTCTTGGGAAGAAGAAAGGACGGAACCGAGTTTCCGGTCACCGTTGGACTGAATGTGGCCCGAATCGGCGATCGCACCGTCGCCATCGGCTTTGTAACCGACATATCAGAGAAAAAACGCCTGGAAGAACAATCAGCAGTTCTGGGAACCCTGGTGGACCTCCAGCAGCAGCTCTCCACATCCGGGAAGCGGCAGGCCGTATCCAGTGACTGTGACCCGCTGACCAGCCTGGATACACGCGCGATTTTTGAGCAGACGCTGGAGAGGACAAGCGCCAACCCGAGTGGGCGCTATGTCGTCATCTATTCCATCCAGCGCATGCAGCAAATGAACACTCGGTTTGGACGTCTCGTGGCGAACCGCATCATCGTCTTTGCGAGCCAGTACATCGCGAATTCGCTCAAAGGCGAAGGCGACCACCTGTTCCGCTGGGACGGCGCGACTTTTGTTGCGCTCGTGACGCGCGACTCCACCGTTTTCGGAGTTCAGCGTGAAATCGCCGAAGTCTGCGGGAAAAGACTAGAGTATTTCGTCGAGAACGCGGGCGGTAACTCGCTGGTTGTGTTAGCTCTGCAGGCCAATGTTCTGGGGCTGTCTCAGAAGTCGATGGCGGAAGCCGTCGCCGAGATCGAAAGAGTCGCGGGAAGTCGCTAGACTTATTGCCCGGCGGCTTTCTTCTGCGCTGCCAGCGTACTCAAGAAAACCGCTTCGTTGATATCGATCTCTTTCCGATAGCCTTCCGGATCGATAAATGGATTGGGGCCTTGGCCTAACTTCGCGTATTTTTCTTCCATGCGATACATGCCCGGGTGCGACGCCAACGGCACATCGCAGTGCAACGATCGCATGATCTTGAAGGTCCGCGCGAAGTCGTCGGCGATTTGCGGATAATCCGCGTTGTTCACCAGTTTGACGCCCGGATTCACGCCCATGCTGCCGATAATCACGACATCGTAAGACTTACCGCCTTCCTGGATCTTGGTGGTCCAGGTAGTGCAGCCCTGCGTGTGTCCTGGAGTGAGGTGCGCCACCAGCGTCGTTCCACCGAGCGTCACTTCGTCGCCATCGTGCAACACTCGGTCGATCGGATGCGGCTTGTTTCCAGGCCGCATTTTCTCGAGCGCCGGAACGTCCTGAGCCATGGCCATCACCTGTGCCCCGGTCAATTCCTTCACCAGCGCGTCGCCTTCCATGTGATCGCCGTGAGCGTGACTGCCCAACAGGATCTTGATGTCGGTAAAGCGGAAGCCAAGTTTTTCGACGGAGGCGCGAATCACCGGTACGGTGACTTCGAAATCGCTGTTGATCAGGATGTCGCCGGCGGGTGTGACAATCAGAAACGAGCCGAGCGCGTGCGGGCCGACGAAATAGATGTTGCCGATGACTTTGTGCGGCGGAAACGGATCGTTGACGTGATCCCGAGGGCCGAGGTTGCGGCTAATCAGCTCTTCGGGTGTCTTCGGAACGGGCTCTTCGGCGGCGAGCTGCCCGGCGCCGAATGCGCCGAGAGCCAGAAGCAGAATCAAGGAATCCGTACGCATAGTAAAAGAAGCATATCACTCCAGCTAGACCTCTTCCAGGACTCGCTCTGGAGCGTCAGGAAAGATCTGCTCGGGCTGGCCGGCCGGGAACACAAATTGACCGGCAACCGCGGCCGCAATCAGAGACCCAGCCGCCATGAAGAAAGCCGCCGAATAACCGAAGCGGCTGGCAACGCCGCCTGCCGCGAACGAGCTGATACCGACGAAGAGATCGTAGAACGCGCTCAGCACTCCCACTGCCGAACCACGTTCGCGCTGCGGAGTCTGACGAAGCACGGTGGATGCCACCGACGACCAAGGAAACGAAAATCCCAATCCGAGCAGCCCCGCCGCGCTCACCGCAAGCAGCGGCGAGGGGCCGATTCCGATGACGATCAAGCCCACAGCCATCGCCACCAGGCCGGCATAGTAGGTGATGCGCGGATGAACGCGATCGGGCAAGCTGCCCAGGAAGAATCGCGACAGCAGGATCATACCCGCGTAGGCGGAGAAAGCCGCTGGGCCCGAGTGCCCGCGCGACGCCAGATGCAGAATCAGAAACCCGGCGATCACCGGATAGTGGACGTTCACGAATCCCACGGCGATGCCAGGCAGGATCAACGAGCGGGGCACCCAGCGGCGTCGCTCGGGATGCGGAGCGGGCTGGTAATCCTCCGGCACTCGCATCAAAATCAGGAACCCGAGCAAAGCGGTAATCACTTGCATCGCGGCGGCCCGCTCAAACGAACCCAGCCACGCTCCCACCAACGGTCCGGCGGAAATTCCTCCCCAAATGCCGCTGCTCACGTAGCCGAGCGACTGCGCGCTGCGGTGGATGCCCGCCACTTCCACCGCCCAGGCGGCTGCTCCCGTATACAGGCACGCCTCGCCGAAGCCTTGCAGGATGCGCGCCAGATAAATGCCGGTGATGCCGAGCGGCAGAAGATAAGCCGAGCCAGCCAGCGCGCAGCTCACCAGGCCGGTAAGGAAAGCGATCTTGCGCCCGCGACGATCGGCCAAGGGTCCCGAAAAAAATCGGCTCGCCAGCGCCACGAACGAAAAGATGCCGATCACGATGCCGACGGTCTCGTCCGAGCCTCCGAGGTCGTGGCGGACGTGCGGCGCGAGCGCCGGCAGCACCGTCCCGATGCCGAGAAATCCGAGAAAAGTAGCGAGAACGAGAGCCCAGAATCGCCCCCCCAACCCACCCGCGAAGAACTGCATTATTTTTGATTTTACCTTGGCTGGGTGATTCGGCGGCTCTGGGAGATTTCGG
>Ga0302324_100028989_pt1 | contig 10510 bp, 8 predicted proteins | sample Palsa_T0_1_FD_201949 | JGI IMG/M metagenome (GOLD analysis project Ga0302324, IMG submission 201949) | Peat permafrost microbial communities from Stordalen Mire near Abisko, Sweden - Palsa_T0_1 | ecosystem: Environmental > Terrestrial > Soil > Palsa > Peat permafrost | place: Sweden: Abisko... | reverse complement strand
AACGGCGATCTGGGCTACCGGCTGGGCGCTGCGTTCCTGGTTCCCTACCCCAACCGCATTCGCGGCAAGCTCTCCGCCGACGGCAAGAGCCTGACCACCGAGTGGGAGGGCCACACGCTCACGCTGCCCGCCAACAACATCGGCAAGTTGCCCACGGCCGAGCGCCACGCCATGCACGGGCTCATTTTGAAGGCTAAAACCGATGACGTCGCGGTGAAGAAGATTCCCGGCGGCGAAGGAGTCTCCGGCACCATCCACGCTGGAAGCTTCGGCGGCTACTGGCCCTCAAAAACAGATCTCTTCGTTACGGTCTCACTCACCGCCGACGCGGTTGACGCGAGCATCGTGGCGAAAAACGTGGGCGGCGAAGACGAGCCGATCGCGATTGCCTGGCATCCCTACTTCAATCTGCCCTCGGGCGACCGCACCCAGGTGCGCGTGCACATTCCCGCAAACACCACTGCCGAAGTCGACGGCTACGACAACGTCTTCCCGACCGGCAAAATCCTAAAGGTCGATGGAACCCGCTACGACCTGCGCGCTCCCGATGGCAAGCCCCTGGGCACCGAGTTCTTTGACGACAACTGGAACCACCTGATCTGGCAGGACAAAACAGTCACGGTCAAGATCATCGATCCGGCCGCCCACTATGGCGTCGACATCATCGGCTTCTCGCCCGAGATCAAGGCGCTGCAGATGTATGCGCCGCCCACCAAGCAGTTTGTCGCCATCGAGCACCAGTACAACTTTGGCGACCCATTCGGCAAAGAGTGGGGCAAGACCGACACGGGCATGGTCACGCTCAAGCCCGGCGCGACCACCAGGTGGCACGTCCGCCTGCACGTGTTTGTGCCGTAGAAAAGCTAGTTATCAGTTGTAAGTTGTAAGTGATCCGCAAGCAGGCCGGGGCAATCCTCCGGCCTGTATTGCGTTTGCCCGTCAATTCACAAACGTCAGCGCCACGCGGCGGGAGTGGAGGAAGTAGGGAATCCAGATTGCGCAGACCGCGAAGCTGCGTATGACCGTGGTCGGGCCTGAGTGCGGGTTGAATGAAGCAGCCATGATGTGGTCGGCCAGGAACAGAACAAACTGGAAACCGTAAAAGATAATCATCAGCAGCGGGAAAGATTTCCTTTTTGTGTAGAAGAGGACGTTTAGAAAGATCAGCACGGCAACGAACACCACGTTCATTACCACTTCGAAGAGGATGAGCGGTTCTAGCCCTGGTTTATCGGCAAACAAGATCTGACCTTTGCTTCCAAACAGCAGAAAGCAACCAACGCTGAGGCCGAAGAGGGAGAATATCGGGCTAAGTCCCAGGCCGATCGCCGGTAGAATCAACCAGCCGCCTATCCCCGTGAGGCCCCGGTCGGCCGAGTCGCTCGCTGCGGAAAACATGGGCGCCGACGATCGATGCTCTGAGCCAGCCTGAGCCGCCGTGGGTTCCGGTTCTGCGGCGGACGCACCCGTCATCTGACCACATTGCAAACAAACAACCGCGCCTTGTCGCAGTTCCGATCCACACTGCTGGCAATGAGTAGACATTTGGCGTCCTCTAAGGAATTTGCTGGGATGATCAGGGCTCACCACCCTTGTTGTCAATCGCGCCCCTCAACACCATCCTCTGCGCCAGCCTCAATCCCCCAGCCTGCCCAGCTTCACCGTCTTCCCCGTCTGCGCCTGTCCCCACGCGGCGTCAACAGCTCCCCCGCCTGCGTCAACTAATGTCGTGCGGCGAGGATTGCAAACACACCGAGCGCGGCGAATACAACCACGGTGCCGATCACAAATGCCGACTTCCCTGACAACGTCCTATGCACCTGGCGCGCCATCGTCCCCTTGCCCGTTGCCCTCACGCCCTCTACATCGAGGTAGTCAATGTTCCGGGCCTTCCCGCTCGCGGAGTCCACGAAGACAAAGTAGGTCGACTGGGTCTCGCCCATTTTTCCAATCTCGTGCGACCCATCGGTGAGCCGAATGTCCAGCGTTACGCCTTCCTCGTAGCGGCTCAGGCTTTTCATCACCTTGATCATCTGGGGAGTTGGCGCCGGGCTCGATGTAGTCCCCGGAGTCGGCGTGGGCACACTAGTCGGCGTGGATTCCGGGGTCGGCGCTGTCGCAGGACCCGGTGTCAATTGCGGCGATTGCTGCCCGACCGCAGTCACGCTGAGCGCAAAAACCAGGGCCACAGCGACCAGCAGCCGTATCGGGCGGCAATTCTTGAACATCTACCTTCGCCTCACGTTAAGGATTAGACGCAATTTTAGCCCTTTGTCCGGGCATACGGTTCTTCTTTTCCCAGGGTGAGTCCGAGCCTCAGTCTCCCAGCGTGCTCAGCTTCACCGTCTTGCCCGTCCGCGCCGACTCCCTCGCAGCGTCCAGAATCTGCGTCACAACCATGTTGGTTTCGAGCGATGAAAGGTCGCCCTTGGGATGAATCTGCCCGCGCAATACGGCGGCGAGATAGCTGAGCGAGTCCTGCTCCGGCGAGCTCAGAGAGGGAGCTGAGATGAGCCGCTCCTCCGATTCGCCCGGACGGCGCAGGCGCAGCTTGTCCGGCCCCACAGTGATCGCATAACCCGTAGCCCCGTAGACTTCCATATCTTTCCGCCCGAAGGGCCAGTTCCACGAGGCCTGCAACACGGCCTGCGCACGCGGATAAGTAAGAACCACAGTCGCGTCATCGTCGACCCGCGAGTAGAGCTGGGGCTTGTCGGTGTTGAGCACGGCCGTCACCGTCAGCGGCGCTTCGCCCTTCATCATCCAGGTCATCAGGTCGGCGCCATAGCAGCCAAAGTCGTAGAGGGCTCCCGCGCCATTCTGGGCTGGGTCGGTAAGCCAGCTCAAAAACTCGGGCGGCACGCCAATCTCTTTGGGGCCCTGGTGGCCGTCGTGGATCACCACGCGGCGAATTTCGCCGAGACTGCCCTGCCTTACCTCTTCATACGCCGCGCGGTTGCTCGCGTACCAAGTCGTTTCGTAGTTCACCAGCACGTTGATCCCATAATGCCGCGCGGTGCGCCGAATCGCCTGCGCGTCCTCCACTGAAATGGTCAGCGGCTTCTCCACCATCACGGATACGCCGTACTGCGCGGCGATCTCAATGGCCGGCCGATGCTCGGCAATCGACGTATAAACAAGAATCGCCTGCGGGTGGGTCCGTTCGATCATGTTGGCTTCTTGCTTGTAGAAGAGGGTCTCGTCGAGCCCGAAGCGGCTCCGGTACTTGGCGGCGAGCTCGGTGTCGGCTTCGGCTATGCCCACCAGTTGCACGTCGCTGTGTTTGGGCAGCGCGGCAAGGAAGCCTTCCACATGGCCGTGCGCCAGGCCCACAATGGCCACGCGAATGGGCGGCTCGGCGGCGGCCTGTGGGCCGCCAAACCAGGGCAAAGCGCAGAGCGCCGCAACCAGGCGGCGGTAACGGAAAAGCAGCGGAGGACCGAGTCGGGCCATTGGATTGTCTCCTGCAGTGGAATTCTACGAGGTTGGGCTGGCTGAATGACGTGGGGGATGGGGAATCTGCTTGCGGGCGGAGCGGCAGTGCGCTTGTAAGACGCAATCCCACCTCGAAATGCGGATGCAGTCCAGGAGGACTGTGGATGACGAGCTTGATCGATAGGAAGGCGGCCTTAAGCGAGGATGGTCGATGACGAAAACAGCGGTTGAATCGTTTCGAGTGCGGAAATGCACAAGGGTGTGCCCATTTCGGGCGGAAAACCACATCGGCCTTGCGGGAATCCAATCTGCATGGCGTTGCGCAGAGGATTGGGCACGCTATCGCCTTTTGCGCCGATCCCTTTGCTCAGGTGGAATTCAATGCCCAGGTGATCCCGGGAGGTAATCCCAGGGAGGTAATCTTTGCTTGGCTGGTTACGTCTACCCCTCAAGGGTGCAGTCTTGGAGGAGCGTTTTCGCTGTCCGTGCTGCGGATTCAGGACACTGGAGACGCCGGGCGCAATGGCCTTGTGTCCGGTGTGCTGGTGGGAGGATGACGGGCAAGAGGAGGACGACGCCAGCGACGTTCGCCTTACCGTGAACGGCCAGTTGAGCCTGAGCGAAGCGCGCGAACATTATGCGCATTGCGGAGCGTCTCACCCGCGGTTTTTGCCCTATGTGCGCCAGCCCGCACCCTTCGAACGCTAGAGAATTTTTGGGAATGGTGCTGTCGGAAGCCACGGCCGCAAAGTCGACTTTCCTCAAGAAAATCCACTTCCCCCGGCCCTCAGAAAGTTCACAGTATTCCCGAAAATGCCTTGATGCACAGGAATGCAACGATAATCCGTCCAAACACCGCACGCTTGTGCGCCAGACAGCGCTGCCCGGTTTGACCCTTTAGAGCATTCCCTCTTACCATGAGATAGGCGTTTCCCAAGCCACAGCGAGCTGTGTCGATTCCGGCCTCCGGCCCTGTTGGCGCGGCAGCAATCGGCGGTCCGCGAAGGCCGTTCCGCAGTCGAGCATCGGCTCCGGGCAGCAAGCGGGAAGCGGCAACCTCGATCCGGGGTTTATCAGGGCGCCAAGAGGCGCCTGGAAGGCGAAAGCATTGAGCTCTACCGACACCCTCGAAAACAATCCTCAATCCTCGGCAGATGCCGCACAGGACAGCCCTGACAACCAGGCCCAGGCCCATGAAGGTCACGACCATGACCACGGGCACGAGGGACACGACCACGAGCATAACCATCCGTCTGGCCCGATTCTGAATCCGGACTGCACACGCGAGCTTGTGCTCGACATTCCCGCGGACGAAGTTTCCAATGCCTACCGCACCGTGACCGGCAACTATCGGAAATATGCCCGCATTCCGGGATTCCGCGCCGGCAAGGTGCCGGAGTCCGTGGTACGCCGGCGCTTCTCAACCGAGATCCGCAAGGAAGTGATCGACGGGCTGCTGCCCGAGCGCTTCAACAAGGCGGTTGCTGAACTGGGTGTGCGGCCCGTGGGCCAGCCGCAGGTAACCGAACTCACCGTCGAAGACTCGCAGCCGCTTCACGTCAAGGCGGTGTTTGAGTATCTTGCCCCGTTTTCGATGGAGGGCTACCAGCAGGTAACCGTTCCAAAACCCTCGGTGGAAGTGACTGAAGAGGAGCTTCAGCACGAGCTTGGGCATCTGCGCGAATCGCGCGCCACGATTGAGCCGGTGGAAGAAGACCGCGCGCTCAAGGATGGCGACTGGGCGCAGATCAGCTACAAGGGCGTGATCGACGACGACGCGGAAGCCGCGCCAATCCTGGGCGAAGACACGCTGGTCGAAATCGGCGGCAAAGACACCGTCGAAGCATTCTCCGCTGCGCTGCGCGGCGCAAAGCCCGGGCAGGAGCTCAAGGCCGAGGTTGTTTATCCGGCGGAATACGCTGAGGGCAAGCTGGCCGGCAAAACCGTAGCCTACGAAGTGGAAGTGAAGGCGATCAAGAAGCGGATTCTGCCCGAGCTGAACGACGAGTTTGCCAAAGAGCTGGGCGGATACGAGAGCGTGGCCGACCTGGAAAGCCGGATTCGCGAGCACATGGAATCCCGCAAGAAGCGGAGCCTTGAAGCGGAGACCAAAGACAAGTTATTCGCCGCGCTCACCGAGAAGTACACCTTCCCGGTGCCTGAGTCGCTCGTGCAGGATCAAATTGATCAACGGCTCGAACGCGGCCTCCGCGCGCTTGCCGCGCAGGGCATGAACTCCGAGCAGATGCGCAAGCTCGACTTTCCCCGGCTGCGCGCTGCACAGCGTGACAGTGCCGTGGCCGAGGTCAAAACCATGATCCTGCTCGACCGTATCGCGCAGGAAGAAAACATTACCGTGAGCGAGGAAGAGTTCGAGCGCGAGCTGCAACTGGCTGCGATTCAGTCGCGGGAGCCATTGGATACCCTGAAAGCGCGATTGACGGAGGACGGCGGGCTCGCTAGAATCCGGGAACAATTGCGGCGTGAAAAAACTGCAAGTGTGATGTATGAACGGCTGCCTGCTTAGCACCACGCGGTGAAAACAGGGAGTTGAAAGGGCATGGCTTTAGCCGTGCCGAAAATGGTCCATAAGAACCGGCGGGCTTTAGCCCCTGAGGTGTGATTGTCGGCAACCTCGGCTTTCACCTTAATCTGTTAAAGTAGCCGAGCCTTAAACTCGGAAAACGGGCCGGATGCGAGATGCCGGCGCGATGAAATGAATCGGGGAGCAGCAGGCCCCCAACAGAGAATTAGGAAGACTCAATGGCATTGGTTCCCATGGTGGTAGAGCAGACGAGCCGGGGCGAGCGCGCCTACGACATCTATTCCCGTCTGCTTCGCGACAACATTATCTTTCTGGGCACGCCGATCGACGACCAGATTGCAAACCTGATCGTGGCGCAGATGCTGTTTCTCTCCGGCGAGGATCCTGAGAAGGATGTGCAGCTCTACATCAATTCTCCGGGCGGGTCGATTACCGCGGGCCTGGCCATCTACGACACCATGCAGTTCATCAAGAACAACGTGGTGACCTATTGCATTGGCCAGGCGGCGAGCATGGGAGCTTTCCTGCTCCTGGCCGGGACCAAGGGCAAGCGGTTTGCGCTGCCCAATTCGCGGATCCTCATCCATCAGCCGTCGATGGGGGGCTTGAGCGGGCAGGCCACGGACATCGACATTCATGCGCGCGAGATTTTGCGTATTCGCGAGATTACGAATACCCTGATTGCAAAGCACACAGGGCAGCCGTTGGAGCGCATCGAGCGGGACGTGGAGCGCGACTTCATCATGAATTCGCAACAGGCCAAGGAATACGGCATCGTTGACGAGATCATCGACCGTCCGCGCACCTAGGCGGACTCGGCCGGCGACGTGGGAAGGGAGCGAAGGATGGGAATTATCGAAGAGGGACGGCAGCTTATCCAGGACTTCGTTACCCCGGAGATTCGCGCCATCGAGGCTCGCCTCGACGCCATCGAGAAACAGGTCGCCTCGCTCGATTCCAAGACCGACAAACTGGATTCCAAGATCGACCGCAACCAGGCTCACATGGAAGCCAAGATCGACCGCAACCAGGCTCACATGGAAGCCAAGATCGACCACAACCAAGCCCATTTGGAAGGCAAAATCGACCGCAACCAGGCTCAAGTGCTTGACACGCTGCACCGGATGGAAAACTACACGCAAGTGATGGAACGTTTAGCGCGGCTCGAAGGCAAGCTTCAAAACGTTGCATAGGACCTGGCAAAGCGCAAAAGTTGCAGAAAGAGTAAATTCTTAGAGGGAGTTGTTCAATGAAAACGCGCACGGGACCGGAAGAAGCACTGCGCTGCTCGTTCTGCCACAAGTCGCAGGACGCCGTGGCCAAGCTCATCTCGTCGCCCAGCGACTACCCTCGCGCTTACATCTGCGACGAGTGCGTGGCCGTGTGCAACTCCATCCTCGAGGACGACCGGGGCGAAGCCAACCCCACCACGACGGCCGGGCACCTGCCCAAGCCGCAAGATGTGAAGGCGTTTCTCGACGACTATGTCATCGGTCAGGATCAGACAAAAAAGAAGCTGGCCGTCGCGGTCTACAACCACTACAAGCGCATCCAGATGAACCGCATGCGCAACAACGAAGTTGAGCTGGCGAAGTCGAACATTCTGCTCATTGGGCCCACCGGCTCAGGCAAGACGCTGCTGGCGCACACGCTGGCCAAGATGCTCGACGTTCCCTTCGCGATTGTGGATGCGACTACGCTGACCGAAGCCGGCTACGTGGGCGAGGACGTGGAAAACATCATCCTCAAGCTGCTGCAGGCGGCCGAGGGCGACGTCACGCGGGCGCAGCAGGGCATTATCTACATCGACGAGATCGACAAGATCGGCCGCAAGGACGAGAACCCGTCCATCACGCGTGACGTTTCCGGCGAAGGCGTGCAGCAGGCGCTCTTGAAGATTCTTGAAGGCACCGTTGCCAACGTTCCTCCGCAGGGCGGCCGCAAGCATCCTCACCAGGAGTTCACCGCGGTCGACACCACCAACATCCTCTTCATCTGCGGTGGCGCGTTTGTGGGCCTCGAGCGCGTGGTTGGACGCAGAATCGGCAAAAAGGCGCTGGGCTTCAAGGCAACCGAGACCGAAGCCGAGGCAACCATGCGCTCGCATCGCGACACCGAGCTGCTGCGCAAGACCGAGCCCCAGGACTTGATCAAGTACGGCCTGATTCCGGAGTTTGTGGGCCGCCTGCCCGTGATGGGCGTGCTCGATGAGCTCGACGAGGCCGCGCTGATTGAGATTCTCACCAAGCCGCGCAATGCGATTCTAAAGCAGTATCAGCGGCTGCTCGAATACGAGAATGTGCGGCTCCACTTCTCCCACGAAGCCACCATCGCCGTTGCCCGCGAGGCGCTGGCACGCAAGGTGGGCGCGCGCGGCCTGCGCATGATCCTTGAAGAGCTGATGCTCGACCTCATGTATCACCTGCCCAACAACAAGCGTGTGCGCGATCTCGAAATCACGCGCGAAATGGTCGAACGCCGCGACCTCTCGCTCTGCCTGCTTGAAAAGGCCGGCTAGTCCGCATTTCTCGCTGTCCACCAATTCGCTGACAGTTTCGACAACTCAACAGAAATCCCCAAACCCCTCAGGCCCGCGCCTGGGGGTGTTTCAGGGGGCAATGCCGATCGCGCCATTGAATCGGGGTGCCCCATCCTAACCGCGGTACTTTCCGGTTAGGGTGGGAGACCACGCTCTCAACTCGCCATGTACCTCCCGCCGCCGCACGCCACGCCGGGCGCCGGGTGCCCCATCCTAACCGCAGCTCTCCGCAGTTAGGGTGGGAGACAAATCCCGCCGACCCGCACTCTTGACGAACCGCGTCGAGAAAATCTCGTTTCCAGGCTCGACTTTGGCAGGGAGCAGTGGCCCTCAGGCCACTGAAAAGCATCTACAAATGAACCTGGGCTTCACAGCTTGCGGAAAAACTTGCCCGGGCGGTAGGCCGGGGATTTATCCCCGGCATAAAGCCCGCATAATAAGCTGTGGCTTTAGCCACTGAGGCATGCTCCTCGTCAGTTTCAGCCCATGTCTCGAGTTCTTCCGCAGCCTGTTCTGCCCATGAGGGACGCTTCCTGCCTCAGATCGCGATCTTCGTCTCGATCGCGTCATAGTCCGCCCGGACGCCCTTCGGAGAAGCATCGAGAAGCCCCGCGCCTGCAGGGGCTTGAACATCCCTATGGACATTGCTGTAATCGCGCTTGAGCGCCTTGGCCAGGGAGCGAATGCTGGTGACATTGTTGCGGCGGACATAGCCCAGCAACTCCATCCTCTTGCCCGTAAGAACCCGGGCCAACGCATCCCAGCTTTCAAATGCAAGATGGCGTTCCTTGAGAGCCTCTCCCCGCTCGCCGCGATGCCATGCGTTAACAAAGCGTTGCGAGGCTTCTCGCTCGATGTCTCCGCCGACAATGACTTCGACTTTGCTCATTTCACTCCTCAGCGCACCGCTGAATCGAGACGGCCGGACTTTGGCTTTCCTGGGTCATTCGCCCTGGGGAATATTCTAGGTCAGGGACAGTCCGATATGCGTAAATAGTGTCATGCCAGGCGGATCGCAAGCCCCTTCGATCGAACAGGACAGCCTTCCGGACAGTCCCATCGAACTCAGCATCATCATGCCGTGTCTCAATGAGGCGGAGACGCTTGAGACCTGCATTCGCAAGGCCAAGGGCTACCTCGAGCGGACCGGAATCCGCGGCGAGGTTGTGATCGGCGATAACGGCTCGTCGGACGGCTCGCAGACGATTGCCCTTGACGCGGGCGCACGGGTGGTGAAGGTGGCGCAGCGCGGTTACGGAGCGGCGCTCTTTGGCGCTTCGCTGGCTGCGCGCGGCAAATACATCGTCATGGGCGACTCAGACGATAGCTACGACTTCTCCAACCTCGACCCCTTTGTTGAAAAGCTGCGCCAGGGATACGACCTGGTGATGGGCAATCGCTTTGCGGGCGGCATCAAGCCGGGAGCCATGCCCTGGAAGAACCGGTATATCGGCAACCCGATTCTGTCGACCATCGGAAGAATCTTCTTTCATTGTCCGGCGAAGGATTTTCATTGCGGGCTGCGTGCTTACTCCCGCGAAGCATTCACGCGAATGGATCTGCGCACCACGGGGATGGAGTTCGCTTCGGAGATGGTGATCAAGGCAACGGTCGAGCGGATGAAGATCGCCGAGGTGCCCACCACCCTGAGCCCCGATGGGCGCTCGCGGCCTCCTCATCTCCGGCCCTATCGCGATGGCTGGCGCCATCTGCGCTTCATGCTCCTCTACAGCCCGAACTGGCTGTTTCTGTTTCCCGGCCTGGCGCTCATGCTGGTGGGTCTGGCAGGAACCGCGCTGCTTGAGCAGGACTCAATCCAACTGAGCCACGCAAGCCTCGGCCACGCTCGATTGGGTCTTGACACGCTCATCTATCTCGCCTTCATGAGCGTGGTCGGCTATCAGTCCGTGCTGTTCGCCGCGTTGTCACGGATTTACGCCGTGCAGGAGCATCTCTATCCTGCCACTCCCGGTTACCGGCACATCTTTCGC
>Ga0302324_100028988_pt1 | contig 10510 bp, 5 predicted proteins | sample Palsa_T0_1_FD_201949 | JGI IMG/M metagenome (GOLD analysis project Ga0302324, IMG submission 201949) | Peat permafrost microbial communities from Stordalen Mire near Abisko, Sweden - Palsa_T0_1 | ecosystem: Environmental > Terrestrial > Soil > Palsa > Peat permafrost | place: Sweden: Abisko... | reverse complement strand
TGACTCGCCGTGCAAACTTAACCGCTGGATTTTCGAATAGTTGTGAAATAACTGGATCGCTAACCGGTTCATCCGTCTCCACAATCGAAATGGCCGTTAACGGCGCTTTACCTTTCCGCGCGGACTCATCCTGCCGTCCCAAAGCGAAGTTCGCGACGTTCACCCCATTCTTGCCCAGGCAAGTTCCAAGGAACCCAATCACTCCCGGCACATCGTCGTTCCGCGAGTACATCAGATTGCCGCCCAGTGTCGCTTCAACGGCGATGTTCTCCACTTGCAGCAGCCGGGGCTTATCGAGCACCACCGCCCCTAGAACAGGAAAATTACCTGCTTCCGTATCAATTTCAACCCCGATCGAATCCATGTGGGCCAGCCCCGGTTCGAGTTGTTCAACAACGCGGAAGCCGCGCTGCGTGGCAATTTGCATGGCATTCACAACGTTCGCGCGGTATTCCAGCGAGCGGGAAAGAACGCCGGCCAGACCCGCGTTGCGCAAAATCTGGGTGTTTTGATCGGCCAAGCGGCCATAGTAAGTGAAGCGAACGGTCTGCGGGTTGCCCACCATAATATTGCTGAGAAACAGCCCGAGACGTTCCGCCAAATCGACGTAGGGACGCAGCGCCTGGTATTGATCGGCCGTCATGGCGGGCATGTTGACCGCGTTCAACGCAACCCCGCTCTTGAGATATTCGATCATCTGCTCGACAATGCGAATGCCGACGATTTCCTGCGCTTCTTCGGTGGAACCGGCAATGTGCGGCGTGGCAATCACCGCTTCAAGTTTGAAGAGCGGATGATTTTCGGGAGGTTCCTTCAGAAACACATCTAACGCCGCTCCCGCCACCTTGCCGCTGGTGATCGCCCCTTCGAGGTCGCCTTCATCCACCAGTTCGCCCCGCGCGCAATTGACCACGCGCACGCCGGCCTTCATTTTCTCGAACGCGGCCGCGTTCAGCATGCGCTCTGTCTCCGGCGTATGCGCCACGTGCAGCGTAATGTAATCGCTCTGCCGGTAGAGATCGTCGAGCGAAACCAGTTCCACGCCGATATCGCGCGCGGTGAGCAGGCTTACGTACGGATCGTGGCCGACGACATGCATTTCAAACGGCTTGGCGCGCTTCACCACTTCCCGGCCAATGCTGCCCAAGCCAATGATGCCAAGCGTCTTGCCGCGCAGTTCGTTGCCCAGAAACTTCTTCTTCTCCCACTTGCCCGATTTGGTAGACAAGCTGGCTTGCGGGATGGCGCGCGCCATGGAGAGCATGAGCGCGAGCGTATGCTCCGCAACCGAAATCGCGTTGCCGCCGGGCGTGTTCATCACCAGAACGCCCGCATCAGTGGCCGCTGGGAGATCGACGTTATCCACGCCCACTCCGGCGCGCCCAATCACACGCAGCTTGGGCGCAGCTTTTAGAACGTCTTTCGTCACTTTCACCGCGCTGCGCACAAGCAGGGCATCGCAATCCGCCAGATGCGGCTGATAGGTTTTGGGATCGGCAATCACCACATCCCAGCCCGCTTGCGCATGCAGTAGCTCGATGGCCGCGGGAGCAAGCGGCTCGGCAACAAGTATTTTCATTGTTTCGATTACTTCACCGCGAGTTCGGCAGGTTGCGCTACCGCCAGCTCGGCATAGACATTCTGCACAGCCGCCACGCCGGAACCGAACTTCACCGGAAAACCGTTGGCGCTCAGAATGATTTCCAACTCCGCCACCACCGCGAATAAATCGTGGAAATCGAAGTAGCCGAGATGCGCTAAGCGGAAAATCTGCCCTTTCATCGAGCCTTGGCCGTTCGTGATAATCGCGTTGAAGCGCTTGCGGTACTCCTTGATGATGACGCCCGAATCCATGCCGGCCGGCGGACGAACGGAGGTAACAGACGAGCCGGGCGCGCTTGAAAATAACTCCAGCCCGAGCACCTGCATGGCTTCGCGCGTGGCATGCGCCAGGATCTGCGCGTTTTCAATCAGCTTGTCCATGCCGATGGATTTGATGTATTTCAGAGCTTCCGCCAGCGCGAGCAACAGCGAAGTATTCGGAGTCCAGGCGGATTCCCCGTTTGCGGCGCTCTTCTTCTCTTTTTTGAGATCGAAGTAGAAGCGCGGTGCCTTGGATGTCTCGGCCAGCTCCCACGCTTTCGGGCTGATCGCCAGAAACGCCAGGCCGGGAGGGATCATGAAAGCCTTCTGTGAGCCTCCGACGACGATATCGAGCCCCCAACCTTCGATGTCGAGCGGCATGGTGCCGATACCGGTAATGGCATCCACCACGAAAATCGCAGCGGTTTTTTTCACCGCCAAGCCCATCGCTTTGACGTCGTGCTGAGAACCAGTGGAGGTCTCGGAGGCTTGCACGAAGACGCCCTTAATATTGGGGTTCTGCGCGAACGCTTGTTCAACTGCGGCGGGTTGCACAGCCGAGCCATAAGGTGCCGTCAGCACGGTGGCCTTCATACCCCACGCTTTCATGATTTCGACCCAGCGCTCGCCGAACTTGCCGGCCGAGCAAACCAATGTCTCATCTCCGGGCGAAAAGAAGTTTTGGGTCGCTGCTTCCAACCCCCCGGAACCGGAGGCTACCACTACCAGTACGTCATGCGACGTGCCGAGTACGATCTGCAGATCGGACAGGACCTGCTTGTACAGACTGCGGAAATCCTCCGTGCGGTGATGGATATCGGAGCCCATCATGGCGTGCAGAGCTTGCGGCAACAGAGGCGTTGGACCGGGGGTGAGAAGACGCTGTTTTCTTATATGCATGAAAGGGGGAACAAGAAGTAAATCGGAAGAACTTTTAGAATAACAAAACAGGCCGCTGCCCGATACGTGGCTGAGCCGGTAGAGTACTTCGTTCGACGTACCGCTCCTTCACAGTCGCGGCTCAGTAATGCCTCAGTTGGCGGCGGTGAACTGGCGTGAGACAGAGTAGCTTTGTCCTGCAGCGGTGGTGCCCGTTACCGACAAAGTATGAATGTCGTTCGATAGGAGCCCGGTATCCACAAGAATGGTCCAACCCGTGTTCGGACAATCGGGACTGACGCTTGTGCTGGTGCAGACGTCCGGCCGGTAGCCGTGAATGCCCGCATCGCCGAAGGGAATGCCATCGATCGAGATGAAGACACTTTGAATCGAGACAAACTTTTCATACAGCCAGCCACCGAATACCACGCTGCCCGAAAACGGCGTCTCCACGTTGCCATTGGGTATATCGATGTTGATCATCATCGGCGTAACCACCGTTGAGTTGGCAACGGTGAACGCAGCGGATGCGCTCGCCGTTGTGCCATCGGCAGCCGTGGCGAGCACACCAAACGTGTGGGCGCCATCCGGGAGCAGCGTAGTATCCAGCGAATAGGTCCAGCCGACATTGGGACAATCCGGACTGGTGAGGGTGCTCGTACAGATATCGGGCCCTACTCCGTAAGCAGCGTTCCCAACTGGCACGCCGTCCACGCTAATTGACACCGAAACGATGTGAGCGTTCGCGTTCAGCGCCCAACCCTTCATTGAGGCAATGCCCGAATAAGGGTTGTTGCTGGGTCCGGGAGCGTCTATGATCACTGTCCCGGCGGGACTGACGTTAGAAACGTTAAACGTGTTGGATGCGGTAGCACGGGCACCGGCGCCGTTGATGCCTGTTACCTCCAGCGAGTGAGAGCCGTTCGTCAAGTGGGTTGTATCGAGCGTGTAAGTCCAGCCTACATCGGGACAGCCTGGTTCGCCAGGAAATACCACGCATACATCCGGCCGCGACTCGCCATAGGTGGCAGTTCCTTTCGCGATTCCATCCACGGAGATGGTCACACTTTGAATTGGGGAGGAATTGCCAATGGCCCAACCATATATACCGGTAACCCCGGAGAGGTTCGACGAAATAGCGCCGGGCACATCTATATTGAGAAGAACTCCCGAGCGGCTCTGATTGCCGATGGTAATCTGTCGACTCGCGCTATAGGGTTGACCCGCCGCCGAGTAAGCAATCAAATTCAGGGTATGGGTGCCATCCGATAACAAGGTCGTGTCAAGACTACCACTGAAACCAACATTCGGACAACCAGGGTAGCCGGAGAACAGGGCGCACACGTCGCTGCGGGTCGTGCCGTAGGCCGGAGAGCTGTACTGAATGCCATCCACGTACATCTGGACCTCATAGATGGTGGCACTGGGATCAATGGCCCAACCGGAAACGGCAATCACGCCACTCAGTGTCCCCGCCGAGCTGCTCGGCGTGTCTATGTTCACATAGGGGCCGCTGGAGGGGCTCTGAGTTGTGAAGTTGTCCACCACAAACGGATTGACGAGAGTGTACTCCTGACCGTTCGCGGCGATGGCCGTCAAAGAAAACGTATGACTTCCGTTCGCCAACCCGGTGAGATCGGCCAGGTAGCTCCAGCCGACATTCGGGCAATTCGGCCTGCCGGGATAGTTTCTGGCGGAGCACACATCGGGCCGCAGAGTGCCGTAAGTCACCGCGCTCCCGTTAATCGGCAAAGCGTCAATGTAACCTTTGAAGGAGACAATCCCCGTCGTGTCGTTCAGTGCCCAACCGGCGAACTGGACCACGCCGTGGTAGGTCGCGCCGCCGAACGGGGTATCGATCCCCACGTGAGTAGGATAAGAAGCCGGGTTATTACTTATGGTGACACTGTCGGCGGCCGCGGTGAAATGATTGCCGGCCGTGTCGGTGACGGTCACTTGGAAGGTGTGCACGCCGTTACCCACAAGAGAGGTGTCCACCAGTGCGTCATAGCCCACATCAGGGCAATTCAAGCCAGTGGGATACACCGCGCAGGCATCCGCGCGCCGTCCTCCATAGCTGGCCGTTGCGTAAGGTATACCATCCACCGCAACCGTCACTCCCGAGATTGGGTAACTGGTGTCTATAGCCCAGCCACCGACATGGTACACGCCGCTCACCGTGGCGCCGCTTTGCGGAGCGCCAATAGTCATGAAGATGGAGGGCAGCGTAACGGGTCCCGAAGCAGGAGGGGGATTAGAAACAGCGGCGCCTACCGCAATAGTGACAGTGTTGCTGATGAACGCGTTCTGAGCGATGTAAAGAGGCGTGATATTGTTGTCGGCCAGGTCGGAGGGCACGATCAGATCGACGCGATAGGTGCCATAAGAACCCTGAGGCAGACCGGCATAAATGACCTGTGCAGTCTCCGTTCCCATGGTGGCGGCAACGAAGTTGGCGGGTAAAACATCGTCGGTGCTGGGGCCGGGGAACGGCTGGCCGGTATTCACATTGAGGAAATTACCGTTCACGTCGTTGATGGACCCAAGCCCCGCTGTTGAAATCGAAATCATTTCATTAACAACCGCCGGGTTGCTCGGGGTAATAAGAGAGCCGTTTACGACGGCGCAGCAGGTAGCGCTCGTATAGGCGGTCAGCGTAAGGTCGGCGCCACTACTGGTTGAAGTTGTGACGGCGATTCCATTACCGCCGGAGAAGCCGTCTAATTTGGCGGTGAGCACCACGCGCGTGAACGCTCCGCCGGCTGAGGCAATTACATTTGGATCGGGAGTACTGCCATTGTTGATCAGGTTGATGAATGCCGTCACCACGGTGGCCAGCGTGTCGCTGCTCTGCACCGTGTATGTGTAGCTGGTGCTGCCGATGGTGATGGTGCCTGTGTCGGCTGCGTGTACCGAACCATCCACTGAAACCACCGCGGTTGGATTGTTGAGCTGATGATAGGCCATCGAGATCGGCCAGGGCCGCACCTGCCGCGGATATTGCGGCCCGTTGAAGATGCCCGGATTCGCCGGCGCTATATAAACCGGCGTGGCGTTGGTTACTGTGATGGAACCATCGTTATGCACGGTGCGGACGTAGACACTGGTGCTGTTGCGGTCTGTAAAGAAGTAAGGTATCTGGCCAACGATCTGCGTAGGAGACACTCTGAACAAGGGTGAAGCCACACCATCCAGATACAATTGCACGCCGTCCAGCATGGACGGCATCTGCGGAACGAGGTCTGCCGTCACGGGCGTGGTGTTATCGGTAAAACTCACTCCCGGCGGAGCATTCACCTCAATCAGCGTTCCCGGCGAAACCGTAGCACCGTTGCCGGCCGTCAGATAAGCGCCCGACGCCGTGGCGACAACGTTCGCGGTATTTGACGTACTGACTGCGAGCGTGATGGTATCATAGCCCAGATTCGATTGGACGGAACTCAGGTAAATCGTGGCGGTTCCGGCACCGGCGAACGTGGCCGTCACATTCGGGTCGGATGCGTTGATCAACTTGACCAAGGCCCGGCAAATCCCATCTAATGTGTCGGTGCTCTTCTCGGTGTATGTGTAGGCGGTGCCTTGGATGGTCACGGTGGCCGTGTCGCTAGCCGTAATTTTGCCGCCGGAAGCGAGAGACAAAGTGACCGTGCCTTCCTGCCGGATGATTTCGCTGGCCCAATTGACGACCGGCACGACTACCGCCGTCGGGTCGAACGCACTGGGTAAAAGAGAGTCGCCCGGTGTGAAGATCAGTACACGCCGGTTGAACGGATCGGCCACATACAGATTCGTTCCGTCCCAGGCGAGCGAAGTGGGTGAAGGTGTGGTGTCAACGCCGCCGGTATTGTCGACTTGTGTGCTGATGATGCTGATCGCCTCGCTCGTGATGATGTCGGTGTAAAAGGTGACTTGTCCCAATACGTTGTTCGCCGAAACGCCGTTCGTCGTTGGAATGGTGTTGTAGATAAGGACGCGGTCGTTACCGCCGTCGGCGATAAACAAGCGCGTGCCATCCGACAGGGCAAACCGCGGGAAATTCAAGCTCGCGGAACAGGGACCCGGCAGGGTGACCGTAGCACCCGTTATCGAATTTGTGGTCACGGTCGTAGATGGGCCGGTTTGCAGGTTGGCACAAGCGTTGGGGCTGTTGGCCGGCGACGATACGAAATCTGTCTGCCCCACTACGACATCGGCATTCTGATAGGTGCCCGGCGAGGTTGTGTTCCAGATCAGCACGCGATTGTTGCCCAAATCGGCGACGTAAACGTGGCCGCGATCGGCTGTCACCGCCACTGGATTTACGAGTTGGTTGGCTGCCGTGGGCGGGGCCGTGGCTGAAGGCGTGGGTGCGTTCCCAGTTGTGAAATTGGGTTGTCCCAGAACCACATCGGGCGCCTGATTGTTGGTGGTAGGGAAAGTGTTCCAGATCAAAACGCGGTTGTCTTGCGAGTCGGCTACGTAGAGCTTATTGTTGGCAATCCAGACGCCTTGCGGTCCGCGCATGATAGTGGCCGAGTACACCCCTTGTTGTGGCAACGTCGCGGGGGGGCCGAAATTGGGCTGGCCCACGACCAAGTTCGGAGGCTGGTTGTTACTGGTCGGAATGGTGGTCCAAATCAACACGCGGTTGTTGTTGCTGTCGGCCACGGCCAGCCGGATGCCGTCGCTTGCCACAGCTGTAGCGCTGTAGAACCAGGCGTTCTCGGGCACACTGGAACCGGACGGGTCTTGCGTTCCGTTCCAACCGTTATAGTAGGCCGTCTCACTCGTGCTCACTCCGCTGGGAGTCCAGGTTGGCGGGTTAAACGTATCCTGACCCAAAACCAGACTCGCCTGCGTTCCACATACGAAGCACGAAGCTTGGCCGTAAAGCGCGGTATCCGTCGCCAGGTCAGCGTAGGGACCGGGGACTAAGGTCGTATCGAAAACCAAGACCCGGTTGTCCACCGGGGTGGCACCCACCAGGTTTGAATCGGCCACGTATAACCGGTTACCCGCCCACGCGATGCCGCTGGCACCGCCTAGTGTTTGCTGCGACGGATTGTTATTACCCACCGTGAAAGTAATCTGCCCGACAACGGCGCGCGCGGCCTGTCCATTCTGAAACGGCTTCTGGGCTAACAAGGCAGAGGCAAACAAACAGAGAAAGGAAATCGTTCGGTACGTTCTAAGCAATGGGTCCCCAAATTAATGCGTGTCAAGAGCGCGGCGTATAAAGGCCGGAGTTTAGACCGCAAACACCGTTACACGAGGCGCAGTACTCGCCAAAATAGCTTTAGTATAACAGCGCTAGGGACGTTGGCTCGCGTCTGACGGTTGCAAGGAAACGGTTTTACCGCCCATTGCAAGCGAGCGAGCGTACAATAAGGGCGATGTCGATCCTCGATCAAGTACAGAAAGACATGGTTAGCGCCATGAAAGCAAAGGACGAAAATCGGCTGAGCGCGCTGCGAATGGTGAAAACAGCCCTCAAGAAGCAGGAAGTGGACGGCATGAAACCGCTGGACGAGGCGGCGGAGATGGCTGTCATGAACACACTCCTCAAACAGCGGCGCGAATCGGCGGATATGTTTCGCAAAGGCGCGCGCGAGGAATTGGCGTTAAAAGAGGAGGGCGAAATTACCATTCTTGAATCGTATTTGCCGGTTGGGCCCACGACGCAAGAGTTGGAAGCCGCCGTCGCGGCAGCCTTGGCTGAAACGGGTGCCACGTCGGCCAAACAAATGGGTTTAGTGATGAAGGCCGCGCAAAGCAAGCTGGCGGGCAAGCGAGTGGACGGCAAAGCCTTGAGCGAACTGGTGAAAGCAAAACTGGTTTAGGAGCCCGTGGGGACGGTCTCGACGCAGGCGGCTTCGGCTAGGCGGAACCGCGTGAGCCACCATGCATATCAATAATTTTCGGAGCAGGTCGGATAGACATGCGGCCGGGTTTCGAGATCACAGGGCAATTTACGATACGAACCCAAATCCGGTCGATCTTCCAGAAGCCGACGCCGAGACGAGTCTCGACGCGGCAGACACGAGTGGCTGCGCCACAGCGCGCCACATCTACTGCTTGTCGTAGACCATGTGCCACGGCCAGACAGTAGGCATGGTTTTGTGATAGACTCCCTAGCCATGAAACCTATCAGCTTTATTGGCGCTTGTACTGTGTGCTTTATCCTCGGAACATTCGTCCCCATGAGAAAGACGCACGCTCAGACGACCGCACCCACTCGTACCTACTTCCAGATCTCCTTTATGAAGAGTAAGCCCGGTCAAGATGCCATCAAAATGGAGCGAGAACTTTGGAAGCCGATACATCTTGACCGCATGAACAAAGGACAGATCAACTCGTGGACTGTCATGGAGCCAATTTTTTCCGGTCCACACCCCTACGATTACTTGACGGTGGAGACAGCGAACAGCCCGAATACCTACACCAACACAGACTATGGCGAGTTGATGACGAAGGCCTGGGGCAAGGATAAGATTGAAAGCAACTCCACAAAAACGTACAATGCTCGAGACATGGTAGGCAACGAGCTCTGGGTATCCGTTGAAGGCGTTTCGAAGTAGACGCGCCTTTAGCAATCGTCACGAATAGACGGCCGGATCCCCAGACATACGGCCGAGTGACGATTTCGGAGGTCTCCCGATTTCGCCGCGCGTTGCAGAAATCATGCAAAAGCGCGACAATTCCATGACATCTTCCCGCGCGGAAAAGCCGTAAAATGATCGACAGCCGTGCCCGATGAGAGTTACCCGCCACAAGCGACAAGCCTTGCTATTTCTCGCCGCCATACTGGTACCGGCGGCGGTGTTAATCGGATTAGCCACCCGCCTCCTTTACCAGGATCGGGAACTCGCCGCCAAGCGAGCGGCCGACCAGAGCCACATCGCAGTGGATCAGTTGCGGCGGGAACTGGACTCCCGCCTGGAAGCGGTTAAGCTGAAGGAGATCAATCGCCTCATTCGTTCGCTCAAACCAGACAATCCGGCCGTGATCTTTACCGCGAAGCTGGAGGGCGACCGTGTCGTATTGCCGTGGGAAGGTTCGGCCTCGGATGAGTCGGCGGCTTTACCAAGCTTCGCCAGCAAGGCGAGTTGCTGGAGTTCAGTAAGAGGGACAATGCCGGCGCGGCAGCAGCGTATCGCCTGGCGTTGGCCTCCGCCCGAGGTCCCTCGGAAATGGCGGAGGCCCAATTATTGCTGGCACGCTCGCTCTCCAAGGCCGGCAAATCGGATGAGGCATCTCGGATCTACCTGACGTTGCTAGACGCCCCCGCCGATGCCAGGGACGATCAGGGAGTCGGTTACCTCTACTATGCCGCTGAGCGTCTACTCGCTGGGAAACAAGAACCGGGTATCGTCGCGGCCTTTCTGCGGAAAGAAGTCGATGGCGAAGGGCGACTCACGCTACCCGAACTCTATATGACCCGTTCCCTATATATCGAAAGGCGAAGAGCGAGCCGGGCTTTCGCTTCTGCCAACTCTACGACAAAGTGTATCGCGAGGATGTACTCGAACAAGCATGGGCGCAGGCGAAAGCCAATAATGGCGCACTAGCTAGGCGTGGATGGGGAAAGCTTTGCGGACATTGAGTCAAAAGGGCTGGAGGAGTGGCTGAACGGCCTCGGGAAAGAATTGCACGACAAAACATATCAACCACAGCCGGTGCGGAGAGTTATGATTCCGAAACCGGGCAGGGGTGAGCGGCCATTGGGCATCCCAACCATTCGGGACCGCGTGGTGCAAACCGCCGCAAAACTGATCTTGGAACCAATCTT
>Ga0302324_100028987_pt1 | contig 10510 bp, 5 predicted proteins | sample Palsa_T0_1_FD_201949 | JGI IMG/M metagenome (GOLD analysis project Ga0302324, IMG submission 201949) | Peat permafrost microbial communities from Stordalen Mire near Abisko, Sweden - Palsa_T0_1 | ecosystem: Environmental > Terrestrial > Soil > Palsa > Peat permafrost | place: Sweden: Abisko... | reverse complement strand
TGAAGTTCGCGTTTCAGCTCCACACCCGGCTCATATGTAACGCGACCTTTACTTCCCAACGCGTTGCGAATGCCATCCAGAATCGTAACCACCTGTTCTGGAGCACCCGTAAAACTCCACGAACCTTGTAGTTCCTTCTTTACATTCGCCAGCGGGCCGACCACCGCAATCGAAGCAGTATTCTGCGAGAGCGGCAAAAGGCCACCTTCGTTGCGCAACAGAACAGCGCTTCTTGCCGCCGCAGTGCGGGCCAATTGCAAGCGCTTCGGACTGGCCAGTTCACTCTTCGCGAGAGCCTCATCTATATAAGGATGGTCAAACAGTCCTAACTCGAACTTTGCTTTCAGCAGAGGCCTAACTAGGTCGTCAATCTGCACATCGGACACCTTACCATTGGCCACGAGCTTGGGCAGATTGTTGAGATAGACATCGCTGCCCATGTCCATGTTTACGCCCGCCAGCAGGCCACGGTATGCCGCATCTTCTGGATCACGAGCATAGCCATGCGCAGTGAGGTTGTAGACAGCCCAGGCATCGCTTACTACGAAATTCTTGTATGCCCATTCCTTGCGCAGCACATCCTGCAGGAGAAATCTATTGCCGGACGCAGGTACATCGTTAATATCCATGTAACCGCTCATGATGCAGCCAACGCCCGCGTCCACCGCAGCATGGAACGGCCGCAGGTAGACATTTTGCAGCAGCACATCCGGCAGATAGACGGAGTCATAATCGCGCCCCCCGTCCGGTGAGCCGTAACCGGCGAAATGTTTGGCGCATGCAATCAAGTGTCCCGGCGTACCGATTGCCGGTCCTTGAAATCCGCGAACCCGAGCTGCCGCCATAATGCTACCGAGGTAGGGATCTTCGCCTGAGCCTTCGACGATACGTCCCCACCGCGCATCGCGAGCGATATCTACCATGGGCGCGAAGGCCCAATTGATCCCGTTGGCTGCAGCCTCCTCCGCCGCGGCCGACTGTATCTCCTCGACTAACTCTGGGTCCCATGACGCAGCCTGCGCCAGTCCGACTGGAAAGATTATGTGGAAGCCGTGAATAACATCGAAGCCGATGAGTAGAGGAATGTGCAAGCGCGATTGCTCTACCGCAACATGCTGCACCCGATTGATCTCATGAGGATCGGTGAGAAATAGATAGGAGCCCAGCTCCCCCCTCTTGATGCGGTCGTCGGTGAGGGTCTTATCCCAGAAGAGCTGGCTCATCTGACCGATCTTCTCGTCCAGCGTCATTTGACGAAGCAGCTCGTCGACTTTCTTGTCGATCGCGACGGATGAGACCGGCGGCGCCGAAGAAAGAGATGCCTGCTGGGCGACTAAACCAGCAGGCATGAGGAAGGCCACACAGCACATAATTCGCAAATTCATTCGATAGCCAATAATTCAGGGCTAACCTTTCCTGGACTTAGAAAGTGATCTTCCCGGCAAACTGCATAACACGCGGATAGTAGCCGCTTGTAATCTCGCCGAATGTGCCGGTTCCAAAGGTGCCGCCGGGCTGCGAATAATGCGCGATATTCAGTGCATTAAATGCTTCAATACGAAGCTGGAACACGGCTTCGCGTGGCAATGCAAAGTTTTTCAAGAGAGAAAGATCGGAATTCGTATATCCGGGACCATAGACAATGTTTCGACCGGCATTTCCAATTGTTAATCCGCAGGCCGGGGGCACCGCACCACCGGTGCATGTGGTCGGCGCAGGTGGCTTCGCAAATGCAGCTGTGTTAAACCATTCCTTAGTGGTCTTCGGACCGCTATTCGGATTCCCCTTCCCCATCACTAATTCAGGCCGAGGAGTGACGCCACTGTTCGCAGGGGTGGGTAACACTACGTTGATCGGGGTTCCAGTTCGCAGCGATGTGATTGTGTTCAAAGTCCATCCGCCTAGCAGGAACTGCGTCGCCCCCCCAGTATTGGTTAGGAACCGCTTTCCCCTGCCGATCGGGAGTTCGAAAACTCCGGCACCTGTGAAGTTGTTGCGCAGGTCGTAGTTTGCAGGCCCGTATTCTGCGCTCAGATCATAAGGATTTTGAGGATAAGTTCCCGCGCCAATATTGAATGGCCCGGGGCCGTTGTCCATAGTCTTGGCGTACGTATAAGACAGCCTCAGGCTGATCCCAGTGGTCATCTGGCGTTTCAGGGAGACCTGCAAAGAGTTGTAATTCCCCATTCCGTCAGGAGTGAGTGCATTGACTTGGACATTGGGAATCTGGCTTGAAACGGCACCGAGGTAATTCAGATTTCCCACGGCGTAGGAAAGTTTGCGACTTACAGCCCCGACGTAACCAGCCTCGAGGGACGTCTGTGGAGTTATCATGCGCTGAAGCACGAGATTGAAGTTCTCAGAGTAACCCGTAGGAAGATTCGGCTTTTCGTAATACACGGTTTGATTTGCCGTTGCTGCCGTCGTCAAGCTAACAGAAGCTGCTCCAGCTGGAATTGAAACCGAAGTCGGCCGGGGAATTCCTTGGCTTAAGAAGTAAGAGAAGTAGGTGTTGTAGTTCACAAACTGCTGTTCTACGAAGAAAGGGTAATTCTTGGTCAAAAGATCTTCTTTCGCATCATTTTCCGGCGAGAAGAAGGCGCCGAAGCCGCCTCGAACTGAGGTCTTGGAATTGATCTCATAGGCAAATCCTACGCGAGGCGCGAAATTGTTCTTGTCTGAATTGACCAGAGAGCGCGAATTTCCTCCGCGACCGGCCAATTGCATGGAAAGCGTCGTTGGATCGAAATTGGCTGCGTTGTCATTGCTCTCCACATAAGGCTGCTGGTATTCATAGCGGACACCATAAGTCACGTTCATGTGCGGAGTCGCTTGCCAATAATCTTGCAGATAGAAGGTATGCTCGTTGGCACGAGTGTGGGCAACGGTGAGCTGAAGTCCCTGGTCAACCACTTCCGGTAATCCGAGGAGCAAATCAGCAACCTCATTGCCGCCGTTTGGATAATAGGCAGCCGGATTATAAAACGTGTACGTCGGATCGCTGGTGAAGGCGGAATAAGGGCCACCGAAGTATTCGTACGGTACTGGGAAGAGCGAGAAATCAGGTGTGGACTGCAGAAGCCGGTATTCGTAGCCCGCCTTGAAGTTATGGTTACCGCGAACCCAACTAAGCTGATCAACTAACTGGATGTTGTGATCTCTGAAATCCAACGGCTCGAATGTCGAACCTCCCGTCGTATCACCGGATTCAAATTGAATTTGGGGGAAGCCGTATGTTTGAGGAAAGCCCGGAATATTCGCATTTGCAATTCCAAATTTCGTCGCTAGATTTCGACCATCCACCAGGCTGTTCTGGTGATAAGGCGTCATGTAATAAGATGCGTGGAACTCATTCAATACGTTGGGCGAAAAAGTGTGGTCATAAATAAGACCAACCGTGTCGCTTTCTATGTATTCAGTGTTGCCGCTATCTGCACCGCCGCCGCCCGGCACTGGGATATGTCCTGCAAAGGGATCTCCAGTCAGCGTGTTGATCCGTTCAACGTCATATGTGAGATATGCCCGATCTTTCTGCGAAAAGGTGTAGTCAAACCGCGCATTGCCGACGTTTTGGTTGGCTGTGTATTGCTGCACTGCGTTGAAATTGGTGAAATAGCTGTTGTTTTGCGCCGGAGGAAAGAAGTTCTGCAGGATTGCTTTGCCGCCCGGATCAATATCGCTTGCCGGAATGATGTTGCCTGGAAACTGTTGCGCGTAATAGTTCATCGCGTAAAAGTACGGATCAAAAATCGGATCTTGCTCGCCAGACAACGGGTCGATGAGCCCGGACAGATCGACATCACCATTGGAGTCATAGACGATCTCATTGGAAGGCGGCACGATATCTGCGTAGGAGTAATGCGTCACCTCCCGCACCCCTTCATAGCTGAGGAAGAAGAAGGCTTTGTCGTGAAGGATCGGACCCCCGAATGTACCGCCGAAATTATGCTGCTTGAGGATCGGTTCAACACCTAACCCTGTGAGCGCGGGGTTAGCGGATGTATTGTTGGGGCGAAAGAACTCGTAGACATCTCCATGAAAACTATTCGTTCCGGCTTTGGTCTCCAATAACACGACGCCGCCCGACGCACGGCCCAACTCCGGCGCATACGCGCTCGTAACGATTTTGAATTCCTGCAAAGCATCCACGCTGGGTTGCAACGAGTTGTCGTTATTGCGGTTTCCCTGGACATCAACGCCATTGAGTTCAATATCATTTCCCTCTTCGCGCTGACCGGTGATGGAAAAGTTGGCGTTGCCGTAGCCACCTCCAGACGACACCCCGGGAGTGAGTTCGAAGAGACTCTGGTAGTTACGTCCCTCCAGTGGAAGGTCTAGGATTTCTTTGGTGCTGATTACCGCGCCGGTTTCAGCTCCCTGGGTTTGCAACAGTGGCGCCGAATCCGTCACCGTGACACTTTGCGAGATTTTGCCCGTCTTCAGCGCGATGTCAATGCGCGCCTTCTGATCAAGATCCAGCGTGAAGGGGCTGGTGTTTTCTACATTGAAGCCGTCTTTGCTCACCGAAACGGTGTACCGCCCGGGAGGCAGGGCAAGCGCGGTGTACTCGCCGGCACCATTACTCGTGAGATGGGTCTCGAGGCCTTTGTCGACATTCGTGATGGTGACGGCCGCCGCCGGAATGATCGCGCCAGTTGTGTCGGTGACGTGGCCGCTGATGGATCCGGTTGTGGACTGGGGTGAGGCGAGAGGCGGAGCCACAAGCACTGGGACCGCGAACAGGAGGGCGAAAAAGATGCGCATGAATCTCATAGGCCGTGCTTTTCCTCAAGTCAGATCACGAAACGGGGAAACGTTTACCTGGAAACCGGGAACATAGTAGAAACCGCAGTTACCGCTGTCAAGTGGATTTCCGGATATGGGGCAGAAATCCATATTTCGTGGCAGAAAACATAGTCTGGATCGTTGTTTTGCAGTTGCCGACGGGAGATATAGCTGGGTCCATCCTGCAACTTTTGAGATAGAGTAGCTAGGAAACATTTACCCAAGATGGCCAGATCCGACACCAATTCGCGGCCGCGCAAGATGGATATTCGTACGGTAGCCGCCAAGGCTGGCGTGTCCATCGCAACGGTGTCGCGAACGATCAACCGAGTCTCCTCGGTGAACCCGAAAATTGCGCGGCGGGTGTGGAAGGCAGTCGAGGACCTCGATTATTTTCCCAACACCCAGGCGCGGGCGCTCGTTTCCGGCAGAAGCAGGCTGCTGGGGCTCATCGTCTCTGAAATCACCAATCCGTTTTTTCCGGAGCTCATCAAAAGCTTTGAGGACGCAGCTGTCGAACGGGGGTACGAGATCCTGATCGGCTCCACGAACTACGATCCCAAGCGAATGGCTCTGTGTGTGCGCCGCATGCTGGAACGCAATGTTGAGGGCGTCGCGATCATGACGTTCGGCATCGAAGAGCCTCTGCTGGACCAACTGTCCACCAGAAATGTTCCGATGGTGTTCGTCGACCTGCGGCCGGAGAAGCCATTTGTTACCGCTCTGGTCGTGGATTATCAGCGCGGCATCCGGGAAGCCGTCCAGCATCTTGCCGTCATGGGCCACCGCGATATCGCTTTCATCAGCGGCCCTTTGCATGTGCATTCGGCTCATGCGCGGCAGGAAGCATTCTGCAATTCGATGAAAGAGATTGGCGTGCGCGTCCCGGCGATGCGGCTGGTCGAAGGCAACCACACGGCCGAGGGCGGCTTCGACGCGATGCAGAAGCTGCTCGCGCAGCGCAAGCTGGCGAGCGCTGTGATGTGCTCGAACGATATGACTGCGATTGGTGTGCTGCGGGCTCTAAACGAGCAGGGATTGCGCGTGCCCCAGGATATTTCTGTCGTCGGCTTCGACGATATTCACATGGCACAGTACACCTCGCCGGCGCTGACCACGATTCGCATGTCCTGTTCGGAGTTAGCCCACAATGCCGTGGACGCCTTGCTAACTCACGCGCATGGAACGACGGAGACGCCACTTCCGGTAACGCGCGATATCTCGACGAATCTCGTCGTCCGTCGGACTACTGGATATCCAAGGACGACACCCCCGGTCACAGCCAAATCAGCCGCGGGATCGCGCAAGAAGTAGTTAGTCTTCACTACGTCGTTGCATGCGCACTTCCGAGGCAATCTCGATAAGTTGCGGCAGCACATTGCCGAATCCCGCAGGCGCTGAGTCAGCCATACCAAAGGAGAAATATATTTTCCGGTATAACTCGAAAAGTCTTTGATAAGTTGCGACTGCATCCGGTTTGGGAGATACGACACGCTGCTCCAGACATATCGCCTCTTGCGCTTGCTCGATTGAAGAGAATGCTTTGGCGGCCAAAAACGCGAAGATGCCCGCTCCCCGGCTGGTCGGAATTCCATCCGGCACCAGCACCGGGCGGTTCAGGACATTCGCGTAAATCTGATTGAGCACGTCATTCTTCTGTGGAATGCCACCCGCGTGGATGACGCGATCGACCGGTACACCAAACTCAGCCATGCGGTCGAGAATAACCCGCGTGTGCATGGCCGTCCCTTCGATGGCCGCGAAAAGTTCGTCTTGCGCGGTGTGCACCATATTCCATCCCAGGGTCATGCCGCCGAGATTCGCATTCACCAGCACGGTCCGGTCGCCGTTATCCCAATCCATGCGCAGTAAACCCGTCTGACCGGCGCGATATTTTTCCAATCCGGCAGAGAGCTCCTTCACCGACTTGCCGGCGCGACGAGCAATGGCTTCAAACAAATCTCCCGTTGCGGACAGTCCAGCCTCGATGCCGGTGTACTGCGGATGGACGCTGCCCGGGACAACTCCGCAGACTCCCGGTACCAGCGTTGCGTCGCTCGACATGGCGATAACGCAGGTCGCCGTGCCGATGACATTGATGACCTCACCTTCGCGACAGCCCGCGCCAATCGCATCCCAGTGAGCATCAAAGGCGCCCACGGGAATCGGAATGCCCGCGCGCAGTCCAAGTTTCTCCGCCCATGCTGGGGCCAGGTGTCCGGCCAGTTGATCCGAGGCGAGACATGCGCTCTGCAATTTTTCTCTGACGCCGTCAAACAGTGGATCGACACGAGACAGAAATTCCTGCGGCGGCAAGCCACCCCACTTCGGATTCCAAAGCCACTTATGCCCCATCGCGCAGACGCTGCGTCGCACCTCGCGCACATCTTGCACTCCGCAAAGTGTTGCGGCCATCATGTCACAGTGTTCGAACGCCGACGCGAAAGCTGCCCGCTTCTCTGGATTGTGGCGCAGCCAATGCAATAGCTTGGCGAAACCCCACTCGTGCGAATACACGCCGCCGCACCATCGAATCGCCTCGAGCCCGGTGGCGTGCGCGAGGCTCGTGATTTCCGCAGCTTCTGCTTTCGCGCGGTGATCACACCATAAGTAATAGTCACCCAGCGGTTGCAAATTCTCATCGACCGGCACAACACTGGAGCCGGTGGTGTCCAGGGCAATGGCCGCGACGGTTTGTCCATCGACCCCGCTGGACGCGAGCACGGCGCGCATGGCTCGGATCAGCGCATCCATGTGATCCTGGTGCGACTGCGTCGCGAAGTCAGGATCACTGGCCTTGCGGTGCAGCGGGTACTCGGCAAGCTCCGTCCCCAGCCAGCCGGCTTCGCTGTTCAACAGCGTCACCCGCACGCTCAGCGTGCCGAAATCAACTCCGGCGACGGTGGCGGATTGCGGCGACAGTTCCGCGGGTGATGATGCGCTCATAGAGAAATCTTCCTACGCGCCGAGGTCCGGATGGTGATGACTCTCCCAGCCGAGATAGCGCGTTGCCGCCTCGTGAATCGCCGGTGCGACCGTGGAGAAATTGGCTGCAACGTGATGCTCGAAGCCTTCGCGACAGATAAATCGCAGCAGCTTCTGCATCTGAGAAATCTCGACGACCCCGGCACCACCGAAAGTCTCCAGCGGATCATTCGTAAACTGGCCCGAGCCGGTATAACCACGCACAATGCCGCGGCGATCGTCCGTTGAATATCTCGCGAAAGTCATGGCGCCCGGTTTCACGCGACCGACACAGGTGCCGAAAGTATTCTCCATACCGACAGTGCCGGCGATGATGGCCTGGAAATCCATCGCGACTTCCTGAAAAAAATGCTTTGGCAGATTGGAGCAGTGGAAGCACACCGCCTTGTCATCAGCGTCTCCATAATTGTTGTTCCAATCGAGCAGCGCGCTCGGTGTGCCGGATGCCAGTGCGAGCATATGCATGCTGAGTGTGCCGGGGATATCTACTTCGCACGCGCTCGGCAGCAACGCTTCACTCATCATGCTCATGATGGTGCAGGGCACGACCCCGAAATATTCCTCAAGCGACGTCCAGCACTGAATCGCAGTGATCGAAGTGTGCGTCTCGGCCATCCATCCGTCGATCACGGCGCCGAGCTTCGCCATTTTCAGCAGCGCAGTCTCGGGAACATTCCCAGTCGGCACATAGCGGCGGATCGCCGCGAGTTTCGCTTGCGCAGCGTCGTCATGGTCGTGCATCCGTTCAATCCGGCCCAGCACTTCCGACAGATCGAGAGTGATCACGGAGATGCCGCTCGACTCCAGAATGCGCTCCGAATATCGCACCGTGTTAAATGCCTGCGGCCGCGCACCCAGTGCACCGATGCGCAGATTTTTCAATCCTCGAACGACGCGGCAGACCTGGCTGAACCAGAGCAGGTCCTCCTGGAACCCCTCCGATGCTGGATCCACCGTGTGCTTCGCGGTCAGTGAATAAGGAATGCGGTACTGCATCAGGTTGTTGCACGCGGACATCTTTCCGCAAAAGCTGTCCCGGCGGTAAGCGATGGTCATCTTGCCAGCGTGGTCGGGAGTAGCCTGCACCAGCACGGGGATGTGCAGGTCCGCGAGCCGAATTGCATCCGCGATCGCGCGCTCATCGCCGAAATTCGGCAGAGTAACAACGATGCCGTTTAACTTATCAGCGTGTTGGCGAAACAGATCGGCGCAGTGCCGCGCCTCTTCGTAACTTTCAATCGCACCGTGGCGGGTCTCTCCCGGTTCCAGCACCACAGATGCGAAACCCGCGCGTTGTATGGCCGAAATCATGGCTTCGCGGCCGGAGCTGGCAAGGTGCCCGGGGAAAAATCCGCGATTTCCAACGATGATTCCAAACGTGAGCATTCTTTCCTCCTGTGGGATCAGCGGTCGATTTTTCCGGGACGATATGCGATGCAGTAAAACAATCCAGCGGTCAGCAGGAGAATTCCCCACCAAACCGGGGCGTGCAGGTAGCCCAGCGCGACGTTCGCAGTCTTTCCTGTAACCAGCTCAAACACGCCATACCCGCTGATCAGCGCACCATAAGCCACTAACATAACCCCGATGAAAAACCAGATAGACAGCGTCGGCGAATGCAAGAGCGACTCCTACCAGAAGATGAGATTGAGAACAAAAAACACAACGATGATGATGGCCGCCCAGAAGTATTCATGCTTGTAAAACGCTACCGGAGGCTCTTCCGGCAGCTGAGTAGCCCCATAGACCAATCCGGCCAGCTCGGATATCGGCTTCGGCTTCGTACATAAACTCACAATCACAGTTACGATTACGCACGCCGTCCACGACCAGAGCGCGCGGTAAAGATTTTCGGCCATGCTCTGCGCATGGATGGAAAATGCAACCTTGGCCAGCGCGCTGGGATGGATGTAGACCCAGAGAAACAATCCGATCGACGTAGCCGTGCCGACCAGGAGGCCCCAGAACCCGCCGGCCGCGGTGGCCCGCTTCCACAACATGCCGATCAAAATGGTGCCGAACAGCGGCGCGATGAAGAAGCTGAACAGCGCCTGCACATAATCCATGATGCTGTGCGCATTCATCACCAGGTAGGCTGTGCCGATGCTGACCATGACGCCGAGAATTGTTGCCCAGCGGCCAATCAACACGTAATGCCGGTCCGGCGCGGACTTACGAATCAGCGGCTGGTAAATGTCATAAGTCCATACCGCGGAGAATGCGCTGACGTTACCGGCCATACCGGACATGAAACCCGCAATCAACGCGGTGATACCCAGCCCGAGCAAACCGGGGCCGCAGTATCTGACTAACATCAGCGGTAATACTTCGTTATAAGTGTGGCCGCCATGTAAGCGCGCCACATCTTCAGGCACGAGATGCATCGGCAACACCACTAAGCCGAGCAGTCCCGGAAGAATGACGATGAAAGGCAGCAGCATCTTGAAGCCCGCACCGATAATCGGCGCCAGGCGGGCTGCCCGCAGATTGTGAGCGGAGAGCGCGCGCTGCACCACCAGAAAATCCGTGGTCCAATAACCAAACGCGACGACGAAACCGAGACCGAAAACAATACCGGTCCAGTGAACTCCCATCGGATTACTGCTGAAGGAGCCAAGACTGCTCCACATGTGCGTATAGTTCTGCCCCTGCACGTTGAGCAGAATGTGGGCCTGCAACTTTCTCCATCCGCCAACTTCGATGAGCCCGAGAATCGGCACCAGCAGCGCACCCGCCCAAA
>Ga0302324_100028986_pt1 | contig 10510 bp, 7 predicted proteins | sample Palsa_T0_1_FD_201949 | JGI IMG/M metagenome (GOLD analysis project Ga0302324, IMG submission 201949) | Peat permafrost microbial communities from Stordalen Mire near Abisko, Sweden - Palsa_T0_1 | ecosystem: Environmental > Terrestrial > Soil > Palsa > Peat permafrost | place: Sweden: Abisko... | reverse complement strand
CCTGGAGTCGGCATCTAACTTCTTCAAGGCGCTGGCCAAGGCATAGGGATTCCCGGTGACCTGCGCGCCGGTGGCATCGGCCTGATATTCACGAGAGCGCGACACTGCCAACTGAATCAGCGTAGCAGCAATGGGAGCGAGGATGAGCATCAGCAGCCCCATCAATCCGCCTCCGCGGTCGCGGTCGTCACGGTCGCCCATGCCTCCAAAGATCGATGCCCAGTATCCCATGCGGGCCAGCATAGTAATAGTGCCCGCCAGCGTGGCCGCAACCGAGCTGATGAGGATGTCCCGGTTCCTCACGTGTCCCAATTCATGGGCCAGCACGCCTTCCAGTTCCTCGTCGTTCAACAGGTTTAGAATTCCCTCCGTCATCGCCACCGACGCGTGCGTGGGGTTGCGCCCGGTGGCAAACGCGTTCGGCGACTCCGTGGGAATTACGTACATCTTGGGCATGGGGATGCCCATCTTCTGCGTGAGGCGCTCCACTACTTCATAGGCGCGAGGTAGCTGCTCCCGGGTGACGGGCTGCGCCCGATACATGGCCAGAGCGATTTTGTCGCTGTAGAAATACGAGACGAAGTTCATGACCACGGCCAGACCGAAGGCAATGACTAACCCTCGCTCGCCTCCGAAAATCTGGCCCATGAACAGCAGAAAGAGGGTCAACGCAGTAAGCAATAACGCTGTCTTGAAAGTGTTTCCCATGTCTGCTAGATAGATGCTTCTACAGGTCAGCAGTTGCGGCAAAATCGGATGTCGTTGAGAAGCAAGCCTCGACGATCGCTCAAACGGCTACCGCCAGTAGCCGGCAACCCACACATAGCCTGCACTTCGCGCCACCCAACGCCCCGGCATCCAAACGCGATAGCGGGATGGAGGGATTGCGTAGCGACCCGCCGCCCAGACGTAGGCATGTCCGTTATAGCGATAGTAGCCCGGTACCCAGACGTAGCGAGCACCAGGCGTAACAGGAATGACCTGGCGCGGTGGCGGCGGAGGCGGTCCGGTCCTGACGACGACTTGGGCTTGCGCTATTCCAAGCGCCAGCGACCAGCCGAATACGGCGGCAAATATTAATTTCTTCATTGGCAGTTCTCTCTCTGCTTAACCTGCAATAAGAACGCGAATCCCGGCAAGAAGTCGCGGTTTCGAATTGAGCAACGGATTTCGCCTGTGAAGATGTAGTATTTCTCCATGTCCGAGTTGCCCATTCTTCACGCTCGCCAGCAGCCGACCCACGAGGAGTTGGTGCTCGTCGGCTTTCGTCTGGACGGCGATCACGACGGTCCGCAGTTCTATACCCTGTTGGCGGTCGGCGGCGACAACGAACGGCCGCTGACGGCCGAGGGACGCCTGCTGTTCTTCACGCATCCGGAATTGGGGCCGAAGGCGCTTGCGCTTGATCCTGACTTGGCAAAGCTGGGGCCGGCGCCGCAGGAAATCGAGACATTCTGCGATATCGCGGAGGCCTTGCACTTGATCAATTCGCAAAACACGGATCCCGACGGGGTGGTCCTCGATTGCCTGCTGGTATTCGATGATCTGGTGCGCGCCACTAAGCTGCATATGTCCGACCGCTACCAGGGGCTGCTGACGGAACTGACGGCGCGCCTTACGGAACGTGTGCAGTTGAAAGACATCTTCAGCAGCAACTCCCTTCGCGAACACGTCGAAGACGCATTGTTGTGGTGCGTGGGAGCCATCGCGGTGAAGGCTCGTATGATCGGCGAGTGAGCGGCGGATGTCAGGCCCTGACACGACTTCGCACTTCAGCGGAACGAAGCAAGCCTGAAAACCTCAGTTTAGTTTGTCCCACTCTGTGGGACACGAAACGCGGAAGGCAGTGTAAGCTGCTACCACTGGATCGTGAACCCTCGCCGGCGGACACCTACTCCGAGGTGAAGTAGTCCACGGTGATGGGATTCTCGAAGAGGGAGTAATCCCGCGTCACCACAGTGATGCCGCTGTCGGTGACATGATATTTCTGCCGGTCGGCTTCGGTGTCATAGCCAATAACCGTTCCTTCGGGGATGTGAACGTCGCGATCGATGATGGCCTTGCGGATGCGGCAATGGCGGCCGACATTCACATGCGAACACAGGATGCTGGTGTCGAGCTGGGTGTAAGAGTTAACTCTGACGTCCGGTGACAGAATGCTGTTCTTCACCGCTGCGCCGGAGATAATACACCCCATGGACACGATGGAATCGCGCGCCTCGCCAGTGCGTCCAGGATCGTTAAAAACGAACTTGGCGGGAGGATACTGCCGCATGTGGGTACGGATCGGCCACGCGCTGTCATAGAGGTTGAATACCGGTGCCACCGAAACCAGATCCATGTTTGCCTCGTAATACGCCTCCAAGGTCCCCACGTCTCGCCAATACAGCGCTTCCTTCTTGTTTTCGTCGATGAAGTTGAAGGAATACACTTTATAATCGCCGACCATTCGGGGCAGCACATTGTGGCCAAAGTCGTGACGCGAAGTGGCATCTTCAGCGTCCTTCAACAACGCCGGAATCAGTACGTCGGTGTTGAACAAGTAAATGCCCATCGAAGCGGAGACCATTTGCGGATCGTAGGGAGAGCGTAAGTCCGTCATCTCCGGCTTCTCTTGGAAGCCCACCACCCGGCCGATGCGATCGATCTCCACAACTCCAAAATGCTTGGTCTCCGCGGGATCCACCAGAATTGTCGCCAGCGTCACGTCGGCGCCTGAGTCCTCATGCTGGCGCAGCATCCGGTCATAGTTCATCTTGTAGATGTGATCGCCCGACAGGATGAGCACATGGCGCGGCTGCTCGGAACCAATGGAATAAATGTTCTGATACACCGCGTCGGCGGTCCCCATGTACCAGTTCTCGCTGACCCGCTTCATGGGTGGCAGGATCTCGATAAACTCACCCAGCTCGCGGCCCACAATGTTGCCCCAGCCTTCGCGGATGTGCCGATTCAGCGAGAGCGCTTTGTATTGGGTAAGGATGTAAACGCGCCGCAGGTCGGAGTTGATGCAATTAGAGAGGGTGATATCGATGATGCGATAGATGCCGCCGAAGGTAACGGCGGGCTTGGCCCGGTCCCGGGTCAGCGGGTAGAGACGTTCGCCCGCTCCGCCTGCCAGCAAGACTCCAAGGGTGTCTCTCATCTGCCGGTGCCCTTAACCCCACGACCGAAGCCGCATCTTAGCACACACTGTCACCGGCGCCCGTGCGGGACAACCGTTCCGGCTGTGAGGTCACCCAGCCTCCTCGACACTGATGCGAAGTTCCTTCAGAAACTGCACGTCTTGTGTCGTGATTGTGAAATCGGCGGAGGAACGTACCGGCATGTTCCCCTCTTCCTCGCTCTCGGGGCGCTCGTTGAAGGCGATCGTAGCCTCCAGCACAACGAATACGTCGTATCCGCCCTCTTTGATCCGGGAGATCACCTCGGCAATCTGCTCGGAGTCGGAAAGCGAACCATTGATCGCCTCCCCTAGCTCCTTAATCATGCTCTTGAGTTGCTTGTCCATCATTTCACCTGAGCCTTTCGTGGGCCCGTCGATACAGAAATGTTCGCACACCTCGATGTAACCTGAAAGACCTGTTACGTCCGGCGAACCCGCATTTGTACTAGGTAGGATGCCGAAGGTAGAAGGCGGGTTTGGCCGGCTGCCGTGCCGCTGGCCCGCGGAATAGACAATCCCGACTGCTAGAATGACCATGTTAGTAGCGACGGCCGGCACGAAAGGTCAACTTTGCCATCCCCTGATCTCAGCACGCAAGGACGCGCCCTGCTACGGGTGGCAGGACGCAAGACCGGCGAAAGCCGTTGGGTCAGGGCGTTTTACAAAGCCGGCACTGTCACCATCCGGAACGTTAGCCGGGTACTGCATGTGCTCTGGCTGGAAGTCACCGGATTGTTTTTCCTGGCCTTGGGGTGCGTCGGCGCAGCCGCCGCCGTGCGCGAATACCATCGCCGCAGCCTGGGCAACGGCTCTACGGGAAAGATGCTGCTGGCCGCGACCTTCGCCCTGCTGTTTGCCTACTTCGGAGTGAGTTCGTTCTGGCGATCGCGAAAACGACAGCGCTCATGATGCTCGGAGATTGTGACGCGCGTCATAGCTGGCAGCCTGTTCCCGGCTCATAATATAAATATCCCAGATAACGAGGCCCTATTCCGATGGCCGAGACCAAGCCGAAAAGCGCCGTAGCCACCAAACCCTCCGCAACCCAGGAAACCTCTTCGCACATTAACGTTCAGCCGCTGTACACCCCGACCGACCTGGAAGGGTCCGGTTACGATCGCGATGTTGGCTATCCCGGGCAATTCCCTTATACCCGCGGCGTGCAGGCGACTATGTATCGCGGTCGCCTTTGGACGATGCGGCAGTACGCCGGAATGGGCGACGCTGAGGAGTCAAACCGTCGTTACAAGTATCTCCTGAGCCAGGGCACCACCGGACTCAGCGTGGCTTTCGATCTTCCGACGCAGATCGGGCTGGATTCCGATAATGCGCTCGCCATGGGCGAGGTGGGGAAAGTGGGCGTGGCCATCGATTCCGTCGAGGACATGATGCGCCTGTTCGACGGCATCAACCTTGACAAGATCTCCACTTCAATGACCATCAACGCCAGCGCCGCAATTCTGCTGGCCCTATACATCGTGACGGCGCAGCGCAGCGGAAGCGAGGTCCGCAAACTTTCCGGCACCATACAAAACGACGTGCTGAAAGAGTACATTGCGCGTGGCACCTATATTTACCCACCGGCGCAGGCGATGCGCATCATCACCGACATCTTCTCTTATGCCAACGAGCATGTGCCGGAGTGGAACACGATTTCCATCTCGGGTTATCACATGCGCGAGGCGGGTTCCACGGCAGTGCAAGAAGTAGCGTTCACCCTGGCCAACGGAATTACCTATGTGCAAGCGGCCATCGACGCCGGTCTCGACGTCGACCAATTCGCCCCGCGGCTGTCGTTCTTCTTTAACGCGCACAGCAACTTTCTGGAAGAAGTGGCGAAGTTTCGCGCGGCCCGGCGGATGTGGGCGCGCATTATGCGCGATCATTTCGGCGCCAAGAATGCCAAGTCGCAGATGCTGCGCTTCCACACCCAGACGGCGGGCTCGACGCTCACCGCGCAGCAACCGGAAAACAATATCGTTCGCACCGCTTTGCAGGCGATGTCGGCGGTGCTGGGCGGCACGCAATCTCTGCATACCAACTCCTTCGACGAAGCTCTCGCGTTGCCGACCGAGCAGTCGGCGCGAATCGCGCTGCGCACCCAGCAGATCGTGGCTTACGAATCGGGCGCGCCGCAGACCATCGATCCCCTCGCCGGCTCCTATTATGTGGAAGCGCTGACCAATCAGATCGAGGCAAACGCTCTGGCCTATCTGGAAAAGATCGACGCCATGGGCGGTATGTTGAAAGCCATTGAGCGCGGCTACGTGCAACAGGAAATCCAGAACGCGGCTTATGAGTACCAGCGCGCTGTCGACCATAAGGAAGCAATTGTGGTCGGAGTGAACTCTTTCGCGCTCGATGAAGAAAAGACGATTCCTTTGCTGCACATGGACGAATCGCTCGAGCGCAAGCAGGTGGAACGTCTGCGCGCCTTGCGGGCCAAGCGCGACCAGGCAAAGTGGCAAGCAGCAATCCAGCAGGTGGAAGACACCGCGCGTGGCGCTGCCAACCTGATGCCCGTGATTGTTGAAGCGGTCGAGGCCAACGCCACCGTCGGCGAGATATCCGACGCCATGCGGCACGTCTACGGCGAGTATCACGAGACGGTAATCATCTAAGCGCTCTTCGCTGGTCGCAAGAAGCGGTGGCGCCCGAAGACGCCGGCCACTTTCGCTTGCGCGATTGAACCCCATCCTCGCTCGCTCACAAACTCTGCATCCAGACGACGCATCCGGCAGGCCAGAGCAACACTGGCCCTGTACAATAGAGAGTTTCATCATCATTTGCAGAGCTGTCTGTAAAGGAGCTTCCGTTGATTGCTCGTTATACCCGCCCGGAGATGGGCCGCATCTGGAGTGACGAGAACAAATTCCGCACCTGGCTGGACGTGGAACTAGCCGCCACGGAAATCCTGGCCGAAGCCGGCATCGTGCCGCAAGCCGCAGCCAAGGCCATTCGCGAGAAAGGCGGCTTTGAGGTCGACCGCATTAACCAGATTGAAGCCGAGGTGAAGCACGACGTCATCGCCTTTACGACCGCGGTTGCCGAGAAGGTCGGACCTGAGTCACGTTGGCTGCATTACGGCCTCACGTCAAACGACGTCGTAGACACAGCACAGGCGTTGATGGTGAAGCAGGCCACGGCCATCATCCGCGAAGACCTGCAAAAGCTGCGTGAAGTGCTGAAGCGACGCGCCTGGGAGTTCAAGGACACGCCAGCCATCGGCCGCACCCACGGCATTCACGCCGAGCCGATTACCTTCGGCCTGAAGCTGGCGAACTGGTACTCCGAGGTGCAGCGCGACATCGAGCGCTTCGAGATGGCGGCTGAGCAGATGCGAGTGGGCAAACTATCGGGCGCGGTGGGCAATGCGGCGCACCTGGAGCCGGAGTATGAAGAAGCGATTTGCAAGCGTCTGGGACTGAACGTGGCAGCGGTTTCGTCGCAGGTAATTCAGCGCGACCGGCATGCGTTTTACGTCGCCACGCTGGCCGTGATTGCCTCAACACTGGACAAGATCGCCACGGAAATTCGTCACCTGCAACGAACCGAGGTGCGCGAGGCAGAAGAATACTTCAGCGAGAAACAGAAGGGCTCTTCGGCGATGCCGCACAAGCGCAACCCCGTGACCTGCGAGCAGATCAGTGGTCTGGCGCGAGTGGTGCGGTCGAATGCGCAAGCCGCGCTGGAAAACGTTGCCTTGTGGCACGAGCGCGACATCTCGCATTCGTCAGTGGAGCGTATTATCTTGCCGGACTCGACGATCCTCATGGACTACTTACTCCACAAGACCACCAATCTGATTGACACCTTGCTGGTCTATCCCAAGCGCATGCTGAAGAACCTCGAGTCGACCGGCGGACTGGTGTTCAGCGGGCAGTTGCTGTTGGACCTGGTGGAGGCCGGCGTGCTGCGCGAGGACGCTTACCGGCTGGTGCAATCGAACGCGATGCGGGCCTGGAAGGATGATCTGAACTTTCGCGAGCTGATCATGAGCGACCCTGAGATATCGTCGAAGGTGAAGCGCGAGACGCTGGAGCATGCTTTCGATCTGAAGCGGCCATTGCGCAACGTGGACAAGATATTCCGCAGGGTGTTTGGGGATAAACCAGTCGCGGGATAGGCGGCGGCGCGAAGACGTGAACCAGCAGGCACCATCGGCCTAAAGAGCCTGCATGAGAACCATGCGGCCGCTCTGCGGCTCAGGTTCGATTTCCAACTCCACCCGGCGCTTACGCGCCGGGCTAACATCATGTCGCCGCTGCGCGGCTGGATTGCAGGCAGCTTCGATGCTTCGCGTTTCACCGCGATCTGCTATGTCGAGTTCTCACGCAGACACTAAAGCCCCGCGATGACAACAAAAAGAAGGGGTAGCAGCGGCGCGGCGGAAGTTACGTCTATTCGTCAACTATGCCCAGCAGTTCGGACATTTCCTCGTACAGGAAGCCTTCGCCCGGACGATAGGGCTGGACCCAGCGGCCGTCGATAACAAACTGTGGAACCGCGCGCTTGCCGATCTGGCGGATGACTTCCTCAGCCGCGCCGGGCGTTTCTTCGATATCGATGATGGTGTAAGGGATGTTGTGCTTATCCAGAAACTGCCTGGCGACGCGGCTGTCGGGACACCACCAGGCTGAGTAAACAATCAAATCCATATTGGGATTGTATGACAAACCGCAGGTATCCCATCACGCCTGCGGCTGGGCGCAGAGCACGATCAGTGTCATGTCATCGTTTTGCTTGGCTCCGGCGACGAAGGTGTCGGCGGTTCGCATGATGCAGGCGATGATCTCGGCCGGCGGCAAACCCAGGCAGCTCCTGACGGTCTGGATCAACTGCTCCTCGCCCCATTCGTCTTCAGCAGCATTCATGGCTTCGCTGATACCGTCGGTGAAGGCGATGAAAACGTCTCCCGGCGCGATCGCCAGACTCGCCTGCTGGTAGGAGGCATCTTCCAGCAGGCCGACCACTGTGCCACACGCTTCCAGGCGTGAGACGCGACATTCCCCGTTGCAAGGATGGAACAACATCGGCGGATTGTGGCCGGCATTCACATAGGTGAGCTGCTGCGACATTGGATCGTATTGGCCATAGAAGAAAGTTGCGTAGCGACTCGATGACGAAGCTTCGTAGACCAGGCGGTTAACGTTGCCCATCATGGCGGCAAGGTTGTCGGAGGCCCGGGTAGCCTCGCTTCGCAGAGAGGCCTGCAAGCTGGCCATCATCAGGGCCGCGGCGATGCCTTTGCCGGAAACATCGCCAATAGCAATGCCGAGTTTTCCTGCCGGCAAGGCGAGGAAATCGTAGTAGTCGCCGCCCACGCCCAGCGCGGATCGGCAGGCGCCCGCATAAGCGATGCCGGCGATGGCAGGCAGCGTCTGGGGAAAGAGACGCTCCTGCACTTCGCGCGCGATTTCGACTTCCCGGTTCAACCGCTCGCGCTGCGCTACTTCATCTGCAATCTCCGAGATAAGCTGGGCATTCTCCAGCGCCAATCCAGTCTGCGCCGCCACTGACTTAAGCAAACGCAGATCGGTGCGCGAATAAGGCTCATCGGAGAGCTTCGGCCCGAGACTGATGAATCCCATCAATTTGTCTCGCGTGCTAAGCGGAAGCAGCAGTTCCGCGCTGAGCTGGGTCAGCTTGGAGCGGTCTTCTTCGGTGATTTCCGGTTCGCGATACAACCACGAATTGGGATCGTCGAAGTACACGCGCGCGGGCTCACTCTCCTTCTGAAGCAGTTTGACCGTACCGGCAGACGCAGCAAACGCAATGTCTGGAACTGCGCCATAACCGAGAGCGTAGGCTGGACGGTAGGCGCCGACCCCGTTCAGCAGAATCGCAACGCGAGGAATGTGCAGCGTCTGCGAGATACGCTCGGCGACGGTCTCAATCAAGGAGCGCGCGTCAACCATGCCACGCACCCCATCGCTCAGCTCAGCCAACACTTGTTCGGCATCGTAGGCCTCGCGAAAGAATCGCCGGTCAATCCAGGCGCCGGTCTTGTCGGTCAAGCGGCGGATGGTGAAGATGGCGATAAGTCCCAACGCAATTACGATGATCTTCTGGGGACGCTCACGGTTTTGCCCGATCAGCGCCAGGGCCGTCAAAGTCACGACCAGGATAGCCAGCACCTGCAAGACGCGAATACCGTTCTTCGCCAGGGCGTATTGCAGTCCCTGCCGGACGACGACCCGGACATCCATCGCCCGCTGCACCACGACTACGTAGGCCAGCGTCAGCGGAAATAGTAAGAACATCAGGACGGCCAGCCCCATGAGCCAGTGGGGAAATTCGATGCGCCGCCGTATCCACTCTGCCACACCCAACAGCAGCGCAGGAGTTAAGGCAATGGTGGCGCCCCAGTAAAGCAATCGAAGACGCCGTTTTGCATCGGGGGTGATGCTCATTGAGGACTTGGCGAAGATAAAGCTGAAAAACCCGCTCACCAGGCAGATCGCGTAGATAGTTATTGTCCCCGACATGAGGTCGACAACTCGAGAGAGTCCCTGGGCGGACGAATAGTTTGTCACCTGAGCAATGGTGGCGGCCACAAACCCGATTGAGAACAGGGCGTAAGGGACAACCACAATCCAAGGCGCCCACTTCCGCCATCGGCCCGCCCGGCGGAAAAACGGCAGCGGCTCCGGGAAGAAAACGCCAAAGAGAAACATGAAAACGGGCCAAGCCATCTTCAGAGACAAATTGTAGAAAATGGCGAGTTGAAGGATTACCGGCCCCGAGCTTGCAAAGAGCGGGAAGGTACTCGGCAATTGGGCAAAGCTCAGCAACAGCCCAAGCAGCAGCCATGCTGAGGGATCGTCGAGCCTAACCAGTACCACCCAGAACCCCAGTGCGATACAGAAGGCAGGCATCACCAGGGCAATAACAACGGCAACTGTTTTGGCAGTGATCCAGCTATAGGACTGCGTCATTGGTATCCGGACTGTCCGCTGCTGACTTGCGTCCGGCGGTCGTACGGTCACAGCCAGGGTGCTTCCTGGGACAGTCTTAAATATTTCTTCCCAGAAGACCGCTGTTCCGGTGTAAGGACGACCATTGATGGCGACCAGAATGTCGCCCTTGTGCAGCCCGGCTGCGATCGCCTTCGGGTCCGCTATTCCAACCGCCGCGTTGCCAGTAGCCGGCATGAAGCCCGGCGAGTCGATATACCCCTGATCAAGCAGGACTATGCTTGATCCAATCTGATAGGAAACGGCGGCGGCAAACAGGCAGGCGAGCAGAACATAGCGAAATACTGGACGTTGGGATGGTGTAACGGAGCGAGCGTCCTGCCTGCTGAGCGGATCGGATGGCATGCGCGATGATTGTAGCTTGTAC
>Ga0302324_100028985_pt1 | contig 10510 bp, 7 predicted proteins | sample Palsa_T0_1_FD_201949 | JGI IMG/M metagenome (GOLD analysis project Ga0302324, IMG submission 201949) | Peat permafrost microbial communities from Stordalen Mire near Abisko, Sweden - Palsa_T0_1 | ecosystem: Environmental > Terrestrial > Soil > Palsa > Peat permafrost | place: Sweden: Abisko... | reverse complement strand
TTCAATCCGCTATCTTTGAGCCCGGCGACGTTGGTCTCGGCCGCGAGCTGAATCACCGTCTCGACCTCAATCCAATGGTGGGTATTCAGCGGCGCGTTGTAAAGAAACAGCGGCAGAGGTGATTCCAACGCCAGGCACTTGAAATAATGCCGCAGATCTGCCTGGCTCGCCTGGAAGTAATACGGTGGCGCAGCGACCACCGCCAGCGCTCCGCATTCATAGGACTTGGCCGCCATCCGGACCGCGTCCTTGTGCGACGTGTCAGTGATGCCCACGATCACCGGCACCCTGGTCCCGGCCAGCTTGCAGGTTTGTTCGATCACCGCGAAGCGCGTGCCGTAGGGCAGGTTTGGCGCCTCCCCGGTGGTGCCGAGGATGAAGATGCCATGTACTCCGCCCGCGATCAGGTGTTGGACGAGCCGTTCAAGTCCCTTCTCATCCAGGTTAAGGTCCTGGTCCAGAGGCGTCACCATGGCCGTTATGACGCCGCGCAGCGGGCGAGGGAGTTTGTTCGGCAAGGCGTCTCCTGATAAACCTGAGAATGATAGCATCAGACGCGGATAGGAGCGCATGACTATCAAACCCACCGTATTGGTCCTGGCCGAGGCCGACGACCCGCAATTGAGCATGTTGGCGGCTCACATCCTGGTTCGCAAGCCCGCAGATCTTGGCGCCGCAGCCGGCTCTCCAGTGGTCATCCTTGCCTGGTCGGGGCCTAAGCAGCTGCTGCGCGACGTGTTCCTCAGCTGCACCAACGTTCTGTGGGTGCACTCGCGCTCCGCTGGACTCGACAGCCTCCTCTTCCCGGAGCTGGTTTCGAGCAACGTCCCGCTGACCAACGGGAGCGGTGTGTTCAGCCTCTCGCTGGGAGAGTTCGCTCTCGCAGCGATCCTCTATTTTGCCAAGGATTTTCGCCGCATGGTCCGCAACCAGATGGCAGGGGTGTGGGAGCAGTTCGACGTGGACGAGATTGACACCCAGACGGTGGGGATTGTGGGCTATGGGGACATCGGCCGGGCCGTGGCCAAACGCGCGCACCCCATGGGCATGACCGTACTCGCGCTCAAGCGGCACCCGCCCGAGCAGGCTGATCCCCTGGTGGACAAGTTCTACAAGCAAGATGGTTTATTGGAGATGCTCTCGCGCTGTGACTACGTCGTGGTCACCCTGCCCCTCACCGCGGAGACCCGCCACATGATCAGCGACAAGGAGTTCGCGGCCATGAAGCCGACCGGCGTGATCGTCAATGTGGGGCGGGGCCCGGTCATTGACCAGGCGGCCATGGTACGTGCGCTCAAAGAGAACAGGATTAAGGGCGCCGGCCTCGATGTGTTTGAGCAGGAGCCGCTCCCGTCGGGAGACCCCATGTATCAACTGGAGAACGTATTATTGTCGCCCCACTGCGCCGACCACACCAAGGAGTGGCTGAACCGGGCCATGCGTTTCTTCCTCCAGCAGTACGAACGGTTTGTGACCGGTGACCCGCTCGAGAACGTAGTCAACAAGACGCTGGGATACTAGAGTTGATGGACGAACGGAAGAAACTGCGCAGCAATCTGTGGTTTAACGACAGCAAGGAACCGGGCGAAGCAGCCGTCTACCTGGAGCGCTACAGCAACTACGGCATTACCCGGGCGGAACTGCAATCCGGTCGGCCGATGATCGGCATTGCGCAAAGCGGCAGCGACCTGGTTCCCTGCAATCGGATTCACAACACCCTGGTCGAGCGGGTGAAGGCCGGCATACGCGATGCCGGAGGATTGCCTTTCGAATTTCCCAGTCATCCCATCCAGGAGACGGGCAGGCGCCCCACTGCTGCGCTCGATCGCAACCTTGCGTATCTCGGCCTGGTCGAGATCCTGGCCGGATATTTTTTCGACGGTGTGGTCCTCACCACGGGATGCGATAAAACCACCCCCGCGGCACTGATGGCCGCTGCCACCGTAAATCTGCCCGCGATCATCTTATCGGGCGGGCCCATGCTTGATGGTTATGTCAACGGCAAGCTTGCCGGGACTGGACTCGTGCTCTGGGAATCGCGCCGGCAACTGGCCGTGGGCGAAATCACCGGCGAAGAATTAATCGATCGGGTGCTCGCAGGCATTCCCAGCGCAGGCCACTGCAATTCCATGGGCACAGCGCTTTCCATGAATTCGCTGGCTGAGGCTTTGGGCATGTCGTTGCCGGGGTGTGCGGCTATTCCGGCGCCCTATGCCGAACGTGGCAGGATGGCCTACTTCACCGGGCGCAGAATCGTGGAAATGGTGAGGGAAGATCTCACGCCCTCCAAGGTGCTTACCCGGGAAGCCTTTGAGAATGCGATCGTAGTGAATTCCGCCATTGGCGGCTCTTCCAACTGTCCGCCGCACATCATTGCCATCGCCCGGCACATGGGAATTGATCTGGACATTCGCGACTGGGAACATATCGGCCACAGGATCCACTTGCTGGCCAACGTGCAGCCCGCGGGAGAATATCTGGGCGAGGCCTACCACCGTGCCGGCGGCGTTGGCGCGATTTTCGGCGAGCTGATGCAGGCGGGCAAGATTCGTACCGGCGCGATGACGGTCAGCGGAGCGACGGTGGGGGAAAACTACAAAGACGCGCGCAGCCTGGATACGAAGGTCATCCGCACCTACGACCGTCCGCTCAAAGAAAACGCGGGGCTGCTGGTGGTTTCTGGAAACCTGTTCAGCTCCGCCCTGGTGAAAACTTCAGTCATCAGCGATGAGTTCCGCCGACGTTATCTGTCGGAGCCAGGCCATGAGGATTGCTTTGTGGTTCGGGCGGTCGTCTTCGACGGGCCGGAAGATTACCGCCGGCGCATTGAAGATCCCACGCTCGAGGTCGATGAGCATTCCATCCTGGTGGTTCGCGGAGCGGGGCCGGTGGGGTATCCCGGTTCCGCTGAAGTAGTGAATATGACGCCGCCCGGCAGGCTTATCCGCCAGGGCATTCGCATGTTGCCCTGCATGGGCGATGGCCGGCAAAGCGGGACCTCCGACAGCCCTTCGATTTTGAATGTCTCTCCGGAAGCGGCCATTGGCGGGAACCTGGCCATCCTTCGCACCGGGGATCAGATAAAAGTCGACCTGAAACAACGACGGGTCGATGTTTTGCTGTCTGACGAAGAGATCGCGAGCCGGCGCGCTTCGCTCAAACCGGTGGAAATCACCAATCATTCTCCCTGGCAGGAGTTCTACCGGGAAAACGTCGGCCAGCTCGAGACCGGCGCCTGCCTGGAATTTGCCGTCAAGTATCACGACCTGGGCAAGGTGGTTCCCCGGCATTCGCATTAAACAGGAAAGGGTGTCATGGGAAATCCGGTCCGTATAGGGTTTGTGGGCGCTCGCTTCGCCGCTAAATTTCATTACGAGGCCCTACGCCGGGCCCATGGCGTTCCCGTCGAAATGGTAGGTGTTACGTCAAAGACGTCCGAAGCCCGCGACGCGTTTGCCCGGGAGACGGGTATTCGTGCATTTGACACATTTGCTGAGCTTTGTGCCGCGGTGGACGTGGTGGATCTATGCACCCCTCCTTCTTCTCACGAGGAACTCGCGGTTCAGGCTCTTGGACTGGGCAAACACGTCATTATTGAAAAGCCTCTCACCGGGTACTACGGTGCGAGCACTTTCCCCAAGGAGCAAATGCTGGCGGTTGCCACGGCAAGTTGTGCCCGCATTCAGGAAGCCGCCAAAGCCGCCGGCAAGCGTGTGTGTTATGCAGAGAATTGGGTATATGCCCCGGTCATCCAAAAGGAGCGGGAGATCGTTGAAAAGAGCGGCGCTCAGATTCTTCGTATTCTGGGGGAGCAGTCTCACGGAGGGTCGCACTCGCCTTACTATGGCCAGTGGAAATTCTCCGGCGGCGGGTCCCTGGTGGGTAAGGGGTGTCATCCGCTGAGTGCGGCGCTTTATCTGAAGCGGGTTGAGGGCGTTTCGCGGGACGGAAAACCCATTCGTCCCTCTACGGTGAGCGCACGCACGCACGAGATCACCCGGTTGCCTGGTTTCCGGGATGAAGGTTTCCTTCGGACTGGTTACGACGACATCGAGGACTGCGCCCAGATTCACATCAAATTCTCCGATGGAACCGTGGCGGATATTTTCGCGTCGGAACTTGTCATGGGTGGTGTTTACAACTGGATGGAGGTGTTTTGTAACAATCATCGCACCCGATGCAATCTGAATCCCACCAGCGCTCTTGAGACCTTCAATCCGAGGGAAGACATATTCAAAGACATTTATGTGGTGGAAAAGATCAGCACCAAGCAGGGTTGGACTTTTCCATCACCGGATGAGGGTTGGCAGCACGGCTATCCACAGGAGTTCCAGGACTTCATGGAAAGCATTAACCAGGATCGCGAACCGCTCTCTGGAATAGACTTAGCGCGAGACACCATCGCGACCATTTACACCGGCTATTTGTCAGCAGAACGCGCCGGCACCGAGGTCGTTGTTCCCTTATAGACCGAAACAACCGCAGATCTCTCCACTTCGCTCTGTCGAAAATCAAACTGCAACCTCCAGACTTTAAGTGGGTGGCCCAGGTCTCGCTTTTGAGACCTGGGTTTCTCCTCGCAAATGAGTCTTGGCCGGAATACCCAGGTCTCAAAAGCGAGACCTGGGCCGCCCACTTAATATTCCTCCCCATCATCTTTTTAGGCGGGCCGCGGGCCCATGTTCCCCCCGTCGAAAAAACATTTCCAAGAGGGAGCCGCCGAACCGCAGGTCCCTCCACTGCGCTGCGCTCCGGTCGGGATGACAAGGGGGAGGGCGGTTGTAGCCCGTAGCAGTGTCTAGGGAACGGAGACCGCACGTCTCTCCACTGCGCTGCGGTCCTAATGAACAGATGCTAGGTCCGGAACGAAAAGCTGTCGAAGCTTCGCCTATCGTTTTCGGCCCACGTACGCTGGTGCGAACGTAGGGCACCCGTGTAGATCTGTTGGATCCTCAGCAGGTTTGAGGGGAGGCCTGCGGTATCCCACATCTCGCGAAAAACGAGCGAGATGTGGGGCACCCGGCGCCTGGTGCGGGGATAGATCCCAAAAAACCACCCTCCCCCTTGTCATCCCGACCGAAGCGCAGCGAAGAGTCTGCGGTCTGCGTCATCCCGCCTGCGTCGCCGGAGCCCGCCACTGAAACGCAAACAACGTGAGGATATAAGCCGACCCCGCCGCCAGAAAAATCAGCAACGCATGGTGCGTCCACAGCACCCCCACCAGAAACGTGAACAGCACGCTCCCCGCTGCGCCAGTCGCTCCACCAATCCCGACCACCGTACCAACCGAACTGGAGGGAAACATATCAGACGGCGTGGAGAGCAGGTTCGACGACCATCCCTGGTGTGCCGCCGTTGCCAGGCACAACAACGCAATCGCCTGCCACAAAGGATGAACAAACGGAACCAGCACCACCGGCACCGCGCAAAGCGCACAAACCAGCATGGCGAACCTTCTCCCCATGCGGACGGAATGCCCACGACGGATATAAAAACCCGCCAGCCAGCCTCCGGCAATGCTGCCGATTGTGGCGCCGATGTACACAATGATGAGCGGCAGCCCCAGGTGCTGCATGTCCACGTGGAAACGCTCGTTGAAATATTTCGGCAGCCAGAAAAGATAGAACCACCACACCGCGTCGGTTGTCCCCTTCGACAGCGCAAACCTCCAGGTGTTAGAGCTAAAGAGAAGAGCCTTGTACGTGGCCGGTGGGACAGTGAGAGAAATGGGCGCGACCGGGTTGCCGTACTTGGCATGAAGCCGGTCGTACGGAAACAGCACCCAGGTGGTGAGCCAGAGTAGACCGAGAGTCCCGGTAGTGTAGAAGGCTGCCTGCCACCCAAAACGGACCGCGAGCCACGGAATGAGCAGCGGCGCAATCAATGCTCCGGCGCTGGTGCCGGAATTAAAAATCCCAGTAGCCAGCGCACGCTCTTCCGTAGGAAACCAATCCGCAGTTGCCTTCAGCGCAGAAGGGAAGTTGCCAGACTCGCCCAACCCCAACGCAAAACGCGCGATCCCGAAACCAACCGCTGTCCGCGCAAAGGCATGGCTGATCGACGCCAGCGCCCACAGCCCAATCGCCAAGGCGTACCCCTTCTTTACCCCGATACGGTCAACCACCCGGCCGGCAACCAGGAATCCGAGACCATACGCCAGGATGAAGCAGTTGACGATGTCGCTGTAGCGCTGGTTGTAGAGGGCAATGTCCTGATCGCCGCCGAGCAGGTGCTTGAGGATAGGCTCCACCAGGCTGAGGGCGGAACGATCCATGTAGTTGATGGTGGTGGCCAAAAACAGCAGGCTACAAACCACCCAGCGCAAATTCGATCGGGCTGCAGGTGAACTCATGCGTCCATCATGTAAGGGGCACGTTGAGGACGCGACAGCATACAGTTCGCTTCATCGTCGTTTTTAAAATGCTCTTTGATCGGATCCCAGTAAAGCCTCCGTTTGGTCTTCATTGCGATGTGATGGATCAAACAAGTCGAGCACGCGCGATGGCCTATTTCAGCCGGCGCAGTAGGCGCTTTTCGGCTTTTGATACATTCCAGCCAATTGCCATGCTGGTCGTCACTCTGGTAAAGATGAACTTCGTCTGGGCCGATGACGCTCAAGAGAATTTTGGGCTTGCTCGCAGTCAACGGTTGCGGAGCCGCCGCCGGCTTTCCCGAGTCGGTAGGCGTGACCATCTCATCCCGGGTAACAAAAATCCAACCCTCTGTGCCATAGAACTTGATCCCGTTGGGAAAATCACCGCTGATGTCCATGGTCACCCCGTTCGAGTAAATGGCGTGGGTCAGGAACTTGCCATGAACATCCCACAGGCCATGGTCAGGGAACTCGGCCGTACCCCATACCTCAATGGGTCCGGTGTACTCCGTATTCATACCCCAGTGTGCCGTATCCACGTGGTGTGCACCCCATCCGGTGATCATGCCCGCGCCGAATTGCTCACAGCGCAGCCACCCAGGCCGGCTAAATCCATCCTGCGGGTGGACCCGCATCTCGGTGTAATAAACCTCCGGTGTGGAACCCAGCCACGCATCGTAGTTCAGGTTCGACGGAATCGGCATAGGCGGAGCGTCCGGTCCGCTCGGATCCCCTGGCAAGCCAATTTCTACGTGCTTGACCTCCCCGATACGCCCGTTGCGTACTAATTCACAGGCGCGGTGGAATTGCTTCCATGATCTCTGCTGCGAGCCAATCTGCAAAATCTGTCCCGAAGCCATCACCGCGTTGCTCATGGCGCGCCCCTCGGCGATGGTGAGCGAAGCAGGCTTCTGCAGGTACACATCTTTCTTCGCATGGACGGCATCCACGGCCAGGATCGCGTGCTGGTGGTCGGGCGTACTGATCACCACCGCATCAATGTCTTTGTTGGCCAGCAATTCGTGATAGTTATGGTATCCGGTGACGCCGTCGTACGGTTTCCCAGTTTTCTTGGAGTAGACGCCATTGATCAGCGATTTTGCCTGGTCCACGCGTTTCGCATCCAGGTCACAAACAGCCATAATCTGAGCCTGGTCGAACTGCCAGATTCCAGGGAGGTCGTGCCCACGGGAGATGCGGCCCACCCCGATCGCGCCGACGTTGATACGGTTGCTCGGAGCTGTTTGCCCAAAGACGCTCGCGGGCACGATGGCAGGAAAGCCCATCGCAGCCACCGCCCCCATCGACCCTTTCACGAAGTCTCTGCGCGTTTTTTGCAAGCGGACCCCTTAGCTGGTGAAGCTTAGCACTTTGGCATCGCGTTGTGCGGTGAGCACCAACTCCGCGGCCAGTAGCGCCTGTTCCTGGTTCTGTGCGATATGCGTCCGGTTTACAATGTCGGCAATCAATTGCGGCCCGAAAGGCAGCTCCACCTGGCTGCAATCCAAAAACGTCACCTGCTTCTGATCCACCATGTACAGGTGATTGCCGCCGGGCTTACCAGCAATATCAATGTACTTGCGCAGCTCGATGTAACCATCCGTTCCCAGGATGAAGAGCCGCCCATCGCCCCACACGCTCAGTCCATTGGGCGTAAACCAATCCACGCGAACATAGCCGGCTCCCCCGTTACCATGCATCATCATGTCCCCGAAGTCCTGAAATTTCGGGTGCGCAGGATGATTCACATTCGCGATTTGTGCCGCCGTCACCTCGGCCTTAGTCGAGCCGGTGTAGTAGACGAACTGATCTGCCTGGTGGGAACCGATATCGCACAGGATCCCTCCATACTCAGCGGGATCCCAAAACCAGTCCGGCCGGCTAATGTCATTTACTTTATGGGGAGCGATATTTACTGTCTGCACGACCTTGCCAATCGCTCCGTCCTTGATCAGATACCCGGCCTGTACCGCCGCGCGCACTTCTAATCGCTCGGAGTACATAATGGCAAACATCCTGCCGGTCTCCGCCGATACCTTGCGCACCTCTGCCAATTGGTCTAACGTCGTTACCGCCGGTTTGTCGCTGAGAAAATCCTTGCCTTGCTTCATGGCGAGGATGCCCAGCGGAGTACGCAACCGCGGGATCGGCGCGCCCGCGATCAGCTTGAGCGAGGGGTCATCAAGGATTTCCTCTTCACTCTTCGCCAGCCTGGCGTTGGGATACAGCTTTTGAAAATCGGCGATCGCCTTGGGCAGGTTGGAGTAGAACGAAACCAGCTCTCCACCCCCGCGGATGACCGCGGCCGTCATTCCCATGATGTGATAGTGATCCAGGCCGATCACGCCGAACTTGATCGAGTATTTGGGTTTTGCGGCGCTGTCCGGGCTTGCTCCGGCGACCTGTTCCACCACATGTCCGCCGGCGGGATGCAATCCCAGAGTCGAAGACATGCCAACGGCGCCCATGACTTTCAGAAAAGAACGGCGATCCACACTCTCATCCTGCACCTGGCCCGCTCCCCCCGTCCCGAAGACCGGGACGGCTCGTCATGATAAGCTGCGGGATCATCGTACTTAATTCGCATCTTGGAGTAAACATTGGGGTCTGGCCAGGAGTGAATCCATGAAGATTGTCAGCGCCAAGGTGATTGTGTGTAGTCCGGGGCGCAATTTCGTGACCCTGAAAATCCAGACCGACCAGGGTATCTACGGTTTGGGGGACGCCACGCTGAACGGCCGCGAGCTGGCGGTCGCCAGTTATTTGCAAGATCACCTGATCCCTTGCCTGATCGGGCGAGATCCCTTCCAAACCGAAGACATCTGGCACTATTTCTACCGCGGTGCTTACTGGCGCCGCGGCCCGGTGACCATGACCGCCATCGCGGCCATCGACGTGGCCTTGTGGGACATCAAGGGCAAGGCGCTGGGCGTTCCCGTTTATAACCTCCTGGGAGGTAAGAGCCGAAACAGTGTGATGGTCTACGCGCATGCCACTGGACGCGACATCGCCGAGACCGTGGATGAAGTAGAGCGCTACCGGACCATGGGCTATCTCGCCATTCGTGCGCAGAGTGGTGTGCCCGGTCTCAAATCGACCTACGGTGTGGCGAAAGACCAGCAGTATTACGAGCCCGCCGAACGCGGCCTGCCCTCGGAGAGTTTATGGTCTACGGAAAAATACCTGAGGCACGTCCCCAAGTTGTTTGAGGTCCTGCGCAGCACGCTGGGGGATGACCTCCATCTGCTGCACGACGTTCATCACCGGCTCACTCCCATTGAGGCGGCTCGCCTTGGCAAGGAGCTGGAGCCGTACCATCTTTTCTGGTTGGAAGATCCGGTCGCCGCGGAGCTTCAGGAGAGCTTTCGGCTCATCCGTCAGCACACCACGACTCCACTGGCCGTTGGTGAGGTGTTTAACACCCTGTGGGATGCGGAGCAACTTATACGCGAGCAGCTGATTGATTACCTGCGCATGAGCGTGGTGCATGGGGGCGGTCTTACGGCGATGAAAAAGGCTGCCGATTTCGCCGCGCTTTACCACGTGCAGTCCGGCTGCCATGGAGCGAGCGATATGTCGCCTGTCTGCATGGCTGCGTCGTTGCACCTCGGGATCGCCATCAACAACTTCGGTATCCAGGAACACATGCTACACAATGCCCAGACTGAAGAGACCTTCGCCCATGCATATGTCTTCCGTGAGGGTTTCATGTACCCCGGAGATGCGCCCGGCCTTGGCATCGATATCAGGGAAGAAATCGCCGCCAATTTTCCGTACCAGCGGGCCTATCTGCCGGTTAACCGCAAGGAAGATGGAACCCTCTTCCACTGGTGACGTGCCGTTTATGTTGAGGGGGTGGCCCAGGTCTCGCTTTTGAGACCTGGGTTTCTCCTCGCACAAAATTGCCACGGTCAGAAAGAAAGCGCAGAAGAGGCACACCCAAATCTGTTTACTGAAATTATGCGATTGTTTGATGACCTGGTGGCCGAGGCCGAGAAAGCGGACGTAACCTTCGGTTGGCTCGAAGGACGTGCGACCGAGGAACGCCCCCCGTGGGGCTACTCGCGTCTGCTGAGTGACCGTCTCGCACATGCGCGCTCCGCGCTGGACATCGATACGGGCGGCGGCGAAGTGTTG
>Ga0302324_100028984_pt1 | contig 10510 bp, 10 predicted proteins | sample Palsa_T0_1_FD_201949 | JGI IMG/M metagenome (GOLD analysis project Ga0302324, IMG submission 201949) | Peat permafrost microbial communities from Stordalen Mire near Abisko, Sweden - Palsa_T0_1 | ecosystem: Environmental > Terrestrial > Soil > Palsa > Peat permafrost | place: Sweden: Abisko... | reverse complement strand
GCTCGCGGATTCCGCTGGAGCGGCAACTTGGGCGGGACTCTCGGCTGCTTCCGCGACGCGGGGCAGATAAATCTTGAACGTCGTGCCCTTGCCGGGCTCGCTGTAAACCCAGATGTAACCGCCGCTCTGCTTGACGATGCCGTACACCGTGGAAAGCCCGAGCCCCGTGCCCTTGGGTCCCTTGGTGGTAAAGAAAGGCTCGAAGATGCGGGACTGCGTCTCCGAATCCATGCCCTCGCCGGTATCGCTGATGGCCAGCATCACGTAGTTTCCCGGGTTGAGTGGAGCATGAAAGCGCGCGTAGTCGTCGTCGAGCGAGACATTGCAGGTCTCGATCGTCAACTTTCCGCCAGATGGCATCGCATCACGCGCGTTCACGGCAAGATTCATGATGATCTGCTCAACCTGTCCCGCATCGGCCCGCACTGCACCGAGCCCAGCCGCCGGAACCATCACCAGATCTATATCTTCGCCGATCACGCGGGTGAGCATCTTCAGGTTCTCCGTGACCACGCCATTTAAGTCGAGAATTTTCGGCGCCAGCATTTGCTTTCGGCTGAAGGCGAGGAGCTGGCGCGTGAGCGACGTGGCTCGCACGGCAGCACTGGCAATCTCCTGGGCAGGAGCGCGCAGGGCGGGTTCCGGACCCAGACGGTCGAGCAGAAATTCCGAGTATCCTGAAATCACCATCAGCAGATTGTTGAAATCATGCGCGATGCCGCCGGCGAGTCTGCCTATGGCTTCCATCTTTTGCGACTGCCGGAGCTGTTGCTCCAGGGCGCGGCGCTCGGTCACATCCTCGGCAAACAGCTCGAAGGTTCTTCCCTTGTCGCCGTTGGAAACTGTGCGGCCAGAAACGCGAACCACTGTGGCAGTGCCGTCTTTCCGCAGCCACTCTGCGGTCAGGCCGTTGAAGGACGCCGCGGAACGCAAATGGTCCGCCAGTTCGAACCACTGCTGCGTGTCCGCGTAGAGTCCCCCGAGATGTTTCCCCAGCAGTTCCTTGGCTGAAGAATATCCCAGCATCGCCAGCAGCGCCGGATTCGCATCCAGCAACTGACCCGCAGAATCGCAGCGGCAGATGCCGTAGGGAGAATCGGTCACCAGAGACCGGAAATTTATTTCGGAGCGCCGCAAGCCCTCCTGGACCGCGCGCAGAGCGGCATTGAACCAGCAGATCAGAAGCGCCAGCACAACGAACAGCGCCAGCCGCATCATCGTCGACCGGTATTGCGCGGGGGTATGTTCTCCGGTGAATGAAAAGTATGCGCTTACGGTGAGTGCGAACGAGGTGGCGACCAGACCCGGTTTCCAGCCGCCATACCAGGCGCTCACCATTACGGCGACGGCGAATACCGCCAGCCGACTTTCCGTGATGTTGGGAAGCAGCAGTGCCGGGATCAGCGCTAACGTGGTGCTAAGGACGGCTACTCCGTAGCGCAGAATCGGCGCGCGGGCGGGCTGGATGCGAAGTAGAGGGAGGGTTACCCGCATGTAACCCATGCTAGGAGCAGGTTTTGAAACGCGCGAGATTACAGGAGTTCATTCCAGATTCTCGGGGGACGGGTTTTCTCGGCGGTTGATGGTGCGCCGAACAGACCATGTAACCATGAACCATCGGCCAATGCCCTTGAACTACTCCTCACATAGGCCGGTAAACATAGGCCGGTAAACATGGGCTGGTAAACGTTGGCGATCGGCGCGCGCCTGGAAGGTTGAGCTTGCCAACCGGGCCCGCAAACGAGACACTAGCGGCGCATGAATATCGGCTTTTTCGGCGGCACCTTCGACCCCATCCACCGCGGGCACCTGGCGCTGGCGCGCGCCGCGCGGGAGCGTTGCAAGCTCTCGCGCATCCTCTTCGTGCCGGCCGACGTTCCGCCGCACAAGCAGGGCCAGCCGCTATCCGCCTTTCCGCATCGCTATGCCATGATTGCTCTGGCCACGGCGCAAGAAAAAGACTTCAGACCCTCGATGCTTGAAGCGCCGCAAGACCTTGATGCTGGTGGATCGGGCAAAGGCAAGACGCGGGTGGCGAGGCCAAACTACACCATCGATACCGTCAGGCGACTCAAGCAGTCGTGCAAACAAGCAGACCGTCTCTTCCTGCTGATCGGCATCGATGCCTTCGCAGACATCACCAAGTGGCATCAGGCCGAGGCCCTGTTTCGTGAGTGTGAGTTCATAGTTGCCAGCAGGCCAGGGTATTCGCTTGCCGACGTCGCTAACGCGCTGCCCGCGAGCCTTCGCCCGCGGCAGGAAGTGACACGGCCGTTTCAAAAGCAGGCCGCCACGGGGGACCTAGTGCTGAAGGGCGTAACCATCCATCTGCTCGACGAGGTCTATCAGCCGATTTCCTCCACGACAATTCGCGAAGCTGCGGCCGCCGGCAAGCCGCTCACCCGCTTCGTGGAGCCTGCTGTCGCGGACTACATCAAGAAAACAGGACTGTATAAAGCTCGTTAGTCGTTGGTCATTCGCCAATTTGTTTTGCCACCGCGGGCTTACCATCGACGAAGCGCAGTGAAGCAGTCTGTCATTTACAATGAAAACTCCGCCCAGGTTGGGCCAACGGCAAAACGACTAACGATCAACGACTGACCCTTTGCATGAAAAAAAGCGATTTGAAGCAACAGGTAACGGCGGCTATTCAGGCCTGCCTCGACAAGAAAGCGGAAGAACTTTCCATCCTGGAAATGGAGAAAGGGTCGGGAGCATTTACGGACTATTTTGTACTGTGCAGCGGCACGAACCCGCGGCAGGTCCAGGCCATCGCGGACGAAGTGGAACTACGCTTGAAGACGGCGGGCGTGCGCCCGGCGCACGTCGAAGGTTATAACCAGGGCGAGTGGATTCTGGTCGACTACGTGGATTTTGTCGTTCATGTTTTTTCCGAAAAGGCGCGCAAGTTTTACGATTTGGAACGCTTGTGGAAAACGGCTAAACGGCTGGAGCCCGCGGAATTGACGCCGAAGACGCGGACGAAGCCAGCGCCAAAGACAAGGACGCCGCGCAAGCGTACTCCCGCAGCCGCTACACGCCGGAAGAAAGAGTAGTCTCGTTGTCGGCTATCTTCCGTGAAGATCAAAATCGCGTGGATGGGAAAGACGAAAGAGCCGGCGATCCAGTCGCTGACGGACGAGTATGTGAAGCGGATCTCGCGTTATGTGCAGGTGGAAGGGCTGGCGTTGCGGGATGAACCTGCACTTCTGCAAATGTGCGGCCGTACGGCACCCGACAAAGCGAAGAAAATGAGCGCTGGGAAGTCGACGCTGGTGCTGATGGATTCGCGTGGGAAACAGTTCTCGTCCGAAGAGCTGGCGCATTTTCTGCGAGACTATCAGAATCGCAATCCGCTGCCGCTGGTCTTCGCGGTGGGGCCGGCCGATGGATTCAGCGAAACCGCCCGCAGCGCGGCGCAGCATACGATTTCGCTGGGCAGGATGACACTGGCGCACGAACTGGCTCGCGTGGTTTTGCTGGAGCAAGTCTACCGGGCGTTCACGATTCTGAAGGGCCATCCCTATCATTCGGGGCATTGAATCGGCGCGGACCGCAGCTTGTACCTTTGTGCATTGCTCTAAACTGCGTGCCCACCTAAATTTATTTAGGTAGACTTCTTATGTGTCGATATCTTGGCATAACAACTGGAGAATAGAGTCATGAGAGATGTGATGGAACTGTTGCGGGCGAAAGAACAAGAGTTGGTGAAAGTGAAGCGGCAAGTCGAGGCTCTGCGGATTGCGGCGCCGCTGTTGGGCGGAGAACAGGATCAGGCGCCTTCGACCGGGCCTGCGATGGTCAAAGAAGCGAACCGTTTCGGGTGATTCCTCCCGCACTTGCTTCTAAGGGTTTCTTTCCGAACCGGCAGAAAGAATGTTCAGGATTTCTCTCGCGAGATCGCCTGCCGGCTGGTCTTCCAAGTTAGTGAGCACAACGACGCCGGCGCGCTGGTCGGGCGCAATAACGAAGGCGGTGCTCGTGCCCTGTTGGCCACCAGTGTGGCCCACGCCGGCGACTTCGTGCTCGTTGTGTTTGCCCCACCCCCAGCCCAGGCCGTAAGTGTTTTGCAAACCGTCGGAGGGCTTGAGCGGAGTCCACATGAGATCGCGGGTGGCGCGGCGGATTAACTTGTCATTCAAAATGGCGACCTCGAACCTTGCCATGTCTTCGGCGGAAGAGAGCCATCCGCCTCCGGGGATTTTATAGCTGGAGTCGAGGAAGTCGGAGTTGCGGACGGCGCCCGAGTCCTTTTTCTCGTAGAAGCGAGTGCGATAAGGGATGATTGCGAACCGATCATCCGCCTGGGTCTGTTCCATTTGCGCCGGAACAAAAACGTTTTGGCGCATGAAGTCAACATACTTCGCTCCGGATGCGCCTTCTATTACGCAGCCGACCAAGGTGTAACCCTGGGTCGAGTAGTGAAACGCTGTGCCTGGCTGGGCTATGAGGGGATCATCCTTGAAGAAATTGAGCCCGGACTGGATGGGATCGTCAAAGTGTTTCGTGTTGCCGCCTTCGAGGTCCTCTTGGTTTTCGCCGGATTTGTAATGGCGAATTCCGCCAAGATGTCCAAGCACCTGTCGAGTCGAAATGGGCCAGGGTTTTTGAGGAAATGCAGGGCAGTATTTTTGCACGGGAGCGTCGAGATCGAGCTTGCCGCGCTCCCAGAGTTGCAAGGCGGCGGCGGCGGTGAGAGGTTTGGAAATGGAGCCCAGACGGAAGAGCGTGTGTTCGCTGGCCGGGACGTTGTTCTCAAGATCGGCGAATCCGAATCCTTGAGCCCACTCGTATTCACCGTTCTCGACGACGGCGACAGACAGGCCGGGGACATGAGTGGAAGCCATGAACTTGAGGATGGCGGCCTCGATCTGAGTGCGCTTTTCAGGAGCGAGCTTAGAATCCTGAGCGATGCAACGCGGAGAAACCGCGGAACACAGCGCAATCACAATCGCGAGATGAATCCAGTGGGAGCAGCGCAGACGAGCCGATTGATTTCTGGTCAGCGTCATGAAGGCTTCCCGGAAGACGAGGATTCATTGTAGACCACCGACCGGGCGGCCAATTGGAAGGGATCGCAGAGCAGCAGCGACGATTGAGCCTGGCGTCGGCCTACATTTGCACGTCTTTCACATGCGTAGCGATATACCAAGTATTTCCGAACGGATCCGTAACGCCTGAAGTCCGGTCACCATAAGGCTGGTCCGCAGGTTCCTGAATCGATTTCGCCCCCGCCGCCAACGTCCGCTGATATACCGCGTCGCAGTCCGGCACATACATATAGAACATCGACTGCATGGGCTGGTAAGGCCCGTGTGCCTCGCCCATCTCCATGTAGGAAGTGCCGATTTTCAGCATCAAATGATGGATCACTCCATCCGGCGCCGCGTGCCGCCCCAGTTCCGCGGCTCCGAAGGCGCGCTGCAAGAAGTTCATCACCGGCTCCGCACGCAGCGGATGCAGATATGCCTGCACATCGGGCGCACCTTCCCACTTGTAGGTCGCACCCTTGCGAGTGGCGATGTACCAGTGGTTGCCAAATGGATCCTTCACGGCCGCGCCGCGCTCGCCGTATTCGTGATCCTGGGGCTCGCTGATCGAAGTCGCTCCTGCCTGCAAAGCCCTCTTGTAGGCCGCGTCCGTGTCGTGCACATAAATGTGCAAGGCCGCCGTGGCCGGCTTCGCGTGGAACGGCTTACCCGGAATCCCGCCACCCATCATCAGCATGGTGTCGCCGATGCGCGTTTCGCCGTGAATCCCGCCCGCGCCGCCAATCGCGCGGAAAGTTTCTTCCGCGCCAAACACGTTCTTGGCGAACGCGAGCATCGCGTCCCCGTCGGACGCGACCATGTAGGGCGTTACCGTTCGGTAACCCGGCGGAATCGGATTCGCCCGATCCTTGCCTTCCTGCTCGTCGTCTTGCGGAAGTTGCCCACCCTCGGGTCCGGTTGTCATCCCCTTCATCCGCCGGTGCATCTCTTCCACCGACATTTCTTCTGTCACCGTGGAGATGTTCCACGTGTAGCCGAAGGGATCAAGAAACCTTCCCTCGCGGTGACCGTAGAACTGATCTCTGATCGGCAAAGTAACCTTCAGCCCCGCAGCCACGGCCCGCTTCGCGAAGGAATCGACATCTGCAACGAGCAGGGACAACTGCACCGGCGAAGAGCCCAAAGTCTCGGCGCTGAATCTCCCTCCCTCCGGCCACTCTTCGGAAAGCAGGATCGCCGAGTCGCCGATCATGATCTCGGCATGCGGGATTGATCCTCCCACGTCGAAGCGCATTGTTTCCTTCGCGCCAAAGGCTTGTTTGTAAAATTCGATCGCCTTGGCTGCATCTTTGAAAGTCAATCTTGGTGTCGCAATCGTGCGAACGGAGACAACGGGTTCAGCGACGGTGGCCATAGTCTTTTTCCCTTCCAGTAATTCGGATTTAAGTCGTGTCCTGAATGTTTCGCGCGGCAGATCGCGCAAGTCCGCCGCCACTCGCACCAGCGGCTCGACGTTAGCATCCACCTTCGCGGGCTTGCCGTCCGCCCGCGCGAGCAAAGCGTCTACGGCTCGGTTCAACTGCTCGATCTGCTTTGCGTCGTTGTTTCGTGGATTCAGAGAGCGCTTAGGCATCGGCACCCTCCATGCGCGCCCGCAGGCTGCTGAGGGCGCGGAACTGCAACTGCTTTACCGCGCCTTCGGTCTTGCGAATCTTCCGCGCCACTTCCTTAATGCTTTTCTGCTCTACGAAGCGCAGCATCACCACTCGCCGCTGTTCCGCTGGCAATGTATCCACCAGTCGAAACAACGTTGCTCGCCGCTCCACTTCTTTGAATTCCACTCCGCTCGCCGGGGCCGATTCGATCTGCTCCGGTTCGTTCGCAACGTCCTCGCGGTTCTTGCGCTGCCACCGATCCGAAATCAGATTCGCCGCAATCCGGAAGAGCCACGCCGCAAACGGGATCCCTCGCCATTCAAACCGCCGCAAGTTGGCCAGCGCATGATGAAATACTTCCGAGGTCAAGTCCTCGGTTTCCGTGCGATCTCCCACCCGCCGCACCACGTACGCATAGACCCGCTCGAAATTGTTTTCGTAAAGCTCCGCAAAGCGCGCAGGGTCCTTCTGCGCCGCCTCGATCAGAAGCCGCTCGTCCCCTTCTTTCCTCAGAGCCTTCAACGGATTCTCCGCGCGGAGTAGTGTTACACGGGGATAACGGCAGGAAACAAGAAAAGTTACGGCAGAAAATCGAGCCTTACGCCGGTACCGGGCTTTCCGCGTAATACAAATCCTCCATCGCTTTCCGCACCCTTGCCGACACCGCTTCCAAATCCTTCATCTTCAGCCCCACAGTCGAGATCGGCTCGCCTACGCGCATCTCCAGCGGCCTGCATTTGATGTGGTAGGTGTTCATCGGCAGTAGTTCGTATGTTCCCACGAGCGCTACCGGCACAATATCCACCTGCGCTTTGATCGCGAGAAAAAAAGCCCCAGGCAGAAACGGTTTGATCTCGCCGTCCGGCGTGCGCCCGCCCTCGGGATAAATGACCAGCGGAATGCCAGCTTTCAAGCTTTTCACCGCCGACCGAATCGCCGCGATCGAATTCGTCGGCTTCTGCTGGTCGATGCAGACCTGCCCCGAACGCGTTAGTTGCCAGCCCACAATCGGGTAGGACAACAATTCCTTCTTGAAGACGATACGGAATTGAAACGGAAGGTAGACGTAGAGAACCGGAATGTCCAGCGCCGAGGCGTGATTCACCGCGTAAACATGGGGCCCCGACGTATCGATCTTCTCCAGACCTGTGACCTTCACCGGCGAGACGATCGTTTTCATGATGAGCCACGACCAGGCGCGCGAAAACCAGTGCAAACGGCGTCCGCTGCGGTCGAACAGTCCGCCGGGGAGAGCCAGCATTCCCAAGGCCAGGGTGTAAAGCCAGATCAGCGGATCCAGAATCAAATACGACCGTAACCGGCTCAACCAGCCGTACTTCTCCCCGCCAGTCGCTCGCGGACTACGCCGCGGCGCAACCACAGGCGCTGCCTGTGCGCCGCTTTCTACATCCACTGATGAATTCACTTCCTGCACACTTCCATTCTAGGGGAAACCGCTCGCGTGTGCTGCTTCAGACTTCAGCGCCCACGCTGCGCATCACTTCGCCCACCAGATAAATCGATCCTGTAATTACGACAACTGTCCCTGCCTTCGCGAGCGCTCGAGCCCGCTCCACGGCGTGGTGAACGTCTTCCACTGCCTCAATCTCAACGCCGGTTCGGGCCGCTGCTTGTTGAATCTCCTTCGGAGACGCCGCCCTCGGATTCTCCGGCCGCGTCGCGATCACTCGCTCCGCCAGCGGAAACAGAATTTCCGTCATCTCCGAGATTGCCTTATCCCGCATCGCGCCGAAAACAAAAATCAGCGGACGGTCTTCGTACCGCTCCGAAAGCCCCGCACGCAGTGCCCACGCGCCCGCGGGATTGTGCGCCACATCGATAACCATCTCCGGCCACCCCAGCCGCGCCGCGATGACCTGAAACCGTCCCGGCCAGCGTGTCTCGCGGATGCCGCGTTCGATGCTCCTCGCCGTGATGCTGCTGAATCCCTGCTCGCTTAGTTCCGCCGCTGCCGCAATTGCCAGCGCCACATTGCGCAATTGATGCCGGCCCACCAGCGGCGTCTCCACCAGAATCTGTTCTCCCAGGACTTGAAGCGGGTAGCGATAGACTTGTCTGGCTGTGCCGGTCTCGGTACTGGGTACCAGATATTCGGGACTCCCCGGCGAAACCGGCGGCACATACGGAACCGCGTTCACCGCCCGCGCCCCCAGTTCCAGGATCGTATTCCCGATCACGTCATTGGCCTCAGGCTGTTGCGGCAACGTCACTACTACGCCGCCCGGACGAATGATTCCCACTTTCTCTCGCGCAATCTCGCCCACCGTATTGCCGAGAAACTTCTGGTGGTCAAGCGAAATATCGGTAATCACGCTCACCTGCGGCTCTACGACGTTCGTCGCATCCAGCCGTCCGCCCATGCCGACTTCAAGCACCGCAAGGTCAACTCTCTCCCGCGCAAAATGCTCCAACGCAATCGCCGTCATCATCTCGAAAAAACTGGGATGCCACGGCAACTCCGCGCGCTCCACCAACTTCTCCGCAACCCGATCCACCTCGCCATGAAGCGATGCAAACTCGTCATCGCTGATCTCTTTGCCGTCGACCCGGATTCGCTCATTGATCCGCACCAGATGCGGTGAGGTATACAGACCCGTTTTCAATCCCGATGCCCGCAGGATCGAGGCCAGCGTCGCCGCGGTCGACCCCTTGCCATTCGTTCCGGCGATCAGCACACTCGGAAAGCGGCGCTCGGGATGATCCATTCCTTGCAACAGCACCCGCATATGCGCGAGATCGAATTTGTGCGCAGGCGTCTGCGCCAGTTCGTGCCCGAGCGCAAACATACGGGCCACCGCGGTTTGGTAGAAAGTGGGCAAGCGTACGTTCTTAAGGTCTCAGTTGTCAGGTCTCAGGTCTTGGGTCTTACGTCGTGGGTCTTAGCCGTCACGCAGGGTTTGGCTAGAAGCCAGCAGCTAGAAGCTAGGAGCTAGGAGCTAACAGCCCCCCACCATGAAATCCAGCGCCCGCGCAATGTAGGGCTTGAGTTCCTTGCGATGCACTACCGCGTCCAACATTCCATGTTCCATAAGGAATTCGCTGCGCTGAAAACCCGCCGGCAGTTTCTGCCGGATCGTCTGCTCGATGACCCGCGGCCCGGCAAACCCAATCAACGCCCCAGGTTCGGCAATATTCAAATCACCCAGCATGGCAAACGACGCCGTCACCCCGCCCGTGGTCGGGTCGGTCAGTACAGAAACATACGGCACCTTCACCTTGTCCAGTCGAGCCAGCGCCGCCGAAATCTTGGCCAGCTGCATTAGGCTGATCACGCCCTCCATCATCCGCGCCCCGCCCGAAGCCGACACAATAATCAGCGGAGTGCGCGAATCCACGGCGCGCTCCACCGCCCGGGTGATCATCTCGCCCACCACCGCTCCCATACTGCCGCCAATAAACGCATACTCCATCACACTGGCGACGACAGTCCGTCCGAGCAGCTTGCCCTGCGCGTTGATCACCGCATCTCTCAGCCCCGTGTCGCGCTGCGCCTGCCGCAGCCGCGACGAGTACGGCTTCAAATCTACAAACTTCAGCGGATCGGTCGACGATAGATTTCCGTCGAACATCTCATACTGGTTCTCATCCAGCAGCAGTGCCAGTCTCTTCCGGGCATCGATGCGAAAGTGCTTTTCGCACTTTGGACACACGTTCAAATTCTCTTCCAGGTCTTTCTTCCAGATAATCTGCCGGCAGTTCTCACACTTCACCCACAACCCTTCGGTGCGAACCGTCTTCTCGCCCGAAGTGTTCAGTTCCCCGGATTCACGCTTGAACCAAGCCATAAGAATTTAGTAATTGGGTGATTTTGTAATTTGGCAATTGAAAACCGAATCCGGAACC
>Ga0302324_100028980_pt1 | contig 10511 bp, 6 predicted proteins | sample Palsa_T0_1_FD_201949 | JGI IMG/M metagenome (GOLD analysis project Ga0302324, IMG submission 201949) | Peat permafrost microbial communities from Stordalen Mire near Abisko, Sweden - Palsa_T0_1 | ecosystem: Environmental > Terrestrial > Soil > Palsa > Peat permafrost | place: Sweden: Abisko... | reverse complement strand
AAGCTGACCACCGCGCCTGGCAACGACGCGCCGATCGGCGGGCTGAAGGTGGTGGCCGAGTCCGGCTGGTTCGCCGCCCGCCCGTCCGGCACCGAAGACGTCTACAAGCTCTACGCCGAGTCCTTCCGCGGCCCGGAGCACCTCGCCGCCATCCAGGAAGAGGCGCGGGCAATCGTCGCCGCGGCGATCGGGAAGTAGACCGCCGCATGCCTGCTACGACCCGTGCGATAGTTCCGTTACGCGTGACACTCCTTTCCCGGATGAGCGAGGAGGCCCGGGCCGCCAGCTGATGGACGCCGACGTGATCATCCTCGGGCACCGACCAACGGTCATCGGCCGGCCGGGTCAGCGCCCGCGCGGCGTCGATCACCGTCGGATCTAGCGACGGTCGTCGCTTTATTGTCGTGGGTGCGCCGCCGGGTGGACCACGCGGAGCTCGAGCATGGTCGCGAACCGCTGCTCGGGATCCGCCAGGTCGATCCCGCTCACCTCGGTCACCCGGCGCAGGCGGTACCTGAAGGTGTTCGCGTGCACGTACATCGCGGCCGACGCGGCGGCCACGTCGCCGAACGCGTCCAGCCAGGCGCGCAGCGTCGCCACCAGGTTGGTGTCGTGGCCGGCATCGTAGGCGGTCAGTCGCGCGACCGGACCCGTCGGCCGGTCGCCGTGCGCCGCGGCGAGGTCCCGCAGTTCCATCAGCAGCACCTGCGCGTGCACGTCGGCCAGCCGGGCGACGCGGCGCTCGGACGCCTCGGGCGAGTCGTCTGACCATTGCGCCCGGAGCAGGCGCAGCACCCGGTCGGCGCACGCCCGCGCGGCCGGCAGGCCCGCCGGGTCGGACGCCACCTGCCCGACTCCGATGGCCGTCCTCGACCGGTCGCCGACCCGGTCGAGGAAGTCGGTTGCGATCCGGGCCGCGCGCGCCTCTCCTTCGCCGCCCGCATCGCCGCCCGAGGTCGGCGTGCCGGTGACCGGGATCAGCCCGTAGGCGACGTCCCCGACCAGGGCCGCGGCGCACCGGGGATGGATGGCCGACAGGTGCATCGCGAGGCCGTCGGCCAGGCGTGTGCGCTCCGCCGGGTCGGCGACGGCCAGCGCGACCACGACGACCGGCTGATCGGCCAGCCTCAGCCGGCGCATCGCCTCGAAGGCCCCGCTCCCGCCCTCGAGCGCGGTCGAGACCAGGTCCGCGCGCAGCCGGCGTGACACGTCCGCTCCGGCCCTGATCCGCAGCAGGTGCAGCGCGACCAGCCGGGCCGCGTCGCGCATCGCGCGCGCCCGGTCGGGGGTCAGCGGATCACGGACCGCGGCCCAGATCGACCCGAGCACCTCGTCCCCCGCCCGGACCGCCACCGCGGCCCGGGGCAGGGTGAAGTCCGGCAGCCGTCCGTCGGGCTTAGGCACCACGTAGACCGGATCCTCCGACCGGTACAGCTCCCGGAAGACGCCGAGCTCGGTCAGCAGCTGGGAGTACCGCTCCGGAACCTGACGGCCGAGGATCGTCTCGACCCGGGACTGGTCGGCCTCGTCCTGCCGGCCGGAGAAGGCGAGCACCCGCGAGGACCGGTCCTCGATTGTGACCGGCGCGTCGATGAGCGCCGCGACGGCGTTCGCCACCGAGAACAGGTCGCCCGACGGGAGCCCGCCGAGGGTGTCCTGTCCGTCGTCGCCGATGTCGCCCTCGGACAGCAGGGAACGCAGCAGCGCCGCGAGCTGGGTCCAGGACGCGCCTCTGGTCAGTCCGAGCAGCGGCACCCCGGACGCCTCGACGGCCGCGGTGACCTCGGCCGACAGCGGGGCCGGCGAGCGCAGCACCAGGCCGGCCGCCTCGTGCTTGCCGAGGACCGCGAGCAGGTCGGCCGCCTCCTGCGCCGACCGGATGCCGACGCCGAGGACGAGCGCCCGCCGGGGCAGGACCGGCTCGTCGACCGGGTCATGGATCGCGACGCCGCCGATCTCGTCGACCGCGGCGGCGTCGCCGCAGACGAGCTCGAGCAGCGTCGCGCCGAGGTCGTCGAGCACCCGGCGCAGGCTGGGCTGTGGCCGCATCTTCATTGCAGGCACGATACCCGGCGTTTGTTTACAACTCGCTACAAATCCACCCACGTCAGGCGTTTGACGGAGGGGTGACCTGGATCGGACTCGTTGGCTTTGTCGAAGGCGCAGACGCGGCGGGCCGGAGTTTTCGTCCGGCGCACAAGCCTGCTCCGGCTGCGCGACCGACACTTCTTGAATGACACGCGAGCGGGTACTCATCATCGGCGGCGGCATCGCGGGGGCGTCCCTTGGCAGCGAGCTCGCGGCCGATCACGACGTGATTCTGCTCGAGGCGGAGCCCTCGCTCGGCGTGCACAGCACGGGACGATCGGCCGCCCTGTTCATGATCGGCTACGGTCCGCCACCGCTGCAGGAGCTGACCCGCCGCAGCGAGGCCGAGTTCACCCGGCTGTCGGAGCTGCCGGACATGCCCGAGTTGCTGACCCCGCGTGGCGGCCTGTTCACCGCGTGGGACCAGCCCGCCGCGGCCGCCCTCGCGTCCATGATCGCCAGGCATTCCTTCATGACCGAGCTGACCACCGAGCAGGCCCTGGAACTGTGCCCGGTCCTGCGGACCAGCGACGTGGCCCGGTGCGGCTACGACCCGAACACCCGTGATATCGAGGTGAGCGCGCTGCACGCCTACTACGCGTCGGCCCTTCGCGGACGCGGCGGCCGGATTGTCACCGGCGCCCGCCTGGTGGCCGCCTCCCGGCGGGCGTCGGGCTGGGAGGTCCGGACCGAGGACGGCCGCCGCTGGCGCGCCGACGCCCTGGTGAACGCGGCCGGCGCCTGGGGCGACGAGGTGGCCGAACTGTGCGCCGGCGCCGGGCACGGCCTGTCGCCGCGGCGGCGCACGGTCGTCATCGCCCGGCCGGGACGGCCCGTCGGGCGGGACTGGCCGGTCGTGGCGGACATCGCGGAGACGTGGTACTTCAAACCCGAGGCGGGGGCGCTGCTGCTGTCGCCGGGGGATGAGACCGAGGTGCCGCCGGGGAACGCCAAGCCCGACCCGCTCGACGTGGCCCTGACTCTGGAGCGGGTCAACGCGGTGACGACGTTGGCGCTGCGCAGCGTGCGGACGAGCTGGGCCGGGCTGCGGACGTTCGCCCCGGACCGGATGCCGGTGGTGGGCCCGCACCCGGACGAGCCCGGGCTGTTCAGCTTCGTCGGCCAGGGCGGCTACGGCGTTCAGATGGCGCCGGCCCTCGCCCAGGCGGGGGCCGAGTTGTTCCGGACCGGGACGCTGGCCGACGCCGCGCTCGCGGCTGCGATCGCCCCCAGCCGGCTCAGGTCGCCGAGCCCGCCGGTGTCGCCGGTGTCGCCGCTGTTCTGAGCCGGATGTCCACCATCAGCGCGAACCTCGCGTCCGGGTCGGCGACGTCGAGACCGAACAGTTCGTTGAGCCGGCGCAGCCGGTAGCGGAGGGTGTTCGTGTGCACGCCGAGGGCCTTGGACGCCTCGGTCGGGTCGCCGAAGGACGCGAGGTAGACCCGCAGGGTCTGACCGTAGCTGGCCGCGTGCGCGGCGTCGTGGTCGTCGATGTCGTCGAGCACACCGCGCCGTCCGGCTCTGCGCGCCGACTCGAGCTCGGCCAGGCGGAGCATGGTCACCGCCAGTCCGACCTCGCCGACCTCCGCGCACCCGTCATGGCTGCGCGCGCCGGCCAGCACCTGCAGGACCCGGTCGGCCTCCTCGCGGGCCTGGCCGAGATCGGCGAGGCTGGCGACTGGTCCGCTCATCCCGATGACGACCTGTTCGGGCGAGTGGGGGCGGGCGCTGCCCCGAGTGGCCAGCAGCAGCCTCCGCAGGGCGGCCAGGCTCTCGGCGGCATCGGCCGAACCGGGGATGACCGCGTACACGGTATCGCCGATGCGGGCGATCGCCTCCGCGGTGCGGGTCATCGAGAGCTGCTGCCGCAGCGCCGTCGCGCACCGCTCAAGCAGCGCGTCCTTGCCGCCCGCGGCGTTGCCGCCCGCGTGCTTGCCGTCGGCGGACGGGCCGGCCGCGGACGGGGCGGCCGCGATGGCCGCCAGCCGGAAGGCGGGCCCGTCCAGGCCCACCCGGCGGCCGGCCTCGACCGCGCCCGCTCCGCCGCGAAGGAGCAGGCCCATGGTCGCCTCCCGGTGCTGGCGCCGGAGGTCGGCGATGAGCCGGTGGTGGGCCAGGCGGACGGCGATGCTCCTGGCGGCCTCGGCCAGTGCCTCGGTCCGCCTGGCATCGAGCGGCGTGGGGGTGACCGCCCAGATCGAGCCGAGAACCTCATCATGCTCGCGCAGCGTCACCACCGTCCGCGAGCTGATGTCGGCGTCGGCCGATGCGACGAAGAAGGGCTCGGTTTCCGTCAGCATCCGCCTGGCGACCCCGAGCCGCCGCACCTCGTGGCGGAACTCGTGGGGAACGCGGTGGCCGAGGATCGTCGCGGCGCGGGCCACGTCGACGTCGCCCTGCAGCGCGGAGTAGGCCAGCAGCCGCGACTGGTTGTCCTCGATGGTGACCGGCGCCCCGAGGGTGTCGGCGAGCGCATTGGCGACCGCGAACAGGTCGCTGATGACCTCCGACCCGGACAGGGAGTCGGCCGTGACCGGTGCCACCTGCCCGGGAAGGGACGACGCGATCGCGAACACGCTCGACCAGCCGCAACTGAACGGCACGACGAGCACGGCGACGCCAGCGTCGATCGCCTCGGCCGGCAGCGATTGGCCCAGCGGGCCATCGTGGCGGACCACCAGGGCGGCTGGCCTGGCCGCGGCCAGCCGGACCGCCAGGGCCGACGTGGCGCTCACGCCGACCGCGAGGACGAGCGCCCCCGGGTCGAACGCGGGGGCGTCCAGCGGATCGTAGATGACCACGCTGGTGAACTCGCCGGCGGTATCGGCGGGCGCGACCGCGAGGGTGGCGAGTTCGGGACCGAGCCGACTCGCGAGGTCGTGGACTGACGGCACCGTTCTATTGTGCGGTATCACCAACGGTGTCCCGTGGCTTTGCTCTACAGCACCAACACTTAGGGCCCGGGCCGTCCTAGCGTGGGCGCGTGATCAGTTGCTCGACGGACCCCGGCCGCCTGATGGCCGACATTGGCGCTATCCGTGATTTCATCGAGGCGGAGCGGGCGCGGTTCGCCGTCCCCGGCGTCGCCGTCGCGGTGGTGCACGACGGCAGGGTGGTGCTGTGCGAGGGATTCGGCCACGCCGACCTCGAGGCCGGCCGGCCGGTCGACGCCAACACGCACTTCCCGCTCGCCTCCGACACCAAGGCCTTCACCGCCGCCACCCTCTGCCTGCTCGCCGACGCCGGGCTGGTCGACCTCGACGCCCCGGTCCGGGAGGTGCTGCCGTGGTTCGCGATGCATGACCCGCACGCCACCGCGCTCGTCACCCCCCGAGATCTGCTCAGCCACCGCACGGGTCTGCCGCGTCACGACCTGGTGTGGTACGGCGACAACGCCATGTCCCTCGAGGAGACCACCCGGCGGCTTCGGCACCTGCCGATGTCCCAGCCGCTGCGGACGTCGTGGGACTACAACAACCTGTGCTACATCGCGGCCGGGTACCTGACCGAGGTGCTGGCGGGCATGCCGTGGCACGAGGCCGTCGGCGCGCACCTGCTGCGGCCGCTGGGCATGGCAGGCACCGTCTTCTCCGTGCAGGACGCGGGGACCGGCCAGCTCGCCGAGCCCTACAAGGCCACGTCCGGCGGGTTCGCCCGGCAGGCGCTGCCGGCCAAGGCCACCGCGGATAAGGCCGGGCCGGCCGGCGGAATCGTGTCCAGCGTCGCCGACCTCGCCCAGTGGCTGCTGGCCAGGCTCGGCCGGCGAACCGACGTGCTGCGCGGCTCGACGCTGGAGCAGCTGCACCGGCCGGCCATGCTCGGCGGCATCGCCGTCGACCGCTTCGCCGAGATCGCCTCCCTCGGCTACGGTCTCGGCTGCCAGGTGGAAAGCTACCGGGGCCAGCGGATCGTCCACCACGGCGGCAACATCGTCGGCTTCTCGTCCGACGTCTGCGTTGTCCCTGGAGCGGGCATCGGCATCGCCGTGCTCACCAACCTCGACAGCAGCTACCTCCGGCTGCCGTTGATGTACGGGATCATCGACCTGCTGTCCGGCAACAGCGACGCGGGCCTTGGCGCACGGATCCATGAGCTGCAGACGACCCTCAGCGCCGGCTACGCGCAGGCCCGGGACCATCAGCACGCGCGGGCATCGGCGGCGCCGCCCTCACGCCCCCTCGACGGTTTCGCCGGCACCTATACCCATCCGGCCTACGGCGAGCTCGCGCTCCGGGTCGAAGGCGACACGCTCGTGCCCGACTTCCACGACGCCGGCGACCGCGTGCAGCTGGCGCACCGGGGGCACGACGCCTGGGACCTGGTGCTCGTCGACCATGAGGTCGACTGCCCCCTCGTCTTCACCCAGGGGATGGACGGGGCGATCTCCGGCCTGGCCGTATCGATGGAGCCCACGGTCGCGCCGGCCGTCTTCGCCCGCCGCCGCGAGCCCGCCCCGGCCGCGCTGCTGGCCGCGATGGTCGGCCGCTACCGGATGGGCCCGGCCACCCTGGACATCCGGCTGCGCGGCGCGGAGCTCGTCGCGAACTCAGACCTCCTCGGAGACCTGGTGCTCGCCGCCGCGGGCGGCACCACCTTCAGCTGTCCCGCCATCCCCGGTATCGGCGTCACCGCCGAGCTGGACTCCGGCGGCGCCGTGGCGCGGATCATCGTCGACCAGGTCGGCATCTTCGTCCCCGAGGCATCATGAATCAGGACAAGCTCCAGGCCCGGCTCACCGAGCTCGCCGCCAAGCACCACGTGGTCGGGGCCAGCCTCGCCGTCGCCGTCGGCGAGCAGACGGCGACCGCCGTGGCCGGCGTGCTGAACGCGCGCACCGGCGCCCCCGTCACCGCCGACAGCGTGTTCCAGATCGGCAGCATCACCAAGGTCTGGACCGCGACGCTGGTGATGCAGCTCGTCGACGAGGGCCTGATCGACCTCGACGCGCCGCTCACCGGGTACCTGCCCGACTTCCGGGTGCTCGACGAGGAGATCACGGCGGCGGTCACCGCCCGCCATCTCCTCGACCACACCAGCGGCATCGGCGGAGACTTCTTCCCCGACACCGGCCGCGGCGACGACTGCGTCTCCCGCTACGTCACCGAGATGTCCGGCCTCGGCGCCAGCCACCCGCTCGGCGCGACGATGAGCTACGCCAACTCCGGCTTCGTGCTGCTCGGCCGGCTGGTCGAGGTCGTGACCGGGACGTCATGGGACACGGCGCTGCGCGAGCGCCTGTTCGCGCCGCTCGGTCTCGAGGCGGCCGGCACCCTGCCCGAGGAAGCGCTGCTGTGGGGCGCGGCGGCCGGCCACCTCGGGACCGAGGTGACCCCGCAGTGGGGACTGCCGCGTGCCATCGGACCCGCGGGCCTGATCCACGCGCGGGCCGCGGACCTGCTCGCGTTCGCCCGGCTGCATCTCGCCGACGGCGTCACCGCCGACGGGCGGCGGGTGCTGTCGGCCGACGCCGCGAAGGCGATGCGGGAGCCCCAGGCGGCCATCCCGGAGCCGTGGACGTCGGGATCGCACGTCGGGCTCGGCTGGATGCTGAGCGACTGGGGCCGGCCGGTCTTCGGCCACGACGGGCAGACCCTCGGGCAGACCGCCTACCTGCAGGTCGTCCCGGGTCCCGTGCCGGTCGCGGTCGCGCTGCTGACCAACAGCAACGACTCCCAGCCGCTGCAGCGTGAGCTCTTCTCCGAACTGCTGGCCGAGCACGCCAGCGTCACCATGCCGGCGCCGCCGCGGCCGCCGGCGGTGGCCGTCGCGGGGGGCCCGGCCGACATCGCCGGGACCTACGAACGCGTCCTGATGTCCTACGACGTGGCCGAGCGCGACGGCGCCATGGTGCTCGTCGCGCGGCCAAGCGGCGTGCTCGCCCTCTCGCTCGGCACCGACCGGATCGAGGCGGAACTGGTCCCGTTCGCGCCGGACGCCTATCTGGTCCAGCTCCCGGGCCGGGCGGACTGGCTGCCGGTGATGTTCTACACGCTCCGCGACGGGACGCGTTACCTGCACGTCGGCGGTCAGGCGGCCCCGCGCAGGGGGTTAGCTGACTGCGCCGCGGATCGCGCGGCCGGGGAAGACGCCGAGATCAAGGCGGCCCTCCCGGATGACGAAGGTGCCGCCGACCAGCAGGTGACGGACCCCGCTTGAGGGCCGGACCGGGTCGGCGGCGCTCGCGTTGTCCGTGATCGCAGCTGGATCGAGCACGACCAGATCGGCGTCGGCGCCCGGCCCGAGCCAACCCTTCGTCCGCATCGCCGGCGCGATGTCGTCCAGGACGCGGGCGGGCAGGTAGGAGCAGCGCCGGAAGGCCTCGGTCCAGTCCCACAGGGCGTGCTCGCGGACCATCAGCCGCAGGCTGCGGGCGAAGGTCCCGGCGGTGCGCGGGTGGGTGGAGGCACCAGCCGGCAGCGGCCACTGCCGGCTGTCGGCGCGGTGGTCCGGCCACTCCACCGGCATCGCGTCGCTGGCGACGATGGAGTCGCAGAAGGCGAGCGCGCGGCGCAGCAGCTCGCGGTCGGCCTCGTCGCGCTCGTCGAGGAACTCAAGCAGGCAGGTCGCGGCCGGATCGAGCGCGCGGACCTCACGCAGGCGGCGCTCGTCGGCGATCCGCTCGCCGGTGCCGAGCATCACGATGCTCGAGGGCGTCAGCCCGGCGGCCCGCAGCCGGTCCGGGGCGAGGAAGAACGCGCCGACGCTGGTGCTGCCCATGCCGTACGGGTAGGCCTCGACGGTGACCCGTGACCCCGCGGTGCGCGCCTCCTCGAGCGTCGCCAGCACCCGGTCGACGTGCCGCCGCGAGGTGCTGTTGACGTGGCAGTGGTGCATCGCGGCGCCGGTCTCCGCCGCCGCGATCGCGACCTCGGTTGACCCGTCGACCGGGGTGCTCGGATCGATTTCGATCAGGTCGCGCACGTGGGTGAAGGTCGGCGCGCCGGCGGCGGACGCGAGCCGTGCCACCGCCAGGTACTCCCCCGGATCTGAGCGCGGCGCGTACCCGAGCAGGACGCCGACGCCGAGCGCGCCGGCCGCGAGCTCGCCCGCCAGCAGGTCCAGCCACGCCGCGAGCTCGGCGGGCGAAGAGCTGCGCTGCCAGTCCGGGTTGCCGAACAGCCCGAGAGCGGCGTCGACGCTGGTCGTCGGCACGATCCCGGCGAGCACGTGGCCGCGGGCCTGCGCCCAGGAGGCCGAGAAGCCATAGTTCAGCACCCTCCCGGCCGCCGCGGCCTCAGCGTAGGCGCGGTCGACCGGCATGAGGCCGGCCTCAAGCTCGAGGCCGGTTGTCACGCCGTCGAAAGCCTGCAGCCGCTGCCCGGCGATCGACTGCGCATGGCAGTGCAGATCGACGAACCCGGGCCCGACGACGAGGCCGGTGACGTCGATGACCGTCGCCTCGGGCTCGTCGAACGGCACAGGCGAAACGCTGGCCACCCGGTCGCCGCGCACGACCACGTCGGCGACCGCCCCGGTTCCTGACGCCGGATCGATGACCCGCCCGCCGCGCAGGATCGTGATGCTCATCAGGCGCCGATCCACTCCGTCCAGGTCGTGACCGCGGTGAGCTCCGAGGCGATCGGGGTGACGCCGAGACCGGGGCCGGTCGGGACGTCGAGGTGGCCGTCCGTCAGCACGAACGGCTCGGTGAGGTCGGTCTTGTAGTACCGGTCGGAGGCCGAGGTGTCGCCGGGCAGGGTGAACCCGGGCAGCGCGCCCAGGGCGAGGTTCGCCGCCCGGCCGATGCCCGTCTCGAGCATCCCGCCGCACCAGACGGCCACCCCGTGCGCCGCCGCCACGTCGTGGATCCGGCGCGCCTCCAGGTAGCCGCCGACCCGTCCCGGCTTGATGTTGATGATCGAGCACGCGCCAAGGCTGATCGCGGCGGCCGCGGTCCGGGCCGAGGTGATCGACTCGTCGAGGCAGATCGGCGTCTTGACGACCTTGGCCAGCTCGGCGTGCCCGAGCACGTCCTCCTCGTCGAGCGGCTGCTCGATCAGCAGCAGGCCGAACTCATCGAGCCGCGCCAGGTGCCGGGCGTCGGTCAGCGTGTAGGCGGTGTTCGCGTCGACCTGCAGCAGCAGGTCGTCCCCGAACCGCTCCCGAACGGCGCGGACGGGCTCGAGGTCCCAGCCCGGCTCGATCTTGAGCTTGACCCGGACGTACCCGGCCGCCAGGTACCCGGCGACCGTATCGAGGAGCGCATCGACCGAGTCGTGGATGCCGACCGAGACCCCGGAGGGCACCGTGTCCTTGACCGCCCCGAGTTCGCGCGCGAACGACCGGCCGGACGCCCGCAGCTCGGCGTCGAGCACGGCCATCTCCAGGGCCGCCTTCGACATCCAGTGTCCCTTGAGCGCCCGCAGGGCCGGCCCCACGGCGGCCCCGTCCAGGTGCTCGGTTCCCATCAGCGCCGGGATCAT
>Ga0302324_100028977_pt1 | contig 10511 bp, 8 predicted proteins | sample Palsa_T0_1_FD_201949 | JGI IMG/M metagenome (GOLD analysis project Ga0302324, IMG submission 201949) | Peat permafrost microbial communities from Stordalen Mire near Abisko, Sweden - Palsa_T0_1 | ecosystem: Environmental > Terrestrial > Soil > Palsa > Peat permafrost | place: Sweden: Abisko... | reverse complement strand
CTGTTAGAATCGCCAAGTAACATGTTGAGTGGTAGGTGACCCTTATTTCCCACACCCTTGCTTCTTGATCTCTACCCGGCGATTCTTGGCTCGGCCTTCGTCGCTGCCGTTATCGGCGATAGGAACCTTCAGACCGTATCCGTGTGCCGTCAGGCGATCGGCCGCAATGCCCTTCGCGCGAAGCCACTCGAGGACGGCGGTCGCTCGCGAGTCGGACAGTTTCTGGTTGTAGTCGTCGCCGCCGACGTTATCGGTGTGTCCCTGCACTTCCAACTTAACGTCCGGTCTCGCTTTGAGCAACGCCAGTATTTTCTGCAGAATCGGCTCCGAATCCGGGCGCAACGTCGCTTTGTTGAAATCGAAATGGATGCCGTAGAGCGCGACGTGGCAATCCCGGTCCAGTTCCTTGCCGATGTCCTCGCCGCCAACATCGGCGACTTGGATCGTGTAGTCTCCGCCGCTGCTGTGCAAAGACGCCCAAAGATCGCGCCCGTTGGCATTGTAGTGCGCATTGAGAACCGCGTCTGCGGTGTGGACGTTCTGGATCTGTTTAACAATCGTCCAGCCCGCTTGCGCGAGCGCTTCGTGATAGACGGTGGCGAACAGGACCGTTGTTCGCAGCGGCGGAGGCAGGGTGTAGGACTTAATGATCGAGCCGCTGCCGACAACTTGCTTCTCGTGGTTGTTCTTGTCAACGTCCACATCTATCATCATTGGCGAGTCGTCGAGATGGCCGCTTCCGGCTATGGAGCCGGGGAGCGGAGACAGATACGGAAAGTCACCGGTCCTGACGCTGACCGTTTCGGGTTTCGCCGCGGGAGCGTTCAGTTTCAGCTTGAGAGCCGGCGGCCCCACTTCGACAAGGTCCAAACGCAGTTCCTCTGCATTGAAAATCCACAGACCGAACCAGGTGTCGTGGCCGTCCTTCTGATAGCGGGCAAACTTCTCCTGACCGGGCAACTCCGAGATAACGGTCCATCCGCCCCGCACCAGGGCCGGCTTGATCTGCGCCCAGACCGCTTCCGGATCGGTACTGCGGGGGACGTTGAGAGGCGTCAGGTTACCATTCCAGTGTCTGCCGCGCTGGACCGCGTTGGGTTTGCCGGGGATGTTGAACTCCGCCTCGCCATAATCTTCCTGGATAGAGTTCGGCTTCAGATGCACCTGCGCAGGAAGCGTGACGTAGGCCGGAAGAGTCGGCGCCTGCGCCAGACAAGGAGCGACGCTGCAAATCAGAACCAGGAAGAGCGCGGCAAAACTCTGTTGCAGGGCGCCCTCCCTACGAAAGGTGCGCCAAATGCCGAAATCATGCCTCATCGAGACCTCCTCGCGTGTCGTGAAAACCAGCATACCGCAAGCTCGTGTTGGCGATTCAGATTTCTGCTCGCCCGGAATCCGGAACGGCTGGCGAAAACAGGAAACTTCCAGCATCGGATGTGTCATCCGCAAACCCTAGGTGTGGGCGAGATCAAACGAAGTAAGCAGCGATCTCGGAAAGAGCAATTGATAAAATCCCATTCGCACCCGGTCCGAGTCATAGAGAATTCTGCCTGGCACTCGTTTTCTCTCCAGGCGAAGAAACTCTGTCAAGCCGTTTATGGCCTTGGCGACCTCTCTATGTATGAGTGGATCATGTCGCGTCAATTCGATGTAGCTCCGGGTGGCCTCTACGAACGAAAGAAACTCCTGCGTCGGATACCTCCGCTTCGTCGCTCCAAGCGCCTCCTGGAAACAGCACCAGCGATCAACCACAGCCTTGGCTAGGCGGTTCTTCTCGGAATTGTCCATCGAATGCTTTACCTTGGCGCCTGCCGAAATGGGCGCTTGCTTCGACCGTTACCTTTCTCAATACCACAGATTGCCGGACGGGGCGCCGGGGGCGAGCCAGCGCGCACTGGCCCGGATATCCCCGACCCTCAGGGCGCATTGCTGGTGCGAAGGGGATTTATCAACAGTGATCGACGGCCGGCCGGAGGCCCTGAACCACTATGGCTCCTCCGCCGCAACCCGAGCCACCGGCTTGATATTGATGCGGTCAGCCTCCTCAGCATTGTGATAGTCACGCTAAATTGCGCTCGGGCTGCTCACAGAGTCAGGGGCCGTGAGTTGGCTCGCTTTACGCAACATTCTTGGAAGGAGCAGCAGCGCACCTCCGTAGAAAAGCAGCGAGATTACTAAGGCGAGACTACGCTCGTTGACAAAATCTCGCGTAGCCAGTTTCCAAGCGCCAAGACCCATGAATCCATACACCAGCCACGCGAGTTCCCTCTTCGACCAATGCGCGCTGGCCCAAGCAAGTGCCACCGAGAAGATCGTAAGCACCACCGTTCCGAGAGTGTCCGCGGGGATGCGCTCGGCCCAGCCCTTCGCCACTCCCATCCAGATCAGGATGAGCGTGTGGCCAACGATCCCCGACAGAATCCAAGCGATATTCGCCGAAATCGCGAGCAGCGACACCTGTTTGCGCCAAAGGGAGCTTTCGCCCGGCCAGCTCCCTGCAATCGCCGCTAACGATGCCATGGCAGCGGCTAGGACACCCACGGAAACAAGCCAATGAAATGGAGCTCTGCCACCGCCAAACAAAATCGACAGTGCTTGACCCGCGGCACCCGAAACCACGGCGCCCAGCGTCAGATAGATAGCGCCATGCAGACCCAGGGTGGGCCGCCGGGCACCCATCGCAGCCCAACAACATACGACTGCACATCCGCACCACAGAACCCAGAATCCAGCGTCGGAAAATGGCAGGAAGGTGCCAGCCAGTACCAGAGATAACCCGAAAGTCGCCCAGGCGCGGAAGTTCCACTTGTCGCTCCGGTCAAAACGCAGGAAGGAGATCAAGTAGCAGGCCAGGCCGCCAATCAGTCCGGAGATCCCCAGTGCCAGCATGGCGCCGCCATTACTTTTGAAGACCCACAGGACGCCTCCAATGCCAATAAGAAGAGCAGACGCTGTTTGAGCTATCTCAAAGAAAGTAAGGGTCCGTCGCCTGACCACCGATTGAGTAACGGCCGTGGCGACGTAGATCAGGATCAGTAGCAGTTGCGCGGCAAGCACGGCCCGCGGCGATGTCGGAACGTATCCCTCGGGAAGACCGTTTTCTCGCGCCATCAGCCAGGAGAATACGATGACGGCAGCATCGGCGGTAATCGCGGTGAACCATCGCGAGCCGGTCGGGTGATTGCGCCAGGCCGCAAATTCCAGCACGGCGGCGATGGCCAGCAACGCCAGAGTGAACGGGAGGAGATCGCGGGTTGCAAGCAGGAGTGCGGCGGCAATTAGCGTTGAGGACACGCATGCGATTCTGGAAATGAGGATTTGACGCTTCCGCCAGGAGACGGCCAGCGCGAGGCCAGCGAAGCCCACAAGTACCGCGGCGCCGACCCAGGCAGGCATAACCCTTAGACGTTCCAACGCTTCCCAGATCACTGAACCCATGATGAGCATCGAGGTACCGCTCGTCACGACAGTCGCGAGTTCCTGTTCGGCCGGCTGTCGCGCTGCGATCGACAGCCACACCGCCGCGTACAGAAGGCCGATAGACACGCCCACGGTGGGAGGCATCGCCCCGAACTCGGTGAGAGCCCGAAGAAGATAGGCGCCCGCCATGGCAAGAAGGGCTCTGCCGAGCGCTGGCAAGGCACTTGACGACACCCGCAATCCAGGGGCTGCTTCGGAAATGCGAGCCGCTGCCAGAACCGCACCCTCAGCCTCGACGGTACCGGCCGCGCTTTCCCTGAGATGCTGTTCGAGGGTCAGAACGCGTTGTTGCAGGTCCCGCACCTGCCGCGTCAACTCGCTGAGATCCTGTAGTGATTCGGAATTCGGCGTAAGGGATGGGGCCGACATGGCGTCCTCCTTGAGCGGCCTCGAAAATTGCTTAAGGGTGACCATGGCCTAGCACGTTTTGCGCCAAGCCCTAGCTGTGTCGGAGCCAGCGACGTGAGAAACGATTCTCGTGGCTAACTGCGCGAATTTCCGCAAGTGACCTGCGCGATCTAGCGCTATTTGGCGCAAAACACCGTAGGGCTCTTCACCAGTTTTCGGCTCTACTAAACAGTCAGTTGTGTTTGGAACGAGCCTTGCATGGGTTCGGGCCATTCATTTATGGAACAAGCCCGCCGCAGTCTCTTGCGCTGGTTGCTGGGCTGCGGGTTCTCCGCATCCATCATTTCCTTTCTTTATCCGGCATTCAAATTCATGTCTCCTCCGGACGTGCCTGAGGCCTCCGTCAATGAGGTCTCGGCCGGCAATGTCCGGGATCTCAGGCAGAATCAAGGCAACATCGTAAAGTTCGGCAACCTCCCCGTGCTGCTGATCCACACCAGCGGTGGTGAATGGCGTGCCTTCTCCGCAGTCTGTACACACTTGAATTGCACCGTGCAATTCCGGGAATCGAACAGCCAGATATGGTGCGCCTGTCATAACGGCCTTTATAACCTTCACGGGCAAGTGGTATCGGGGCCGCCACCTCGCCCGCTTAATGAATTCTCCGTGCATATTCGGGGCGATGAAGTAGTGATCTCCCGCAGGGCTTGAAAGGCGCAACATCGCAGGGGTGACGGTGACGGAACAACGCAAAACATTGGCATGGTTTGAAGAGAGGCTGGGACTCGCGTCAATGCGAAAATTTCTCGCGCACAAGACCGTTCCAGTGCATGCCGGAACCATGTGGTACTACTTTGGCGGGATCACTCTTTTCCTCTTCATCATTCAAGTGCTTACAGGCACACTGCTCTTGCTTTACTACCGGCCGTCGCCGGGAGAAGCGTATGAGAGTGTGCAGTTCATCATGACGCGAGTGCAGTTCGGCTGGCTGGTACGCTCGATTCATAGTTGGTCGGCTAACCTGATGATCCTTGCGGCGTTCATCCACATGTTCAGCGTGGTTTTCCTGCGCGCGTTTCGCCGGCCTCGCGAGCTGACCTGGCTCAGTGGGATCGCGTTGCTAGGTCTGGCACTGGGTTTCGGTTTCAGTGGGTATCTGCTGCCTTGGAACACGGTGTCTTACTTTGCCACAAAGGTGGGGACTGACATGGCGGCGGCCGTGCCCGTGATGGGGCATCCGCTCGCCCGCTTCCTCCGGGGAGGTAACGATGTTGGCGGGGCGACACTGACACGGTTCTTCGGTTTTCATGTCGCGGTACTGCCTGGCCTGACCACCCTGCTGCTGCTTGGCCATTTGGCACTGGTGCAAAAGCATGGCATCAGTTCACCGAGGTGGGTGGTGGAAGAGTACCAGCACAAACGCATGCCCATACCGCAAATGGCATTCTTTCCGAATTTCTTTTTGCGGGAACTGATGGCCTGGTATGCGGCGTTGGGCGTACTGGGTTCGCTGGCGGCGCTGTTTCCGTGGGAGTTGGGCGTGAAGGCGGACCCGTTTGCGCCAGCGCCGGCGGGCATTCGTCCAGAGTGGTATTTCCTCGCGCCGTTCTATACGCTGAAGCTGATCCCCAGTCACGTGTGGGTGTTTGAGGGCGAATTGGTTGGCCTGTTGGGGTTCGGGTTACTGGCCCTTTGGTGGGTCGCTCTTCCTTTCTGGGCTGTGGATCGAAAGGGCGTGGAGCGAACGCGCGGGGTGACAGGGGCGGGTGTGCTGCTGCTGGCGTACCTGACCACCTTTTCCGCATTGGGGTACTGGAAATGAGAGGAGCTCTGGTAGTGCTGTCCTTTACCGTCTCCCTCTCCGCCGCGGACACCTGCGTGGAATGTCATTCTGTGCTCGACGGCAATTTGCAGGCGCCCGCTAAAGCTTTCCCGAACGACATCCACTCGCGTTTCGGACTCAGTTGCGCGGATTGCCACGGAGGAGACCGGACGGCATCCGATCCGGAACAGTCCATGAGCCGGGCGCACGGCTTCATGGGCAGGATCCCGCGCACGGCTATACCCGAGAGGTGCGGCGGTTGCCACAGCAACGCGGCCTTCATGCAGAAATACAAGCCCCGGCAGCGAGTGGACCAACTCGCGCAGTACCGGACCAGCGTGCATGGCAAGCGCCTGGCGACAGGTGACACGGCCGTGGCTACGTGCATCGACTGCCATAGCGTACACGATATCCGCGAGACCAAGGATCCGCTCTCGCCGGTTCATCCGCTCCGGCTGCCGGAGACTTGCGCGCGCTGTCACGCCGACGCCAGCCACATGGCCAAGTACAAACTGGCCACAGATCAGTTTGCAGGCTATCGAAAGAGCGTGCATTGGGAGGCGCTGGCCCAGCGAGGCGACCTGTCCGCGCCGAGTTGTGCATCCTGCCACGGCAACCATGGTGCACAACCGCCGGACGTCGCGTCAGTGGCGGCGGTTTGCGGCACATGCCACGTGATGATGGAAGACCTATATAAGGGGAGCCCACACGCGCCTGTGTTCGCCAGCATGGGGGCTGCGGGATGCGTCGTGTGCCACGGCAATCATGAAATCAAACAGCCGTCAACCGGAATGCTGGCGGGTCCGAATGCGGTGTGCAGGCAGTGCCATGATAGCGACTCGGCCGGCGGGAAGGCTGCGGCTGAAATGGCCCAGCAGATGGCGCGTCTCGACAAGGCTATCCAGAAATCCGACCAGGTTTTGGCGCTTGCGCAGCAGTCGGGAATGGAGGTATCCGAAGCGTTGCTGCGTCAGCGCGGGGCGAAGGAAGCGCTCGTAAAGGCGGCCGTCGCAATACACGCATTTCAACCGGCGGCGGTTCAGAAGCCGGTCCAGGAAGGCCTGGCGATTACGGCTGAGACGTTCCGCGCCGGTGTGAGTGCGCTGGACGAACGAAGATACCGCAGGATCGGTCTGGGAGTGTCCCTGACGGCCATCCTGATCACCATGCTAGGTTTGGGGCTTGCCATTCGAACCATTGAGAGCAGGAAGCATGATGGCAAAATCGCCTGAGACCACCCCTCGTTAATTTGTCCCCCGGCAACCAGGAATCGCCCAGCAGTTGGTATCTGGCCGCTACTCACAACCCCGTTGCAGTAGCCGCCTCCACACATCCTCCAGCGAGACAGATTCGTAAGAGCCGAGCCGCTGTGCCCGTGAGATAGGCAACGATTCAGTGTAGTTTGATCTCATCGACAACAGGTCACGGGACGGCAGTGGACGAGGTTCGAACCGCTAATGGCCGCAAAACCAAGGCACGCAAGAAGCATCTCGGCCCGGCGTTAGAGAGAGCCGGGAGATAGCTGTTGCGAACAGCCCTTCCCACCAGGAATCTCGCCTGTGATCGAGGAGAGGCGGCCGGATTAGCACCCGGAAGTCGGCTTGTGTCCACCGATTCCGGGCGGATCACTGTTTTAAACCGGCCAATCTGTTTTTTCCGAATTCTCAGCGCAAGCGATTTAAAATCAGACAGATTGGCCGGCTTAAAAGCGTTTATCTGGCCCAATCTCTGCACGCGCCACATTCCAAATAAGTTAACGCCGCGCGGGCACGAGAATTGGCCAGATAAACGCGCAACTCGGAAACTGCTACTATCCAGGCATCACGGGCCTGCAGTCGCGTTCTGGGAGACAGAGCCTTGATTGCCCCTCTCATTTCAGCATTTGCAGGCGATAGCCAAAATTCCCCTTCAATGCGCTAAATGAACAGCATTGGGGACTAGCCCGTCGCAACAGGCGGAACCCCGTGTGGATGCCTGTTGTGACACACACAGAACGTACATGCCGCAGCACGCACGCAGCTTCGTGCCCTTTGTGCCGGCGATAAGTCTTTTGCCTAATGGACCATACGCTTGCTCCTTGCATTATCGCGGGATTTGGCGCCGCTTTTTTGGCGCGTCCGGCTGGCGATCAGTCCGGGCCGGCTGGCTACGCCGCCGGCCAGCCCCATTCGCGGAGCACAGCATCCTGCGCGGGGCCCGAAGTCCGCTTGGGTGGCCCCAAGGCCCCCGGCTACGCTTCCACCAGATCGATTCCGCCGTTCACTGCGTTTCGCAGTTTCTGCTTGCAGCCGAGATAGCGCTCGGCGGTGTGGACCGAGACATGCCCGAGCAAAAATTGAATCTACTCCAATTCTCCGCCGGCGAGGTGACACACGGTCGGGACCAAGCCGACTTCGGGTGCAGATCCGGCCAAGCTTCCTCGGACCCCGTATCTGGTTACCTTCCGGATGGCCGACTTATACATCCGGAACTTGATCCGCCCGCTCACGCGAAGCCCGTAAACTATCCGGCCTCCTCGGCCAGATCGGTGCAGGGTTTCAGGGATCTCGATGAGAGCCTAGCCGGAAACGCTGGAGTTAGGGCGGGCCTCGATGGATCGTGGCCCGCCCCTTTGGGTTAATGAGCGGATCGGGGTTTCGGCGCGGGAGGCACGAAGTTCTCCAGCGACCAGAGTTCGTACCCGGTTTCATAGTCGTCGACGGCGACCATGACCTTGTGCCCGTCCGGGCTGATCTCCAAGGCGCCTTCCAGGCTGTTTGTTGGAAAATCGCCCAGACGCTCCGGTTGGCCGCCAGCCGTCGCTACGCGGAACAGGCCGTGTTTTTTCGCGGCATCGACGCCATGGTAGAGAATCCAGTTGCCATCGGGCGTGGTATTGAGCTGGATAGTGAAGTCGAGCGAAACCAGCGGCTTCCAATCGCCGCCTGACGCCGGGCGTATCTTGAGGCCTTGCTTGTCCATCCCCATCAGCCAGCGCTCGTCCTGCGACACAAATCCGACGGAGTCTAGCGGGAACTTCTCCAGTGGCGTCTCCCGCCCGGTCGCGATGTCCCATCGCAGCACTTCTTCCTCTTTGTCGCGGTTGCCGCCTCGGATCAGGTAAAGCGCCCGGTCGTCGCGGCTGGGGAGCGCAACAAACAGCAGCGATTCCGGGAGGGCAGCAAGGTGCTCGACTTGGCCCGAGTCGGCCGCAATTGTAAAAATGTCCTCTTTGTCCGCTCGGTGTTCGGTACAGAAAAGCTTAGGCTGTTGAGCCGCCCAGGTACATGAGGCGAAACTGTTCGCGTGATAGATATCGCGATCCTCTCCGGTAGTGAGGTTGTACAAATGGACCTCGTTCCCGGACTGTCCCACATCTTCGTTGTCGGCAACATAGACGATTTGATTGCTGTCGGCAGACCATCGGGGGTAAAGGTGTATCGTCTTGTTGCCAAAGCGGAGATCCAGGCGCTTCCAATTGCCCGGCCGGCCATTCGCATCCAGGTTTGCGACGTACACAGCCCAGGGGCCGCCAGGTTTCACCGAATAGTAAACCAAACTCCCCGCGGCTGTCGCGGCGCCCTGTTCGAAGTCGCCATTCCTGACAAAAATCGGCGCGCCAGCCGGTTTGCCCTCTCTGATTGGCAGCAGGTCAAGCGCGCCCCTCCCGCTGTGCTCGCTGGCAATGGCCAGGTAGCGTCCGTCGGCGGTCCAATCGAGTAGCTTGCACGGCTTAAGCCATCGAGAAAATTTACCGTTTTGGCGCTCCTCGTAGACCAGTTGCGGCTCTCCACCGCCCGCTGGCAGCGTGAAGATCCGTGAAACCGGATCCGCTTCCGATGTCGGCTGCACTTGATATGCCACGAAACGGCCATCCGGAGAAAAACTGGCCCTCTCCGATCCGGTTTTCAGGCTCAGCAATTCACGGGTTTGGCCATCGGCAACGGAGATTTTCAACAGCCGGCTGGTGTCGTCGTGAGACTGCGAGCACACCAGGTAGCGATTATCCCAGGACCAGCTCGGCCAACAATAACGCTGGCCATCCAGCTTGGCGATCTCACGGTAACCCGTGCCATCGATATTCATGACCGCCAAGATTTGCGGCTGGCCGGGCTTCGAGTCGAAGCCGAGGTAGACCATCGAAAAATCCCTGGACGGAGACCAACCTGGCAGGTCGTCGAGCTTCGCCTTGAATATGACCCGTTTGCTGTTGCCGGCAAGGTCGCCGTATACCAGTTCCCCGTTCGCCCGGTTTAGATAGACCACACGGTGGCCATCGGTATCGCCCGCGCCGAAAGCTCTTCCCGCCTTCTCGATTTGGCGTTGCGTCATCGTTGCGGGCGCGGCCGGATTGTCATCCTGCTTCAATGCCGCCAGCCGGGTGCGAGCCTGCGCGGCCGCCGGCTGGTCACCGAAATCGCGCACAATCTGTTGATAAACGCTCTGCGCCTGCTGCCCGAGCTTCTCGTAGCAGCCCGCCAGGTGCAGCAGCGCCTTGGCGCGCACGTCGCGGGGAGCGGATTTGTCTGCGGCGATCTTCTGATAGGCCGCGATGGCGGTCTTCAGGTCGCCATCCACCTGTTCCTTGGTCATGGCCGCCTGAAGCTCGACCGCCGGCCTGGTTTGTGCGTGCAAGGGAACGACGGCGAACTCCGAGAGCAGGCCCGCCAGTATGACGATGCTGACCACGGCGGCACCGCCGAGGACGATGGAAAAGACGGCCGTAAATGCCAGCGCGATGTTCTCTATTTTTTTGAATTTCACGATGCACCTCCTGGGTACGAATCCAGAATGCCGCACCAATGTTTGCGGCATACCGGGATTCGGTCAGGACATTGCATGAACTTGGTCCGGATTTCCTGACACATGGCAACCTACACAT
>Ga0302324_100028974_pt1 | contig 10513 bp, 8 predicted proteins | sample Palsa_T0_1_FD_201949 | JGI IMG/M metagenome (GOLD analysis project Ga0302324, IMG submission 201949) | Peat permafrost microbial communities from Stordalen Mire near Abisko, Sweden - Palsa_T0_1 | ecosystem: Environmental > Terrestrial > Soil > Palsa > Peat permafrost | place: Sweden: Abisko... | reverse complement strand
CGCAGGTGAAACGCAACCGGATTATGCTGGTAGCTCTTGGATGCTTCCGCGAATTTCTCCGCCACCTGCCGCTCTGAATCTCCCAAGATCACCCTGGCCTGCCGCTCTCTTTCCGCCTGGGCCTGCATCGACATCGCGTTCTCCAACGCCTGCGGGATCAGAACGTCTTTCACTTCCACGGAAATGACGTTGATGCCCCATGGTTCGGTGCGCTCGTCGATGATCTTCTGAAGAATGCTGCTGATTTTGTCCCTGCCTTCGAGCATGTCCGAAAGCATGGTTTTGCCAATCACATCGCGGAGGGCTGTTTGCGAAGCCCAACTGATAGCGCTCTGATAGTCAGCCACGCCCAGGGCCGCTTTTTTCGGGTCAATGACCTTCCAAAACAGCACCGCATCCACATCCACGGGCACCGTGTCTTTGGTGAGGGTTTTTTCCGCTTTGAAGCCGCTCGTGATGACACGGGTGTCAATCCAGTACGGAATGGCATCGACGACCGGAAAGATGAGAAACAGTCCCGGACCCTTCAGCGAGTGAAATTTGCCTAATCGCAGGATTACCGCTTTATCCCACTGATCCGCAACCCTGATTGACAGAGACGAGATCAAGGCGATCAAAAATGCGCTGGCCGCGATGCAAATGCTTGCCGTGTGGGCCGTGGCGGTATTGGCGAGAATCGCTAATCCGCCGCCAATGCCGAGAATGACGATAAAAATTAGTGTTGCAAAAGAGCTGGTTGTTCTCATTGGGCACCTCTGCGTTTGAAAAACTTGTATTTCGCAAAAACAAAAAAACCGACGCATTCGAGTCCCGAAGGTTCGGGATTCAGTTGCGTCGGTTTACTCAGTAACGGGTCTCCCGGCGCTTGGCCGGGCTACCCTTTAATTAGTCGTCCGAGGAATTCGATATTCTGCCGGAAGCCACCTATTTGAAGCTTCGCAGCATTCGATCTTATGTCTGCGAATCTGCGAAGCAAGAAAATTGCCGAATATTCTGCCCTTCAACCATTCCTCTGTTCCGCGGGGAACTTGAGCACCTGCGCGCCGCAGGGCGGTAGCAGAACTTCCATTTGGGAATGCGGGAAGCTGTGCGTCTGGTCGCTTAACAACTCGCGGCATATGAAAGGTCCCGCTCCTTTGAGCAGCGGCGCGAGGTCAACTGTAATGCGCTGCGGATTGAGAGTGTCGAAATTGCATACTACAAGAAAGCCTGCCGACTGCGTTCCCGGGTCTTGACGAAATGCGGCGATGACAGCGGAATGCCCGCCATCAACAAAATGGCAGTTTGCCCCGCAGCGGAATGCCGCATACTCGGCGAGGACGGAATTGACGCGGCTGATAAACTTGGCGAACCTCGCCTCGGCGGGATATGCCGTTGCCGGTTTTCTGCCGATAAAGTTGACTCTCTCCCTCTCGCCGAATTCCACTCCCTGCGGGATTCCGGTGGCGCCCGTGCCCAGCAATGCCGCGGCGACATAGCGGGGCACTGTCGAATCAGCGGTGCCGAACTCCTGTGCCGGCGAGCCGGAATCATGTGATGTGATCGGCATAAAGTATCGAATGTGCTCGGATACGCGGTGGATGTATTTCAGATAATCTCGAAGTTGAGGCACGAATTTGCAGTTCCAGGGTGTAGCCAGATTGAGGTTCAATCCCCACTCTGGTCCGGTCCGAAGCAGCGTGCTCTCGTCTGTGAAATACTCGGCGAGGATGCCAACTTCCGGGTATTCTGAATGCAGTGCTACCGTCAGCGTGGTAACGAAATCCGGGTCGCTGCTGTGCAGATTGTCGAAACGCACGAACCCGGCGGTGTCATTCGCATATTTCGCCCAGAACAGTGCGTATTCAGTCATGTAAGCCCGAATTTCTGAGCGAATTGCCTCCGACTGATGCTCATAGTTGATCAAGACCAGGTCATCCCACGTGCGCCAACCCTGGTCGGACCAATACCGGGCCCGCTGCAAGCCATCCGGCTGATTTTGATCCGGCACGATCCAGTCCGGCGCCCGAAGTGCCATCGTGCTGGTTACCCCCACGTGGTTGAGGACCAGGTCAAAAATGAGCCGGAGATTCAAGGCCCTCGCCGCTGCGATAAAGTCTTCCAACTCCGCGAGGCCATCCCCCCGCGACCCTTGCAGCAAGTAACCGTGATCGATATCGAAAAGGTCTCTGGCCGCGTATGGGCTCTCAGAGGTGTCCATCGAAGTTAATGGCAGAAGATGAATGGCATTGAAGCCCATGGCGCCGATACGTTTGAGATCAGCTTTCCAATTGCCCACCGTTCCGGAAACCGTCGGAATGAGCGTGTAGACGCGCAGGCCATCCACCTGCGGCGGATCAATCAATACCCATGCATCAGGGACATTGTCCCGAACCCAGGCGTGACCTCCATCCACGGAGAACTCGGCCCGAAAAGAGTGGAGGCCCGGGTGTTTGGGGGTCACACGGCAGGCAAAAGTGCGCTCGTCGGAACGCAGGAAGGGAAGTCTTTCCCATGAGCTGCCGCCGGCCGAGTTCATTGTCGTCATCAGTGCAGCTTGAACATCATCCGGAGGCGGTCTGTCCGCAGCGATGGTCAATGCAAGAACTTCGCCCATGCAAGCGCGCGAGAAGCTTTGCCGTCCTACTGGGTAAGAGCGCGCGATTTGGTACGTAGTAATGGGATGAACGCGCGGGCGCTGGGGCAGAACGGGAATAGGGCGGTGTTCGTCGGGCATGTTCTTATTTGCCGTAAGCGACGAAGGACGCCGGCAAACTCTGTTGTATGCCGGTGGGTATGGCTTGAGGTTCGTTCATGCAATCTCTAAACGCCTGAAGACCGGAATCCTCACTGCATCCAATACAAAGGCGAATGTAATCGCACCAGCGAGAACGCTGGCCAAGAGAAAGAGCGGCAATGACGTCATCAACCAGCCGCATGATGCCAATGTTGTGCCGATTAACAAGTCGACAGCGGATGATAGGATCAGCCAATGGCCGGGATGAGGTGCAGCCCAAATCCGGCCACGGGCCCGTATGGCATACGTCGCCGCCTGATTGCCGCAGACCACGCAGAAGAATGCCAGGGTCTGTAACGACGTGATGCCCAGCCTCATTTTGAAATATCCGATCGACAAAATGCCAACGCAGAAAGCCAGCTCAGAAAGTCCCATAAACATGCCTCCGAGCGTCAGGTTGCCGATGCGCCATCGATTAGGCTGGGAAGATGGACGAACGTTGTCCGTCGTCGACGACATTCCCAGGAAGTCGCCTGCCAGCATCACGATGATCATCAGCATTGGCGTGAGGATCGCATGGCCGGTCATCAGCAGACCCACGCCAAGGAAGAGTACCTGAGTTATTTTCGAAGTCATGGACCTCAGGGTGTAGTTCAGAATTCGCTGGAACGTGACGCGTCCTTCTTTGACGGAGGCGACGATGCCGGCAAGCCCCGGATCAGTGAGCACTACTCCCGCCGCGGACTTGGCGACATCGGTGGCGGTTAATACGGCAATGCCGATTTGCGCCTGGCGCAACGCGGGGGCGTCGTTGGCTCCGTCGCCACACATGCCGACGTTGTGCCCGCCGTTCTGGAATGCCTTGACCAGTTTGTATTTGTCTTCGGGAAGGACGCCGGCGAAGACGGAAAAGCTTTCGGGTTGCACGTCGCTGGGAACCGGCCCCGGCGGGCAGACCGCTCCGTCAAGACCAACGGTATGGGCGACGATCGCGGCCGTCGCGGGCGCGTCTCCTGTCACCATGACGGTCCGAACGCCCAGTTCCTTCAGTTCGGTTACCAGAGTGGCGGAATCGTCGCGGGCCGGGTCACTGAGCGCAATCAACCCCAGGAGCTTGATCGCCGCGGGCGGTCCCGCGGCGACGGCCAGCACGCGGTAGCCCCTTGATTCCAGTTCGTTCGCCACCGCAGCGGCGGTGGGGGAGGGGGCTGCGAGGGGTCCGACCGTGGCGAAGGCGCCCTTGATGATGCGCAGTGTACCCAGGACCGGATCTGCCGCCGTGGCCTCGGACATCTTCGTCGCCGGATCGAAGGGCACGAACTTCAACAGTTTTGGCAAATTCGCAGTCGCGGCGTGTGCGGCAGCTGTACGAATAGCACCGTCGACGGGGTCTTGCCCGCCATCGGAACTGGCCAGCGCCGCCATCGCCAGAACGTGCGAGTCGTCGGATCCCGGCATCGGGCGGACCTCTGTGACCGAAAGCTGGTTGCGGGTCAGTGTTCCCGTTTTGTCCGCACAGAGCACATCGATCGAAGCCGCTTCGTTCACGGCTGAGAGCCGCGTCGGCAAGACGCCCTGGTGCGCCAGCGCTCGCGCCCCAAGCGCGCTGGCCAGGGTGAAGGTGGCCGGCAGCGCAACAGGGATCGATGCCAAAACCGCCGTGAGGATCAGCGGGATGATTTCACTTCCCGCCATGCCATGGGCCAGGGCGTATGCCAGCAGCATGGCGATGACGATGCCGTTGAAGATCGCAAGATTGCGCACCACGCGCAGCACGGCCTTCTGCTGCGAACTGACGACATGGGCGGTTCGGACTAGCTCCGCCGTGCGGCCGAATTTTGTGCGCGTACCGGTGGCTGTGACGCAAGCGACCGCTTCACCGCGGCGGACCAGGGCCCCGGCATAGGTCTGAAATCCCGGCCCCGCTTCGGTGGCGATCGATTCGCCGGTGAGCATGGATTGATCCAGCAGGACGTTGCCGTCGGTTAGCCGAACGTCCGCGGCAACCACGCCGCCCAGCGATAGCTTCACAATGTCCCCCGGCACCAGATCGGCCGCGGGCTGATTTTTCCACCCGCCGTCCCGCCGGACCGAGGCCGTCAACGCCAGTCGAGACTTCAGTGCGGCCAGAGTGGCCTGCGCCTTTCCTTCCTGAAAGAAGCTCAAAGCCGCATTGAACAGAAGCAATGCCGCAATGATCCCGGCTTCGGCGTATTTGCCCACGACGATCTGAAGGGCGATCGAGGCTTCCAACATCCAGGGGACTGGCGCCCACAACTTTTCCAACGCTCTGCGCAGCAGGTGCGAAGAGAAGTCCGGCATAGAGTTGGGGCCGAACTGCTCCAACCGCCGGCGGGCCTCTTCGCTGGAAAGACCGTTCGACGAGTCGGCAGTGGAATCGTTGGTCGAACTAACGGCAGGCATGGCGACGGGTGAAGCAACGGCGGTACTCATGAATGACATCTCACCGGTTCAATTGCCCCGATCGCGAGATTCAGCGTGAGACCCGAATGACGATCTTTCCAATATGAGAAGCAGCCTTCAGGTGGGCAAATCCACCACGCAATCGACGCCGCGACCACCGGTGAGTTCGCGCGCTCGGTCGCCCCATTCTGGAATTTCCGAATAATTGATGACTTCGTCGGTGCTAAGCGATCGCAGCTTTTGGGCCTCGGCGGCGCTCGCGGATTACATCTGGATTGGCGGCGGCACGCTCGGCACCATTCTCATCGTCGTTGTAATTGTCCTCCTGCTTCGCCGGTAGATTGGGGCAATAGTGCGCTGACCACCGCGCTTATGCTAATCTCCCAAAACCAACCAGCGCGATGTCGTCGTTCTGCTTTCGGCCGGCGGCGAATTGTGTGACCACCTTGACCACCTCCTCGACAAGCGCCGGGGTGGAATAGATGCCTCCCTGCACCGCGGCGTACAGTCCCTTTATTTCCAGTCGGAGATCATCAATGTTCATCGCGTCGGTGACGCCGTCCGTGAATGCCAGGAGGCTATCACCAGGTTCCAGATGAATTTGGCAGGAGGAATATTCGAAGCCATCAACGACACAGAGAGGGAAGCCGGCCATTTCGGTGGTGATTGCCTCTCGCACGGTGCGCGAGGCACGGTGGTGGAGTAATGGGGACGAATGGCCCGCGTTGACCACTGTCACGGTATGGGTTGCCGGATCGAGAATAGCGGCCATCAGCGTCACAAACCAGCCCGCAATCCCCGGCTTGCTCATCAAAACATTGAGTCTGGTGAAGGCCGTGGCAGGATCCGCCTCTGTAAGCATGCATACGCGGGCTTCGGCGCTGAGCTTTGCCATGAGAAGGGCTGCCGCCACGCCCTTGCCGCACACATCCCCCACTAGGACTGCGACGCGTTTGCGGGGCAAAGCAATGAAGTCGTAGTAATCCCCACCCACCTCATGCGCCGGTTCGTAGTGTGCGGAGAATTCGTAGCCAGGGACTTCGGGAAGCTTTAGCGGGAGGAAGCTGCGCTGAACTCCGCGTGCCAACTCCAGGTCGTGTTGAAGCCGCTCGCGCGCCGATTCCAAATGTCGACTGTATTCTTCCAGCTCGATTTGCAGGCGGCGGAGCTTGAGATGGGTTTCGACCCGCGCGTGCAATTCTTCCATCTGGAATGGCTTGGTGAGGTAGTCCACTCCGCCGATGGCAAATGCCTTAACCTTGTCCAGCGCTTCAGTGAGCGCGCTGATGAAGATGACGGGAATGCCCTTGAGCTTGCCGTCGGCTTTGAGTTGCTCGCAAACTTCGTAGCCATTCATGTCTGGCATGTTGATATCGAGGAGGATCAAGTCAGGTGGGTCGTGCCGTGCCGCTTGCAGCGCCAGCCTGCCGTTTGGAACAGGGCGCACTTTATAACCGCGTTCCTTGAGCATGCCGGCCAATACCTGCAGATTTGCAGGTGTATCGTCCACGACGAGGATGCTGATGGGACGCGGGCCGGAGGTTTGGAGCATCTGGGAGTTCAATGAGAGTCCCTCGTACTCATCAACAGATCGAGGAGTTTCTCGTATTGAAACCCTTCTGCCAGGCGGCGGAGCCCGCCTGCAACGCGCGGATCGCATCCTTCAACCTCCTGAATGCTCGCCAGCAACTGGTCCAGATCCGCGGTAATGACCGCTTCGCGCATTCGTTCAACGACGCCTTGAGGCAAGCGTGCCATCGCCTGCGGGGTGAGCTCCACCACCTGCTCGGCAACCGAGTTGTCGGGGTCCTCGGCGTAAACGTACTCCACTCTCAGATGCGCGCGGATCTTCTGAAAGAGGTCGGCCTCCCTGAACGTCTTGCTGATAAAATCGTCGGCTCCGATACCCATTAATTCCTGACGGTTCTCATCCATCGCACTGGCGGTCACGGCGATGATTTTGGGGTTCCCTGGGCCGGAGACGGCGCGGATCCTGCGGATAGCTTCGTGCCCATCCATCACCGGCATTCGGAAGTCCATCAGGATGAGATCAGGCCGCCACTGCTCAAACTCGTGGACTGCCTCCGCTCCGTTGGTTGCCAGCCGAATTTCGAAACCTACGGGCGCCAAAAGCTGGGCCAACAACTGCCGATTGTCTTCGATGTCGTCTGCAATCAGCACCCGGCAAATCGGCTGTCCGGGCTGGAGCCTCAGGACTTGTCTTGGTTTTTCTTTCACCTGAACCGCCTGCGCATCGCCCTCATTCAAAGGCAGACGGATCACGAAGATGCTGCCTTTGCCAACCTGGCTGCTGACCGTGATAGTCCCGCCCATCAGTCGGACGAATTCCCAGCTGATGGCCAGGCCAAGGCCGGTGCCGATGCCGGCCTCCCGCCCGGTTTTGGTCTGCTCGAAATGCCGAAACAGCTTGTCTTGTTCATCCGGTGAAATACCGGGACCGGTGTCTTCAACTTCCACGCGGAGAAAGGATTCATGGGAACTCTCACGATCCACCCGCACGCGCAAGCCGATCCCACCCTGCTCGGTGAATTTCACGGCGTTACCCAGCACATTGATGAAGACCTGGCGCAGTTTGTTGATGTCCGTCACGATGTATTGGGGAACATCGCCGATCATCTCCACGGAGAAGGACAACTTCTTTTCGTCGGTGCGAACGCGAAACATCATCTCCAGGTCCTTGAGCAGCACCGGGAGATCGAAGGTTGATGGGTTCAACGTCGTACGGCCCGCCTCGATCTTGGACATCTCGAGGATATCGTTGATCAGCGCAAGCAGATGCTCGCCGCTGCGATTGATCGTTCCCAGGTATTGGCATTGCCGCGGGGTTAGATCCTGGTCGCGCAACATGAGCTGAGAGAATCCGAGAATGGCGTTCATCGGCGTGCGAATTTCATGCGACATGTTGGCCAGGAAAACGCTCTTGGCTCGATTTGCCTGTTGGAGCGATTGCTCGTAGCGTTTGCGTTCGGTGATGTCGCGGGCAGCGGCAAAAACGCCCTGCAGCTTGCGATCACGATCGTGAAACGTGGTGGCGTTATAGGAAACGACGGTTTCCTTGCCATCCCTTGCCCGCGCGGTCAGCTCATAGTCAGTAACCTTGCTCTCGCCCAATACGCGCTTGATGCCGGCATCCGCCCGCTCGGGGTCGGTGAAGTAGGCTTTGAACGGCGCGCCGATCAACTCGTCGCGCGTGCATCCCGTCAGCGCTTCCATCTGCTTGTTCACGTCAGTGATGATCCCACGCGGATCGGTGGTAATCAGGGCATCGATGTTCGATTCAATGAGCGAGCGCGTGTAGAACTGCTGATCGCGCACCCGCTGATCGAGCAGCATTCGCTCGGCTTCGACCTGTTTGCGAGCGGTATTATCGGTGCCGATCAGCAGGTAACCGATGATTCCTTCCTGTGCGTCACGCAAGGCGGTGACCGATACGATGGCTGGAAACCGGCTGCCGTCCTTGCGGATGTAGGTCAATTCATAGATGTCCTCGATCCCCCGCGACGCCTTGAACACCAGGGCTTCGAATCCAGGCGTGATCGTGGTCGCCAGTTCCGCGCTCAAGGCTTTGGCGCGCGTGATCACTTCCTGCGGATCGGAAATGTCGGCGGGCGTAATCTTGTTCATGACCTCGGCCGCCGTATAGCCCAGCATGCGCTCGGCGCCGACGTTGAAGATTTGAATCACGCCCTTCTCATCCGTGGCGATACTGGAGAAGTTTGCGCTGTTGAAGATTGCGCTCTGCAACGCTCCGGCTTTGAGCACCGCCTCGTCCGCCCTCTTTCGCGGTGTGACGTCTTCCGTCGCGGGCACCGACGCGCCGACCGGAGCATCGATCACGACAGCCGAGATTTGCAGTTGCGCGAGGGACATGGCTCAAGTTTTTCTGATACGCGGTACTGTCATATTGAGACAGATAGCCGCGGGCTGATTGCCGGCTGGTACTTCGCAACCTTTGCCGTCGTTGCTGACGCTGCGCGTTCAATCCGATCGACCAGTGGTCCAACGACAGGATCGCATGCAGCATCGGAACCGACGATGACGCGTGTCAACGACATGAACCTCCGCACGCCGGCATCAATGGATGCTTGCTTGCCCGTGCCAAGGCCAACCTCATTGCCGTTCAGCATGATCGCCCAGCCACCGTCAGATCCGACGACAAACTGCCAATCGGTTCCATCTCGGCCGACTGATTGAAACAGAGCTTGAGATCCGTTTGCCTTTTCCATAATTGTTTCCGTTTCTTTGTAAGCAGACCCGCAAAATCTCGCCTGCCACGTGCACCCGGACGGCGCCGGCGGATTCACGAGCCAACTCGCCGACGCAGACCTCAAGGCGTCTTTGTCACGGTCTGTGTCTTGTCGTCCGTATTGGTGATCGGATTATGCGTGGTTGTGGTCTCTTCATGGGTCTCGCCGCCGAAGAAGCCCGGCTTATCCGTCTCCGTGTGGGAGGTTTCACAACCAGTCAAATAGGAACAAGTAGCCAGCGTTGTCGCCAGTGCCAATACATGTATCGCCTTCATGATGTCTCCTAAAAGTTAGAATCTCGATACGGGCCTCAAGCGTGACACGCGTCGCGGCATGAGAAAACGATTACCCGTGTTACATCTTTTTTCAACAAAACTGAACCACCCGCCGAGTCCAAAAAAAAGCCGACGCAACCAAACACCAGCGGTGTTCGGTCGCGTCGGCTTACTCATTAACGGGCTTCCCGGCCATTGACCGGACGGCCCTTTATTTAGTCATCCGAGGAGCTCGATATTGTGTTGGAGGAACCTCGTTTGTGAAGGCTCCGCCAGCACCACAATCATAGGCGTCCCGGCCGGCGAAAGCGAGAAGGGCGCCGAAATCTTCGGGGAGCCCGATTTTCAGCGCATCGTAGAATGGTAGAGACTGCTAAGTTGAACTCATCGTCGTGCATCGAATCGTAAATCGGGCTATCGGCGACTTTCTTCAGGAGAATTCTCATGAACCACCTTCTTTCCCCAATACTCGCCGACTATATCTGGATCGGCGGAGGGACGCTTGGCACGGTCCTCATCGTCGTTGTTATCGTCCTACTGCTTCGTCGATGAAAAAAACCGGCAGCTTTATCATTGCTATGTCGGTTTTTTTTGGCGTTGGCGAGGACCATGTGAACGACATCGCTCTTTCCTATCGAGAAAAAGACGAGGAGTTCAGCCGGCAGACCGAAAGGTCTGCCGGCTTGATCGCGAGAAGGAATTTCCATGAGCCGGCAATCGCGGATTGTTAGCTTCGCGGTGACTTGTTCGGAGCCGAGGGCGCGGCTTGTATCGAAGGTCCCCCAGAGGAGCTTCCAATGACTCGTAGAATAGCAGATGCGCCCATCGTG
>Ga0302324_100028973_pt1 | contig 10514 bp, 8 predicted proteins | sample Palsa_T0_1_FD_201949 | JGI IMG/M metagenome (GOLD analysis project Ga0302324, IMG submission 201949) | Peat permafrost microbial communities from Stordalen Mire near Abisko, Sweden - Palsa_T0_1 | ecosystem: Environmental > Terrestrial > Soil > Palsa > Peat permafrost | place: Sweden: Abisko... | reverse complement strand
ATTTGGGGCTTCGGAACATCTCCAGGAATCGGAACGTGGTCTTTCCGGTGTTCTCTAGATAGTGCGGCATGGCCTTTGGCACGTAGCCAACGTCGCCAGCTTGATAGTCGAAGGTCTGTGCTGCACCGCCGGAGGCGAACACCGTCATCCGCGCCTGACCCGCGATGTGGTATTGCCACTCGTCAGCGTTGGGATGCCAGTGCAGCTCGCGCATTCCGCCCGGTTCTACTTCCACCAATGCAGCAGTGATCGTCGTCGCCGCCGGGAACAAGGCGGAGTCCATGATTCGGACCGTTCCGTATTTCATCTTGAGGGGGTCGATCCGAATCATCCGGTGCGTAAAGCTCACGGGAACGGGTCCCAGGCCGGTAACGCGATCCGCAGCGAGCGGTCCGGGCACTTTCGACGGAAAGATGTAGAGTTCTTTGTCCGGAATATTCGCGAAGGCGCTCTCGGGCACTCCAAAGTTCTTAGAGAGGACATCCTTCGGCGTGCGGGATAACCAGTCGGTGAGCAGAAACGTCTCATCCTCGTTGAAACTTCCGTCGTCAAAGACGAGCAGAAACTCACATCCATCATCGGCGAGTCCCTGGATCGATTGGGGAATACCGGCAGGAAAATTCCACCCCTCACCTTCGCCGACATCGTCTTAATAGGTGCAAAGGTTTTGATCGACGGAGGTGATCCGCGCCCGGCCTTTAAGCATAAAGGCCCACTCCGCCTCCTTATGCCAGTGCATCTCCCGGATCGCACCGGCCTTCAGACGCATGTTTACTCCAGCCATTGTAGTGGCGATCGGCATTTCTCGGGCTGTCGTCTGTCGCGCCCAGCCGCCTTCCTCCAGGCGATTGTGGCTATCAGCAGAGGACCATTTCAGATTGGGTAAGGTACCGTGGTCCGTCCGCGGCGGCGTAACCCTGTCCGCACTCTGGGCTTCACGCGCCGGATTTGTCGGGCCGATGATCGTGGCGCCTTCATCGCCGCGGATCGCCTGAGAGCCTATAGAGGATCGAGCTTGGGCGTCTTATGCAGTCATGAAATAGCTCCTGTTTAGAACTGGTTTGGCCGATCATTCGAAGCTGCTCCACTTTCGGGTCGCCTCATCTTACGAAGCGAGCATCTGCGAGTCAATGAAGGGTGGCGATGCCGTGAGACAACTTCCGGCTGGTCGGCAAACCGGAGGCTGGCCAAAAATGCCGTTCTGGGAAGCGATTCGTTTCTCGAAAGGAAACGGGAACACTGGAGAACAAACAGTGCCGAATAGACAGCAACACCGCGATTCAGGGCTCAGGAACCCAGGCTTATTAATTGTCCCCGTACTAAGCGTGGACCAACTGTTTTGCTCCGGTGGAGCAGGTTGCGGATAGCTCTGCCGTACTGAAGTCGAGAACTACGCGCGCGGCAACTTCTCCATGTTCAAGGCGTTTGAAAATATCGTTGATCGCCGATAGCGGCTGAAGCTCAATGTCGGCCCTGACTTTGCCTTTGACTGCGAAGTCGAGCGATTCGGCCATGTCCTCGCGGTTTCCGACGAAGGAACCTCGAACGGTGATGCAGTTGGCCACGACATCGAAGAGCGGCACGGGAAACTCCCCCGGCGGCAACCCGACCAGGACGCACGTACCGCGCTTCCGGATCATGCCAATTCCCTGTTTGAACGCGATGAGCGATGGAGCCGTAATCAGAACGCCGTGGGTTCCGCCATCGGTCGCTTTCTTGACCGCCGACCCCGGATCCTCATGCTTCGCGTTGATGGTGAGATCGGCCCCGAGTTTCTTCGCGTGCGCCAATTTGGCGTCGTCGACGTCGACCGCACAGACCAGCAAACCCATGGCCTTGGCGTATTGAATGCCAAGATGTCCGAGTCCGCCGCAACCTGAGATCGTGATCCATTGACCGGGCTTCGCCTCGGTCTGCTTGATTCCCTTATAGGTCGTGATGCCGGCGCAAATGAGCGGCGCAGCCTCCGTGGCGGCAAGGTCTTTCGGGATATGTGCCACGTAATCCGGGTCGGCCAAAACGTACTCCGCGAAGCCGCCGTTTTTTGTATAGCCGCCGAACTGCGCCTCTGGACAGACTGTCTCCCAAGCCGTTAGGCAGTACTCGCAATGGCCGCAGGCGGAGTAGAGCCACGGCACTCCTACACGATCGCCCTCTTTGACAATAGTTACCCCCGCCCCGACGGCAGAAACCAAGCCGATCGCTTCATGACCGGGAATAAACGGAAGCGTCGGCTTGACTGGCCAATCTCCGCCGGCCGCGTGAAGATCGGTGTGGCAGACGCCACACGCCTCCGTCCTGACGACGATCTGTGCAACTCCCGGAGTAGGGATGTCCCACTGGCGAACCACAAGGGGCTTTCCGAATTCCTCAACGACTGCTGCGTTCATCGTTTTTGGCGCCATGGGTGTTCCTCTTCTCGAATTCTGAATTCGTTACTTTCGCGGGTGCCGAGCCCCGATGATCTTGTGAAACCGGGACTGTTGCGATGGTCGCCTTAACCGTCATTTTCAGACCATCCGGCCTATCGTCACAACTGGAATGTGACAGCGCTCGAACGGAAAAACTGTTTCTTATTGCACAGTTTCAATGGACCGCCTTTTGGATATTTCAGCATTGAAAAGGGCGATATTCGAAGATCGTACTGACTCACTCGCTTGTGTCCATCAATGGAGCAGTTCCCGGAATGTCGGCAATACAGGAACGATCCAGAAACGGGATTCTGGGAAGTGTTTCGTTTACCCCAAGGAAATGGGAACACTTGAGAACAAACAGTGCCAAATACAATGCAACACGGCGATGCAAAACGTAGGAAGAAACAGGGCGAGCTGATTACATCGCGTTGTGACGCCTGTCTTCTGAGTAGCAGGTCTGATTCTGAGGCCAAGAAAAAAGCCGGCGCCAAACAACCACGATAAGGACGAGAGTCCTTCAGTGGTCGGACAGGCGGATTTTGCCTGGAAGCGGAATGGCACGTTCCACCAAAATATCTTAGGTCAGCCGTCGCCTGAACAACCATGCGGCACCGGAAAGGGTCACTAGGCCAATTACTGTGAGCGGCAAGAAATCCGGGAGGAGGAGCTGGGCGAAGCCCGCGTCCTCCAGGTAAACCCGTTTGGTGATGTCGAGGGCATAGCGAAGAGGATTGATGACCATGACGGATTGTAGGAATTTCGGCATGCTGTCGAATGGTGTTGTCAGACCCGAGAGGAGTGCGAACGGCATCACTAGAAGAAATGCATAGAGCATCGCCTGTTGCATGGTCGCGGAGATGGACGAGACCAAAAGACCGAGACCGACTGCCGCCATAAGAAACAGTCCCAGTCCGGAATAGAGAACGAAAAAGGAACCAGCAAAGGGAATGTGAAACCAAAACTGCGCGATCAGCAAAACGGTGGTCGATTGAGTCATGCCGATGGCGATGTTGGGAACGGCCTTCCCGATCATGATTTCGGACGGCCGGAAAGGCGTGACAAGCAACTGGTCGAATGTTCCCTGTTCGCGCTCACGGGCTACGGACATCGCCGTGAGCATCAGCGTACCCATCATCGTTAGCGTGCCGATCAGGCTTGGGACCATGCTCCAGCGCGAATCAAGATTGGGGTTGTACCATGAGCGGGTCACGATGCGAATGGGCGGGCCGGCCTCACCGTGATTGGCTCGCCAACTGGCGTTGAAGTCCTCGACGGCACTCTGGACATACCCCGACGCTGTGCCGCTGGTGTTGGAATTTCGGCCATCGGCGATTACCTGAACCTCCGCGGGTTCGCCGGCCAGCAGGTGCCGCTCGAAATCCTGGCCGATTTGGATGACGATGAGCACGCGGCCGCTGTCGATCCAAGTGGAAATATCCTCGGGCCGTCCCAGATCGGCCTGGCGCCGAAAGGTGCGGGATCCATCCAAGCGGGAGAGAAATTCGGCGGAGGCGGCACTGTGGTCCTGATCCAAGACGGCGTAGGGAACGGAATTTAGGTCGAAGCTGGCGGCGTAACCGAAGATCAGGCACTGCAGGATCGGCGGCAAAAAGATGATGAAACGGCTGCGCGGATCCTTCAGGACAGCGAGAAATTCCTTTTGGATGAGCGCCAAGATGCGAAGAAGAGAGAATTTCATTCGGCTATCTCAGGAAAGTTGCTTCCGCGTGACCAGCCGCGTTAAGACCAACAGCCCCACGGCCATCGCCGTCAGAACTCCCAAGTTCAGCCAGACCATGCTTCCGACGTTGCCTGCGAGATAAAGAGTTTGCATGAGCGCGACCGCGTATCTCGCCGGCAGCGCGTAGGTGATTCCCCGGATGACGGCTGGCATGCTGCGCAGGTCGTAGAGGAAACCCGAGAGCATCATCGCCGGCATGAATGTCAGGGTCATGGCCAGTTGGCTGGCGAGGAACTGGCTTTTCACCAGGGTCGACACAAGCAGCCCTATTCCTAATGCCACCAGGAGATAAATCATTGAGGCGAGGCAGAGCAGGAAAAGCGAGCCGCGAAGAGGAACATGGAAGAGAAATTGACCAGCCAGGAGGCAGAGCACGAACCCGATCATGCCCAATGCAAAGTAGGGGAGGAGCTTGCTGATGAGAAACTCCCCCGCTCGCATGGGAGTAACGAAGAGAGCCTCGAGCGTTCCCCGCTCCCATTCCCGAGCGACCACCATGGCCGTGAGGAAGGCTCCGATGATCGTCATCACCAAAACAATCAGGCCGGGGACAAGGAAATACTGACTATTGTTGTTCTCGTTGAACCACATCCGGTTGACAACGATCACGGGGCCGGTTGCCGCCAAGGCAACGGGTCCCGCCTGCGCCGCGCTCCACTCGGCGACCGGCCCTTGAGCATAGCGTTGCATGATGCGCGCCTGGTTAGCATCGGTACCGTTGACCAAAATCTGGACTTCCGCCTCACCCAGATGCCAGCGCCGCGAGAAATCCGAAGGGATCCGCAATACTCCGTCCACCTTTCGATCCAGGAATATCGTATTTGCTTCGTCCATCGAGCGCGCCATCGTCACCACGAAATTAGGCGAAAGCTGGAAAGCCCCGACGAGGGCGGTGCTGTCGGCGGAAGCGTCTTCGTCGACAACGGCGACGGAAACCCGGCTGACATCGAGCGACATCCCATACCCGAAAAGTAGAATCATCATTAACGGGAAGACGATGCCGATGGCGATGCTACTCGGATCGCGAAGAACCTGCCGGGTTTCCTTGACCGTCAAGGCCCGAATGCGCCGCAATTTCGCTTTCCAACCCTTCATGACGGCCGTCCCTCAACAGGTTTTCCCGCGTGCCGGCCACGCGCCTTCAGGACAATGGCGATGAATGCTTCCTCCATGCTTGCGGCATGGCCTGCCTCCGCTGGCGCTTGAGCCCGCAATTCGGCGGGAGTGCCTTGTGCTAGCACCTTTCCGTTGTCGAGAATTGCGGCCCGATCACAATACTCGGCCTCGGCCATGAAATGAGTCGTCACGATCACTGTCACTCCCTTGGAAGCAAGCGCCGTGATCCGCTGCCAAAATTCTCGACGGGCGAAAGGATCAGCACCGCTGGTCGGCTCGTCCAGGAAAAGAATCTCGGGCCCATGAAGGAGTGCGGCCGCCATGGCAAGGCGCTGCTCGTACCCGCCAGGTAATTGTGCGCTGGGCAGCAGAACGAAGGGTTCGAGTTTGAATTGGCTTAGAGCCCACGCGATCCGCTCGCGTTTTCTCTCGCCACCAAGCCCGTAGGCTCGTGCAAAGAAATTCAGATTCTCACCGACGGTCAGTTGTCCATACAGCGAAAACTTTTGTGCCACGTAGCCCAAGTGCTGTCGGGCCGAGGCGCTGTTCTGGCGTACATCGACTCCCGCAACCGTCAAAGTTCCCCCGGAGGGCGGTAAGAGCCCGCACAACATGCGGAACGTGGTGGTCTTGCCGGCTCCGTTCGGCCCGAGCAAGCCAAAAATTTCTCCCCGCTTAACACTGAAACTCACATGGTCGACGGCGACAAACTCTCCGAAGCGCCGATCAAGATCGTGGACTTCGACCATCGAGTCGCCCCGAGTTCCGCCGACAGCAGGTTCTTCCGACAAGTGCGCTCCTTCGTTTGTGGGCCTTGTTCCTTGAGCCTGTTGCAAGAGCACCATGAATCCGTCTTCTAGTCGGGCGGGCGTCGGCTGGGCTGTCGCGCCTCCGAACATGGCTGCCTGGGCATGGCCTGTGCCGGCTTTGCTGACCAGCCGGACCTGGCCGCCCTCCGGCACAGCATCGACGATATCGGGCTCGTCCAGAAGCCGGGTCTGGAAATCCCGCGCCTTCATTCCTTCCGGTGGCTTGGCGAGGAAGGTGCGGCCCAGCGCCAGCTTACTAACGTCCCCCGGTGGCCCATCCGACAGCTTTTTCCCCCCGTTCAGGACTAAGACGCGTTCGCACTCTTCCGCTTCTTCAAGGTAGCTGCTACTGATCAAGACCGTCAGACCCTTTTTGACCAGTTGATGGATAATCTCCCACAGTTCACGGCGGGAGAGTGGATCGACCCCGACGGTTGGTTCGTCTAAGAGCAGCAGTTTGGGGGACCGGACGAGAGTGCAGGCTAGCCCGAGCTTTTGTTTCATCCCTCCGGAAAGTTGCCCCGCCAACCGTTTTTGAAATGGGTCCAGGCCGGTCATTTCCATTAGGCTCGTGTATTGCGACCGCCTATCTTCGGCCGTGACTCCATGCAAATCGGAGTAGAGGTCCAGATTTTCTCGGACAGTCAGATCGTCATACAGTCCAAATTTCTGCGGCATATACGAAATCTGCGACTGAATCGCTTGCGGCTCCTTGGCCGCGTCAATCCCAAGCACACTGACGATACCCCTATCGGACTTCATCAATCCGGCCAAGAGACGAATTAGCGTTGTCTTACCGGCTCCGTCTGGCCCGATCAACGCCGTGAGTTCGCCCTGGGCGACGGAGAAAGAAATATTATCGAGCGCGAGCACCGATTCCCCGGTCTCGCGACGAAAGGACTTGCGAACGCCGTCCAAGCACAATGCTGGAGAGGAAGGAGCCATCGTCATGGCGATGGGGTGGTTGAGACTGCCCTTGCCGGGCCTGGCATCAGCGTTTCCCACCCTCCGCCCAATGCCTTGTAGAGAGCGATGAGATCGAGCGAGACCGCCTGATCGCTCACTGCCAATTGGTCATCGGACTCATAGAGCGATCGTCGGACATCGAGAACGTCTAGATAATTTACCCGGCCTTCGGCATACAGGCCATCGGCCATACCAAGCGAGCGTCTGTTTTCGGCCACTTCTTCCGCGAGCGCATGATGGCGGTTCTGCTCCTGCGCGTAGGTCACAAGGGCGGTTTCCGCCTCTTGCAGGGAAGCCAGTGCGGTTTTCTGATAAGTCGCCAGAGCCGCTTCTTGCACAGCGGTTTGAGCCTGCACTTCCGCGCGCACCCGGCCAAAATCGAGCACCCGCCATTGCAAACTCGGACCGATCGACCAGAAACCGCTGCCGGGCTGAAACCATTGGCCGAGGCTCACGCTTTCGGACCCGACGTCCCCGGTCAGGGACAGTTTGGGAAACCAATCCGACTTTGCGAGGCCGACACGGGCAGTCTCGGCCGCCAGTTGGCGTTCGGCGCGACGCACATCCGGGCGGCGCCGCAGAAGATCGGAGGGCAGTCCAATCGGAATTCCCGGCGGCGGTGGCGGCAGCTTGGCAGTGGGGGAAAGCTCGGGCACGAGTTCGCCTGGTTGTTGACCGAGCAGCACTGCGAGCCCGTACATGGCCCCTCGCGTATCGGTTTCGAGCGGCGGGATCGCCGCCTGCAAGCTTGCAAGCAGCGCCGCCGCTCGCGTAACTTCAAGTTCGGTCGCAACCCCGCCTTGAAAACGGGCGCGGGTGAGTTCCAGGAATTCCTCCTGAAGCTTGAGGTCGCCACGCGCGATTTCCAGGCGTTGCTGGGCTCCTCGTAGTTCGACATAGTTCCTCGCCACCTCCGCGAGCAAACTCACCATCGCGTCGTTGCGAGCCTCGATAGCTCCTTCCCATTCCGCAGTTGCCGCTTCGAGCGCGCGGCGCTTACCGCCGAAGAGGTCGATCTCCCACGACGCGTCAAAGCCGGCTTGGTAAACGCTGTATTCGAAGGGGAAATTCGCCGGTAACGGCAGCTCTCCAAAGAAGGGCTGCTTCTTGCTCTCTAGTTCTTTCACGGCGGAGCCCGAGGCGTCGACCGTCGGCCAGAAATCGGCCGCGCTCCCTTGCCGGACCGCCCTTGCTTCCCGCAGCCGAGCCTCTGCCACGCGCAAATCCAAATTCGATTGCGCCGCCCGCTGGATCAGCGAGTCAAGCTCGACATCGTTGAACGAGGCCCACCAGGACGACGGCGTAGTCGCGCTGTCACTCACCCCGTTTGCCAATGGCGAGACCCAAGCGGCTGGAGCAATGGCGGAGGTGGGGCGATAGTTCGGGCCGACGGCGCAGCCGCCGACGCCGACAACGCCGACTGCCGCCATGCCTGCGAGGATTTTTTTCCACGACATGCGGTCGACACTTCTCCTATCGCTGGCTCGGAGCGAGCGCGTCCATTTCCAGGTTCACCGTCGCCGGCATGCCCAGACGCATTTCGTCCCGGGGATCCTGCACGAAAACGCGAATTTCATAGACCAGGCTGGAGCGCAGTTCCTCGGTCTGAACTGTCTTTGGCGTGAATTCAGCGACCGAAGAAATGAAACCGACCCAACCCGAGAGGGTCCGACCCGGAAAACTGTCCGCGCTGACCGATGCTCGCATCCCCGAGTGAATCCTTCCCAGATCGGACTCCGAAACATAGGCCCTGATCCATTTTGGATCCACGATTGCCAGATCGAAAATGGGCCTCTGAGTAGACGCCATATCGCCAGGCTCCAAGAGCCTAGATCGCACGACGGCATCGACGGGAGAAACAAGTTCGGCGTCGACCAATTTCCGGCGCAGGAGTTCGAGCTGGGCTTGAGTGGCGCGCAGTTGCCCCTCCCCTTGGGCGATGTCTTCTTCCCTTGGGCCGATCTCGGACATATCGAGGGCCTTTTCCGCCACGTCCAGCCGGCCCTGCGCCATGCCCAAGGAGGCTCTTGCGCCGTCGAGGTCCTGCTGACTGATGGCCCGCCCGCTGGTCAGCCCTGCCAAATCTGTCATGCGCCTCCATTGTTCCTGGGCATTGACCTGGTCCGCTTTGGTCGACGAGACATCGGCCTGGGCCTGCGCGATTTCCTCCGGGCGGCTGCCGTGATGTAGTTTTGCCACCACCGCCTCCTGAGTCTCTACATCGGCTTCCGCCTCAGCCTCCTGTGGCTTCAGCCGACTCGTATCCAGCCGGGCCAGAATCTGTCCGCGCGCGACCCTGTCCCCTTCCTGGACCAGCACCTCGGCGATGCGCTCGCTATTGTTGAAGGAGAGCTCGACTTCGCGCAGATCGACATTCCCGTATAGGACCAATCGGTTGGGGTCTTTTTTCGAGCGTTCCCAGAATAGCCCCACGACGAAGCCGACCGCGACAGCGGCCAAAACTGCCAAAACCACTAGTCCTGCGATCACGGGGTTTTTCCTTATGAAGGAGGATCGCGCGGTTTTGGCTTCAGGTTTAGCCCCGTCTTTGGCGTCAGGTGTAGGTTCGGCTTTAGGCGTTCCTTTTCCGACCTCCTGCTTCGCCTGCTCCCAATCATGAACCGCCGGATCGCCTTGGCGGCCGCGCTCCTCGTAGAGTTCATAGGCTCGCTTCGAGACCTCCGGCGTCGAATTGGGCGGCGTGTTAGGTTTGGTTTCAGACTGAGGATCGGCTTTGGCGTCAGGCTGAGGCTCGGGGTTATTCATCTGGAACCTCCATTTTGAGATCGAAATCGGCTGACGCAACGGAGCTGAAAATAACTAAGCGCATATGGGATACCACGTTGAGAATTTGGCTGTCTGTCCCGAAGAGGACAGTATTGTAATACGCATGCATTATAAAGAGGTCTTAGTTGCGAATTAGAAACCCTCGTGAGAGCGTACAAGCAAATGATCAACAGAAGCTTGGCCGTGCATGAGGATCATCGCGTAGCGGGACGGACTTGAAGACCGGGCGCAGACCTTCGGGGCATTCTCGAAAAGCGCGCAGCCAACCTACACGGGCGAAACTGTTAGTGGCGGCCAGTGATGTCTTCGCCGAGGTCGGTTACCACGCGGCAACTATCCGCGACATTTGTGCTCGCGCTGGCGCAAGCAATGGTGCCGCTGTGAGTTACTACTTCCGTGACAAATTGGGCCTGTATACCGAAGTCTTGAATCAATCGATACGAGCAGCGAATGTCGAAGGTATGCGGAGTGCCCTTGACCAGGACGGACCTCCAGAAGAGATCTTACGCGCCGTAATTCGAGCCCGGCTGCGAGGTATTGCCAATAGAGATCTTGCCGGCCGGCTACTCCGAATTATGTTCCACGAACTCGTGCAGCCCACGCCCGCTCTGAGAACGGTCATGAGTCGAGTAGCACGACCAATTGACAAGCGGGTGCTGGAACTTATCGGAAGAATTATCG
>Ga0302324_100028971_pt1 | contig 10514 bp, 7 predicted proteins | sample Palsa_T0_1_FD_201949 | JGI IMG/M metagenome (GOLD analysis project Ga0302324, IMG submission 201949) | Peat permafrost microbial communities from Stordalen Mire near Abisko, Sweden - Palsa_T0_1 | ecosystem: Environmental > Terrestrial > Soil > Palsa > Peat permafrost | place: Sweden: Abisko... | reverse complement strand
ACATCCGTCAGCATCGCGCCCGCTCCATTCTCTGCTTGCCTTTGACGAACCAGGCCCGGCTCATCGGCGCGCTCTATCTCGAAAACAATCTGACGACCCGCGCCTTTACGCCGACCCGGATCACGGTGCTGAAGCTCATCGCCTCGCAGGCCGCCATCTCGCTGGAAAATACCCGTTTATACCGCGATCTCGAACAACGCGAGGCAAAGATCCTGCGCCTGGTCGAGTCCAATGTTGTGGGAGTTGTCATGTGGACTCTCGACGGTGCGATCGTCGGGGCCAATGAAGCATTCCTCCAGATGGTGCAATACGGGCACGAAGATATCGCTTCCGGTCGCGTGCGCTGGACCGACCTGACGCCAGCTGAATGGCGCGAGCGCGACGAACGTGCGCTGGCAGAACTGAAGGCAACTGGGAGGGTTCAGCCATTCGAGAAGGAGTATTTCCGGAAGGATGGTGGCCGCGTGCCAGTGCTGATTGGGGCAGCATTGTTCAAAGAAAGCGGCAATGAGGGCGGCGTCGCGTTCGTTCTCGATTTAAGCGAGCAAAGGCGGGCAGAGGGTGAGATCAGGGCGCTCAAGGACCAACTCTACAAAGAAAATTTGGCACTGCGGGACGAACTGGACAGGGCCTCGATGTTCGAGGAAATCGTCGGCACCTCGAAGCCACTAAAGGCCGTTCTCTCCCGGATTGCCAAAGTCGCTCCCACGGACTCCACGGTTCTGATCACTGGTGAAACAGGGACGGGCAAAGAACTGATCGCGCGTGCCGTCCACAAGCGCTCACAGCGTTCCTCGCGGGCGTTTGTCAGTGTGAACTGCGCGGCAATCCCACGCGATTTGATCGCGTCGGAATTGTTCGGCCATGAGAAAGGCGCCTTCACGGGGGCAATTCAGCGGCGATTAGGACGCTTTGAGTTGGCCGACGGAGGCACGATCTTCCTCGATGAAATCGGAGAACTTCCTGCCGAAACCCAGATTGCTCTGTTGCGTGTTCTGCAGGAACATGAGTTTGAACGTGTCGGTGGAACTGGATCCATCCGAACTGATGTTCGCGTGATTGCTGCCACGAATCGTGACTTACAGGCGGCTATCGCAGAGACGACATTTCGGAGCGACCTCTTTTACCGGCTCAATGTTTTTCCGATCGAGGTGCCTCCTCTGCGGGAACGACGAGAAGACATTCCGGTGCTCGTTGAGTACTTCATCGATCGTTATACAAGGAAAGCGGGAAAGAGCATCCGTGCGGTAAACAAAAAGAGCCTGGAATTGCTTCAGTCATACCCCTGGCCGGGTAACATTCGCGAACTGCAGAACGTCATCGAACGATCTGTAATCGTGTGCGAGACGGAGAATTTCTCGGTGGATGAGAGTTGGCTTTCGCGGCAGCCCCTTGCAAGCGAGCCGAAAACCCAGCCGGACCTACCTCGAAAGCTTGCTGGCCAGGAGAAAGAGATGATTGAGGCTGCCCTGCGCGAATGCCGAGGACGAGTATCCGGACCGTCGGGCGCGGCAGCTAAACTCGGCATCCCGGGATCTACCCTCGAGACGAAGATCAGGTCGCTAAAGATCGACAAGAATCGCTTTAGAACTGCGGGCCTCCCACCAAGTCGCATTTGAATACCCTCGCTGAGTCCCACAACACGATAGTTACGGAATTCCGCAAAATTGCGGAAATCCACGATTTTCTTAGTCAGTAACCGGATTAGTTTCAGCACATTAACATTGGCGCCGTGATTGCCTCTAATAGGCGCGTGTGACGGAGGTCAAAGCAGAATTTTCAGGAGAGGGTGGATGTTCAAGATCACGCGGGCAGCGACCGAAGAGGTGGTCTTTAAGCTGAGCGGTCGAATGGGCGCCGAAAACACAGGTGAGTTGGAAAAGCTCATCAGTGCGGAAGCGAGCGACCGCCGCATCGTCTTGGACTTGAAAGACCTAACGCTTGTAGATCTAGAGGTTGTCAGTTTTCTTGTGCGCTGTGAAACAGGCAGCATTCAGCTAAGGAATTGCCCAGCCTACATCCGCGAATGGATCGCGGGAGAAGGCGACGAAGGGGCCAACTAGAAAACGAGGCGGAAGTTCGTGCGTAAGGAGCAGAGAATAGTGACACAAACAAGCTGGGCAAGGGAAGTCCTCGCGGTCAACCGTACCGGATCCTATGAGATCGAGGATGCGACGTCGGCGAACAGCAACGAACTCTCCGCCAACGAACTACCCCGCATTGTCGGTAACAGCGCCGCTCTAGGGTGTGTGCTCGACCTGGTTCGGGTCGTGGCCGCAACCGACTCGACCGTTTTGATCGAGGGGGAAACTGGCACGGGAAAGGACCTCGTCGCGCATGCCATTCACAACGCCAGTCAGCGCGTCGGGCGCGCTTTCATAAAGCTCAATTGCGCGGCCATTCCGCTGGATCTTCTGGAAAGCGAACTGTTCGGTCACGAGAAGGGTGCCTTCACCGGAGCCATCGCTCAGAAGGTCGGGCGCTTCGAGATGGCCGATAAAGGCACGCTGTTCTTGGATGAGGTAGGTGACATCCCTCCTGCCTTGCAGCCGAAGCTGCTGCGTGTATTGCAAGAGCAGGAATTCGAGCGTTTAGGGAGCGGCTGTACGCACAGAGTGGATGTACGACTGGTAGCCGCGACCAATCGGAATCTCATCAAGATGGTCGCTCGCGGGCAATTTCGCAGTGACCTGTACTATCGTCTGAATGTCTTCCCCGTCTTGCTGCCGGCGCTGCGAGAGCGCCGGGAAGACATTCCTGCGCTGGTGACACATTTCGTGAGGCTGTTTAGCCGCCGCATGGGGAAGCAAGTCGACACTGTTCCTCCGGAAACCATGGCTGCCTTCCAGTCGTACTCCTGGCCTGGCAACATCCGCGAGTTGCAGAACTTGGTAGAACGCGCGGTCATCCTTTCGCGGGACGGTGTGCTCCAAAATCCACTTCACAAAAAGCAAACAGAAATCATGATTCCCGGTCTGCATCGCACCCGAACTTATTATTCATCGAAGGCCTTCGAAGACTCGGATCGCGCTTTGATTTTGGAAACACTTCAGCAGGTCGGCTGGATCGTAGGTGGACCGCACGGCGCAGCGACGAGACTGGGACTGAAACGAACCACGCTGCTTGCCAGGATGACAAGGCTGGGTATCTCCCGGCCGATCCCCCAGGAAGGAACCAGCGTCCCCGGAGTGGCATATCAAGATGCCCAGATTTGAAAACGTGACTGACATTCAGGTGTGCTGCCCATTGCATTGCATCCAGGAGGCCTTGGCGAGAGTCTTCGGTGCTTCAGTTTGTTAAAAAATCATCGCCCTGGTGGGCCATCCTAAAGGGAGCAACTAAATCCAACAGAATCCGCAAAGAACCGCTCCATTTTTGGGTTGCTTTTGGCAGGTTTCGGATGGCTTTCACGGACGAAAGGCGCACATTCGCGCCTCTCCCTCCGCCTCTGATTTCTGGATTTTCTGGTTAGGAACAGCGGAACGACCTTATGTCTTAGTCTCCCCTTCCATTTTGTCATTCGGAACTGAAATTCCTCTTTAGCCACCTGGACAAGATAGCCCCGCACCCTCAAGAGACTGCTATCTGATACCGACTTGGTTTGTCTACGACGGTGGCACTTCCTGAAAACCGGTGGGTTACGTTTCTTGGGAGAAAAAGCTATTCTGAAATCATGAAGATCAACCTGAGATTTTGGTATTGGGCAATCGTCGCTCTGATGGTTGTTCGGTCGGGCTGTCAAGCATCGGCCGTAGACCAAACGGATGTAGTTGACAACTACGTCCAGGCGGAGATGACGAAACAGCGAATCCCGGGACTCGCTATGCTAGTTTCGCGCAGAGGCCAAATCATCCGAGCGCAAGGCTACGGTCTTGCGAATGTGGAGCTGCAGGTTCCGGTCAGACCGGAAACGATCTTTCAATCCGGTTCGGTAGGCAAGCAGTTCACGGCAACCGCGGTAATGATGCTGGTTGAAGAAGGCAAGATCGGACTGGGGGATCCGCTCACCAAGTACTTTCCGGACGCGCCTCCCTCCTGGAAGAAGGTCACGATTCGCGAATTGCTGAGCCACACGGCTGGATTCACCGATTACCCGAAAAGTTTCGACATGCGGAGGGATTACACCGAGGCGGAGCAGCTCAAAATGGTTGAGAGTATTCCACTGGCATTCGCACCAGGCTCGAGTTGGAGCTACAGCAATCTCGGCTTTCTGACCATCGGCATCCTGATTCACAAAGTCACGGGCGAGTTTTACGGAGATTTTCTTCAAGAACACATTTTCCGGCCGCTGGATATGCAAACAACTCGCATCATCAGCGAAGCCGATATTGTGCTCAACCGCTCCGCGGGATACCGCTTGGTTAAAGGAGAACTGAAGAACCAGGAGTGGGTTTCGCCCACGGTGAATACGACGGCGGATGGCAGTCTGTACTTCTCCATTATGGATCTTGCCAAATGGGATGCCGCGCTTTACACCGAAAAGCTTCTGAAACGATCGAGCCTGGACGAGATGTGGACGGTGGCCAAGCTTAACAATGGGCAGCCGAACTCCGGGCACTACGGTTTTGGATGGTTCGTCGTCACCAAAAACGGTCACCGGGTCGTTGAACACGAAGGAGCCTGGCAGGGCTTCGAAACACAGATCTCCCGCTATGTGGATGACAAACTCACGGTGGTCGTTCTGACCAATCTCGATGACGCCAAGCCCGAAGTCTTCGCAGATCGCGTGGCCGAGATGTATTTGTCCGGAACCGTGAAATGAGAAGCCGGGGGCGCCCCCCTCCAGATTAAATTGCGATAAGCCCCCCGACGCTCCGGCAAGTAGTAACTATTAAGATAATGACGTTATGTGTGCAGATAACACACGAGCGCTGTGTGGTCGTCTGCATTGCCAACCCAACTGACCGTCAGTTTAACTGGACAACTTGACTCAGAGTGAGTTACACATTTGGACTTCAGTTCTTTCCGAAACCGGGGGGGACTGGGCTTCGGCACCGAGCACCCTTAGAAGGCAGATCGCCGTCTTCACCCAGTCTCAGAAGAAGAGGCCCAGGCGTACGATGGACGAGCCAGGGATACGAATGGAAATTCGAAAGCAAGGCTTAACCTGGAGGCAAACGATGAGACGGTTGTCGACCGGCCTGTGCACCTTGGCCATCATTTTTATTTCATTCTTGCGGCCAGTACAGGCGCAAACAACGGAAATTGCGACCGAGGTCGCCAGGCCTTTCAGCTACAACTTCAGGGAAGAGATCACACTTACTGGTACGGTGTCGAGCGTGCTCACGAAAGCCACTCCGGGAACGATTGTGGGGTCTCACCTGCTTCTCGCAACGCCCTCCGGTCCCGTGGACGCAAGTCTGGGACGGTTCGGTTTGCGGGGCAACGGTGCCGTCTCCGTTGCAGCGGGCCAGCAAATCGAGGCAACTGGCATCATGAAAACAATTAGGGAGAAGACATTCTTCCTGGTTCGCACTATGAAAGTGGGCAACGAAGTTTATACGATCCGTAACGAACACGGATTCCCAGTGTCGCCGCAGGCGCGTGAGCGCGCTGGCCAGAAGGCGGACCAGAAAGCGGCATCGCGATGAGCCGCCAAGGTCAGGCTGGCATCCTCGGCTTAATTCTAGCGGCCCTGGTTTTCTTGACGAACTGCAACAGTTCGAACTTCAATACGCCGGCGGAAGCGATCGCAGCCACGAGTGGATCGCCTCAAAGCGCAGCGCTCAACACGGCCTTTGCCACACCCCTGGTAGCGACCGTGACCATAGGCGGATCGCCGGTGAGCGGCGCCTTCGTCGTCTTCACAGCTCCGGCGACGGGAGCCAGCGGAACCTTCGCAGGTGGAACGAGTACGGAGACGGATACGACCAACGCAAGCGGTGTGGCTACCTCGTCAGCCTTTACAGCCAATGGAACGCTCGGAGCCGTGACGGTGACCGCATCGGTTGCAGGAACGACGGCTGCGGCCAACTTTAGTCTGTCGATTACTTCGGGACCTGCGGCATCGATCGCGGCGACGAGTGGCTCCCTGCAAGATGCAACCATCAGCACGGCGTTCGAAGAACCGGTGGTGGCGACGGTTCTGGACAGTAACCAGAATCCGGTCAGCGGCGCGTCGGTAACATTCACTGCTCCGTTAACGGGAGCGAGCGGTGCCTTCGCGTCGAACTCAACGGCTACGGAAACAGATTCAACCAACGCGAGCGGCGTCGCTACCTCGTCAACGTTTACAGCGGATGCGATGGCCGGCTCCTATGTAGTGACGGCAACGGTTGCAGGAGTAGCGACGGCGGCCAGCTTCAGTCTGAGGAACATAACGGGGGCCGTCATATCGATCGCGACCACGAGCGGAACGCCGCAGAGCGCGACGGTCAACGCGGCATTTGCCGCGCCGCTGTCGGTCACGGTGCTAGACAGTAACGGGAACCCACTGAGTGGCGCGCTTGTGACCTTCGAAGTTCCGGCGACGGGTGCGAGCGGTACCTTCGCAGGTGGAGTGAACACAGCTACCACCAACTCAAGCGGCATGGCCACATCTGCGATTTTCACCGCCAATGGGTCGGTTGGAACCTACACGGTAACGGCCACGGTTGCATCCGGGGCGAAACCGGCTAACTTTGTTCTGAGCAACACGGGAATCACTTTTGCCTTCTATTTAAGCGGGCTGGAGGCCATCAACGGTGGCTCGATTTTTTACGCTCTCGCGGGGGCGGTGACCGTCGATGGCAACGGCAACGTCCTGGGCGGCGAACAAGACTACAACGACGCCGCTGGACTCACTTCACCTCAACCTTCCGGAGACGCCATCTTGCCGGGCTCCGCTGGGCTGATGGTCGATCCTACGACCGGGCAGGGAACGCTCACGCTCACGACGAACAACACAAGTTTGGGCCTCAACGGGGTCGAGACCCTCGCCGTCCAGTTTGTGAACACGAACCACGCGCTCATCGTTCAGTTTGACGGCTCGGCAACCTCCAGCGGAAGCATGGACACCCAGACGCTCGCAAGCACGCTCAGCGACGGGAACTATGCCTTCACCCTTTCTGGAGTCGACCCCGGATATCAGTCGATCGTTTTCGGAGGTGTATTCGCGATCTCGAATAGCGGCACCACCTTGGCGGGTACCTTTGACGTCGATGACGCCGGAGCCACGACGACTCCAACACTGGGAACGGAGTTCAGCGCAACGATAACTGGACCAGATGCTTTTGGCCGGGGCACCATGACCAGCACCACACTGCCAATCTCGTCACTTAACTATTACGTGGTCGGTCCCGAGGCGATACGGTTCATCGATGTGGATACGATTACCACCGATTCGGCTATCGGTTCGGCGTTCGGCCAGGGCACGGGCACTTTCAGCAATGGATCTCTGGGGAGCTCCGTATTCGGCGTCTCAAGCAACTCGCTCGGAAATCTCTATGCTGCAGCAGGCATGTTTACTACGGTACCGGGCAGCGGCACATTCAACGGCGTCGCGGATGACAATGAATTCGACAATGGCACTATCGTTCCCGAGGCCCCTATCTCGGGCACCTATACCGTTGGGAGCAATGGATACGGCAGCATGACCATCGCGGCCGGAGATTTGGGAGACGTCAGCGCTCTGGGGATCTATATGACGGACCCACTTCTGAACCTGAATGATCCGAATAACACCGCCAGCGGATTGGGAGGCGCTCTGGTTGCCGACCTGGATGTTTCGAGTGTCAACCCCACCGGAGTCAACGGCACCGGAGTCCTAATTCCGCAAACCAACACTTCAACCGCCGATTTTGCCGGCAGCTATGCCTTTGGAGCGCAGGTTTACAACGAATCCCGAGGGCCAGCCCTTGGTTGGGAATTCGATTTTGTTGGGCAGGGATCGGTCAAAAGTGGTGCTTTGAGCGGGGCCAGCGGACTTCTCAGCGACCCCTTCTTCATATTCAACGCCACGGCGCCAGACGGTACGGATACCGCAACGTTCTCGGGGACCGTTTCGCCTGATCCGGTCAACCTTGGGCGCTACAGAACTACGCTCGCCGTGACCGTTGCCGCGGACCCCGATTACGCCGTGGTTATCTATGAGGCTAGTGGCGCCCAATTGTTCTGGCTTGACGAGAGTGCAAATGGCGAGAGTGTATTCCTTGGATCGCTCCAGCAACAAGGGTCGCTCATCGCCCTACCGGCGGTGCAGAAAGCCGCTGTGAAAACCAAGTCGAAACAGAAACAGTAGGCGGCGCATAGGAAAGCTGATAGCCCCGAAAATGGCCATCTCCCTGCCCTCGTTTTGTGACCGTTCGGGCGACAGAATTGTAAGTGCGAAAGGTTCTTGAATACGGAGATCGCCGTGAAACCTTTCTCGGATGTTGCTGCTCTCGTTGGTTGTGATGGTAGTGCCAGCCTTGTCTTCAGGTCCGTGTGCAACTGGGAGAATTTACGGAAGTCTACGACCAGCAGCGCGGTGATCCCCGGCGTGCAGATTACTGTGACCGACGCGGCTACCCAGGCCTCGCGCGTTGCAAGCACAGACAAAGGGTGACTTTTCCAGATACTGGGCCGGCAACTACAAGGTGCCCGCCGAGCATGCCGGATTTCGCAGCGTACAGTTGCTCGAAAACCGCTAAACGGTCAAGCGGGTATCTCTCCGGGCAGAAGAGGGACTCAGGCTTCTCTTGGAAGTAAGAACGCGATCCATCCGGGCGGCAAGGGCTCAGGAACGATTGAAATGACGGGATTTGCACTCTTCTTGCGTCCATTGATGTGTCGTCCTCGTTGACTCTGCCTCGTCACATCCCTAACATTGCACCCTGAGTCCTGCTCTCTCCCATGATCGGCCAAACCATCTCGCACTACCGCATCCTCGAGAAACTCGGTGGTGGCGGGATGGGTGTGGTTTACAAAGCCGAAGACGTGAAGCTCGGACGCTTTGTTGCTCTCAAGTTCCTCCCCGGCGACGTAGCCAAAGACCCGCAGGCACTCGCCCGTTTTCAGCGCGAAGCCAAGGCTGCCTCTGCACTGAATCATCCGAATATCTGCACCATCCACGAGATTGATGACCAGCACGGACCAACTTTTATCGCCATGGAGTTTCTGGATGGGATGACGCTGAAACACCGCATCGCTGGGCGACCGATGGAAAACGAATTGATCCTGTCGCTGGCCATCGAGATTGCGGACGCGCTTGACGCAGCCCACGCAGAAGGCATCGTCCACCGCGATATCAAGCCTGCCAACATTTTTGTCACCAAGCGCGGACATGCCAAGATTCTCGACTTCGGGCTGGCGAAGGTCAGTCTTGCAGCTCGTTCTTCCAGTCAGATTGCGTTGGCAAAAACGGTGACGGGCTCCTTCGATGAACAGCACCTGACCAGTCCGGGAACGATGCTGGGCACAGTCGCTTATATGTCCCCCGAGCAGGTTCGGGCTAAAGAGTTGGATGCGCGAAGCGATTTGTTTTCCTTCGGTGCGGTGCTATATGAGATGGCGACCACAAAGATCCCCTTCGAGGGCGCAAGCTCTGGAGAAGTCTGCGGAGCGATTCTGCACCAGAAGCCCCGCCCCGCATCGCAGCTTAATTCTCAACTTCCTTTGCATTTCGAAGCGATCATCGACAAAGCGCTGGAAAAAGATCAAGAACTGCGCTATCAGCACGCATCCGACATGCGAACGGATTTGCAGCGGCTGAAGCGGGATAGTGAGAGCGGACTCATTTCCACCTCAAGCTCAGTCACCGTTGCGGAAGCGCCGTTGGCGAGAGTCTGGAAACTTGCGGTTCCCATGCTGCTTGTGGTCCTACTCGTGGCGAGTGGGCTTTATTATCGGTCACGTCGGCAAGGCAAACGCCTGACCGAGAAGGATACCCTCGTTCTCGCTGATTTTGCCAACAGCACAGGAGACGCGATATTTGACGACACGTTGAAGACGGCGCTCAATGTTTCTCTGCGGCAATCGCCTTTCTTGAATGTGCTCTCCGACAGCGAAGTCGCAAAGACCCTGCAACAGATGACTCGTCCGATCAACACTAAACTTACTCCTGAGGTTGCTCGGGAGATTTGCCAACGTGCTGGTAGCAGAGCCTACCTCGTCGGGTCGATTGGCAATCTGGGCAACGAATATGTGCTAGGACTTAAGGCAGTGAATTGTCAGAGCGGAGATACGCTGGAGCAGGAACAGGTGACGGCAGCCTCCAAGGAGAAGGTGCTGGACGCACTGGGAGACGCGGCATCAAGGTTGCGCGGTGAACTGGGCGAATCTCTGACTACGGTCAAGAAGTTCGACCTGCCACTAAAAGAAGCCACCACTTCTTCGCTCGAAGCACTGAAGGCGTACACCCTTGGCTGGAGCGCGGGCAACGTAGCTGCGGCCCTGACATTCCACCAACGGGCAATCGAGATCGATCCGAATTTCGCCATGGGTTACAGAGCGGTAGGGAACGACTATTTCAGTCTAGGCCAGACGGAACGATCTGATGAGTATTACACGAAGGCATTTGAATTGCGCGGACGTACCAACGAGTGGGAAAAGTTGGC
>Ga0302324_100028970_pt1 | contig 10514 bp, 8 predicted proteins | sample Palsa_T0_1_FD_201949 | JGI IMG/M metagenome (GOLD analysis project Ga0302324, IMG submission 201949) | Peat permafrost microbial communities from Stordalen Mire near Abisko, Sweden - Palsa_T0_1 | ecosystem: Environmental > Terrestrial > Soil > Palsa > Peat permafrost | place: Sweden: Abisko... | reverse complement strand
TATGAGCCCGCCGAGACCTGCCAGGTCGACCACATCGAGACCTGGGCCTCGGGCGGCGAGACCACCCAGGAGAACGGCCGCCTGCTCTGTGGCTTCCACAACCGCCTGCGCAACCAAAAAGAGCACCCGCCCCAGCTCGAGCGCCCTCCACCGAGCGCCGCCTGACGGGGCGGCGAGGCGGCGGGTAGTTCCACCCGCAGTTCCACCCGCAGTTCCACCCGCATCGCCCCCGCCCCGGGCAGCACCCCGGCTGATCCTCGGCCGGCACTTCGAAAAGCGAACCACCCGGCGCTTCGGCGCGCCCGGGTTTCGTCGCCCCCAAGTTTCGTCGCCCCCAAGTTTCGTCGCCCCCAAGTTTCGTCGCCCCCAAGTTTCGTTGCGCTAGTGGTGCATGTGGGGCGAGTGGCGACGAACTCGCGTGTCGAGGACGTTCGCGTAGGCTGCCGAACCGGAGGAGGTCCGTCACGTGCCCGTCTACGAATTTCGCTGTTCGACCTGTCACGCCGTCTTTGACGAGCGTCGGCCCATGGCCGATGCCGACGCGCCGGCGAGTTGCCCCGATGGCCACGTCGGCGCCCGGCGACTCTTCCCAGTTTTCGCCACGACGGGACTAGCGGCCGAGCCGGCCGGCGGCATGTGCGGGGGCGGGGCGCCCATGGCGGGTGGCTGCGGTAGCGGCTGCGCCTGCTGCTGAGCGCGCTGACATGAGCCTCTCCTCCTGGGACGACTACCCCGTCCACCAAGCCGCCGAATTCATCGCCCACCCGGCCACCAGCGACCGCAACTTCTACGACCGCTACTACTTCAACATGCACCCCGGCTCGGGTGACTGGTTCGCCATCTTCGGCTACGGCCAGTACCCGAATCTCGGTGTCGTGGACGCGTTCATCGACGTCCGCTACGGCGGCTCCCAGTACATCGTGCGCTCCTCCGCACCGTTGGCCGACCGGGGCGACCTCACTGTCGGGCCCTTTCGCATTGAGGTGCTCGAACCCCTCCGCCGTCTGCGCGTGGTCGTCGAGCCCACCGAGCACAGCGTCGCCATGGACGTGACCTGGGAAGGCCACATTCCTGCGATCGAAGAACCGCGCCAGTACATGCGCAGCAAGGGCAAGGTCGTCTTCGACACCCAGAGGCTGGCTCAGACCGGATACTGGTCGGGGACACTCTCCGTGGGCGGGGTCGACCTCCCCGTAACACCTGATCTCTGCCAAGGCACCCGCGACCGCTCGTGGGGAGTGCGGCCCGTGGGCGAGCCCGAGTCGGATGGCATCCGCCAGGGCGAGCTGGTACTGGGCGGCATGTGGAACTACTTCCCGATGCAGTTCGACGACCACACCATCATGTACATCTGCCACGAGCGTGACGACGGCGAGCGGCCGTTGGTGCAGAGCGAGCGGGTCTGGGTCGACCCCGACCGTCCGATCGAGGACCTCGGCCGATCCGAGCACGAGCACCATCTGATTCCGGGCACCCGTGTCATCGACCGCTCCGTGGTCCGCTTTCCCGAGGCCGGCCTCGAGATCACCTGCATGCCGTTGCTGGCCAATTTCGTCTCCATCGGCACCGGCTACGGCATCGATGCCGACTGGCGCCACGGCATGTACCACGGCCCCGAGCCGGTGACCCAGGGCCTCGTGCTCGCGGTTGACGAGGTGCAGGGGATCGCCCAGTACGGCATCGTCGACCACGTGGCTGAGTTCTCCTATGACGGTCATGTGGGCTACGGCTTGCTCGAGCACGGTTTCTTCGGCCCCTACCGCCACTACGGCTTGCTCGACGGTGGCATGGGAGCGCCGGCGGACTGAAGCGTCGGCCAACCGAGGCCCCATACCGGCGCCCGGGCTCGGCGGATGCCCGGTTTCTGGGCAGTCCGGGCATGCGAGAATAAGGGATGCCCGACGCCGCCAGCGTCCTCCTCCAGCGTCTGCAGGCCGCCTTCGACACCATTGCCCCCGAGGCCGACCCGGTGCTGCGGGTCTCGGACCGGGCCGACTTCCAGGCCAACGGCGCCCTGCCTCTCGGGAAGGTGGTGGGCCGGCCGCCGCGCCAGGTGGCCGAGGAGGTCGTGGCGGCGGCCTCCCTCGACGACATCTGTGCCGAGGTCGAGGTCAGCGGCCCCGGCTTCATCAACCTGACGCTGTCCGACAGCTTCGTGGCCGGCCTGGTGGCGGCGCTGTCCACCGACGAGCGCATGGGCGTCGACATGGTCGCCAGCCCCGAGACCGTGATCATCGACTACTCGTCGCCCAACGTGGCCAAGGAGATGCACGTCGGGCATCTCCGCAGCACCCTCATTGGGGACGCCCTGGCCCGCGTGCTCGGGTTCCTCGGCCACGACGTGCGGCGCGAGAACCACATCGGCGACTGGGGCACGCCGTTCGGCATGCTCATCGAGTATCTGCTCGACGTGGACGGGGCGGCCAACGCCGAGTCGTTCAGCGTGCGGGATCTCAACGAGTTCTACGCCGCGGCCCGGCGTCAGTTCGACAGCGACCTCGACTTCGCTGAGCGCTGCCGCAACCGCGTCGTGCTGTTGCAGACCGGCGACGAGGAGACGCTGCACCTCTGGCGCATCTTCGTCGCGGAGTCCATGCGCCACGCCGGCGAGGTCTACGAATTGCTCGGCGTCCTCCTGACCCCCCAGGACGTCATGGGGGAGAGCTTCTATAACCCGCTGTTGCCCGTCGTCGTCTCCGAGCTCGACGACAAGGGCCTCTTGGTGGAGAACGACGGGGCCCTCTGCGTGTTCCCCGAGGGCTTCGAGAATCGCAACGGTGAGCCGCTCCCGCTGATCGTGCGCAAGTCGGACGGCGGGTACGGCTACCCGGCGACCGATCTGGCCAGCGTGCGCGACCGTACCGGCCGTCTCGGCGCCACCCGGCTCATCTACGTCGTCGGGAACGAGCAGTCCCTGCACCTGCGCCTCGTCTTCGCCGTCTCCACGCTCGCCGGATACCTGCGCGAAGAGGACGAGGCCGTCCATGTCGGGTTCGGCCTCGTCCTGGGTACGGACGGCAAGCAACTGGCCAGCCGTGCCGGCGGTTCGTCGCGTCTCATCGACCTGCTGACCGAGGGGATCGAGCGGGCGGCTGCGGCCATGAAGGAGCGCTCGAACGACCTGTCGCCCGAACGGCAGGCTGCCGTCGCCCATGCGCTGGGCGTCGGCGCGGTCAAGTACGCCGACCTGTCGACCGAGCGGGCACGGGGCTACGTCTTCGACTGGGACCGGATGCTGGCCTTCGAAGGCGACACCGGCCCTTACCTGCAGTACGCGCACGCGCGCGTGCGCTCGATCTTCCGGCGTGCCGGCGTGGCCCCGCCGGCACCGGGTGCGGTGCCACTGCTCGGCGAGCCCCAGGAGCGCGCCCTGGCGTTGCACCTCCTGGGCTTCGCGGCAGCGGTGGAGGCGACGGCCGAGTCCTGCAGCCCGTCCAAGCTCTGCACCTATTTGTTCGAGCTGGCCACCTCGTTCACCACGTTCTACGAGGCCTGCCGGGTGCTGGTGGATGACGAGGCGGTGCGGGACTCGAGGCTCGGGCTGTGCGACCTCACGGCACGGGTGTTGGAGCTTGGGCTTTCCCTGCTGGGTATCGAGGCGCCCGACCAGATGTGACCGCGGCCGGGCCGGCCCCTATCCTCTGCCCGGCACGTCAGGTGTGGGCCCCCGTGGGGGATCGCACGATGAAGAACCGCACAATGAAGAACCGCACAATGAAGAACCGCACAATGAAGAACCGCACAATGAAGAACCGCACAATGAAGAACCAACGAGGAGTCGCAGCGATATGGATCTGAACGGCACGTCGGCGATCGTCACCGGAGGGGCGTCCGGGCTCGGCCTGGCGACCTCTCGTCTGCTCGCCGAGCGCGGCGTGCGCGTGGTGGTGGCCGACCTCCAGGAGGACAAGGGCGTGCCGCTGGCCAAGGAGATCGGCGGCCTGTTCGTGCAGACCGACGTCACCAACACCGACCAGGTCATCAGCGCGGTGGACGCCGCCCTCGAGATGGGGCCGCTCAAGTCATTGGTGAACTGCGCCGGCATCGGCTGGGCCACCCGCACCATCGGCCGCGACGGCGAGTACTCCTCCGCGCACGACCTCGACCTGTATCGCCGCGTCATCGAGATCAATCTGGTCGGCTCGTTCAACTGCATCCGCCTGGCCGCCACCAAAATGAGCCTCAACGAGCCCGACGTCGACGGGGCCCGCGGTGCCATCGTGAACACGGCGTCGGTGGCGGCCGAGGACGGGCAGATCGGCCAGGCCGCCTACTCGTCGTCGAAGGGCGGCGTCGTCGGCATGACGCTGCCCGTGGCACGCGACCTGTCCGTGGTCGGCATCCGGGTCAACACCATCCTGCCGGGGCTGATCGACACGCCGATCTACGGCGAAGGCGAGGGAGCCGAGACCTTCAAGGGCAAGCTCAGCCAGGACGTGTTGTTCCCGCACCGTCTCGGCTACTCGACGGAGTTCGCGTCCCTGGCCGTCGAGCTGCTCTCCAACTCTTACATCAACGCCGAGTCGATCCGCATCGACGCCGGCATCCGCATGCAGCCCAAGTAGCCCAAGTAGCCCAAGTAGCCCAAGTAGCCCAAGTAGCCCAAGTAGTTCGCACGGCGCTGCGCATGACGGGGGAGGAAACGGTGGGGCAGGAACCGGTGGGGCAGGAACCGATGGCGGAGCAAAGGTCGTGATCGACGCGGAGCTGGCGGCCATTGTCGACCTGCTGCCCAAGATGGACCTGGTGGACCCGGTGGCGGCGCGCCAGGCCTTCGAAGAACTGCTGGCCGGCATCACCTTCGACATCCCGGGCATCGAGACGCTCGACATCGAGGACCGGATGGTGCCGGGCCATGAGGGCGACCCCGAGGTGGCCGTGCGGGTCTACCGGCCGAGAGGGGTCGTGGCGGGGACCCAGCGGCCCGGTGTCGTGATGATCCACGGTGGCGGGTTCGTGATCGGCAGTGTCGACGTCGAGCACGGCGGCGCGGCCCAGATGGCGATCAGCACCGGCGCCGTCGTGGTGTCCGTCGACTACCGCCTGGCACCCGAGCACCCCTACCCTGCTGCCCTGCATGATTGCTATGCCGCGCTGACGTACCTCCACGACGAGGCCGACGCGCTCGGCGTCGATCCCGATCGGGTCGCCCTGGCCGGGACGAGTGCCGGGGGCGGACTGGCGGCGGCGACCGCCCTGCTGGCCCGTGACCGGGGCGGCCCGGCGGTGTGCTTCCAGCTGCTGCACATCCCCGAGCTCGACGACCGGCTGCAGACCGTCTCCATGCAGGCCTTCGTGGACTCGCCCATGTGGAACAGGCCGCTGGCCGTGCAGAGCTGGCGGGCCTATCTCGGCTCGCTCTCCGGGTCCGCCGACGTGCCGGCCTACGCGGCGCCTGCCCGGGAGGCCGATCTCTCGGGGTTGCCGCCGGCCTACATCTCGACGGCCGAGAACGACCCGCTGCGCGACGAAGGGATCACCTACGCCCAGCGCCTGCTGCAGGCGGGGGTCTCGGTGGAGCTGCATCAGTTCCCCGGCACCTTCCACGGGTCGGCGGTGGTGACGACGGCGGCCGTCTCGCGGCGCGCCCAGCGCGAGTCGACCCTGGTGTTGCGGCAGGCCCTCGGCGTCGAGGGCGACTGAGGCCGACCTCTCGGGCGCGCTCGGCCCAGGCATTTGCCTTCGCAGCCTGACCGGCACCCGTCTGATTCGGACCGACGTCCCTCTACGCTGGCCGAGGTCCGCGCACCGGGCGCGGACACAGAAGACGAGAAGGATCCCCTCCCATGGCCGACGTCCTGTCAGAGAAGTCCCGTGCGCTCATCGCCCGGCCCGTATTGGCCTCGCTGGCCACGCTGAATCCCGACGGGTCGCCGCAGATCACCCCGCTGTGGGTCGATCTCGACGGCGACGACGTCATCTTCAATACGGCCCAGGGCCGCAAGAAGGCGCGCAACCTCGAGCGCGACGCCCGGGTCGCCGTCACGGTCATCGACCCGGACGACCAGTACAACGTGGTCGCGTTCCGGGGCACCGTCATCGACGTCACGACCGACGGAGCGGACGCGCACATCGACGCCCTGGCCAAGAAGTACCTCGGGGTCGACACCTATCCCATGCGCAGTGAAGGCGAGGTCCGCATCATCGTCAGGGTGCGCACGGACCACGTCGCCATGGGCGGCTGACGCCGGACGCCGGACGCCGGACGCCGGACGCCGGACTCCGCGCCGACCCGACCCACTCGTTTCATCAGTCGATCAGCTGGCGCCGCTGAGGACCAGCACGCCGACCGCCGCCGCGATGGCGAACGGCACGCTGGCCACGCCCAACAGGCTGGCCCGCCGCACGTCGGGACGCCCACCGGCGCTCTTTGCCGCCCGCAACCACAGGATCCAGGCCAGGGAGCCTGTAACGAACAGGTTCGGCCCCACGTTGAGGCCGATGAGGAGCGCGAAGGGGTGGGGTGGTTGGCGGGCCGCCAGGAGCGACGCCGCCGGCAGGTTGTTCACCAGGACACTGGTCACGGCCGCGAAAGCTGCAGTGCCCCAGGCGTCGAGGTGGGAGAGCAGGGTGGCCGGCCCCGACCAGGACCGCCCGAGTGTGCCGAGTGCGACGGCGAGGCCGAAGAGCCCCACCAGGACCGGGACGCCGAGCACCTGCAGGGCGGCGCGGGCCCGTTCCCGGGCCTGGTCCCGGGCCCCCGCTGAAGCGGAAGAGCCCCCAGCACCGCTCCGTCCCGCCGCGCGCACCAGCACAGCCACCAGGCCCACCGCCGCCACCGGGAGTGCCGGCGCGCGCAGGGCCACGACGAGCACCGTCACGACCCCGATCGCCACCAGTCCGACTCCGAGCACGGGACGCTCCGGTTCGGTGGCCGAGACGATGGTGGTCCGCAGGGCGCGGTGGTGCACCGCGCCGACGACGAGCGCGGTGACCGTGGCGGCCGCCAGCGCCGGCAGAGCCATGTGGTCGAGGAACGACCGCCCGGAGAGGTGGAGATGGCCGAGCACGATGAGATTGGTGAGGTTCGAGCCCGGCAGGAGCAGTGACCCGGCGTTGGAGAGGAGCAGGCAGGCGTAGAGGAGGGGGGCCACCTGGCCCTCACCGCGGCTGCGGCCGGCGTAGACGAGGACAGGGGTGAGGAACGTGACGGAGGTGTCGAGATTCAGCAGCGTCGTCACGAGGACGACGAGTACCGCGGACCCGAGGTAGAGCAGGACTCCGTTGGGGGCCAGCCGGGCCAGCGCGTGACCGCCCGCGGCGAACAGGTGATCTTCGTCGGCGACGAGACCGACCAACAGCAGCCCAGCGACCAGGACGAAGGGCGGCCAGTCCTGGGCGGCTGCGGCGCGAGCTTCGTGCGGGGCGAGCAGTGCTGCGACGAGGAGGAACCCGCACCCTGCCGCAGCCGGCGCCCACCGCCGCACCGTGCCGACACCGACAACAACACCGGCGCCGCTGGTGTCGGTCACCGGGTGCTCCCGGCTCCCCACGCTGCGCACCGTCGGTCTGTGCCCCACCGGCGAGCGGTGGAAACACCGGTGGTAGTGGGCGCCGGCGGCGGCCCCGTCACGGTGCGCCGGTCAGGTCGCCCCAGGTCGGGCGGCCCCGGGTCAGGCGGCCCCAGGTCGGGCGGCCCCAGGTCAGGTCGCCCCAGGTCGGGCGGCCCCAGGTCGGGCGGCCCCAGGTCGGGCGGCCCCAGGTCAGGCGGCGGAAGCCTTGACCGCAGTCGTCTCGTCGGCGCTCGACAGCGCCTTCCAGAGCGCCCAGTAACTCTTGTAGGTGATGGCGTCGGTGATGTACCCGGCTCGCTCCAATTCGGCGTGGAAGGCCGGCAGGTTGCGCCAGGGCACACCCATGTCGACGTGGTGGGCGAGGTGCCAGCCCGTGTTGTACGGGACGATCCAGAAACGAGCCAGCCATGACTGGCGCACGTTGTGCGTCGTGGCCCGGCGGTCGGAGTTGCGTTCCATCCCGCCGTGCTCGGCGATGGAGCGCAGGCGGTTGATGACGCGCCACTCGGTCATCCAGGGCAGGAACCACAGGAGCGGATAGATCCACCACCGCCCGGTGGCGGCCCACATGACGGCCCAGAGCAGTGCCTGCAGGCCGAAGATGGACAGGCCGATGGGCCGGAACGGCTTTGTGCGTGTGTTCTTGACCAACGGCACGAAGTTCTTCCAGCCGCTGATGCCGACGGCATCACGGAACAACCGTCGTCGCAGCGCCCGGCGCGTGCAGCGATACGGCCCATAGAACGCCATGTCGGGCTCGTCCGGCCCGAACTCGTCCTTGTGATGGGCGAAATGCACCCGGCGGTAGAGCTGCACCGGCGTGAAGACGGGGTAGGCCACGACCCACTTGCCGATCCAGTCGTTCCACCGCTTGTTGGTGAAGAGGAGCTTGTGCGCCGCCTCGTGCATGAGGATGGCGAAGCGGGCGTACATGGGGCCCATCAAGACGAACGCGATCAGGTAGCTCCACCACTGGTCGATCCAGACGGCCCCGCCGATGATCACCGCCACCCAGAACCAGACCGCTGCCACGGAGAGGGCGTTGCGCGCGTTGTCGATCCGCCGCAGGTCCGTGCGCAGTGCCGGGATGGCCATCCCGTTGGCCAGCAGGCGCTCGCTGGGCAGCACCGAGGGCCGGTCGGCTGCTTCGGGCACCATGGTGCTGGCCATGGCGTCTATATTACGGGAATCAGTCAAGTGACGCAACTACGTAATACCGCCGTGCGGCCGCACGGGGCGGAGCCCCTGACGGCCCGCTCCGTCCTGGCCAGCGCGCTGCTCGGCATGGATCCGCCCGAGCTGCCGGTGGCCCAGCTCGTGCGCCTGACCAGCCTCTTCGGCATCAGTGAGAACCGGGCCCGGGTGGCGCTGAGCCGCATGGTGGCGGCCGGTGAGGCCACCTCCGACGGCGCGGGCCGGTACCGGCTGGCCGGTCACCTCGCAGCACGCCAGTCGCGGCAGTCGGCCAGCCGCGCCGGCGCCACCACCCCCTACGACGGGGAGTGGTGGCTGGCCGTCGTCACGACCACGGGAAGCTCGGCCGAGGTGCGAGGGACGCGGCGCCGCACGCTTTCGTACGGCCGTCTGGCCGAGCTGCGCGAGGGCGTCTGGATGAGGCCGGCCAACCTCGCGGTGCGGCTGCCCGACCCTCTGGAGGGGGACGTCGAGCTCATGACGGCACGGCCGGAGGATCCGGTGGGACTGGCCCAGAGGCTGTGGGATCTCCCCGCGTGGTCCTCGCACGCCCGCGACCTATTGCGCGACCTCGAGGCCCTCGCCCCCGACGGGCCCGAGGCGCTGGCACCGGGCTTCGAACTGTCGGCGGCCGTGCTGCGCCACCTGCAGGCCGATCCGTTGTTGCCCGCGGAGCTCCTGCCCGCCGACTGGCCCGGCACGCCGCTGCGCGCCACCTACGACGCCTGGGACGCCCGCTACCGGACGACGCTGCGCGACTGGAGCCGGTCCGGCTGAGCACGAGGACTCCACGAGCGGCCCGGCGGCTGACCGACCGGTGGGTCAGTGCAGCAGGTCGAGCGTGTTGGCGTCCCCGTTGTCGTCGACGAAGAGGATGCCGTGGCCACTCGGCGCGATGGCCAAGCCGAAGAGGTCACCCCCTGCGTTGAACGGGTCGATCGTGCGGGTGTCCACCTGCGAGCCGAAAGGTGTGACCTCGACGGCGTTCCCGTTGTTGCCGTTGACGGCAATCAGGTCACCGCCGGGTGCCACCGCTAGGCCGAGGGGCGCCTCGAGGCTCCCGCCCTCGCTCAGGGTGAAACCGCCGCCCGACATGGGGAAGAAGCGGCTCGTGGCGAACGGGATGGCTGCAATGCGGTTCTGCACGGTGTCGGCGACGTACAGGGCGCCGTCGGGCTCGAGCGCCACCCCGGTCGGGCCGAGGACCAGGGCGCTGGAGTTGAGCTCCTCGGGGAACCCGGTGGCGACCGTCGTGGTGTTGAAGAGGATCGGCGGCCGGCCGGCCGGCTCGAAGACGCTCAGGCGGAGCACGGTGCCCTGGTTCACCTGGTTGCCGGCGGCTGCGACCGTGCCGTTGAGCACATTGGTCACGAACAGTTCGGCGAACGGTCCGAACAGCTGTACCGAGGTCATGTCCCAGGGCCCGTTGATGCCGTGACCGGCGAAGGTCTCGACGGGTACGCCCGCACTGTTGAGGACGATGAGGCACCCGGCCTCCGGGGTGCCGGTCCCCTGGTCGGTGACCGGCAGACTGCCCACTACGACGTAGCCGTCGTTCAGCACGCTGAGCGCGGTCGTGAGACCGACGCCACCCGGGCAGCCGGGCAGGTTCGGGTTGATCTGGGCGAACAGGCTCACCTGTCCGGCCGGCGCCACCTCCACGATCGTCGTGCCGGTGCCCTGGGTGTTGTTGCTGGCGTTGAAGTTGCTCACCAGCGTGTCGCCGCGTACCAGGGAGCCCGTTCTGAACGGGACGGTCGCGACGCCGTAAGGGTTGACGTCGCCGTTGCTCGGCACCGTCGACGC
>Ga0302324_100028969_pt1 | contig 10514 bp, 9 predicted proteins | sample Palsa_T0_1_FD_201949 | JGI IMG/M metagenome (GOLD analysis project Ga0302324, IMG submission 201949) | Peat permafrost microbial communities from Stordalen Mire near Abisko, Sweden - Palsa_T0_1 | ecosystem: Environmental > Terrestrial > Soil > Palsa > Peat permafrost | place: Sweden: Abisko... | reverse complement strand
TCGACGGATTGCGGCTGCCGCCGCATTCGATCGAGGCGGAGCAATCGGTGCTCGGTGGCTTGATGCTGGATTCCGCCGCCTGGGACCAGGTCGCGGACCGGGTGCTCGCCGAGGATTTCTATCGCAATGACCATCGCCTGATCTTCGCGGCGGTCGCCGGCTTGATCGAGCGCAATCAGCCCTGCGATGCCGTGACCCTGTCGGGGCATCTGGAGAGTCAGGGGCTGCTCGAGCAGGTCGGCGGCCTGTCCTACTTGGGATCCCTGGCCCGCGACACTCCCACGGCCGCCAATATTCGCGCCTACGCCGACATCGTGCGCGAGCGTTCGGTGCTGCGCCAGCTGATCACGGCGGGCAATGCCATCGCCAGCAGCGCGCTCGAGCCCGAAGGGCGCGAAGCGCGCGAGATCGTCGACGATGCCGAGCGCGCGGTGTTCGAGATCGCCGAACGCGGTTCCCGCGGCAAGGTGGGGTTCAGGGTGGTGAAGAACATTCTTCCCGAAGTCGTCAATCGAATCGACGAGCTGTATCACTCCGACGGCAAAATGACCGGTGTTGCGACCGGCTTCAAGAAGCTCGATGAGATGACCTCCGGGCTGCAGCCGGGCGACCTGATCATCGTCGCCGGCCGCCCATCGATGGGCAAGACCACGCTGGCGGTGAATATTGCGGAGAACGCCGCGCTCGGCGCCAACATGTCGACGGCGATCTTCAGCATGGAAATGTCGGCGGAGTCGCTCACGCTGCGCATGATTTCATCGCTCGGACGCATCAATCAGGGCCATCTGCGCTCGGGCCGCTTGACCGAGGAGGATTGGCCGCGCATCGACTCGGCCATGACGCAGCTCGGCAGCGCCAGGATATTCGTCGATGACACCCCGGCGCTCACGCCCACCGAGGTGCGCGCGCGCGCGCGCCGCCTGAAGCGCGAGCGCGGGCTGGATTTGATCGTCGTCGACTATCTGCAGCTCATGCAGGTCGCCGGCACCAAGGAGAATCGCGCCACCGAGATCTCGGAAATCTCGCGCTCGCTGAAGGCGCTGGCCAAGGAGCTGAAGGTGCCGGTCATCGCCGTGTCGCAGCTCAATCGCGGCGTCGAGCAGCGCACCGAGAAGAAGCCGGTGATGTCGGATCTGCGCGAGAGCGGCGCGCTCGAACAGGACGCGGACCTGATCCTGCTGATCTATCGCGAAGAGCAGTACGATCAGAACACCACGCGCAAGGGCATCGCGGACATCATCGTGGCCAAGCAGCGCAACGGCCCGACCGGCGACGTTCAGCTTACCTTCCTCGGCCAATACACCAAGTTCGAGAATTTCGCGCCGGAATCCTACGCCGAGGGCGTATTCCGGTGACACCGATGGTCAGCGCGGCGATCGATTCCGCCGCGCTTCATCACAATTTGCAGGTGATCAGGCGCTGGGCGCCGCGCTCGCGGGTTATGGCCGTGATCAAGGCCAATGCCTACGGCCATGGGCTCATTGCCGTGGCCCGCGCGCTCCAGTCCGCCGATTCCTTCGCGGTGGCGCGGGTCGATGAAGGGCTCACGCTGCGCCAGGCCGGCATCGATACGCCCACGGTGCTGCTCGAGGGGGTGTTCGACCGCGAGCAGCTCGACGCGGCGGCAGCGGCGCGCTTCGAGCTGGTGGTGCACACGCCGGAGCAAATCGATCTGTTGCGCGCGGCTTCGCCCGGCGTGCGCTTCAAGGTGTGGCTCAAGCTCGATAGCGGCATGAACCGGCTGGGTTTCAAGGGCGCGGCTTTCCAGGCCGCGCTCGCCGCGCTCAACACGCTGCCCGCGGTGCAGGCACCGGTGAATCTGTTCACCCATTTGGCCTCGGCGGATGCGCCGGAGCGGCCCGCCACGTCGGAGCAACTGGCGCGGTTTGCCGCGGCAACCGAGTCTCTGGCGGGCGAGCGCAGCATCGTGAATTCCGCCGGCATGCTCAGCTACCCCGAGGCGCAGGCCGATTGGGTGCGGCCCGGCCTGCTGCTGTACGGGGTGTCGCCGTTCGCAGGCTCGATCGGCGCGGATTTCGGCTTAAGGTCCGCCATGACCCTGCGCTCGCAGGTCATCGCGATCAAGCAACTCGAGGTCGGCGAGCAGGTGGGCTATGGCGGCGACTGGAGCGCTGCGCGCCCGACGCGCCTGGCGGTGGCGGCCATCGGCTATGGGGACGGCTATCCACGCAACCTTGCCTCCGGTGCCCCCGTGCTGGTGAATGGCGAGCGCGCGCCGCTCGCCGGGCGGGTCTCCATGGACATGATCGGGATCGATGTGACCGAGCTTGCGCGCGTGCCCGCGCTGGGCGATCCGGTCATCCTGTGGGGCGCCGGATTGCCGGTCGAGGAAATTGCCGTGTGGGCCGATACCATTCCCTACGAGCTGCTCTGCGGCATCAGCCAGCGCGTCGCCGTGGAGCTGCGCTAGATCAAGGAGAGAATTGCCATGACACGACTATTGCTCGCAGCCGTTCTGGGTCTTGTCGCGGCGGCGAGCCACGCCGATGCCGGCGCGACAGATAGCACCTTGAAGCAGCTCACCCAGGAGATGGCGGACGCGCTCGCGCCCGGCGATCGGACGGTGTGGGAACGTTACACCGATCCCGCCTTGATCTATGCCACCGAGGACAATCTGGTCAAGACGCGCAAGCAATTCCTGGCGGACCTCGAGCCGCTGCCCGCGGGTTACTCAGGGAAAATCAACATCGTGGAATTTCAGTCGCAGGACTTTGGCGCGTTCGCGGTCACCACGTACATTCAGGACGAGTACGAGACTGTGGAAGGGCACGAGCTGCACGCCCACTATCGCACCACCGACACCTGGCGGCGCACCCCGGCAGGCTGGCGGCTGGCGGGGTCCGAGACTTTCAGCGTGCCCATTGACCCGCCCGCCGGCGTGAGCTCGGCCGATGCGCTGGCAGGCTTCGAGGGTCGCTACCGCTTGAGCGCCAAGACCGTGCAGACCATTCGCCGCGACGGCGATCACTTGGTGGTGGAGCGCGCGGGCAGGGCGCCGCAGATCCTGCTGGTGGAAAGCGGCGATGTGTTCTTTACTCCCGGACGCCCGCGCACCGTGCGCGTGTTCCAGCGCAACAGCGCGGGAGCGGTGATCGGTTTCGCCGATCGGCGCGAGGGCGTCGATCTGAGCTGGGCGAAAGAAATTAATTGACGGGGGCGTGGGACCTGGCGAGCAATTCGTCGACCTTGGTTTTCAAGCCCGGTGATTGGCCATACAGCATGTCAACCAGCTTCTGACTGTCTTGCCGCGCGGTCGCATCCGGATCGGTGCGGCTGGCCACCGTACCCCAATACGCCGCCTGGGTGGCCGGCTCGATGACGATGGCGTTGTCCTTCACCGCGGAGGTGAAGTAATACTTGGTCAGCTGCGCCGGCGCCGACGGATTTCCGTGCTGCGCCGACATCTGCCATAGCTTGGCGGCCTCGTCATGGTTGCGCTCGACGCCGTCGCCGTTCCAATACATCGTGCCCAAGAGAAATCCGGCGTTGGCCTGCCCCTGGTCCGCGGCCTTGCGAAACCAGCGCGCCGCTTCCGCGTAGTTCTGCCCGGTGCCGTTCCCGCTCAGGTACATTTGTCCAAGATCCGTCTGCGCATCGGCAACGCCCTTGTCCGCGCTCTTCTTGCACAACGCAAACGCCTTGGCGGGGTCCTTGCGCACCCCGAGGCCCTGAAGATACTGGTTCCCCAAGGCGCAATCGCCCATGGCAAATCCGCGCGCGGACGCTCGCCCATAGAATTTCGCCGATTTTACGTAGTCCTGCGTGCGCCCCTGGCCATGAAAATAACAGTCCGCGAGAAGCTGGGTACCGGTCGGATCGCCGCGCTTCTCAGCCACCGCGAACAAATCGCAGGCCCGGCTGCGGTCGGCGCCCACGCCCCGGCCGCTCCAATACATCAGTCCCAGCATCGAGGAGCCGACCGCGCTGCCTCGGTCGTTCATGCCCTGGTAGATCCCGAGCGAAGTCTGGTAATCCCCGGCCTTGTTCGCGGCGCTCGCCCGGGCCAAGGACTCGGCATCGTCCTCGAGCGCCTGGCCGTGCCCGGCACCGGCCAGCAGCAGTCCAAGGCCGATTCCGCCGATCGCTCGCACAGCGCCCGATCGCATGCGCCTGGAGCTACTCAAACAGCGCTTTCATGCGCGGATCGCGACCGATGCCGCCGTACAGGTCGAAGCCCCGATCGAGCCACGCACGCAGCGGATCATCCGCCGCCAGCAGCGGCAGGGTGGCGAGGCTCGCCACCCAGTGAAAATCGCCGAGGGCGATATAGTCGGCGTAATTCGGCGAGCTGCCCCCCAAGAAAGGCGCGTGCGCGAGTTGCGTGCGCAGCGGCGTGAGCGCTTCGCGCGCCGCGGGCAGCGCCGCTTCCCGATTGGCCGTGGCCTCCTCCAGCGTCAGACCGTGCAAGCGCGTCTCACGCGATTGCCGAAAGTAGGCGCGATCCTCGGGCCGGGCGGCGTTGTGAATGTCCAGCACGTAGATGCGGAACAACTTGCGCATGATCTCCCATTGCCGCCAGGCGTCGAAGAACCGCACCATGGAGTTTTCCGCCGGACTCGAGAACAGCGCCGGCAACTGCGGAAAGGCGCGGTCCAGGTATTCGGCAATGGTCCAGCTATCGGCTACCATGGTGCCGTCGTGCTCGATGACGGGCACGGTCTTGGATCGCCCGGCGAACACCGTCGGGATTTCGGTGAAACCAAGCGGCACGGACTCGAAGGACAGACCCTTGTGCGCCAACGCGTAGCGGATCCGCCACACGTAGGGGCTGGAGGAACGGCCGTTGGCGAGCACCAGTTGGTAGAGGCGGATGCGGGAGTCGCCGGGATTTTTCATGCTGAGAAGAATAGCGCGCAGCGCCGCCAGACACCAATGATGCACTCCGTTCGGCGCCTGCTCGACGTCGATGAGCCCTGCATCCAGGGCCTCTCCGATCTGCTGATCGATTGCGTGGAGGGCGGGGCATCGGTGAATTTCATGCACCCACTGTCGCAGCAGAAGGCGCGCGATTTCTGGCGGCGCGTGGCGCAGGCAGTCGCCGACAACAGGCGCGCACTGTTGGTGGCGGAGGATGCCGGCGGCATCGTCGGCACGGTGCAATTGATCCTCGAGCAGCCGGAGAACCAACCGCACCGCGCCGATTTGTCGAAGATGCTGGTACACCGAAGAGCGCGGCGCCAGGGATTGGGAGCGGCACTGTTGCGATCCGCCGAGGCGCTGGGCAGAGAGTGCGGGAAAACACTGCTGGTGCTCGACACGGCAAGCGCCGAAGCCGAGCGGCTGTATGCCAGCCTGGGTTGGCAGCGCTGCGGGGTGATTCCTGGATTCGCCCTGCTGCCGCACGGCGGCCCGTGCGACACCACCTACTTCTATCGGGTTCTGCGTCCCTGAATCAGGGCCGCCGCATTTACGCTGCCGGTGCGGGCCGCTTCGGTATATTGAGGCCCTTGATGACGGCAGTCCTCGCCAGGAACGCATCGAGCGCGCGCGTCACATGCGGAAAATTCTTGATGCCGACCAACTCGCCCGCTGCGTAGAAAACCACCAGCCCGCGCACCCAGGGGAAAATGGCGATATCGGCAATGCTGTACAGCTCGCCCATGATCCAGGCGCGGCCCTCCAGGCGCTGGTTGAGCACGTGCAGCAGGCGCTGCGATTCGGCGACGTAGCGATCGCGCGGCCGCTTGTCCTCGTAGTCCTTGCCCGCGAATTTGTGGAAAAATCCCACCTGGCCGAACATGGGTCCGATACCGCCCATCTGAAACATCAGCCATTGGATGGTTTCATAGCGGCCGGCGGGATCCTGCGGCATGAGCTGAGCGCTCTTGTCGGCGAGATAAATGAGGATTGCCCCCGATTCGAACAATGCCAGCGGCTTCCCGCCGGGGCCGTTGGGATCGATGATGGCCGGAATCTTGTTATTGGGATTGAGCGACAGGAATTCCGGCGTCATCTGATCTTGGGTATCGAAGTTCACCAGATGCGGCTCGTACGGCAGCCCGGTTTCCTCCAGCGTGATCGAGACTTTGACGCCATTCGGAGTCGGCAGGGAATACAGCTGGATTCGATCCGGATGGCGCGCCGGCCACTTTCGGGTGATGGGAAATTCAGAAAGATCGGTCATGCCGGAACCTTGACGGGGCCGGCCGCTAGCTTTCGAAGAACCCCATCTTCACGCCGGCGAGCTGCACGACATCGTTGTCGTTGAGGCGGCGGGCCTGCGGGCCGATGGGCACACCGTTGACCTGCGGATAATCATTTTCCTTGCCGCTGTCCACGTGCACGATGAAATAGCCCTCGGCACGCCGGGTGATGGCGGCGACCTGAATGCCCGGGCGGCCCAAAGTGGTGAGCGCCTTGGTCAATTCCAATTCGCGTCCGGCGAACGCCCCGCTCAGCACCTGAAGCTTCGCCTTGGGCAGCGCCGTCGCGCTCTCCGCACCGGCCGGCACATTCGGACGCCTCGCGGGCACTGCCTTGGCTGCCTGATCCACCGCGGCCGCGACCCGGCGGATGCGGTCCTCGCCCTGAGAGCTCGGCGTGATGACCATGGTCTTCTCGAACTCATCCTGATCCGCGCTGCCGTCCTGGCTGTCGACGAAGCGCAGTTGATGGTGCCCGACCGTGATCACATCGCCATGCTGCATGGCGTGCTTCTTGATCAGCTTGCCGTTGACGTAGGTGCCGTTGGTGCTGTTCAAGTCCTCCAAAAAGGAGTCATTGAGAATGTTGATGATGAGCGAATGATGGCCGCTCACCGCGGGATTATCGATACGGATATCGTTGTCTGGAAGGCGCCCTATGGTGTAGCGCTCCTTGTTCATGTTGTATTCCGCGAGGACCGCACCGTCCAAGCTGAGCATCAGGCGTGCCATTCAGACTCCCATATCCCTAACCGAACCATCCCAAGATTCTGTCAAATATACGCCGATGCGCGGGAAACGGCTCCGCCACATGCGCCATGATCACCGAGATGTTATCCCGGCCACCGTTATCGTTCGAGAGTTGGATCAATTGCTTAGCAACCGTGTCAAGATTAGCACTAAAGGTGCTGATTGTTAAGTGAATATCCTCGTCCTCGATCATGTCCGACAGGCCATCCGAGCAGAGCACATAGTAGTCGCTTTTCTGCACCGGCTGCTCGTGAATCTCCACCTCGACGTTTTGCTCGACCCCTAAGGCGCGGGTGACATAATTCTTGTTGGTCGCCCGCTGCGCCTCCTGCTGGGAGTAGAACCCCCGGTCGACCAGCTCCTGCAACAGCGAGTGATCCAGCGTCATTTGCTCGAAGCGGTTGTCCCGCAGCCGATAAAGCCTTGAATCACCGACGTGCGCTATGGACATCTTGTTATCGTGGAACAAACACGCCACGACTGTCGTGCCCATTCCCTCACATTGCGGCTGCGTCTTCGAGGTGTGGTAGATGATTTTATTGGCTCTGTGAATGGCATCACGCAGGATGATGCTCGGGCGCGTCAAGCCGGTCTCCGGATCGCGCACGGTCAGGTCCTCGCGCACCAGGGCGTCGCGCACCAGATTGATGATGGTCTTGACGGCGATGCCGCTCGCCACTTCACCGGCGTTGTAGCCGCCCATGCCGTCGGCCAGCACGAACAAGCCGATATCGCCCTCGGCGCCGATCATGTCCTCGTTATGATCGCGGACCTTGCCCGTGTCGGTGAGCGCAACGCTGGCGATTTTCCCGCGCAGGCTCATGGCTGCCCGCTCGGCATGCGCGACCGACAGTCATCCAGCGCGGCTGCCATCTGCGCGCCGGAATCGAACCTCGCTTCCGGATCCTTGGCGAGCGCGCGATCGACGATGCTTTCGACGCAGGGGGGAAGGTCCGGCCGGAAAGCCCGTAGCGGCGGATGCGGAGCCTCGGCGATCTGCTGCATCAGCCCGGTCATCGAGTCGGCCGTGAACGGCAGCTGCCCGGTCAGCAATTGGAACAGGCTGACGCCGAGCGAAAACAAGTCCGAGCGCCCGGTCACAGTTCGTCCCTCGAGCTGCTCTGGCGACATGAAAGACGGCGTGCCGAGAACGATGCCCGTGCGCGTGCTGCCGGCGCCGGTGAGGCGCGCAATTCCGAAATCGGTGATTTTCAATACCCCCGTGCTCGAATCGTACATGAGGTTCGCGGGCTTGATGTCGCGATGAACGACTTGCTGCTTGTGGGCGAAGCCCAAGGCCTCCGCGGTACGGCCGATCAACTCGAGCACCTTGCGCGGTTCCAATAGGTTGTTCGATGCCGAGTAGTCGCTCAAATGACGGCCCTTCAGGTATTCCATTGCGATGTAGGCAAGCCCCCGTTCCTCGCCGACGTCATAGATGGTAACGATGTTTGGATGGTTGAGTCGACCGGCGGTCTCAGCTTCCCGAAAAAAACGCACTCGGGCCTCGGCGAGCTCCGTGTCGCTGAATTCGGCGGCCAGCGGAATGGCCTTGATGGCGACCTGTCGATTGATGGCCGAATCGCGTCCCAGATAGACGATGCCCATCGCGCCGCGGCCGATTTCGCGCTCCAGCACATAACGGCCGAGACGCTGGTCCGCGGGCACTTCCTCGACGTTTTGGCGCGCCAGCGGCGCGGCCGGCGCCACCGGTGCCACCGGTGCCACCGGCGCTGCCGGCGTGGCGACGCGCGCCGCAGCGGCATTCGCGGCCACGGCCACGGCCACGGCCGCGGGCACGGGCGCTGCGGCGGCCATGGCGGGTTGCGCCATCGTTGCCAGTGTCTTGAGCCGGGCGCGCTCGGCGTCCATCAGCCGCTTGAGGCGTGCGCCCACGTCGCGATAGGTGTTGTCGAAGCGCGCCAGATGCCGGTACACCGCGGTGGCCTGGGTGGTGCGCCCGCGCTGCTCGAGTTGGGTGCCGAGCGTATACAGATCGGCGAGCACGGTGGCGTTCGGCTTGCGCCCCTTGAGCTCGGCGAAGCGTTGTTCGAAGTTATCCAGCAAGCGCTTGGTGTCTGTGGCCGACACGCCGGATATTTTTGGCGCGGGGGAGGCCACCGCGGCGGTCTGAAAGTGCGACCACAGCAGCAAGGCGCTGCCGGCGGTCAGCAGCAGGAAGCCCGGCAGCCATAACCAGGCACTGGAGTGCGCAAGCATACTTAGCAACAGGTCCGATGCCAAAATGCAAAAGCCCACAATTGCCGCGATCAGGCCAAATTTGCGCATGCAATAAACATAATCCAATCCCGTAAGACCGGCAGTATAGGTGATCGGGCCACATGATCGGCAATGGTAAGCTCACAAAATGGCGTAAAGGGGGCCAATGGCGAAGTCAAAAGAGGTGTTCATTTGTCAAAACTGCGGAGCGTCTTCGCCGAAATGGCAGGGACAGTGCGCGGCTTGCGGCGAGTGGAACACCCTGCTTGCCGAGACTCTGACGGGACGATCGGCCACGGCCAAGGCCGTACCGGCCCGGCGCATCCAGGCTGCCACGCTGGCCACGCAGGCCCTGGAGGAGCAGCCGCGGCTCGCGACCGGCTCGGCAGAGCTCGACCGGGTGCTGGGCGGCGGCCTGGTGCCCGGCTCGGTGACGCTGATCGGTGGCGATCCCGGCATCGGCAAGTCGACCTTGATGCTGCAGGCTGCCGCCGCGCTCGATGCGCGGGGCCCGGTGCTGTATGCCACGGGCGAAGAATCCGTAAAGCAGGTCGCGCTACGCGCCCGGCGGCTGGGCCTAGAGGCCTCGACCTCGCGGCTCGCCGCGGAAACCTGCGTGGAGAGCATTGTCGCAGCCGCGACGGAACTGCATGCCCAAGCGCTCATCGTCGATTCCATCCAGACCATGTACTCGGAACGCATCGAGGCGGCGCCGGGCGCGGTTTCGCAGCTGCGCGAATGCACGGCCGAGCTGGTGCGCTTCGCGAAAGCCAGCGGCACCGCGGTGCTGCTGGTGGGGCATGTCACCAAGGAGGGGCAAATCGCCGGGCCGCGCGTGCTCGAGCACATGGTCGACACGGTGCTGTATTTCGAAAGCGATACCGGCAGCCGCTTCCGGGTTCTGCGCTCGGTCAAGAATCGATACGGCGCGGCCAACGAGATCGGCGTATTCGCGATGCTCGAGACCGGCCTGCGCGAAGTGGCGAATCCATCGGCCATCTTTTTATCGCGTCATGATGCGCCGGTCTCCGGCAGCGTGATCACCGTCATGCGCGAGGGCACCCGCTCGCTGCTGATCGAGGTGCAGGTGCTGGCGGATGCGAGTCTCGGCCCGAACCCGCGCCGCGTGGCGGTGGGCATCGACGCCAACCGGCTCACGATGCTGCTCGCGGTCGCGCATCGGCATGGAGGCCTTGCGTTGCAGGGCCAGGATATCTTCGCGAATGTGGTCGGCGGCGTGCGCCTGTCCGAAACCGCCGCAGATCTCGCCATCGTATTGGCGGCGCGCTCGAGCCTCGAGGATGCGCCGCTGCCCACTGCGCTGATCGCCTTCGGCGAGCTTGGCCTGGCCGGAGAAATCCGCCCTGTGCCGTTCGGCGA
>Ga0302324_100028968_pt1 | contig 10514 bp, 9 predicted proteins | sample Palsa_T0_1_FD_201949 | JGI IMG/M metagenome (GOLD analysis project Ga0302324, IMG submission 201949) | Peat permafrost microbial communities from Stordalen Mire near Abisko, Sweden - Palsa_T0_1 | ecosystem: Environmental > Terrestrial > Soil > Palsa > Peat permafrost | place: Sweden: Abisko... | reverse complement strand
GTCCCTCCGTCGCGCCATAGCCGATGGCGGGGCAGTCCCGGGCGCCCGGGACTGCCGCTGGCCAATGACCTGCGGCCTTCGGGGCAGGTAGGACTCTCTGGAGAGCATAGGTAGGGGGCTCTCTGGAGAGCATAGGTAGGGGGCTCTCTGGAGAGCATAGGTAGGGGGCTCTCTGGACAGCACAGGTAGGGGCTCTCTGGACAGCACAGGTAGGGGTTCTCTGGACAGCTAGGTGCATTCCCCCCAGGACAGCTAGTTCATGCGCCCGGCGGACGGTACCGGCCATTTCTCATTCCGGCGCTCCGTCCGCCCCGCCGGGCTGCCCGCCGGGCCGCATCGGGTGGTCGGTGTCCCACCGGGCCTGCACGGCGGGATAGATCAGCTCGTGATCGCGGGACAGCGAGGCTTTGACCTGCCGGGTCCGCTCATCGGCCAGCACCTCGATCTGGCCCGCCTCCACGGCGTCGAGGACCTGCCCGGCGACGTCAGCGGGACTGATCTTCGGCGCGTCGATGCGCGCGGCCATGTCGGTGTCAATGAAGCCGGCGTGGACCGCCACGACCAGAGTCCCCTGCGCGGCAAGTTCGATGCGGATGCCGTTGGTCATCGCCCACTCGGCTGCCTTGGAAGCGCCGTAGGTGCCGTTGACGGGGTTGGTGAACCAGCTCACGATGGAGAGCACGTTGACCAGCGCGCCGCCCCCGTTGGCTGCCAGCACCGGCGCGAACGCCCTGCACATGGCGAGCGTCGCGAAGTAGTTGGTCTGCATCTCCAGCCGGGCGCCATCCAGGGTGGGCGCGCCGATCAGCGGGCTGAACGTCATGACGCCCGCATTGTTCACCAGCAGGTCGGCATCCCGGCACTGCTCGGCGACCCGCGCAACGCTTCCCGGATCGGTGATGTCGAGCGTGACGGGCACGACCCCGCGCTCGGTGACGGCGGCCGGATCGCGCGCCGCTCCGTAAACGATCCGAGCGCCCCGCTCGACCAGCCCGTGAGCGAGCGCGCGGCCAAGGCCGCGCCCGGCTCCGGTGACCAGTGCCACTGAATCCTCTATGCGCATCCTCGTCCTTCCTGCCGGGCTGGGCCGCCGCGCTGCCAACGCAACCAGATGCGGCGCACCGCGATCTATCGTGCCCCCGCGGCAGCGCGCACGCACCCGCCGGGGCCGGGCATCTGGAGAACTCAGACAGCCGCCTAATTCACGCCGGGGAGGCCAGACCGCCGGCCCGGGCGTGCTCGGCTTCCTGCAGGCGGCCAGCCTGCAGGAAGCCCGCAGGCACCTGCGCAGGCTGCCGTTCGTGGCGCTGGGCCAGATGACCTTCGAGTACACCGAACTGACCGAGCCCCAGCTCCATGCCCATGCACCCCATGACCACCGACGCCGCCGGTGCCCGGTGAGCTTCGCCTCCTGCCAGAATGGTTCGCCTCCTGCCAGAATGGGAGGTGAGTCGCGAGTGGTTGAGGCAGAGTGTGGCCGAGGCAGGCCGAGGAGGCGCGGTGACCATTCCAGGGGCCGGCCTCATCGTGCGCGACGTGGCCGCGAGGGCTGTCGTCGTTCCGCTCGCAAGGCCGCTGGCCACCAGGGTGGGGGGTTTCTCGCACTGGCCCCTGCTGCTCATCGACGTCAGCACCGAGCAGGGCATCACCGGCCGCAGTTACCTCGCCCCTTACCTGAACCGGGCGGCCGGCGCGCTGCTTCCCATGGTCCGTGATCTCGGCGCTGAGCTGCGAGGACGGCCAGCCGCGCCGGCAGCTTCCTTCGACGAAGCCCGCGGCTGGCTCGCTCTCGCGGGATATCAGGGCCTGGCCCTGGCAGCTGTGGCCGGGCTTGACATCGCCCTGTGGGATGCGCTGGCCAAGGCGGCCGGGATGCCCCTGGCGCGGCTGCTCGGCGGCACCCTTGAGCCAGTGCCGGCCTACAACAGCAACGGGCTCGGGCTCATCCCGCCCGCCGCCGCCGGCGATGAAGCACTGGAACTGCTTGCCCAAGGCGGGTTCAGCGCCTTGAAGGTCCGGGTCGGGCGGCACCGCGCGGCCGACGATATCGCCGCCGTCCGCGGTGTCCGCAACGCAGTCGGCGACGGGGTCACGCTGGTCGCGGACTACAACCAGGGGCTTGCCCTGGGCGACGCCCTGGAACGATGCCGCGCCCTCGACGCCGAGGGTCTGGGGTGGATAGAGGAACCGCTGCGCTACGACGACCTGGCCGGCCATGCCCGGCTCGCCCGCGACATCGCCACGCCCGTCATGCTCGGGGAAAATTTCTACGGTCCGCGCGCCATGCACGAGGCCATCCGGGCGCAGGCCTGCGATCTGGTGATGCCTGACCTGATGCGGATCGGCGGAGTGAGCGGATGGCTGCAGGCAGCCGCGATCGCCGATACGGCCGGCAGCCCGATGTCTTCCCACCTGTACCCGGAGGTCTCCGGGCACCTCCTGCGCGTCACGCCGACCAGGCACTGGCTGGAGTGGCAGGACTGGGCACACCCGGTACTGGCCCACCCATTCGAGGTCCGATCCGGCCAGCTGCACATGCCCGATGTCCCGGGCAACGGCCTGGATTGGGACGAAAGCGCTGTTGCGCACTACCAGGTGGAACGCTGACCATCCGGGTCACGCCCCCCGATCCCGTTCTCACCGGCCGTCCGCCGGTCTCGCGGCCTGACTCCGGCTGGCATACCCGGACCCGTTTCGGGCGAGTTCATGCCCTCGCCCGGCGTCGCTCGATGGCAATGGACAACAGCGCGAGGAGCAGGGCGCTGCTCGCCATGGCGGCTCCGACGAGGTTCGGCGAGGCGAAGCCGCCGCCCGCGGCTATGGCCCGGCCCCCGAGAAACGCGCCGGTCGCGTTGCCGAGGTTGAAGGCGGCGACCGCGGCCGAGGAGGCGAGAACGTTCGAGGTGCTGCCACCGGCGGTGGTGAGCACCCGGCTCGTGAACGCCGGGACCGTCGCAAAGCCGACGGTGCCAAGCGCGAACAGCGTAAGGACCGCCGGGATCTTGGCGTGGGCGGTCTGGTCGAACAGCAGCAGCACGCCGATAAGCATGGCCAGCAATGCCGCGATCGTGGTCATGAGGTGCCGGTCAGCGGCCCGGGCACCGAGCGGGTTGCCGACGACGAGCCCGAGACCGAACACGATCAGCAGCAAGGCGATGGCGGACGGAGCGAAGTGCGCGACCGAGGTCATCATCGGGGCGATATAGGTAAAGGCATGGAGACCCTCCCTCCCCGGAAGATCACCTACCGAATAATCCCGTATTCTCGGTAAGACGCAACTGCCCGTTTCCGCCCGATTGCCTTGGCCGACCGCGATCAAATGGCCTTGGCCTGGCCATTGACGGCTATATAGTCGTCGTCGTCAGCAGCAGCACAGTCGTCGTCAGCACCGGTGCCTTGAATAGCGTTGAGGAGAGGGTTGCGCGTAGCAGAGCGTCCGGGTAGCCGACGTGGAAGGCATCGGCAGCGGAATGTACGAGAGACTGCGAGTTCAGTTGCAGAGCTGGTAGTTTGGGATCAATTCAGATGCATGTGATGCACGTTATCGATAGTATGCACGGCGGCGGTGCTGAGACTTCTCTTCTCGAGGTAGTACCGGGACTAGCCAGTCGCGGTGTGAGGACGTCTATTGTGACATTGCTGACCGATGATGGAGGCCTCGAGAGCAGGCTCGACGCCGTAGGGATCGAGCCTAGACGACTGAGCTACCGTGATCCGGTCCGCCTGCTGCGAGAGCTGCGAAATGTTATTAATTCCGAGCTACCCGATCTGCTGCACACTACGTTGATGTTCGCGAATCTGGCAGGGCGAGTAGCGGCGCGGCCAGTGGGTATTCCAGTGGTGACCACGCTGGCAAATCTGGATTATGGACCGGAGCACCGAGCTAACTCTTGTTATGGCGCCTGGGGCGTACGGGCTGCTCAGTCCGCGGATATGGTCACCGCTCCGCTGACGAGGCGCTTTCATGCCATATCGGTGGTGGTAGCTAGCGTGATGGGGCGTCGCCTGAGGATTCCCAGCGATCGGATTGAGGTTGTTTACCGAGGCCGTGACCCTGCGAGGCTGGGCATCGTCACCATCGAGAGACGGCTAAGAACGAGAGCCGCGCTCGGAATAGATGCAGGCGCGCCGGTGGTGCTCTCGGTAGGCAGACTTGACCGGCAGAAGGGCGTCGAGACGACTGTCGAGGCCTTCCGACGTTTGGTCGCTCGGGTACCTGATGCTGTGTTGCTGGTAGCCGGCCGTCCTGGTAATGCCAGTGCCGTCGTTGAAGCCAGCGCCGGGGGTGCGGTGGCGGTCCGTCTACTCGGACACCGGACGGATGTACCTGACCTCATGTGCGCTGCGGATGTCTTGTCCTTCCCGTCGCGCTGGGAAGGGCTAGGGGGCACCCTGGTGGAGGCTATGGCTCTGCGGCTGAGCATCGTCGCCTCTGATATCGAGCCGGTAGCCGAAGCGATTGGCGACGTTGGCTGGCCCCTGGTACGGCCCGATGACGCCTCGGCTCTCGCCGAGGGACTAGCTTCTGTCCTCGAGCGTGGCGCCGCCAGTGACAGCAGGAAGGACGCTGGGGAGAAACGTTTCCGGAAGCATTTCACGGCCGAGGCGGCCTGCGATGGAATGGTTAATTTTTACAAGAACGCTCTGCGTGCTACCCGGATCCATCAATGCTGACACTGTGCCTTTTGAGAGCCCGGGTCGGCAGGCCGCGCTCTCTGGCCACTGGACTCCCTGCCACCCCGTGCGGCCGCAGAGCGGGCCTGCGCCCGGTGGTCTCAGCGGCGCCGGGCCGGTGCCTTGGCATTGACGAAGACGGCGATGGGAACGGCGGCGGCGAGCAGGATGGCTACGCCCCAGGCCATGGCGACGGTGAACCCGTGGACAGTGCCGGCCGCGCTGCTCGCCGTGGCGTGAGCGGCAAGGTAGCTGGCGGTCGCGGCAGCCGCGATGGTGTTGAGCAGCGCGGCGCCGAGGGATGCGCCGAGCTGGCCGGCGGCGCTGGTCCCGGCGCCTGCCGCTCCGGTGTCGGAGGGCAGGACGGCTCGCAGCGCGGTGCTGAGGGCGGCGGGCCCTGCGACGCCGGTACCGAGTCCCTCGATGATGGTGGCGGTGAGGATCAGGGGCAGGTAGCGACTGCCCGGCGTGAGCCAGATCAGCGGAACGAGCCCTGCGGCCTCGATCACGATGCTTGCGGTGACCAGCCATCGGGGCGGGACGCGGACCATGAGCAGGGGGGCCAGGAGCGCGGAGCCGGCGCCAGCGGCGACGGCGAAGGGGATGAGGGCCAGCCCGGTGCGAAGCGCCGAGTAGTGCATGACGGACTGGAGCTGGTAGGTGAGGATGAGCATCATCCCGAAGGTGCTCAGGGCATTGACGATCAGGGCGGTCATCGCCCAGCCGCGGTTGCGGTCGAGCACCACCCGTAGCGGCAGCAGCCGGTTCGGCTGTCCGACCTGGCGGGCCACGAAGCCGCCGAGGAGCACGACGGCGGCGATCAGCGAGCCGGCGATCCGGCCCGAGCCCCACCCGAAGGCAGCGGCCTCGCCCAGCCCGTAGACCAGGGCAGCCATCCCTATCGACGCGAGCAGGACGCTGGCTATGTCGATCTTTACCTCCCGGCGGCCGGGCAGCGCGGGCAGCACACGCAGCGCGCCGATGATGACGGCCAGCGAGAGGACGACGTTCACATACAGGCACCAGCGCCAGCTCAGCTCGGTGGTGAGGACCCCGCCGAGGATGAGCCCGAGCGCCACCCCGGCGGTGAGGGTGCCGGTGAAGATTCCTATCACCCGCGCACGCTCCTCTTCGTCGGCGTACACGGTGATGAGCAGCGACTTGGTGGAGGAGACCAGCATGGCGGCGAACGCTCCCTGGACGGCGCGCGCGGCGATGAGCATGGTGCCGTCGACGGAAGCCCCCCCGGCGGCCGAGGCGAGGGCGAATCCGGCCACCCCGATCAGCAGGGTGCGCCGGGCGCCGAGCCGGTCGGCGAGGCGGCCGCCGAGCAGCAGCAGGCCAGCCAGGGCCAGCGTGTAGGCGGTGACGACCCACTGGCGGGTCGTCACGGTCATGCCCAGCCCATGCTGCACCGACGGCAGCGCGACGAACATGATCGTGGTGTCCAGGACCGCCATCAGGTGGGCTGAGGCGATCACGGCCAGCGGCAGCCAGCCGCGCTTCCGCGGGGATGCGACCGCCGTGGCCGGGCTTGCTGTGGGAGTGGCAGGTCGCACCGCAGACTCCTATACGATCCGGTCGTATCTTATTAAGATACGACCGGATCTTAATTACTTCCGCGCTAAGATGCAAGCGTCCCTTAAGGAGCGAGGATGACAAGATCCCCGGAGCCGTTGCAGCCGCAGCCGCGGCACAGCGGCGGAAAGACCCGGCGCCGGGGCGCGGCACTGGAGACCGCGCTCATCGACGCCGCCTGGGATGAACTCCAGGCGGCTGGCTATGCCAGCCTGACGATGGAAGCCGTCGCCGCTCGGGCCGGCACCAGCCGGGCCGTCCTGTACCGCCGGTGGCGCGGCCGGCCCGAACTGGTGATCGCCGCCATGCGCCGCCACCGCCCCATGCTGTCGGGCGAGGTGCCAGACACCGGCAGCCTGCGCGGCGACGTGCTTGCCTTGCTGCACCAGATGTCTGGCCGGCTGGCCGAGACCGGCCCGGAGACCGTCTACGGCTTGCTCGGCGACTACTTCGCCGACGCAGAGCTGTTCTCCCGCATCCAGGACCAGGTTCTGCAGATCGGCACCGGGGTCATGGCGACAATCCTCAAGCGCGCAGCCGACCGCGGTGAAGCCCGCCATGACATCAGCTCGATGATTGCCACCCTGCCGACCGACTTGTTCCGCCACCAGATCTTCCTCGCCCGCACTCCGCCATCCGAGCGCGTCATCGTTGAGATCGTCGATGATGTGTTCCTCCCCCTCACCCGGCCGTGACCCTCTGCCGGGCTCCCGCCTGCCATAGCGGCTGTGCTCCGGCGCTTCGGGGAACCGAAGCGGATGAGATCGGGGAAACCGAAGCGGATGAGATGGGGGAAACCGAAGCGGATGAGATGGGGAACCGAAGCGGATGAGGTTGCCGTCCGGGTCGATGCGCGAACCTTATCCTTCCTTCATCCGCTCCTTGATATGGCCGAGAGCGGCCAGCCCGGCCCGCAGGCCGGCCAGTTCGGCCGGCGAGAGCACGCGGGCCAGTTCGTCGTCGATGGCCGCAGTGCCGGCGCAGATCGCCGCGGCAGCGGCACGACCCCGGTCGGTGAGATCGATCGTCATCCGGCGCCGGTCCTCGGGGTTTATGTCGCGCGTGAGATAGCCCCGCAGGACCAGGGTGTCGATCAGCTGGCTGACCGCTTGCTTGGTCACACCCAGCCCCCGGATCATGTCGACAACCGATTCGTCGCCGTTGGCCAGGCCCGATAGCACGAAGGCCCCGTTGCGAGGGATGTCATCGATGCCCTCGGCTGCGAGGTGCGCGCGGATGGCCTGGGCGTAGCTGCCCCGGGCCGCCCGCATCAGGGCGGGAATCCCGATCCTGTCGTCGGCGGGAGGGAATGGCATAACAACGAGGTTACGACGGCTTAAATTCGTAGTCAATGCACTTGACTGTCAACTTCAGGCAGCTCGATCCGGCCAACGGGCTGTTGACGTCGGTCCGCGATCACGTCGGGGTAGCCGCCGCCGGTGATATCACCGACGGCGAAGCCGAGGGCGAGGTGACCTGGCCGTCAATCGGCGCGTTGGTCATGAGCCTGGTACGTAGGTGCCTTTGCAGATGTTCTCGTAGTGGCTTGGGCTGAAGGCCTGGCCGTGCTGGGGGAAGTACCACTCGACGGCCCGGTACATGAGCTTGCCATCGCAGGTTCCCAGCCGGAATGCCCGGACCGTGGCGCGCTCCTCGGTGCCGGCGGCGACCGACTTACCGGGCCCGACGTAGTCGGTCTTGCCGGTGCCTACCGCATCATGGCCGCCCCACGACTTCCAGACGACGTGGGTGAGGAGGCCTGTCGGATCGCCGCCGTTGAAGATCTTGGCTGGCCTCACCTGCCCGAAACCCGTGCCGTGCGCGAAGACGCCCGCCAGCCGGCCGAGGACGGGAAGTGCCGCCGGAGTGGTGACGGGGGTCGGGGAGGTGCTGCCGCATCCGGCGCAGGTCAGCGTGGCAGCGACCCCCAAGGCCAACCCGAACGCCCGCAGTGCCGTCATCATGATGGTCCCTCCGTTGCTGATTTCCTGCCGCTACCCGCTATGACCGCTACCCGCCATGACCGCCGCGCCGCCATGACCGCCGCGCCGCCATGACCGCCGCGCCGCCATGACCGCTGCGCCGCACTCCCTATGACGCTGCCAGCGATGACAGGTTGCATCCCGGCGCCACTGCCGCCCGCGGCGGCCTGACCGTGCGATGCTTCCCCGCCGGGCCTGCCGGGCTCACTAAATATCGGGCGCACGGCCACCGTTCGTTACCCGGCATGCGCCGCCGAGCGCCGCCGAGCGCGGCCAGTGCGCTGGCCTGGTGAGCTGGGGTGGCAGTCTGGTGCCGGGATCGCCCTTCGCCGCGTCGAGCTGAGACTGAGTGAGAAAGATGCTCCCGGAGAGGTCGGCACCGCTGAGATCGGCGCCTCTGAGGTCAGCCCCGGTGAAGTCGGCACCGCTCAGGTCAGCACCGATAAGGTCAGCACCGATGAGGTGCGCGCCGCGCAGGCTGGCGCCGGTCAGGTCGGCACTCCGAAGGTCCTTTCCGATCAGGTCAGCGCCCCTCAGGTCAGCGCCCCCGAGATCAGCGCCCCCGAGATCAGCGCCCCCGAGGTCGGCGTCCCCGAGGTCGGCTGCCCGGTGCCGGGCTCCGGCGCGCGCTAGTTCGCTCGCGCGTAGCAGCAAGGCGTTGACGCCTTGCCGGCACGCGCCGACGTCCAGCTCCGCCAGCGCCTCGGGACTGCCGTGAGTGAGGCGCTCGGTCTCCTGGAGCGCGCGCCTGAGCTCGCCGTAAAGCGGGCGGGCAGGCGGCAGCGTCAGTGCCTCACTCAGATACCAGAGCAGCTCGTGGAGCTGCCGCATGATCGTGAACGCACCGAACATCTGCGCCGCGATCCCCGGTACCCGCCGCCAGTCCTGTCCGCCGAACGTGACCTGGGCGACCTTCTGCCCTGCGCCGAAGCAGTCATAGACCGTGCAGCCCGGGAAGCCCTGCGGCCTGAGGTGGTCGTGAATGGAGCACCGGAAGTCCGGTTTCAGGTTCGGGCATGCCTGTCCGGCGGCCTTGTCGATGGCGAAATCCGCCGAGGCGGCGAATGCCGGCGCGACGCAGCACAGCGCGAAGCAGCGCGCGCAGTCCGCCCGGAGGCTCAGGCGATATCCGCCGGAGGCTGGCTCGGCAGGCTGGCTTCCCGCGGCCTCGGCAGGCTGGCTTCCCGCGGGCTCGGCAGGCTGGGGGCCCGCGGGTTCGGCAGGCTGGCTTCCCGCGGGCAACGTGAGTCTCCTGCTGGCTTGATGGCTGGGCTTGATGGCTGGGCCTTGATGGCTGGGGCTTGAGGGCACCGCTTGCGGCGTGCTCGGGACATTATCAAGTTGACCGCGGGCCGTCACGACGCGCTACCATTCCGGGCATGAGTACTGACTTCCGCCCCAGCGACGTGCCGTCCAAGCCCACGCTTGACGGCATCGAAGAGAAGTGGTCGCGCCAGTGGGAAAAGGTGCGGGTAGTACAACTTTGACCGGACGACGAGCCGCGATGGCGTCTATGCCATCGACACTCCCCCGCTAACCGTCAGCGGGTCCCTGCACCTCGGGCACGTCTTCTCGTTTACGCACACGGACATTATCGCGCGGTTCCAGCGGATGCGCGGCAAGGAAGTCTTCTACCCGATCGGGTGGGACGACAACGGGCTGCCGACCGAACGCCGCGTGCAGAACTACTTCGGGGTCCGGTGCGATCCGTCGCTGCCCTACGACCCTGAGTTCGAGCCGCCCGCCCCGCCGCAAGGACAGGCCGCGGCGAAGGCGCGCGCCTCGGCCGGCCAGCAGATCCCGGTGCCGCGGCGCAACTTCGTGGCACTCTGCGAGCAGCTGACGGAGCTGGACGAGCGGTCCTATGAGCGGGCCTGGCGGCAGCTGGGCCTGTCGGTCGACTGGAGCACGAAGTACCGGACCATCGACCAGCGGTCGCAGGCCGTGGCGCAACGCGGTTTCCTGCGCAACCTTGCCCGCGGCGAGGCGTACCTGGCCGAGGGACCATCCCTGTGGGACGTCACGTTCCGCACGGCCGTCGCGCAGGCTGAACTGGAGGACCGGCCGGTCAGGGCTGCGTATTTCCGGATAGCGTTCCCGGTCGTCAGCGGCGGTTCCGCTCCGGGCGGCGGCCCGCGCCGCGCGGAAGTGCCGGTGGCGACCACCCGGCCCGAGCTGCTGCCCGGCTGCGTGGCGCTGGTCGCGCACCCGGACGACGAACGGTACGCCGATCTGATCGGCGGCACGGTCCGCACGCCGGTGTTCGGCGTGGCGGTGCCG
>Ga0302324_100028965_pt1 | contig 10515 bp, 5 predicted proteins | sample Palsa_T0_1_FD_201949 | JGI IMG/M metagenome (GOLD analysis project Ga0302324, IMG submission 201949) | Peat permafrost microbial communities from Stordalen Mire near Abisko, Sweden - Palsa_T0_1 | ecosystem: Environmental > Terrestrial > Soil > Palsa > Peat permafrost | place: Sweden: Abisko... | reverse complement strand
GACGGTCAGGGCGACACTCGCGGTTACCTTCGCCGTGCTCGCGTCCCTGAGCGTAAGGGCTCAGGACAAGCCAAAACTGGCGGCGCTTTTTGTCGATGTGGACGGCGGCGGGGCGTATGCCGTTGGGGTTTGGAGGCCCGACAACCCATCCAAGAAACAACTCGTCGAGGCGGTCACGCAACTGTCTTGCTTTCGCCGCGGCGGCGTAGACTTCGTGGGAACGGAGGCATTTTGCTTGCGGGCGATGGCCACCGCGCCAAACGAGATGCTGAACGTGACCACCGAGTACCTAAAGGTGGTTGAGTGGAATGCCAATCAGATTATCGCCACGGATGATTCGAACATTTGCGTGACATCACAAACGATTTTTGACTTCAAGCGTAAAACGATAAGTGGCTTGGACGTTAGAAAGCCCGAGGCGCGGGGCCCGTCTAACGCTTGCGCGCTTGTACCGGACAAACAGGCATACTACCTACAAGATGTCTCGGATTACTACGCTAAAAAGCGGGCCGGTTCGGCAGGGAAATAGAAGGCGAGCCAGCCGCGCAGCGCAGCGCCGACAGCCGTCAGGTCGTCGGCCTCTCACTTGCCTTTGGTCTTCGCTTCGTCTTGTATCCTCTTGAATTCCTCCGGCTCCTCGTTGAGCGTGCAGAAAACTTCTCCCCACTCGTCGTGGGGATCTTGCGCCAGCGTCCAGGTGCGAGCCGCAGACTTCCAAGGCTGCGCCAGGACCACCGGATCCTCGATGGTGATTTGGTAGCTGATGTAATTTTTCGAAGTGCGCGTGATGCGCTCGATGATGTGCTGCTTGTCGCTGTGATACCACCCGCCGGAATTTTCGCCTCCGAAATTCCTCATTCGTTCATCAATGGCGATCACGTCGAGAACCAACGTGTCTCCCTCCCAATGAGCGGTCGTGTCCCCATTGAACGTGGGATCGGGATCCTTCGGGTGCTGGCGATTCATGTAGACCATGCGAACGTCCATCGGGTACTCATATAGCATGACCACCCTTCCTGGGTTAGCGAGGATCTCCATGGGAGCGTGTTGCGCGTCTTGCTCCAAAGTCGTGCTGGGAGTGCCGGCCTGATCGCATTCCGCGCCTCCTTCGGGGTCCCGCCGGGCGTACTTTTCTTTCATCCCGGCATTGAAGACAGGCGGAACCTCTGGCGTTACCTTCGGATCGAATTGCTGCAAGGCCACCTGGTCGACTGGGTAAGCAAACTGCAGCATCCTTCCGGCAGCGTCCGGATACCAGCGTCCGGTCAGGTCCACATGCCCGTCCGCCATACGTGGCGCCGGACCGCCCGGCGGCAACGCATGTATTTTGTCAAAGCCCCCGGCCATTGGAACGGGAGTTTCTCCCGGTCCGGGCCGATAACTGCCCTGGCCCTGAGCAAAAGCGGGTGCGGAAAGCGTGGACAAAGCAGCCAGTACGAGACCGGCACTGGCAATGCAATAGCGGAACCGCCGCCTCATTTTGTTCATTTCAAATTTCTCCCTTTGATCCCCGACCCGTTCAAAACGTTTAAGAATGAAGGTGCTCGGGCGCATTTGGTTCAGCCAGTTGCCCAGCCGCCCACATTTGGCCCATGCCCTCGATTCCAAAAGCTTTCCCAGGCCATTCCCCGGCTGCCATTCCGTGGCAGCCTAGAAGGTCAGCTTCAAACCGAACTGAATATGCCGCGGACCGCCTGAGCCGAGCACTGCGTTCGCCGAATCCGGCGTGGAAGTACTCGTGCCAAACGTTCCGAATCCCGCCGTCGGATTGGTGCCCGTAGCGGCGAAATCGGTATGGTTGAAGAGATTGAAGAACTCCGCCCGGAACTGGGCGGTGTAGCGTTCTCTCCACTTCCAGAGCTTCGCCACCGAGAAATCCACGTTTAAGTAGTTTGGACCGACGAAGAGGCCCTTGCTTGCGTTGCCGACCGTTCCGTATGCGGGGGGAGTCAGAACGCCTCCGTTCTGCGCGTAACAAGCGCCATTCGTATTTAGGAGGGCAGCGAGGGCCAGTTGTTGAAGTTGTGCGTTGCCAGTGTAGGGAGCTTGCGCTGCGGTGAAACACTCTGTCGGTACCATGACGGTTGTGCCCGGTACGGCTGATAAAGCCAAGCCAGGAATTGGAGTTGTAACCAGCGAGGCGAAGGTCGTGCAGCCTTTTGCGGCCCCGAAACAGGGAATGGCGTTTGCACTGTTCACGGAGAAGGCGGAGGAAGGCCCGCTGTAATTCCAAGGCATGGTGGCGCCTAACCCAATCCCGCTGTTACTGCTCTCGCCGGTTCCGAGCCAGTCAAATGTCGTGGTATCGGCCGCTGTCCAGGGGAACCCAGTCTGCAGAACCACGATGGCGTTCACCGACCAGCCTTCGAGCATCTCTCCGGGGGACTTGAAGCCGGGGATGTTGTACGTCGGCGCAAACGTGAAACGATCCCGCACATCCATGGCACCGTTTCCGTAGTCGAGACCCAGATGGTTCTTGTCTGTGGGCATAAGATTCGCGGTATTCACGCTGTTGCTGTCATTAATGCTGAGAGCATGGGACCAGGCGAACCCCGCCAGGAAAGATAGCCCGTGGTAGGCGCGTCCCTGGAGCGTTGCCTGCAGGGCGTCATAATTGGAATAGTCCCCATACGTGGCTTCGTCTATGTTGCTAAGGTACGGGAAGATGGAGCTGTAGGCGCAGGTCGGGCAAGTGATCGATCCCACTTCCTGCGTCTTATCCGGCGCGCACGCGTTAGTCGGGGTAGCGGCCTTAGTAAGAAAGTTCGTCCCAGCGCTCGCCAAGCAAGTTGCAATCGCACTGGCGTCCCATCCAGCGCCGATCGTCGGCTGATTCAGATCCACGATTTGTTCTTCATCAAAGCCGTGGTTGCCCACATAGGCCACGTCCAGCGTCAGCTTATTGGTGATGGCCCGTTGGATGTCCAGATTCCACTCGGCGATGTGCGCATGTTTGAAGTTGGGGTCCACGGCACCGGTTTGGCACTGGCCGCTGCCAACACCAGGGACGTTGCACGAAGGCCCCGTATAGGTGACGCCGTTTGTAAGTTGGCTGGTGCTACTCGGGAAAATCGTGCTGTGGGTCAATGCTAAGTTTGCTGTTGTGTTCCAATCGATACACGGAATGCTGTTTGAGCAGATTTGGCCAGCCGTGAAGGTGGCGGTTACTGGAGTGTTGGCATTGATGGCGGTGCCGCTGTTATTGACCCCGATGCTGGGGAAATTCGCGCCGAAGGGAGTTACGTCAACGAACGGCCCCAAGACGGTGGCGTCTGTCAGGAGGCTGCCCCCGGCGCGGAGCACGGTCTTCCCGTTGCCAAAGATGTCCCAAGCCATGCCGGCGCGCGGGGAGATAAGCCCCGGCCCGGGGTTGTATTCGGTAGCGAGCGGTGCGCCTGGTCCGAATTGCTGAACGGCTGGAGTCGTCGTGGCCGGGGCGCTCGGATTAAAATTGCCAAGGTAGTTATTGCGTTCCGTCGGCGTGGCAATGTATTCGTAGCGCACACCGAGGTTCAACGTGACCCTTGGAGTGAGACGCCAATCATCCTGTACGAAAAGTCCGTACCAGTGATCCCGCGTCTCCTGAACGGGATTGCCATATTCGATGCTTCCACCGTTGGTTGTGCCCTGGAGGAAGCTTTCCAAGGTCGTGAATTTCACCGTGCCGTACGAATTGGGATAGGTGTCGCCGTCGGCCAGCAAGTCCACAAACTCAAAGCCAAACTTGAAGGCGTGGTTCCCGTGCAAATACGAGACGCTGTCCACCACATCGATGTCGCCCTGCGGACCGCGGCGCCCGGTCCGGGTCCCGCCGCCGCCCATCTGTGAGAAGCTGCTAAACGTGAGCGCCGGGAGCCCGCCAAACAGCGGATTCGTCACGCCGGTGTTCATGCTATACCCGTTCGGCCAGGGATTCGATGGAAGCAGGTTGGCGTCCCCAGCGAAACGGTCATCGTTAATGAAGACGTAACCCACCCTGAGGTCGTTCACCCAGACCGAATTCGGAATCCAGGTCCATCCTCCGGAGTACTGCGCGGCATCATTGGTGGCGATGGTGGACCAAGGTGGACCCTCGGACGTAATGACGTTGGACCATTGGGGCAATGCCGGCGAAAATGCGGGCTGGCCCGTCGAACTCGATGAACTTATCCCGGCCGATTTGGAGATAAAGACCATGCCGCTCACATGATGGTGGGCGCTAAGCGCGTAGTCGCCCTTAAACATTCCGTTGTTGAGTGGCGTTACCGTGGTGAAATTGGGCAGATAATTCCTGGTAGTGGCGGTGCCCGTAACGGTTGGGAAAAGATTCTCAACGGTGGCTGAACCGGGCGTGACCGTACAGCTCACCGTGTTGAGGCCCGTTAGTTGTGCACTCAGCGGGTTAATGAGATTTCCAGCAGCGCCGAGCGCCGCGTGCGTCGGATTCAAGGCATTGCAGGCGTCAACCATACTCGCGGCCGGGTTTCCTGCTGGGTTGGCCGCAGTCGCCAGCGATACGTCGACCGGTAGCGTGTCTTCCGTCAGGTTCCCCACGTCGACACGCAGACCCTCGAAATTGGCAAACCAAAAGAGCTTGTCCTTGACGATCGGTCCGCCCACCGACCCGCCGAACTGCTCCAGCGTCGCGGGAGTGACCGAACCCGTGAAATAGTTTGCCGCATCCGTGGCGCTGGCATCGCGCCCAAACGCGTAGGCCGTGCCGTGAATACTGTTCGTGCCAGATCTGATTCCAAGGCTGATGACAGCACCGTCCCTGAAGCCATACTCGGCTTTGGGATTTTCCTGGGTACTGAACTCCTGGATGGCGTCGATGGGCACGGCGGAGCTCGAATCTCCACCTTGATACACCTGATTCAAAAGAGTGGCGCCTTGGCTGTCGTTGATTTCGATGATCCCTTCGACCCGCAAGCTGTCGTTGGCGTTACGCCGGCCGTTGGTTTGCGTGGTACCCGTCCCGGCTCCTACCGCCGAAGTTGTTCCCGGACGTAGTTCCAGCAAGCGCTCGAAGTTGCGGCCATTGAGCGGCAGATCGTTAATGGATTGGTTGGCGACGGCCCCGCCCAAAACGGCGTCCGAGGTGTCGACGGTCGGGACTTCCCCGGTTACGGTGACGGTCTGATTTTGCTCGCCAGGTTGTAGAGACATGTCCACGCGTATGGTCTCACCCACTTCGAGCAGCACGTCGTTGTGCTGCTCCACCTTGAAGCCTTTGGCCTCGACGCGAACGGAATAGGTGCCAGGGTTCAAGTTGGTGGCGACGTACTGCCCAGCGTCATCGGCGACCAGGGTTCGCGCGACACCGCGGGCTACGTCGGTCACCGTCACGGTCGCGCCGGCGACGGCGCCGCCGCTCTGATCAAACACCCCGCCTTGGATGTTGCCCTGGCCGGTTTGTGAAAACAGGGGAAGACAAACAAGACACAGCGCGAGCATCACTCCGACGAATCCTGCGGTACCCCGGTGCCAACAGACCGGCTTCCAGTACCGAGAGCCTAGAGCACTCATCGACCACCCCCTCAGTTTGAATGGCGGGAAGAATCTGGGCCGTGGTCTAGCATGGGCATGACAAAGGTGTCAAGAAAAATCGGACATATGAGTCTTGGGCATTCTTTATCGCTTCGCACGAACAGAGGCTTGGTTCGTCATCCGGGCATGCCCCTGGACGAGATTAGACGGTCCCTGCAATTACTCCTGGGTTAATTTAACGCGGCTGGTCAGGTAGTGAAGCGAGGTCGATGCGTAACGTATCGTTGAGCGCCCGCTGAACAGAGGAGGAAGCTGCGGTAAGGGCGAGAGGCCGCCCGTAGGTGTGAGATTTCATCGGTTTACAACAAAACGGACGGCGGGCCGGCTTCAGGCCATATCGAGGCTCGCTCTACGTTTGAAGCGAGCCTCGGTTAGCGGCTCAAACGGCGGCCCACCTTCGGCGGGCTATAAAACTCAGTGGCGCCACGAACGCATCCTCCGACGCCACGTGCGACAAGCGAACCTTCGGGAGTTAGACCTATCCGGTCATTTCCCCCGAGCAAATCCAGCGAGAAACCCTATGAGCTCGATTTGATATACACCGCTTTGCGGTCCACAAAGAACTCCAGCCCTGTTTGGCTGTTTTCCGGCAGTCCGAAACCGGACTCCTTCCAGCCTCCGAACGGCAAAGCGGGATGCTTATATCCGGTGTGGATGTTCACGTGAGCCAAACCGGCCTCGATGTCGGCGACATACTTCTGCGCGGCGTCAATGTCCTTGGTAAAGATACCGGAAGATAGTGCGTAGACCGACTCGTTCGCCAATTTCAGACCATGATCCAGAGTGTCAAAGGTTGAAACCGCGAGCACGGGGCCAAAAATCTCCTCCCGAAAAACCGTCATTTCACGATTCACATCGGCGAACACCGTGGGCCGGATGAAATAACCCTTTTCGCCGAGTTCTCCCGTGGCCACACCGCCGGTCACCAGGCGAGCTCCCTCCGATTTAGCTTGGTCGATGGCCTTGGAGATACCCTTGTACTGGTCGGGACCAGCCACCGGCCCCATCGCGGTGTTGTCGTCGAGAGGATCGCCGACGACCATCTGTTCGCACCGGGCTCCGAGCATGTCCACGAACTTGCCGTGGATTTCCTTCTGGACCAGGATGCGGCTGGTCGAGGTGCACCACTGGCCCGCGCAAGCAAACCCAGCGGTCATCGTGGCGCCGACGGCAGCATTTAGGTCGGCGTCGTTCATCACGATGAGAGCGTTCTTCCCGCCGAGTTCCAATTGCGTCCGAGTCAAGTTCTTGGCAACTCGTTCCTGGATCTTCTTGCCAATCTCGGTCGAGCCGGTAAAAGAGATGGCGCGCACTCGGGGATCATCTACGAGCGCGTTGCCCACCGACGATCCGAGTCCAGTGACACAGTTGAAGACGCCTTCGGGGAAGCCAGCCTCGTCGAACAATTGGGCCATGAAGATGCCAGACCAGGGCGTGAAGGTGGCGGGTTTGAACACCACGGTATTACCGGTTAGAAGAGCCGGTAGCGTCTTCCGGCACATCACGTTTGCCGGGAAATTCCACGGGCTGATGATGCCGACCACTCCGATTGGATGGTATTGCACCCATCCGGTCATGCCCGTCGTGCCGGACGGGAGCGTGTGCCCTAAAAATTTAGCCGATTGGTATACGTGGTACGTACCTTCCGTCACCGCGGACTGCACTTCAGCGCGGGCCTCGCGAAGCGTCTTCCCATTTTCTTTGGTGATGATGACCGCCAATTCTTCCTGTCTTTCGAGCACCAGCTGGATAAAGCGGGCGCCTAATTGTTGCTTCTCCTCGATGGGGACTCGCCGCCAGCGAAGAAACGCCTCCGCCGCCACATCGATTGCTGCAGTGATGTCCCGAGGTGCAGCGGACTGGAAGCTCGCGAGTACCGAGCCTTTACTTGCTGGATTTTCGTCATCGAAGGTGGCCGCACTACTGGCGGTCGTCCATTTGTTGCCGACATAGTTCCCGTAGACTTCGGTTGAGGTCTTGGTTGGGTTCATGGATGTCTCCTAGGGTGCTAATTTTACACCGGGTCAAATATCCCCGCCCGGGAAATGGCATGAATTTTTATGTATTTAGCCAGGATTTCCTTTTTTGCATATCTCACGGCCCACGTATACCACACGCTGCCTCATTGTGCAGCGATTTGGCCCGGGTGCCGAATGTGCCGAAGTGTTCCGAATTGTGCCCAAGTGCAGGCATGCGCCGTTGGTCCGAGCCCTAAGTTCTAATTCAGCAAGGGAATGCTGTCCGCCTTGGGTGGCTCCGGGCGCGAACGCAGAAACGCGTAGATGTCCGCTACTTCCTGATCCGACAAGACCGTGATCGCGTACGGGGGCATTTGACGCGCCGGGCTGCGGAGCTGATGAGTGAAGGCGGCGAAGCCGATCGGATTGGGCGCGAGCTTCGGCCCACCTCCTCCTCCCTGGCCTTCGGTGTTGTGGCATTCAAAGCAGCCGTCAGCCATAAAAACCCGTTTGCCATTTTCGGCGTCGCCGGCAAGCGAGCTTTCTGCCGCAGGGGCAGGCGGGAGCGAACTAAGAAAGGCGTAGAGGTCGGCGAGTTCAGCGTCGGAGATCGCTTTGGCCGAGTAAGGCGGCATCGGCTTCATGGGTTCGCGTACTTGGCTCATAAACATTGCCAGCGAAATTCGAGGCGGTCCGATTCGCGGCGCAAAAACCTGGCTCGGCCCAGAACTGCCGCAGCCTCCGGCGCACTGTCCTTGTCCTTCGCTCCCATGACATTGGCCGCAATTCTGGCTAGCGAAGACGCGCTTGCCGTTCTGAATGTTACCGTTCGACCCATTCAAATTGTTTGCGCTCGGCTCCTGCGCCCGCGCATTTGCCGCAGCGTTTGCCGGTCCCGCGAGCAGAACCGCGGCAATGGCGATTGCCGCGAAGGTCGCTACTGATCGTATACGCTTCACGATTCGCCTCCGTTATCGCGGCTGAGTGACGACATCCAGAAGCGCCGGCTGACTACGCTTGACGACCGCGATGGCTCGCTTGATCGCCGGTGCGAGGTCATTGGGATTGTCGATTGGCCCCTCCGCATACCAGCCCATGCTTTGCGCGAGCTTGGCATAGTCGATGTTGGGGTCAGTGATGGTCGTGCCAATATGAGCCCGATCAATGCCGCGCTGATGCCGATTGGCCATGCGCTGAATGTGCATCACCTCTTGATGATAGGCTCGGTTGTTATGCATCACCGCCAGCATCGGAATGCGGTGATGCGCCGCCGTCCAAAGGACCCCATTGGCATACATAAGGTCCCCGTCCGTCTGCGCGTGAACGTAGAGCCGGCCGTACTTGCGGTGGGCCAATGCGGCGCCCACCGCGTCTGGGGAGGCATAGCCGATGCCGGATGAGCTTCCCCCAAAATAACCCCGATAATGTTTGTCATAAACCCATGGATAGCCCGAGTTCGATCCGGTCGAGCCGGCCGTGCCCATTCCTCCCGCCCAATCCTCGTTCTTCACTTGCGCCCAAACCTCAGCCGATAATCGGGGCAAACTGATTGGGCTGGCATTCCATCCGTTGGTTGCCGCCGTGCGCGCTCGGTCCAGCGCGCGCTTGCGGGCATCGACCAGCTTAATTCCCCGATCCTGGAACGCCCTCTTGCGGTCATCGGTTGTCAATCGCTTGACCGCCTCAATGAGAGAAGGCAGGGTGGCCTCGGAGTCGGCGGCCATGGCGATCTCGACTTCCGCGTAGCGCTGAAAATCCTGGTAATTGCTCTTGATATAAAGATCCGCGGTGCTGATGCTGATGTGCGTTGCTTTGCGAGATCTGCTGACCACGCCCCCGAAATCCGTCACGTCTAGACCCAAGACGACGTCCGCATTCTGAACGCCCGCAGCCGGGCCGTTCCCTCCAGCGCCGATGGCAACCTGAAGAATTTCGCCAAGTTCCTTGAGGTTCGCCGCTCCCGCCTCAGTGCGTCCGACGCGCCCCGCGATGATCACCGGATTTTCCGCCGCCACCAGCAGCCGCGCTGCCTCAGCCACCGAGCCCGAATCCCCTTGCGGCGGTGCGGCCAGAGTGAGCTTGGGGATGTGCAGGTTCGCCTCCTTGGGAATGGGGTTTTCCTGCAGTTCGCTGTCGACCACCAACACAGTGGGCGACATGGGTAAGGTCATCGAGATCTTGTAAGCACGGACCGCGGATTCGGCGAAGTGTTGTAGTGAGATGGGTGTGTCGTCCCACTTCGTAAAGTCGCGAACCAGCGAAGCCGCGTCCTGGGCGCTGTGATACCACTGCACGGCGCCACCTCGCTTGGTGGCATCGAGCGTGTTCCCGAGGATGATGTACACGGGTACGCGGCCGCCCCAGGCGTTATAGATCCCCATCGAGGCGTGCTGCAGTCCCACCGTGCTGTGAGCGAACACCAACATCGGCTTGCCTTCGACCTCCGCGTAGCCTTGCGCCAGCGCCACTGACGATTCTTCGTGGCAGCAGGTGAGAAACTCAGGAGCCTTGTTGCCGCCATAATTGATGATCGATTCATGCAATCCGCGGAAGCTCGAACCGGGGTTGGAAGCGAGGTACTCGAAGCCCAGCGACTTGATGACATCGACCATGAAATCGGAGCCCGGCCGGCCCGTAGCCAGAACTTCGACCTCGGGCCCTTCCTCGTCGTCTTGAGGCCTCGCCGCAGCCGCAATCAGTGGCTGCGCGCCCACCGTCCCGGCGCCTGCGACCAGCGTCGCCATCCCACTGACAGCCGCACCTTTTAGGAACTTGCGACGATTAACAGCTTTCTCCGATTTGGGCATGGCTGGTTATTTGCCTCCTGCGAGCGGCCCTGGAAACGTTAGCCAGGGTTTCTGCTGGCGTCAAAACTGCACTATTGTACGCCGCCCGCGACCTTGTAAAACCGAGATTTTCACTTGGTCCGGCAGAAGGACACCCTATTCCGCGCCAAGGAGGTTCCCCTCCCGACAAGCAAGATTCTCCCCTACGCCTCTAGAGACTTTCGTCCATGTTCTGTTTCAGTTAA
>Ga0302324_100028964_pt1 | contig 10515 bp, 9 predicted proteins | sample Palsa_T0_1_FD_201949 | JGI IMG/M metagenome (GOLD analysis project Ga0302324, IMG submission 201949) | Peat permafrost microbial communities from Stordalen Mire near Abisko, Sweden - Palsa_T0_1 | ecosystem: Environmental > Terrestrial > Soil > Palsa > Peat permafrost | place: Sweden: Abisko... | reverse complement strand
GCTCGCCCTGGGAGAGGACGAAAACGCCCTTTCGTTTTTGCAGTTGGCGGTCGAAGATCGAGAAGCGGAGTTGGTTTGGCTGGGAGTTGATCCGCGATTTGATTCCGTTCGGCAAAACACCACATTCGGAGAGATTGCCGGGAAGGTTAACCCTCATTGGCCGCTCCACAGGTCTGTGGGGCAGTAGACTGCTGGAATGGCCATGATTGCTCAATGTCACAGACGGATGTCCTGGTGTTTACTTGCACTTCTGCTGATAACTTCGGCTGTCGGGCTTGCCCAACAGGCTTCGGGCACCGCCTCGCCTAACGAGCAAAGCCGCAGCATTACGCTCGATGTGGTGGTCACCGATAAAGCCGGTACGCCGCAACGTGGCCTGCAGCAGCAGGAGTTCACTCTGCTCGACAATAAACAACGGCGAGAACTTACTTCTTTCCGAGCGGTGGATGTGGAGGCCAGGACACCCGCTCCCTACATCGAAGTAGTGCTGGTGATTGACGCCATCAACGCCGACCTGTTCCATGCCACCATGGAACGGGAAGGAATTAAGAACTTCCTGCAGAGCAACGGGGGCAAGCTCGCCCAGCCGGTATCGCTGGTGCTGGTTTCGGATAATCCAACCCAAATGCGAAGCAAGCCGTCTACGGATGGAAATGCCCTTGCTGCGCAGCTTGATCAGTATGAAACCGGGCTGCGTACCATCAACCGGTCGCAGGGAATCTACGGGGTCGCGGAACGGTTCCAGATGTCAATGCAGGCGCTCACCTCACTGGCCGATTACGAGGCCGCGAGGTCCGGCCGGAAGCTCGTCCTCTGGATCAGTCCGGGTTGGCCGCTGTTGCAGGGCGTAGCGACCGATATAACCGTCCAGGACCAGCGGCACATTTTCCAGTCGATCGTCGCCTTATCAACCCGGTTACGACAAGACCATATCGCTCTCTACAACGTAGAGACGCGCGGCTTGGCCGGCACAAGTCTGTCCCAGTTCTTCAACTACCAGGAGTTCGTGAAGGGGGTGAAGTCAGTCGACGAGGCGTATCCACCGACCCTTTCGCTGCAGGTGCTGGCGGTGCAGACGGGCGGCCTGGTCCTGAACCGCAGCAACGATCTGCCGAGCGCGATTGCTGCCGAGATCGCAAAAAGCGCAGCGGATGCCGGTGTGTTTTACGTTCTTTCCTTTGCGGCTGACCGCGCGGACCGTGCGGACGAGTACCATTCCCTCGAGGTGAAGGTCGCGAAGCCTGGACTGATTGCGCGCACTCGCACCGGCTACTATGCGCAACCATAGGTTTTTTGATATTCCGCAGAACTTCTTCAGCGCCAGCCGACTCAATAGGGATTGGGCGATTGTCCCTGAGGATGGAGAGCCAAATGCGGATGTTGGGCAAACTGATGATGGCCGGCGTGGTGGTGTTTGTGGTGCTGCAGCTGGCGCGGCCTGGGATCCCCGCCGAGCCCGCCGCCGCACCGGTGCAGGCACCGGTTGAGGTCCGGCGGGTGCTCGAGAAGGACTGCTATAGCTGCCACTCCGATGAACGGCGGCTCGCCTGGTTTGACTACATCGTGCCCGGCTATTGGCTGGTGCGCCACGACATCCTCGCTGCGCGCGAGCACCTGAACTTCTCCAACCTGGGCGCAAAACCCGCGGCGGTGCAGAAGGCTACTCTGTTTGAAGCGGTGAATATGGCCCAATTGGGGGAGATGCCGCTGCCCCGATTTCTCAAGCTGCATCCGGAGGCGAAAATGACGCCTGGGGAGCTGGCGACCTTGAAAGCCTATCTCGCGCCTTGGTCTCCCGCGCCCCCGCCGCCCTCTGGCGCCGGAGCAGTTCCAGCCGAGACAACGGCGCCTCTCTCGTTGGCTATGGTGGTTCCGGAGCGGAATGGTTTGGCGTTCGACCCCACCTTTGAAAGCTGGAAGCCGTTAAGCACCACGGACCGCGGGGATAACCATACCTTCCGCTTCATCCTCGGCAATGATGTGGCCGTGAAGGCGGCGCTAAGCGGTAATATCTCTCCCTGGCCGGACGGTTCGCGCTTCGCCAAGGTCACCTGGCAGCAGGAGCCCGGCCCCGATGGCCTGGTGCACGCCGGCAAGTTTGTGCAGGTGGAGCTGATGGTGAAGAATGCCGGGGACTACAAAGGAACGGAGGGATGGGGCTGGGGCCGCTGGCGCGGGGCCGATCTGAAACCCTACGGCAACGATATCCACTTCGTGAATGAGTGCACCGGCTGCCACCAGCCGCTGCGCGGGAACGACTACGTCTATACCACTCCCATCACCACTGCGAAGGTTCAGGGAGTCGAAGTGGTGAACAACGCCGCGGCCGCGCTCCCGGCGAGCCTGCCTTATCAGCCGCTGGGCTGGGGCGCCATCAGCATGTACGTCGACCCTAAGGCCCACACCATGGCCACACTCTACGGCAACGAAGCGGCCATGCAGGCGGTGCGGGCTCGTGGCACCGCCGCCGGCTACCCGCCGGGCGCGTTGCTAGCGCTTGTCACTTGGGCGCAGAGGGAGGATCCCCATTGGTTTGGCGCCCGCATTCCCGATCGACCGCTCTCGGTGGAATTCGTGCAGGCCGGGGAAAAGCCGGGCTACCAGCGTTTCGCCGGAACCGGCCTGACTCAGGACCAGTTCGCGATGACGGCGGCAGCGCAGAGGATCGAATTTGTACTCAACCTTGCCCCGGCGTGGCTCCCGTAGCCGAAATGGGAGGCGTTTCGCCGGCCAGAGAAATTGCGCAACGATTTCAACAGATACTTTTCGTAAGATCTCACCAAGCGCACAACTCTGGAGAATCGGCTTGCCTCATAAGAGGTGAGGTTGAGGAACTATGGAAGACTTGAAGTACCTTGCACTCATTGCAGCAGCTGGCTTGTTATTGATTGCGACGTCATCCCAAGCACAGATCTCCGTCAACATGGCCCACCAAGTAGCTACCCACGGATCGCGGTAACGAATCTCCCGGCGTGCCGGCCCGGCGGGCATTCGAGGAGCCTCTCTGGAATTGTGGATGCTCGATCTCAAGAAGTGAGAGAATTGGGCATCCACAAAGCAGGAGAAGCGAAAGATGACGATGCGGTGTTCACCGGTGACGAAGCGGGTCTTCGTGATTGCCGGTTTGATGGCCGGCCTTTCCACGACCGGCGCGTTTGCGCAAAACAAAGCGATTGACTTCAAGCCGGGCATGCCGTTCAGCGGCGGCGTCGTGGCAGGCAACACCCTCTATGTCGCGGGGCAGCAAGGGCGTGACGCAGAGGGCAAGCTCTCGGGGGATATCGCCCAGGAAACGACAAGCACCATCGCCGCCATCAAGAAGGTGGTCGACGCGGCCGGGTTCAAGATGACCGACCTTGTAAATGTAACTGTGTTTGTCACCAGCCTCGACGACGTGCCGAAGATGAACGAGGTCTACAAGTCCCTCATCCCAGACCCCAAACCAGCACGAGCCACGGTGCAGGTTGCGGGCCTGATTGGCGGCGCCAAGATCGAGATCTCAGCTATCGCAGTCAAGCACTAGCGGGGTAAGCTCGGGGTCGCACGCGCTTCATAGCCTGCGCGAGAACCGAGATATAGGACCAAACGGGTGTGTCCGGGTGCCCCATGTTCGCGCCAGCGTACGTGGGCCGAAGAAGACGGGCGAAGCCCATCCAAAACTGCTACTCGTTTAGTGAAAGCATTCGAAGAATTCATAATCGGCCCACGTACGCTGGCGCGAACATGGGGCACCCGGATAGATTCGGTTGGTCCGAGCAGGCGATTCGCCTGTCAAGGTAAGTTACTAAAACGTCACCACTATCCGCAGACCGATCCGAGGCCCAACCCCCTAACAGACCGCAGGACAAAAACTTTCTATAATAGAGGAATGCGAGCCTCCGGGTTACTTTGGTGTCTGCTGCTGTTCTTGACGGTTCGACTGGTACACGCGGATGGAGGCCCGGCGTTCGATCTCGACGGCCCTCGTCTTCAAGCCAAAGTAACCCGGGCCGGCAAGACTCTGCCCATCGGTACGGTGGCCAACCTGGCAGCCGGCGACCGCTTGTGGATCCATCCCGTCCTTCCGGAAAAGGAGGGCGCCCGCTACGTCCTGGTAGTCGCGTTCTTGCGCGGCTCGGTCAACCCGCCTCCCGACAATTGGTTCACCAAGGCAGAGACCTGGAATAAGAAGATTCGCGAAGAAGGGTTGTACGTCACCGTTCCCGATGGCGCGCAACAGGTGCTGGTGTTTCTTGCTCCCGAGACCGGGGGAGACTTCAGCACCGTACGCAACGCCGTAAAGGGCCGTCCGGGAGCGTTTGTACGAGCGTCGCAGGACCTGCACCAGGCAAGCCTCGATCGAGCCCGGCTGGATACTTACCTGGCTGCTGTGAAGACGGTCGATAGCAGCGATGCGAAGGTGATACAAGACCAAACCAAGCTGCTGGCGCGCAGCCTCAATATCAAGGTCGACCAGCAGTGCTTCGATAAGCCGACCGAACAACAGGCACCGTGCCTGGTGCAGAATCCCGACAGCCTGGTGCTCGACAACGGGCGCAGCGCGAGCGTGGTGCAGCAGGTGACTGGGGGCGCGGCCGGCGACATGTTGGCGCAGATGTCGTATACCCAGCAGGCAGGCAACGGCTATTACAGCGTTTATGTCGGCACGGTGCTGGACATGGCGAAGATTCTCGACAGCTTCCACACTGCGGAATACCAGTATCTGCCGGCGCTCGCCATGGCTAAGGGCGATACCCTGGCGCTCAAGCTGAATAACCCGCCATCGTTTCACAAACCCCAGTCGGTGTTGGTGGTCGGCCTGCCCGCGGTGCAGCCCGCCGATTTACCGGTGATGCATGCGGTCGATGCCAAAAACACTCTCTGCGCGCAGACCATGCCGCTGGTGCTGCCGGTAGTGGGCGCACCCTATGTGTTTTCCAGCGGCTATGCGCATGATTTCGTTCTCCGGGTGCAGAGCAAGGCGGGACAAAGCGTCGATATACCCGCGAATCCGGATGCGATGCAAGGTGGATTCGTGGTCGATGCGCAAGCGTTGGCGGCACAGAAACTGGCGGGCAGCGCTACCGGAACTTTGCACGGCTATTGGGGCTTCGATTCCTTCGCTGGCCCAAGCTTCCATCTCGCCAGTGCTCACCCTGAACAATGGACACTGGCTTCCGCCGACCAACATGCATTGATTGTCGGGCGGAAGGACACGGTACACCTGGACGCCGCAGAGGTGGCCTGCGTGGATGGCGTGACGGCGAAAGACGCCGAGGGCAAAACACTGGATGCGACCTGGAAAGCGGTTAAGCCAGGGGAGATCCAGGTCGACGTGCCGCTGGACGCGGAGCAGGCAGGTTCGGTGAATCTGCTGGTGAAGCAGGTCGGATTGGAAAAGCCGGACCAGGTTCCCCTGCACACCTATTCCGAGGCCGGGCGGCTGGATAGCTTCAAAGTCTACGCGGGCGATCACCAGGGAGTCTTGAAGGGGACCCGGCTGGATGAGGTAGCCACGATGTCGGTCAACAACGATGTCTTCTCGCCCGCGGGGACTCTTACTCACACCGGCAGCGAAGATTCGCTGTTACTTACCGGGCCGGAATCGACGTCGTTTCATCAGGACGAGAAGCTTGCGGCCAAGGTGACGCTAAAAGACGGACGGGTCATGGACGTGGACGCAACCGTGCAGGCGGCACGGCCCAGCGTGAAGCTGCTGAATAAGAGCGTTCATTCCGACGGACCGGCTTCGCTGGTGCAGCTGGGCAGCCAGGATGAACTTCCCGACCGCGCGAAGCTGACGTTCTTTGTGCAGGCGCCGGCGAGTTTTCCCAGAGACCAGAAAATCGAAGTTGCCAGCCAGGATAATGGGTTTTCCACCGTGCTGCGCGTAGGCGAGGGCGGCATCGTTCTGCAGGATAGCAAGACGGCGCTGGTGACCCTGGATCCGGCAAAGGCGTTCGGCGGGTCGGCCTTTGGTCCGCTGCGTTTTCGTCCGATCAGCGGTGACGGCGTGCAAGGGGACTGGCAGCCCCTGGCTACCCTGGTGCGGGTGCCGCAATTGAAGGAATTGAAATGTACAGAAGGTGCGCCCTTGTGCACGCTGGTGGGAACAGACCTGTTTTTGCTGCAGCAGGTAGGTATGGATGCCCAGTTGACCAATGCAGTAACGGTGCCGGAAGGGTTTGGCGACAATAGCCTGAATGTTCCGCGGCCCAACGGAACCCTTTATTTCAAGCTGCGCGATGACCCGGGAGTGGTGAATACGGCGGTTCTGCCGGTGACCAATGAGCCCTCGCAATCGGCTGCGGTGGCGCCGCTACCGGCCCGGCAGAGTGATGCAAAACCGAACCAGCCGGGTGCGGCTGCTCCGTCTACGCAGCCGACTCCGCCACAGAACTAACCACCGGTCGCACGTTACTTGATCTGAATAGCCGATGGCCACATAGCCGGCATGCCGTCACCAGTGAAGGCATGTTTGGCGGGTTTCTGCTTTGTGATACGCCAGACAGAGATCAAGAGAACACGCCGTGCTCAAGACGACCGATCAGATTTTCTACTTCCCGCGCCCCGATTTCGGTTCGCATATATTGCAAAGGGGTCTGGTTCTCTAGCGTTCGCTTTGGTGTGACAAGCCATTGGACTGCGGAGGAGACATCTCCTTCGAATAATCCAACGGCTTTCTCGAAGATCGAAGAGAGACGTAAGAGCCGCTCTGATTCTTCTGGCGCCAGCCGGGCCGGCAGCCCTGCGACGCGCCAGGGTGCGCTCGGGAATGCCGATAGTCTCGGCCAATGATTGGACGCTGACTCCGGAGTTTGTCTCAAAGGCAGTTAGCGCCCCGTAGGAGAATCCACGCATTACTTCCCTGATGAGATCGGGGATGGTGTTGACGGAAAGACCTAGACTCTCTCCGGCTCTCGTGAACCGCGCCGTTTTGTGAGCCGGAGGGCCGAGCCGGAGTGCGTTTCCCTGAGATGCCATGTAACGACGCTAGCGAGTGTTTTCGAGCGAGCAGAGCAGGTTGCGTGCGACATTGATGCTTTGCTTGGGCTGAGAGCATTGACCCGGATACGGCGAGCCTTGAGATCGGTGGTCCAGGTACGAGCGAACGAGCGGAGCCCGTGATGAAGACATAGGCCCCTTCCTGCACAAAGCATTTCGCCGTGGCCAGGCCTATGCCGCTGTTCCCTCCAGTGATCAGTGCAACTTTTCCGTCAAGTCTTCCATGAACAAAGGATGCCGGAAAATTCACAGCGGACTCGCTTCCCCAAAAAGGGTAGAGTGGCACGGAGGCACAAACGGATGAAGTACTTTCTGATATTGGCGTGCATGCTGGCGGTACTCAGCCCAGGGTGGGCGCAAACGAGCCCACCGGAAACGGCCAGCGGCAAGATCGGCAGTGCGACGCTGGTCATCAAGTACTGCGCGCCGTCGGTCTTGGGTCGCAAGATCTTTGGCGAAGGCGGGCGGGTGATGCAGGATCCGACCGCTCCCATCTGGCGCGCGGGCGCTAACGACGCCACCGCTTTCCATACTGACGAGAATCTGAAGGTTGCGGGCTTAGCTGTACCTAAGGGGGACTACACGCTGTACGTGAACGTGAAAGATCCCGATGCCTGGGAGCTGGTGATTAGCCAGCAGACGGGCCAGTGGGGCACGCAGTACGATGCTTCAAAAGATCTAGGGCGGGTCAAGATGGACATGCGTAAGCCTCCGGCTCCGATCGAAATGCTGAAATATACGATCAGCAGCACGGGAGGCAATAAAGGCGCGATCGTACTGGCTTGGGAAAAGCACATTGCCTCGGTGGCGGTTACCGCGGAATAGGAGCTTGGGATGACAAGCACGCAAACTCTGAATTCAAAAGTGGATTCGTACGTTGCCAAGGCGCAGCCGTTCGCCCACCCCATCCTGCAGCACCTGCGGGAGCTGGTGCACAAGGGCTGTCCCGAGGTCGAGGAGACGATCAAGTGGAGCCGGCCGTTTTTCGAATATCGAGGCGCGATTCTGTGCAACATGTCTGCCTTCAAAGAGCATTGCAGCTTCGGGTTCTGGGGTGAGGAGATCGGCGGTGTGCTGCGCGAGGCCGGAGTTCTGGGTCGCGACGGCATGGGATCGCTAGGACGCATTATCAGCGTGGCCGAGTTACCGCCGGACAAGCAGATGCTGGGATGGATCCGACAGGCTGCCGCCTTCGTGGATAAAGGCCAATATACCAGCCCGATCGCGGCCCGCCGCAAAGTGGTGAAAGCGCCCAAACCTGCGCTGGAAATGCCCGCGGAACTCGCGGCAGCCTTACAGCGAAACAAGAAGGCCGCGGTGGTGTTCGCGGCGCTCAGTCCCAGTGGCCAACGGGAGTACGTGGAGTGGATCGCCGACGCCAAACGTCCGGAGACCAGAGAAAAACGGATTGTGACTGCGATGGAGTGGATCGCCGAAGGTAAACAGCGCAACTGGAAGTATCAGAACTGCTGAGCCAACTCGAAACTGCGATACCATCGGTTGAAATCTGTTGCAAGAAAGCGACTATGGACAAATTGCGGGTGAAGGTTCTTGGGCTGTGTTGTGTTTTCCTGCTTCTGGGGTGCAACTCCAATACAAACACACAGGCTGCTGATGAGGCGGCAGTCCGTCAGACGGATGCAGATTGGAGCAAGGCTGCGCAGACCAAGAAAGTGGACGAGTGGGTCGCTTTCTATACCGATGATGCGGTGATTCTGCCGCCCAATGACAAAAAAACCACCGGCAAAGAGAACATCAGCAAAGCAATTGGCGAGTTGATGTCACTCCCAGGCTTTGCCCTCAGTTGGGAACCGCAGAAAGTGGAGGTGGCCCGATCGGGAGACATGGCATATACCCAGGGGGCGTATGTACTCACCATGACTGATGCTAAGGGGCAGCCGGTGACCGACCAAGGGAAGACAGCCGAGATATGGAAGAAGCAAGCTGATGGCCGGTGGAAATGTACATTAGACATGTGGAGCTCCGACCTGCGCGCTCCGCCGCAGTGACTCCTCACGGCTCAAGAACCTCTCCCGTCGTTTCATTCAGGATGTACGGCTTCGCATCGGGATGGGCAAAATCAAACATCGGGGTGAGTGCATTGGCGATGGCGTCGAAAGAACCGCCACCCACCCGCTCGCCTTTCAGCCAATTGTCTTCGATGAAGCGCAGGATCGAGGTCTGATCGGTCACGCTGTGGTCGACGAAGTTGCGGCGCGCAAAAGGCGAAATCACCAGCAGCGGCAGCCGGGGGCCATAGCCACACCGACCCTGGGCGTGATCTGTCGCGGGGCCGGGAAGCGCCGTTGCCCCGTCGCCGCATTGTCCGGGCGCGGTTAAGCCATCCGCCTTGCTGGTCGACTGATTGGCAATCGGCCCCATCTGATGGTCGTACCAGCCATCGGAATCGTCGTAGGCCACGATGATTGCGGTGTCTTTCCACTCCGGCAGGCGCTCCAGGAAATTGATCACGGTGACCAGCCAGCGCTGCTCATCCAGCGGATCGGAATAGCCGGAATGGGCGTCCTGGTACGCTGGAGCCTTGAGAAAACTAACCGCAGGGAAATTACCCGCCTTGACCGCAGCGAAGAAATCCTCCGTATCGTATTGATGATTCGCACCGTCCGGCTTGCCAATCATCGGCACGGAAGACGGGCGCACGTGGAGCAGGTTGGCGGTTGGGGTGTAGTACTGGAATGGCTCGTGATGAGGTATGTAGTCCGCGGACGTAACCTGGTTAACAGTTGAGGTGGTACTGCGCTGGCAGCCGGTGGTTCCATTGGGATTTGTCCGGGTTAGATCGAAACCCGCCTCAAACCACCCCCAGGTTACGCCGTGGCTGCTCAGCATCTGGCCGATGTTGTTGCCGGTGTAATGAATTTGCCCCCAGGTCGTGCTTGAGCACTTATCCCCGATGGGGTCGGCATCATTGACCTCGGTATAAGTTCCGTTGCCGCCATCGACCAGGTCGCTGAGACCGTTGATCTGGTCGGTCACGCCATTGGTTTGACCGGAGATCAGCTCAATGGCTCCCTGCGTCGATTGGCCAAAGGTCGAAGCGTAGGAGTTATCACTCATGGCATAGCGCTGGGCGTAGTTCCAGAGACCCGTTACAGTGTTTCCGTCGAAGTAGGCCATGACTAATGCCTTGGTCTGGTGGGTATATTGCGGTGGGGTGCCGGGCAGGCCGGTGTATTGCGGAAAAGAATCCATCAGGCCGGCGTGGAAGGCGAGCTGCTCTTCGGTGTAGCCGTGATTCTGGTCCGCGGTTGCTGCCTGCGCGGACCCTAGCCGGAAGGGATTTACGGCGTAACCCTGATTCACTTTTACGTTTAGAAGATTGGGGTTGCGTTTCAGCATCATGGGGGTTAGCCCGTTCACCGTTGGCGTTCCTTCACGTGCCTGGAAGGGCAGGCTCATGGGGCAGGTTCAACGCATGGGGGTAGGTAGCGAAGTAATGATCGAAGGAAACATTCTCGTCAAAGATCACTACGAGGTGTTGGACGGGGGTGGCGGTCTGTGCGGATGCAG